>Ga0213875_10002184_pt1 | contig 11931 bp, 12 predicted proteins | sample BarmaccomBMRX_R8_FD_160105 | JGI IMG/M metagenome (GOLD analysis project Ga0213875, IMG submission 160105) | Root-associated microbial communities from Barbacenia macrantha in rupestrian grasslands, the National Park of Serra do Cipo, Brazil - RX_R8 | ecosystem: Host-associated > Plants > Roots... | reverse complement strand
GGCCGGGGTGGCGCTCGGGGCCGGGGTGGTGCTCGGGGCGGTAGCGGGGTCGAGGGTATGGAGGGCGGCGGACAGGGGGCGGAGGACGCTGTCGATCAGGCGGGGGGCCAGCCAGCGCAATGTCCGGGAGCCGGGGCCGGGTCGCAGCAGCCGACTGGTCAGCGCCCAAGAGCGCTCGATGCCGTCGGCGAGCCCGGCCGAAGTGCTGGCTCCGAAGGCGTCGCGCCCCTTTATCCGGAAAATGTCGGCGCGCGCTTGCAGGACGGGAAGATCGGCGTCGGCGGGGACCGGAGTACCGGCCGAATCCGCACCGGGGGCGGCCGCGGTGGGCGAGCGGGACGGGGGCAGGAAGGCGGTCAGCGAGCCGGACAGCCGGCTCAAGGTGGCGCCCGCCGCCCCGACCACGGCGGCCACGCTGGCGGGGGCCGGGCCGGCTTGGCCGTCCGGGTCGCCGTCGATGATCTCCTGGGCGAAGCTGGCCGCCACCTCCAGGCGTTCGGCCAGCAGCGTCCAGGCCGCGTCCCGGTGCGGCAGCAGGTAGTCGCTCTCGTAGAACAGCTCGAAGCTGGGGCCCGCGTTCTGGCCGGGGTACTCGGGGCCGGCCGGCAAGGTGGTGATGAGGTTGCCGAGCGGGTTGAGGACCTGGGCCATCAGCCCCACGCTGGCGTCGGCCAGCGCCTTCAGCTGGGTGTCGCTCTCGTCGGTGTGGGCGAAGAACCGCTCGAAGATCGCCAGCAGGACCTCGTAGGCCACGTTGAACAGGTCCATCACCCGGGCGGTGACCGGATCGGTGACCAGCGCCACCTCGGCCCCGTTGTCGCAGGGGCGGACGTTGACGGTCTGGACCGGGCGGGCGGCGGTCAGGCCGAGGTTGTCCTCCTGGGCCTGGGCGTACTCCTCGAGGATCTCGACGAACTGGCCGAAGTGGGCGTTCTGCCAGGCGCCGCGGGGCCCCTCGCCCTGCTCGAGGATCTCGTCGATGGCCTGCTGGGCGGAGGCCAGGTCGGTCACCTTGACCAGTTCGGGCCAGCCGAAGTACTCGGGGAGGGCCTGGGCTTCGGGCGGGCCGACGAACAGCCAGTCCTCTCCGTGCAGCTCGACCAGGTGCCGGAAGCCGGCCTCGATCGAGCGGTACATGTGCCCGACCGTCTTGAAGTCCTGGCCGCGGGGCACGATGTCGCCCGCCTCCATCAGCGGCTGGGCCTGGCCGAAGGCGGCCATCCCGTCGGCGTCGTGGATGTCCATGCCCTCGGGACGCTCCAGGAACATGAAGTGCCGGACCGCCTCCTCGCCGAACGGCAGCAGCGCCAGGTGCACGCCGGCCGGGTAGTGGCTGGCCGGGTGGGGGAAGTTGGGCCGGGTCAGGTGCGGGGCCGCCCCGACCGCCGACAGCAGGTTCTGGACCAGGGCCAGGTGCAGCATCTCCTGGGTGGCCACGTGGGCGATGACCTGGCGCCAGCGCCGGGCGGCGGCCAGCTCGGCTTCGGTCAGGCCCTCGTCCTCGTCCTGTTTGAGGGTGAAGGCCGCGTACAGGTACTGGCACATGATGCCGTGCTCGAGCTCGGCCGCTTCGCAGAGCATGTAGATGAGTGCTTCGCGGTGCTCGATCACGAATGGCGCCTCGGGCGGGGCGAGGCCGCCGCGGGTGGCGATGACCTGGGCCAGGCGCCCGGTGGCGCCAATAGGCTGAGCTGCGGGCTGATCCGTGGGCTGGTCCGGCTGGGCGCTGGTGGTCATGATCTCCCCGTGTGGACTGAGTCAGCGTGGGGTCAGTTTTGCGCGGGTCAGCCGGATTTCCCTAGCGAGTTTGGCCTATCTTCGCCACGGGTGAACGAATTGAGGGAGGGCTGGTGACCGATCGGACGAGCATCCTGCTGGTGTCGGGGAGCACGCGGGCGGGCTCGGCCAACACCGCCGCCCTGCGCACGCTGCAGGCGGTGGCCCCGCGGCCGGTGACCGCCGTGCTGTACGCGGAGCTGAGCGAGCTGCCGGCGTTCAACCCGGACGACGACCGGGAGCCGTTGCCGCCCGCCGCCGCCCGGCTGCGGCGGGCGATCACGGACTGCGACGCGGTGGTGTTCTGCACCCCGGAGTACGCGGGCGGGCTGCCCGGTAGCTTCAAGAACCTGCTGGACTGGACCGTCGGTGGCGGCGAGATGTACGGCAAGCCGACCGCCTGGATCAACGTGGCCGCGCCGGGCCGCGGGGCCGGCGCCGAGGAGGCGCTGGCCTCGGTACTGGGCTACGTGGGCGCCGCCGTGATCGACAAGGCCTGCCGCCGGATCATCCTGCCGCGGCCCGCGATCGGGCCGGACGGGCTGGTCAACGATCCGGAGTTCCGGGCCGAGGTAGCCCGGATGGTCGACGACATCGTGGCGGCTGTGGCTTAGGTGGCTGCTGGGGCGCTTGGTGCGGCTGGGGTAGCCGGGGCGGCTGGGGTAGCCGGGGCGTTTGATGCGGCCGGGGCGGCGGGGGCGGCTGGCCTAGGAAGTGGCCGGGGCGGCGGCTGCGGCGAAGGCTTGCATGGAGGGGAACTCCCAGTCGGGGGTGACGCCGGCCGGCGGTTCGGGGGTGGCGCCCCAGCCGGGCCGGTCGTGGCGCCGGTTGATCCACGCGGTGGGCAGGCCGAACTGCTTGGCCGGGACGTGGTCGTGGAACAGGCTCTGGGCCACGTGCAGCAGGCGCTGGCGGCCGATGCCGAGCCGGTCGGCCTCGGCCAGCAGTGCCTCGAAGTTCCGCGGCGACGGTTTGTAGGAGCCGATGTCCTCGGCGGTCAGGATGCTGGTGAACGTGACCCCCAGCCGCCGGTTGCTGGCCGCGAACGAGGTCCGGTCGACGTTGGACAAGATGATCAGCTGGTAACGCTGGGCCAGGGCCTGCAGGGCGGCCGGGGAATCGGGGAAGGCCGGCCAGTCGGGGACCGAGGCGCCCAGGTGCTCGGCGTCCTCGTCGGTGACCTCGGCCCCCAGCTCGCGGCCGAGGTCACGCAGGCTGCGAGCCAGGATCAGCGGGTAGCGCTCGGCCGGGTGCTCGGCCTCGGCCCGCGCTTCGTGGGCGGAGTAGGCGGTGAGCAGGGCTTCGCCGGTCAGGTCAAGGCCGCGGCCTCGGGCCCAGGGCGCGAGAACGCCGGCGATCCCGGTCTCCCAGTCGATGAGCGTCCCGTAGCAGTCGAAGCTGAGCGCGCCGAAGTCACCGAAGTCCACGGGCGGCCCTTCAGTCTTCGGCGCGGGCGGCCGAAGAGGGCTCGTCGGCGTCGGTCGCCGGGTGCTCGACCAGCGCGAGGATGCGGCTGGCCATGAACCGGGCCGTCCGCACCGGGGTGCCGCTCCGGGTGACCTCGCTGACCTCGACCACGCCGCGGCGGTTGGCGATCTCCACCCGGCGGCCGGCCTTGGTCGCGGTCACCTCGTAGGTGCGGGCGTCCTCCCCGCCGGCGTCGATGACGATCTCGACCCAGTCGCCTTTCACGGTGCTAATCCTGCCCAGCCGAAGTCGGGTGAAAACGATCACCCTTCGGGCCGGATGGGCCTGGCGTGACGTCCGGGCCGGGAGGATCATGCGGGGCAGCGTTTCCGGCATTGGGGGGATTGAAGAATGAGTGACTTCTATCCGGCGTTTTCGGCGACTTGTTTCGTCGTGCTGTCTTTGTGGCTCGCGACCGTGGTCGGCCGGCAAGGCGAGTGGCGCGACAAACCTGCCCTGAAGTGGCGCGCGTTCAGCGTGGGGCTGTTTTTCTCCCTGCCGGGGATCATGACGCTGATTTCGCTGGTCAATCCGGCCTCGCCCCGGCTGTGGGAGTTGTCGTACATGATTGTGGCGCTGGGCGGGGCGGCGGTGGTCGCGTGGCTGTTCAACAAGGGCCGCGACAAGGTGATGACGGTTGCCTACCTGCTGGCCATCGCTCTTTACCTGGCCATTGGGGTCATCGCGATCGTCGCGCTGACCCAGCCCGTCGCCCACGTGGAGAACCACGTGGCCCAGGTGCTGCTGTGTGTGCTGCTGTTCCTCGGGGTCAACGCGGCCTGGTGGCTGATCTTCGCGGACCCTCCGGAGCAGCAGCGATGGGGTGGGACCGGCGGCCAGGACCCGGGCCAGGCTGTGGCCACCGAGTAACTGATCGGCGACCGCAGCCTGGGCTGGGCCGTGGGTACGAGCGGCCTTGCCCCCAGGCTCAGGCCAGGGCCGGGAGGGCGGTCAGGGCGGTGTCGATCCGGTCCTGCGGGAGCTCGTAGTCGTCCATCTCGCCGGACAGGAAACGCTGGTAGGCGGCCATGTCGAAGTGCCCGTGGCCGCACAGCGCGGTCAGGATGACCTTCTCCTCGCCCGACTCGGCGCAGCGCTTGGCCTCCTCGATGACCGACGCCAGCGCGTGGGTCGGCTCCGGGGCGGGCACGATGCCCTCGGCCCGGGCGAACGCGACCCCGGCCGCGAAGCACTCCCGCTGTGGCTTGCTGACCGCCTCGAACAGGCCCAGCTCGTAGGCGTGCGACAGCAGCGGCGACATGCCGTGGTAGCGCAGGCCGCCGGCGTGGATCGGGTCCGGCACGAAGTCGTGGCCGAGCGTGTGCATCTTCAGCAGCGGGGTGAACCCGGCGGTGTCGCCGAAGTCGTAGGCGTAGCGGCCGCGGGTGAACGACGGCGACGCGGTCGGCTCGACCGCCCGGAACGTCGGGTTGATCCGCCCGGCCAGCTTCTCGCGCAGGAACGGGAAGATCAGGCCCGCGAAGTTCGAGCCGCCGCCGGTGCAGCCGACGACCAGGTCGGGCGCGTCCTCGCCGGCCAGCGCGAACTGCTTGAGCGCCTCTTCGCCGATCACGGTCTGGTGCAGCAGCACGTGGTTGAGCACGCTGCCGAGGGAGTAACGGGTGTCGTCGCGGCCGCCCGCGACCTCGACCGCCTCGCTGATCGCGATGCCGAGGCTGCCGGGCGAGTCCGGGTCGTCGGCCAGGATCTTGCTGCCGGCCGTGGTGATCGGGCTCGGGCTGGCGTGCACGGTGGCGCCGTAGGTCTCCATCAGCGCCCGCCGGTACGGCTTCTGGTCGTAGGAGGCCCGCACCATCCAGACCTCGCACTCCAGCCCGAACTGGGCGGAGGCGAAGGCGAGGGCGCTCCCCCACTGACCGGCGCCGGTCTCGGTGGTCAGCTTGCGGGTGCCCTCGGCCGCGTTGTAGTACGCCTGGGGCACCGCGGTGTTGGGCTTGTGCGACCCGGCCGGCGAGACGCCCTCGTACTTGTAGTAGATGCGGGCCGGGGTGTTCAGCGCCTTTTCCAGCCGGCGGGCCCGGAACAGCGGGGTCGGCCGCCACAGCCGGTAGACGTCGAGGACTTCCTCGGGGATCGGCACGTAGGAGTCGGCCGTGACCTCCTGAGCGATCAGCGCCATCGGGAACAGCGGGGCCAGGTCCTGGGGGCCGACCGGCTGCCGGGTGCCGGGGTGCAGCGGCGGTGGGGGCGGCGAGGGCAGGTCAGGGATGATGTTGTACCACTGGCGAGGAAGTTCGGACTCGTCGAGGATGATCTTGGTCCGGTCCGTCATGGGGTCTCCGCTCGGTGGTCTCGGGTGGGTTCGGTGGGTGGGTCGTTCCCGTCCATCCGACCAGAGGGCGGCGGGGGTCGGCAACCCTGGGCCGGCAGCACGGCGGCGGGCCAGGGAGTGAGTTCTGAGGTAAAGGGAGGCAGGGTGACGGCTGAGCCGCGGATGAAGCTGGCCGCGACGGTGCTGGATGGACCGGATGCCCGGGTGCTGGCGGAGTTCTACCGGCGGCTGCTCGGCTGGGAGATTGAGGTGGACGAGCCGGACTGGGTGGAGCTGCGGGCGCCAGGTGGCGGGACGGGCTCGGGCGGGACAGCGCTGTCGTTCCAGACCGAGGGAAACTACGTCGCGCCGGTGTGGCCGGCCGGGCCGGGTGATCCGCAGATGTCGATCCACCTTGATATCGAGGTCGACGATCTGGACGCGGCCGAGGCGCACGCGCTGGCGGCGGGGGCGCGGTTGGCGGAGTTCCAGCCGCAGGATCATGTGCGGGTGTTCCAGGATCCGGCTGGGCATCCGTTCTGCCTGTTCCGGCCGGAGTGAGGGGCACTACGCAGGCGGCGGCCTTAAAGAGGCCCGCAGCTCCACCCACAACTCGGCCGGGTCGGAGCTGATCAGCGCGTAGGGGTCGCCGCCGGTTCGGTTGACCGCCTCGATCCGCAGCCAGTCGTTGTCCCAGTTCTGGACCGCGATCGTCCAGCCCGGGAACGCCTGCTGGAGGGCGGCGGCCTGGACGGCCAGCCGGATCTGCCGGGCGAACAGGGATTCCCTCGCGGCCTCCCTCACGGAGCTACCTCGCGCGGGACGGGCTGGTCCTGGTAGTCGCAAGCCAGCAGGCCGAGCGGGTCTTGTGGTGGCTCGTCGATCGTCATCATGGCCGTCTCCCGTGCCCCGTCTAGTCACCGGTCAGCCCCGAACGGTAATCAGCGTGGCGGGCACCAGGCGCGCGAGGTGAAGCCCTGCCCCAAGGGGCGCACTATGCACCCTCGGCCTACAGGGGCAGGCCGATGCTCCCGGCCAGAGACCGCGCCCTGCGGCTGACCAGCGGGCCGCCGTTCTCGGCCACGTCCGCGGCGATCTGCCGGGCGGACGGCGAATAGCGCACCGAGTCCTCGGCGGTGCGGTACGCCTCCTCCAGCCAGTGCAGCGCCCCGGGGTAGTCGTGCCGCTGGTGGTAGGCGCGGGCGATCTCCACCCCGAGACGACCGCGCCGTTCCCGGCTGGGGATCTCGTCGGGGTCGATCCGCTCGGCCTGGTTGCGGGCCTCGGCCGATTGGGACAGGTCCGCGGAAATCGAGACGGCGTGTAGCTTGACGTTCGCTGACCCGAACATGGTCCACGGATGGAAGTAACCGCCCGGCAGCTGGTCGGCGGTGGCGCTGGCGATGTCCCAGTGCCGCCAGGCGTCGCCTTCGTGCCCGGCGCGGGCTGCTGTGGTCGCAGCGTGCAGGTGCAGGGCCCCGTACATGGCGCGCAGCTCGTCGTCGCCGTCCTCCAGCCGGGGCTCCAGCAGCCCGGCCGCCTCCACCGCGAGGGTCATGGCCGCGTCGGTGTCCCCGCCCGACCGCTGCACGATGGCCAGCGTCCACGCTCCCCCGGCCAGCGCAACAGGCGTGTCGGCTTCCTGCGCCGCGGTCATCGCCCGGTCGGCCGCGATCCACGTCAGCTCGGTTTCCGATGCCCACACGACCTCGTGCTGCACCAAGGCGTAGACATCGGCGAGCACAGCGTTCACGGTACGGCGGTCGGCACCTTCAGCAGTGCGAGCGGCGGTCCTGGCGTCAGTGACCAGGCGCGGCAGCACCCGGCCCACATCGGTGCGGTGCTGCGGGGATTGGTGCCACAGCCGCCAGGCATCCGCGGTCCGGGCCTCCAGCGCGGACACGTCCGGCGCTTCATCGGTAAAGACGAGCAGCGGGTCGCGGACCGCCTCGCGGATGGCGGGCACCGCGTCGTGCGGGATCCGTGCGAACGAGGACACTGGCACCGACGCGGCTCCCAAATCCATGTCGATCCCGGCAAGAATGGCCACGTCACCAACCGATAGCGCCTCGGCCAGCTTCACCAGCAGCGGCAGGCGCGGCGGGAGCCGGGTGCCGCGCTCGATGCCTTTCAGCCAGGACACAGACATGCCGACCAGCCCGGCCAGCACCGGGCGCGTCAGGCCCTTGCGCTCGCGCAGGATCTGGATCCGCTCGCCGGTCCGTTTGCCGACGAGGTCGTCGAGCATCAGCAAACCTCGTGGTGGTTACGCCTCTACTGGCCAGGATAGGCGCCTGCGCGCCCGCCTGGTCGGGGAACCTGAGCGCCCTACAGGCCGGGGAGATCAATGAAGCTCTGGGCAGACAGCGTAGGAGCAAAACGCGTGAGCCCGCTGCCCCGGGAGTTCGTCAACCACTGGCGCGAGCGTCCTGGGGAGCAGTCGTTCGAGGATGCGCTTGTCTGGCATGTGCTGCTCGGTGAGCAGGCGGCCGTGCGCACGGTCGCAGCCGGCGCGCGGCAACGCCTGGCCGGGTTCGGCAGCTTGCACTGGACGCCCCTGCGGTGGCTCCACCTGACCGTGCAACTGGCCGGGCCGGCGGCCGGCATTGGCCAGGACGTCAGGCAGGAGATGGTGGCCAGGGCGAGTGCGCGCTTGGCCACCACCGCGCCCGTCACCGTGACCTTCAGCCAGGTCTACTACCATCCCGAGGCCATCGTGCTCGTGGCGTCACCCGCCGGCGCCCTGACCCCTGTGCTCGAGGCGGCCCAAGCCGCCACCCGCGAGGTGACCGGCGCCCGCGACGTTCCCGGCCGCCCGGGCGGCGACTCAGCGTGGGTCCCGCATCTGACGCTCTGCTACAGCACCGGCGAACAGTCCGCCGCGCCGGTCATCGCGGCGCTCGGCACGACGCTGCCGCCCTGCCAAGTCACCATCGACAGGCTCAGCCTCGTGCTCCAAAACGGCCCCGAACAGCTCTGGGACTGGCAGCGAGTGGGGGACGCGCATCTGCTGGGAGGGCAACGGCGTTCCCGGCCTTTACATCCAGACCGGAGCTCAGACAGAGGTGCAGGTGTTGCTGGATCCGCTGGCATCCGTTCTGTCTCTTCCGGCCGGAATGAGCGTGAGCCTGGGTGCTAGGCCCGGTTCGCTGGCCAGGCTGAGCGCGCGCCCGAGGGCGCAGGTGGGTCAGGGACCCCGGCTGGTGGGGCTGGCGGGGAGACGGCTGGTCAAGGTGATCTGGCCGTCGGGTCGGGTGAAGCGGAGCTCGGCGTCTGGTTCGCCGGTGAGGATCCAGCCGAGGAGGTGGACGAAGTAGTGGTGATGCACGAAGCAGAGCAGCACCAGGTTGGGCAGGCGGGTGCGGCCGCGGCGTTTCCAGGGGCGGATGTGGTGGGCGGAGCACCAGGCGGCCGGCAGTCCGCAGCCAGGCCAGCGGCAACCCCGGTCACGGGCGATCAGGGCCCGGCGCAAGGCCGGGGTCTCGGTGCGGTAGCGGCGACCGACATCGAGGGGCAGGCCTTCGCGCCAGCGGATGACGGAGATCTCTGCCCGGCAGGCCAGCGTGAGAATCTGGCGGGCGGTGAGCATCGCGCCGTGCTCGGTCCGGGCGGGGCCGGTCGGGACGTCGGCCAGGAGGTGGCCATCGTGATCGGCTCTGGCGTCGGCTGGCCCCGCGGACGTGGCGCCGGTCGGGCCGTCGGCTCCGGGAAGGCCCGAGCCTGCGGCTGCGAGGTGGGCCCAGTCGGAGTGGTCCTCGAGGAGGATGGTCAGGTGGGGCAGGGCGCCGTGGCGGCGGCCCGCGCGGCCCGAATCGAGGGCGGCCTGGCAGGCGGCGGTCAGGCCGTCCATCCGGCGCTGGCCGGAGGTGCGCCGGTCTTCGGTGCCGCCGGGCGGGGCGAACGCCTCGGCCGCGGTCCTGATGATCTCGATCGACAGCGTGTCGCTGCAGGCGCCGCTGATCGTGCCGACGTCGTCCAGCGTCAGGCCGAAGCTCAGGTAGCGGCGCTCGAATCGCTTGCGCTGGCGCTCCTCGACCGCGTCGGGGTCAGCCCGGTAGGTCAGGTCCTCGCCCAGGCGGCGAAGCTCTCTGGGGTCGAGGCCGGGCCGCGCCCAGTCGCCCGGCCGAGCGGGCTGAGCGGTCTGGGCGTTGACGGCTTCGGTGGCGGAACGGGAGCCAGGCAGGCCGGTGGTGGCGGCCGCCAGCAGCTGGGCCTCGGCATCGGCGGCCACAACGTCGTCACTGATCTGGGCGGTGGCCCGGCTGATCACATGGGCGGCGTCGAACGACAGCTGACCGGCGGCCAGCGCCTGAGTGGTGGCGGCCAGGCGGCGCTGGGACCGGCCGGTCACCACCAGCTCGCCGGCCCGGCCCGCAGACCGGCCGCAGCCGTGCCGCAGGAAAGCGGCCGCCGAGGTGTAGCCGAGCTCGGCATAAGCGCCCGAGGCATCGATGACGCCGGCCAGCCGGGCCAGCTGCCCTTGTACCTGGTCGACGAAGGAGGCCAGGTCACGGGCTTGGTTGAGCAGGCTGACGGCATCAGTGAGCCCGGTACCGAGGGTGGCCAGCTCGGCCAGTACCCGGTCCCGGATGGTGACGCCAGTCGAACCCATATTCGAAGGATGTCACGGGGGTCTGACAAGACAGGGCGATGGAGGGAATGGCGAGCGGAGGCCGCAGGTTGGGCCGGGTGAGACGTGGGCGGACGGGGCGGGAGGCGGCATGCGCGGAGTGATCACCGATTCGGCCGCCCCAGGCGGCCTGCGGCTGGCCGACGACCTGCCCGAGCCGGAGCCCGCCGCGCACGAGCTGGTCCTGGCCGTGCGCGCCTTTTCCATCAATGCGGGCGAGGTCAGCCTGATTGAGCAGCGGCCGGACGGGTGGCGCCCGGGGCAGGACACGGCGGGGGTGGTCGTCGCGGCGGCCGCCGACGGGAGCGGGGCGCCGGTGGGGACGCGAGTGGTGGCTTACCCGGAGTGGGAAGGGTGGGCCGAGCGCATCGCGGTGCCGACGGCGTGGGTGGCGGCGTTGCCGGATCCGGTGTCGTTGGAGGAGGCGGCGACGCTGCCGGTGGCCGGGCTGACGGCGTTGCGGGCGGTCCAGGTGGGTGGGGCCCTGCTCGGGCGGAACGTGCTGGTCACCGGGGCGGCCGGCGGGGTCGGGCAGCTGGCGGTGCAGCTGGCGGCGGCGTCCGGGGCGCGGGTGACCGCGCTGGTGAGCGGGCCGGAACGTGTCGGCGACGCCCGGGGTCAGAAGACCTTGGTGCCGGGGGCGACATCGGCGTCGGGGCGGAGCAGGATGACCTCGCCGTCGTCGTCGGGGACGCCGAGGACCAGGACCTCGGACATGAAGGTGGCGATCTGGCGGGGCGGGAAGTTGGTCACCGCCACCACCAGCCGTCCGGCCAGTTCGTCGGCGGTGTAGCGGGCGGTGATCTGGGCGCTGGAACGCTTCTCCCCCAGCGGGCCGAAGTCGATGGTCAGCCGGTAGGCGGGCTTGCGGGCGGCCGGGAACTCCTCGGCCTTGACCACCCGGCCGACCCGGACCTCGGTGCGGAAGAACTCCTCGGGCGACGACTGGCTACCCTCGCTCAACCAAACCCCCAGTTCAGCAGGTCTTCGGCGTCGGTGAAGCTGACGCTGCGGGACGTTGACGAGCTGTCCAGCACCACCCCGATCAGGGTGCCCGCGGGGCGCTGGTCGGCGAACAGCAGACAGTAGCCGGCCGCCCGGGTGTCACCGGTCTTGATGCCGATGGCGCCGGGGTAGCTGCCGATCAGCCCGTTGGTGGTGTGCCAGACGTAGGCGTGGTGCCCGGACCCGGCCGTCAGCGCCACCCGGTGCTCGGCCACGATCGACCGGAACTCCGGGTAGGCCATCGCGGCCCGGGCGATGACCAGCAGGTTGTTCGGGGTCGAGTAGGTGGAGTACTCTCCCGGCACCGGCAGGCCGTCCGGGTTGGCGAAGTGGGTGCGGCCGAGGCCGAGCTGCCGGGCGGTGGCGTTCATGGTGGCCACGAAGGCGGGCAGCCCGGGTCCGTAGGCGCTGGCCAGCACGTAGGCGGCGTCGCAGCCGGACGGCACCAGCATCGCCTGCAGCAGCTGCTCGACCGTGAGCTTGTCGCCGGCGTGCAGGCCCGCGCTGCTGCCGTCGTACTCGCGGGTGTAGGTGACCGCGGCCTGGGACACCGTCAGCCGCCGGCTGAGGTCGCCGGCCCGGAGCACCACCAGCGCGGTCATGACCTTGGTGAGGCTGCCGATCGGGCGCTCGGCGTCGGCCCCGCGGCTCCACAGCAGGCGGCCGCTGGCGTCGTTCTCCAGGGCGGCGCCGAGCGCGTGCACGCCGGCCGGGCCGGAGGTGCGGGCGCTGACGGTGGCGGCCGTGGCGACGGCGGCCTGCCCGGGGGCGAGCCAGGCGG
>Ga0213875_10002183_pt1 | contig 11935 bp, 9 predicted proteins | sample BarmaccomBMRX_R8_FD_160105 | JGI IMG/M metagenome (GOLD analysis project Ga0213875, IMG submission 160105) | Root-associated microbial communities from Barbacenia macrantha in rupestrian grasslands, the National Park of Serra do Cipo, Brazil - RX_R8 | ecosystem: Host-associated > Plants > Roots... | reverse complement strand
CTGAGGGTCAGCGCGGCATTTTCGTCGGGGGAGGGGGGTCGGTTCGGGTTGCGCGTCTGATCAGCGCGACACGGATGGCTGACATGATGCTGACCGGACGAACCCTGTCTGCCAAGACGGCTGAGCGGATCAACCTTATCCATTATCTATGTGATAAAAATTCGCCTCTCGACGAAGCTCGCAAAATCGCGGCTAAAATCGGAAGTAATTCCGCACTATCCAACTATGCTGTTACGAACGCGTTATCTCGAATTCAAGATTTGTCTCACGATGACGGGCTGTTTTTTGAATCCTTAATGGCAGCATTCACGCAGACGAGTGATGAAGCAGTGGAGAGATTAAAAGCCTTCCTCGAAAAACGCTCGGGAAGGGTGGAACCGCCCAAGGAGGCCTAGGAGGGTCCGCAGAGTCATAGGCGAGCTGATTGCGCTGAGCTAAGCCTCCGCGAGATCAGTTGGCCAGCGTCGAAAAAGGGCGGCAATCTTAAGCGAGCTGGACAGGCGAGCCGGCGCTTGCGACGAAGGGCGATTGATCGGAAACGGTGCCCGTCGCTGCCACCGATGAGTGGAGCACGGACTTCAAGGGCAGGATCAGCGGCGCTTCGACCTCCCGAGGCTAACTGATGGTCAGTCTTCTCCTCATCGACGTCCGGATCAAACCGGCGACCCCTGAGGGAGTTCGTGGTTTTGAGCGGGCCATTCGTGCGCGCGCTCAAGAAGGGGCTCGCTACCCTCCGCCCGGGCGCTGGGACGAGCTGCGCCATCAGCGGAAGCGCTCAGCTAATCGTGCTGCTCAAACAATCGAAAACGATAGTCTTCCAAGCTGCCGTGTCGCTTCGGCCGCCAAGGTCCTTGACTGCATGGCTGTTCGTAATATTGGCTTATCAGGAAATAAGGAGATGAGATGTGGCTTGATGTCACTCTTGTCGCTTGATCCACGGTCTTTCCTATATTCGACACCAGGAATTATCGCCATGTCTGAAAACTTCCTCAAAGTACCATCCATGAAATTCAATCCGATTCCCGAGCCGTTTCGATTTCCCGCTTATAGCGCCGAGCTCGAACAAGCTGTAGCGCGCGCGCCACGTGAGACGATCAGGACAATCCAGAGTGAACGATTGAAGCATGTCGTCCGATATGCCGGAGAAAAAATACCTTTTTATCAGGATCTTTGGCGCCGGCATGGCGTCGACCCGAGGCAGATCAAGACCATCGACGACCTTTGTAAATTACCAACCTGGAATGTGGATTATCAACGTAAGAACATCGAGGAGAATCCGCCTTGGGGCAATTGCTATGATCCTAAGATCGTCGATGAAATTGCAATGATGCTAAGTACCAGCGGGACCACTGGGACACCGCGGCTTTTTCCAGTGGGTTACAATGACATTCCAGGAATGCGCGATGTGATGGCGCGATGTTATCATGCGCTAGGATTAAACAACCAGGATTTAATCCAAGTAACATATACCTACGCCCCTATGGGAGCGGCCTGGGCGTTTACGTGGGCGGCTCAGGGCGCTGGGATCGGGCTGCTTCCCGCGAGTAGTGGTCGCACCACTGACAGCAACCGTCAGATTGACCTTATTCGTCGTGCCGGAGTCACGGCGCTTGCTGGGACCGCAAGCTTTCTGCTTAGACTAGGGGAAGTTGCGCGCGAAGCTAATTACGATCCTGCACAGTGGAAGGTACGAAAAATCATAATTGCAGGCGAACTTGCTTCTGCCGGCGTGCGCGCCAAGTTAGAGGATATTTGGGGGGCGAAAGTTTACGACCTATTTGGTTCGGTTGATACGCTGACTTGGAGTTCGATTGATTGCGAGGCCAGCCGTGCGCAGCATGGTGAGATTGGAGCCCACATTTGGGAGGACGCGTGTGCAATTGAAGTGCTCGATCCTGAGGGGAATCCTGTACCGGAAGGCGAATACGGGGAAATGTGTATAACGAGCTGGGTCTGGCGCAGTTCCCCGAAGATTCGATTTAGATCAGGCGATTTAATCGCATTGCGATTTGATCAGTGCACCTGTGGCCGTACGCTTGCGCGCATGCTTCCTGTCCGAGGACGCGTGGACCATGTCATTCGGATGCGTGCCACGTCCATCTATCCTATGGCAATCGAAACGGCGGTACTCCGCGAGTCCCCCACTTCAGCGGAATGGATGGCGGAAGCCATGATAGTGGGCTCGGAAGAGAGATTACGGATTACGATCGAGAGCAACGAACCATCGGATCAATCCTTCCGTCTGAAGGTAGAGACATCGCTCAGAAGAGCGCTCAATCTTGGCGCCATTGACGTGGTGTTGTGCCCACCTAAAGGCACCTCGGAATTTACAGGGTCCGGACGTGAACCGAAGGTAAGGCGGATATTTGATCGCAGACATCCCTAGCTCTAAAGGTGGACTCATCCTCTTGACACATCCTCATTGCTCACGGGGAGCTTGGCCGCATCGGTAGCGACGGGGCCAGGGGGGTCATGGAGGGAGAATAACCGCCCGGGATCTCATGACGCAAATAAGAGGAATTAAACAGATCCTGACCAGAGCGGCGGCATAGGCGCTACCCGGCGACCGCACGCAGGGAAGTACAGTTCCCGTCTAGATGTATGAGCGGTTCGATCGGAGGGGCCACTCGGGCCTCTAGAACGCGCCCAATCACGATCGTATGACTGCCATACTCGACGGTATGTGCAATTACACACGAGATGCTAGCCTGGGCATCTTCAAGATAAGGCACGTCGTGCTCGTCCTGCTTCCAGGCACCGACGCTGAAGCGCTCCTCACCATTGAGACGACCACTAAAGACCTCGCTGTATATTTTGTGCCTATCGGATAAAAGATTGACACAGAACCGCCTGCGCCGAAGTAGCGGATCGCGGATCGAGGCCAATTGATTGATGCTGACGAGCAGTGACGGGGGTTCCATCGACACCGAGACAACCGACGTCGCAGTCATGCCATGGCGGACGCCATTTTCTGAAGTCGAAATTATCGACACTGTGGCGGCCAGGCGGCGCATTGCCAGTCGAAATCGTCCAGCCGTCGGGCCAAAAGGTTGCGCCTGCGAATGCATGTCATCGGGGCGGTACACACCCATTTCTCGGCCTGTGATTACCTGACTGAGTGATCGCTCATACACATATATTTTCTTTCTGCGCCTTTGTCAATAAATTGAAGCATTCGTCTGATCGAGTGGATCAGTGCCAGGAGCTTGACGTTTCAAGATGCCCCATGGCCAGGACGTATCAAAGAGGAGGAGGTTTAAATTCTGTGTCGCATCGCGGGGTAGTGAGTGAACCGTACCCAAGCGAATCGGCGTGCTTTGGCCAGGCGCTAGAGCGTTGATCTCCTTTGCTTCTCCTACTTGAACCCCATAGCTGTCTAGACGCGCCAATGTGGTGGGGAGAGTCTTTGATCGGAGGCAGATGAACATCCCTCCCGCTTTCCGCTTCGCAAAATGCGCGCCGAACAAACCCCGGTTTGACCATGCCTGATTAAGCTCGATGTAAGCACGGTCGAAAAGCAAAACAGCGTTCGTCGCGTTGAACTCGGGAAAACGCCAACGTCCGAGAATGCTTGATTCTTCAATACCGAGGCGCAGCTTAAGCGCGGTTACAGCCTCGTCCAGGTCGGCCACTACATAGGCCGCATGGTCCAGGATCAGGGACCGCTCACGGACGCCGCTTTCTAGTGCACTGATGTTACCCACCAACAGAGCGATGCCGACTGTCCGAATCTCAACAAGGCCGAGCACGGACAGCGGACCCGTGCCGCAAAGTGCAGTGGCATGAGCAGCGGTCCCGTCGGCCAGAGACCCGTCGGCCAGCCCGAACGCAATAATACCAGGCCCCTTCTTCTCTAAAAAACCCGCGACCGGGTTATCGCGCTCTCGCGGTTCCACGACGAGCAAGTCGCCGCTCGCGAACGCGTAGTACTCCGCAGCGAGCGGGCCATCGCGTGTCGTCCAGGCACTCTGCAGGCCGAGTCCGTGATGCATAAAATCAGCAAAGGCTTTAATCCCATCGACGACCGTCAGGATACGTAAACGTGCCATTGCTGCGCTGAGGGACTACGGGAATACTGGCTTACGCTTTCCAAGGAAAGCGTTGACAGACTCGCGATGCTCCTCGGTCTCCCCCAATACGCTGTTCCCGAGCCGCTCCAACGTCCGCGAGGTCTCTAGATCAGCGTTAGCGCAGCCCTGCAAGACTACCTTCGCTAAACCTAGGGACATTGGCGACCAATCAAACAGTTCGGTGGCAAAACTTTTCGCTCGCCTCATCAGTTCCGCATCCGGTACCAACTCAGTTACAAGTCCATAGCGCTCGGCTGTAAGCGAATCCACCATACGACCTCGCATGACTAGTTCCTTGGCCCGTAATAGGCCGATCGCCTTAACGAGCCGCGAGCATCCGCCGGAGCCCGGGATCAGCCCAACCCGCATCTCAGGAAAGCCGAGTCGGGCGCTTTGAGCGACAAGACGAAAATCACACGAGAGTGCAAGCTCAAGGCCACCGCCCGCGCAAACGCCGTTGATTGCTGCAATGACCGGCGTTTCGATCGCCTCTATATCGTTCAGAAAATTGTGAATACCTCGCGCGATGGTGCGGAAGTCACGCGACGTCATCTTAGCTTGGCTCCGCTCACGCATTTCGTTGACGTCCTCCCCCGCAGAGAATGCGCGGCCCGCGCCGGTGATTATAAGAGCACGAATACCTCCGTCGCCCTGTATTCGGCGCATTACCTCGCGCATTTCCATACGCATGCTCTCGTTCCAAGAGTTCAGCGTCTCCGGCCTGTTCAGTGTGACAGTGATGAGGTGATCCGCTTCTTCGACGATCAGATAGCGATAGTTGGACACGTTGTCTCTCCAATTTGTGGAGCGTTGTAGAGCTTGGCGCAACCGGAAAAGTCGCTCAGTTCATCTTAATGTGGCAAGGGATGCGCTGGCGGAAGCAACTGCGTACGCCGGAGAGATACGCCATGGAACTTCACAGGGCAGGAAGCCGTTTGGCGGCGATTAGGAAGAGCGGCTGAACATGGATTGCATCTTCAAGGCAACAGGGCCTGACCCTCGATTTCGACCATAGCGTTAGGGTCAACGAGCTTCGAAATCTCAACCAGTGTCATCGCTGGAAAGTGCTTGCCCAAAGTTGTGCGCCAGGCTTCGCCAATTGCGTCACCCGCAGCGTTGAACTCAGCGATGCTGGTGACGAAGGCGCGCAAGACCACGATATGCTCCGGCTTTCCGCCGGCAGATTTGACAGTCTCAACGAGGTTGTTGAGCGCGATTCCAAACTGTTTACCCATATCGAGGTCTGCTTCAATAGGAAACTTTGCGTTGATCGAAGCGAGTTGACCAGCGATAAATAGCCACTTTTGTCCTCGAGCCACAATGGCATGTGAATATCCACGACCTCTCGCCCAACCCTCTGGCAGAACGGAATTAATGTGCGTCTCGCTCATGATCTTTTCTCCTTCCTTGTGGAAGACGAAGGCGCGGAACGTATGCTTTCGTTGCCTTAGACTTCACCTTCCGATTAACTTCTATTCTCCCTATATTCACGCATTACGTTCTTATCACGTTATTGATCGCGCATTCTTTAGTACATGAACGTCAGAAATCCCAAGATGAAGGGAGTAGAGACAAGATGAAGGGAGTAGAGACGGGTACATCGTCGGGAGAGGCGAACAAGCTCCGCCTGTAACGGCTGGACGGAGCGCTGCAGCGCCATCCGTTTTATCGAGTTTGTCGTGAAACTCATCTGGCCGCGCCGAGTGATTGATCATTCATTAGCTAATCAAGTACCCGAATGTCTGTCAAGCGAGCCGCATTCAACACGGGGAAATTAAGATGTACGGGTTCGACGAAATAGCTGGGGCCGAGATCGTCTGGCAAAGCGACGCCCTCGCGCGCCGTGAAATTTCGCCTCTTGAACTTACCCGCGGGTATTTAGATCGAATCGAGAAGATCGATCACCAGCTCAACGCCTACGTCGCACTATGCACCGATAGCGCACTTGAGACCGCTTCGGCTGCTGAAGAACGCGCTAGCCGAGGCGAACGGCGCGGGCCGCTGGATGGGATTCCGATTGCGGTGAAGGACAACATCGACGTCTTCGCCATGGCGACCACGGCAGGCATGAGTGCGCGCCGTGGCGAAGTCGCGCCAACCGATGCCGCAGTTATAAAGCGCCTTCGCGATGCCGGCGCCGTCATTCTCGGAAAGACGAATATGGATGAGGGCGCGATGGGTGGAACGACGGACAACTCCTTTTTTGGTCGCACAGAGCATCCGTGGAAAAGTGGCTACACGCCCGGCGGATCTAGCGGCGGATCAGCAGCCGCGGTTGCAGCGGGGCTCTGCAGCGCTGCATTGGGAAGCGATACGCTTGGTTCCATCCGCATCCCCGCCTCCTATTGTGGTGTCGTCGGCTTCAAACCGAGTTTTGGCCTTATCAGCACACGGGGCGTCGTGCCCCTGGCGTTCCGTTTTGACCATGTCGGTCCGCTGGCGCGTTCGGTACAGGACGTAGCGCTCCTCCTCGATTGCTTGGCGGGCTTTGATCCTGATTGTTTGGATTCGCGCGCTGCCCCAACTACACGGAGGCTTTTAAGGTTGCAGGATCAGCCGATCAAGGGGACTATTATTGGCCTTCTGCGAAACTTTGAAACAGTCAATTCGGATCCACCCGTGCGTGAGGCGTTTGCCTTGGCAGTTCGTCGCCTTGAAGAACTCGGCTGCCGCTTTGAACAAATCGAAGTTTTGGGCTATCATCCCCGAGAGGCTCGACGCGCGGCGCTTCTCTGTTGTGAAGCTGATGCCGCTAACACATTTGCCTCGATAATTGCGGATGCCCCGGAGCAATTGTCTGAGCAAGTTAGAAATATGATCGCCTATGGCCAGAACCTCGCAGCCCCGCGACTTGCTCGCGCGCAGCGACTGTTGGATCGCGTAGCATTCGAAGCACACAAGGCTCTTGCGTCAGTTGACATCGTTCTCTCGCCCACCACCCCACAGCATGCTTTTCCCTTCGGTAACAAAGTTCCCGACACCCAAGGAGACCTGACTTCGCTTGCCAATATTGCCGGGTGTCCTGCGCTTTCACTACCGATGGGGCTGAGTGCCAACGGACTGTCGCTTGGAGTTCAGATGATTGGCCGGATATTCGATGAGAGCCGGCTTCTCGCCCTCGGAGCCGCATTTATGGCAGCAGCGGACGTGCGTGTTGGGCGGCCGATATGAATCGGAAATTTATCCGGAGGAAAGGAATGCTGACAAAACGCATTCAAAACAGCTACTACGTTGTTTCTGATATGGAGCGCGCCTGCAATTTCTACGAGGGCGTACTCGGTCTCAGGTTCCAGTTTCGTGACGGAGATCGCTGGGCACAATATCATATAAATGGCATGAATTTCTCGCTTAGCTCACCTACGGAAGCTCCCGCACGAATCGCGGGCGCGGTTGTCGTTTTTGAAGTTCAGGACATTGCCTCGGTCAAAGCCAAGATCAAAGAAATGGGCGGTAAAGTTCTCGTGGAGCGAGATATGGGCATGCACGGCCAGACGCTCGCCTTCCTTGATTCCGAGGAGAACTTAGTGCAGCTCTTCCAACGCGCCGGGACGGTCAGTGTCGCGCCTAATGATCAAGGGTTAGACAAATCTTAATGCTCGCCCAAATGGCCCTATTTCCGATTTTGTCACAGATGTTCTGAACGAACAACTGTTAGTCTTTCGAGGTCGGCTCGCCATTCCAAAACGGACGTCTACTCAGATCGCCACAACGGATGCTAACTTGTGCCCACAGCTTCCGCAGCCTGCGTGACAAACCGCGCTATAGAAAGCCGGTAATTCGAAGTACCCTCCACGGAAATTCACTGCTCGCCAGCTCGCAAAGGGCGTGCATTAGCTCAATCCACGGCCCTGCGCGTTGCGATAGCGATTTTGCCATTTTCCCGTCCTGGAACTCGGTTCCATGGCAAAATACGCCGGTGGCCTACATACAGTGAGCCTTCGCTATAACGTCGTGCTGTGAAAAGCTCAGGGTTGACGGCGAGAGTGTCTCAAAGCAAACTGCTAATTCCTCTTTACTACCTTTACGGCTCGCATAACGAACTCAAGCATGCTCTCGCGGACAGCCGACTCGCCGAAACGCGACAAATTCCAATGGCGTAAAGCCCAGGCCGTGCAGAGGAAATATATATGGTTTGCAGCAAGCTCTGGATGCCTGACTTGGAATTCGCCAGTCTCAATACCGCGCTCGACGATCCGTTTCCAAATATCCACAAAGGATAAATCCAATTTGAAGATTTTCGCACGGTTCTCGCGCGTCAGCCACTTGCCTTCGCGATAAGTGAGAGTGATCAGCCTCCGATGGGTGTTGCAATACGCAATATATTGGACAACGGCCATTCTAAGAACAGCACTCGACGATGCCGATTTGGAAAGTGACTCTTCGAAATCCGAGATCAGTTTGCTCAGGTATTCCTTAGTCATTAAGTAGAGCAAATCCTCCTTCGTCTTAACATAGAGATACATCGTGGGGATCGGCATTCCAGCAGCGGATGCGATCTCGCGGATTGTCGCATTGCCATACCCCTTTTTTGAGATGACCCTGAAGGCTCCCTTGAATATTTGATCGAGGCGTTGACGCGCAACGCTGCCACTTCGTCGCGGGGGAGATTCAGGTGATTCGGTGCCCTCGACCGGTCGTGCGGCAAGAAGGCCAAGCCCGGACGCCGGCGCCGTGTCGGAGGCAACTTCATTCGAATTGGTCAGGATCTGAGTTTCTGTAACCTCCGCAGCGCAATTGGCTTCATCTACCGACTCCGCGTTCTCGGCAAAATAGACTTTGGCTCGCCAGGTTGCTAGCGAGCCATCGACACGTATGGGCTGCGCTTCAGCACGAAGCACCGGCGCCGTTCGACGAGAGTAGAAGCTGACGTGAGAGTCTACTGTGCGGGGCTTACCCTCGGCCCCCGTCAGCGAAAGTAGCCCCCGGGCGTTCGCTTCGTGGGCAATCATGAAAATAAGGCTTTCGATCGCCGGCTGGTTCGCTAAAGACTCGACTCGCAAAATAGCCACGACCTTGTCGGGCGTTTCCATCAAAATTTCCACGGGAAACCCTTTTTGAACTTGGTCCAGTTCAGCCAATTTGGACTTTCTCGCCAACGTCATTCTCCAGCGTTCCCGTCCGTCCAGCAAGGTTGAGGTCAAACTACCACATATTTCTATCGCAAAAAAAGCTTGACCGACTGAACGATCGCTCACTAATTCAAAGAGGTATGTGTGACCGCCTCTGACGCAGTCCAATCGGGAAGGTGAAGACAAGCATGACGCGCATTTTGGGATATGCCAATCGGCTGAGCGTTTCCGAGGGTGAGAGCATTGAGTTCAAGGTAAGTTGCGCCGATGGAGAAAAATATTCTGCCGATATTGTGAGGCTGATCTGCGGTGACACCAATCCCCGCGGTCCGGGTTTTAGGGAGAACACGGTCGAATCTGTTTCCCCCTTTCTCCGAGAAGGACGGCGACAGGACATTCTTGCGGGATCTTATCTCCTTGTTCCCGGTTCTACGGGGCTTGTATTTGAACGTGGCTTTACGCTCCAAATCATGATTTGGCCGACCACGCCCGGGAAAGGCCGGCAAGCTCTCATCGGCAAGTGGTCGGAGGTTGCAGGCAAGGGCTTTGCGCTTGTCATAGATGAAAGTGGCGCGCCGGCACTCCTGCTGGGAGATGGAGGAGGAAATAGGCAATCCATCGGTACCGGCCGTCCTCTGCGAGCCCGGGAGTGGTGCTTCATCGGTGCGAGCTATGACGCGAAGACGGGGGCGGTTAGGCTTTATCAGGAAAGTGCCACTAGTTCCCGCGGTGCGGACGGAGCTGTTAGGGAGGTGTTCGCGGGCCCGAGGGCCGCGGCCGACAACGACGCGCCGCTGATGATGGCGGCGGCGTATTCAGGAATGAGGGAGCAGGGGCTCATCGCGAGCTCACTATATAATGGGAAGTTAGACAGTCCTCGGCTTGCAGGAATTCCCCTTTCGCGCTCCGTCATGGAAACACTGAAATTTGATCCGTTGATCCGCGATCTCGGAGACTCGCTACTGGCTTTTTGGGATTTCAGCCGGGACATCACCTCGCAAAGGGTTTCGGATCTCGGGGCCTGCAAGTTGCACGGCACGACCGTCAACCTCCCCGCGCGTGCGATGAAGGGGTTCAATTGGTCGGGTAGGTGGATGAATTGGCAGCAGCGCCCGGACGAATATGGCGCGATACATTTTCACGAGGATGACCTGTATGATGCGGGCTGGAAGACGGACTTCATTCTGAAGGTTCCGGACGGACTGCGTTCCGGTGTCTATGCTGCGAAAATTAAGCAGGGTGACGAACAAGACTATGTGCCTTTCTATGTCAGGCCGCGACGCGGTACACGAAGCGCCGATCTTTGCTTTCTTGCACCAACCAGCAGCTATCTCGCGTACGGGAATGAACATATCGCCACGACGGGCCGATATACGGAGACGATCGCGGGCCATTTGCCGGCTCTTTCTGCGGAGGATCTGTTCCTTCGCGATCACCCCGAGTACGGTGGCTCGCTTTATGATCTGCATTCCGATGGTTCGGGAATATGCTATTCATCCCGGCTACGCCCTCTTCTGAACTTTCGTCCTGCGTACCAAGCCTCTTGGTTTTCGGCTGCGGGTTCGTTTCTATGGCAATTTAATGCCGATACGCACATCGTAGATTGGCTGGAGAATTCGGGCTTTGCCTACGACGTCGTGACGGATGAAGATCTGCATGAGGAGGGTTACGGACTCCTCGCGCATTATCGAACAGTGATGACCGGCTCACATCCTGAATATTGGAGCGAGCAAATGCGCAGCGCGCTCGTCGCCTACACCCAACAAGGCGGCCGACTAGCGTATTTAGGCGGCAACGGCTTCTACTGGCGGATCGCATACCATCCAGAATTGCCGGGTGTTATTGAGCTACGAAGAGCGGAAGGTGGAATTCGCGCCTGGAGCTCTGAACCCGGCGAGTACTATCACAGCTTCACCGGCGAATACGGTGGCTTATGGGAGCGGCAGGGACAACCACCGCACCGCCTAGCTGGCATCGGCTGCATCGCCCAGGGTTTCGACGTCTCTTCCTACTATCGCCGTCAGGCGGGCAGCTTCGACCCCCGCGCCGCCTTCATTTTCGAAGGGATCGGGCGTGACGAGCTGATCGGGAATTTTGGATTGACCGCAGGTGGTGCGGCTGGCGTTGAAATTGACTGTTTCGATCGCAACCTAGGTTCACCCCCGCACACGCTGCTGCTTGCCTCGTCCGAAAATCATTCGGACGTTTACTTCCTGGTGCCCGAACGCCTTTTGGTAGTGCATCCGTTTATCAATGCGCCCCGCAACGCTGCGATTCGCGCCGACATGGTATTCTTCGAGTGTCCACAAGGGGGCGCAACGTTCTCGGTCGGCTCAATTGCCTGGGCCGGTAGTCTCTCGCACAACGGCTATAACAACAATGTTTCCCGAATCACAAAGAACGTCTTGCAACGTTTTCTGGATCCGTCGCCCTTTGTTCTTTGAGGCTGGCGCGTATAGAGTTAGAATGGATTGTTCTCTTTATGCCGATTTGTCGTGCTAGTCGACTAACCCGTTGTGACGATCCCATCGCAGCGCGAATACTGTCCTTTCAGCCTCCTCTAAACTGGAAAATAGGAAATCGGACATTACTGCGAGATCGCCCCCGCGCCGCGGAGGAAGACGACCCAGAACCCATTTTTTATGAGGTGTGAGGCATATCAGGATGTACTTGTCAGCTACTGGCTCAGCTCTGAAACGATTGATAATTTCCTGTAGCGCCACACTGTGACGACCAAACGGAGATCGTCCAAATTCTGCCACCAGTTTTTTCTTGGTAACGCGATCCATATCAATG
>Ga0213875_10002182_pt1 | contig 11939 bp, 11 predicted proteins | sample BarmaccomBMRX_R8_FD_160105 | JGI IMG/M metagenome (GOLD analysis project Ga0213875, IMG submission 160105) | Root-associated microbial communities from Barbacenia macrantha in rupestrian grasslands, the National Park of Serra do Cipo, Brazil - RX_R8 | ecosystem: Host-associated > Plants > Roots... | reverse complement strand
CGGCGGCAGAAGGGTATCGGCGTGGAGAAAGAGCAGGATGTCTCCCGAAGCCGCCGCCGCGCCCGCGTTCATCTGGCGGCCCCGCCCGCGCGGGCTGGCAATGACCCGTGCGCCCTGCCGCTCGGCGACGGCGACGGTCTCATCCATGCTGCCCCCGTCCACGACAATCAACTCGGCGTCCCGGCCGAGGGCGCTTCGGGCCTGCCCCAGTGTCTGGGACAGGCCCTTGGCTTCGTTCAGAGCCGGGATGACAGCGGAGATCATGCCGTGGCGACGCGCCGAATGTCGCCCGTCTCCAGCATGGACAGGAAGGCGTTGTCATCTATGGTCATGGGCAGGTCCACGCGGCCCCGACGGCGGCTGGACTCGTAGGTGGCGAAGATGACCTCGGTGGCGCGCAGCGCGTTGTGGGCGGACAGCATGGACTCGCGGCCCGCCGCCAGGGCGTCCACGACGTCCGCGATGGCGCGGGCGACGGCGTCCGGCCCGTGCAGGTGGTCGGGCTGGTCAATCACGCGCCAGCCCTTCTCACCGGCGGACAGCACGCGCAGGCAGGGCTGGTCCCAGCGCACTTCAATCAGCCCGTCCGTGCCGATCAGCCGGTGGGCCACGCCGTCAGGAGGCGTCCCCTGCCCCGTCTCCAGCAAAGCCCCGACGCCGTTCTGAAAGCGGAACTGGCACAGCCCCTGCGACTCCAGCGGCACGCCGAAGGCCTTGCGCTCCCGGCGGCTATCGATCTGGCCCAGCACCCACTCGGCGGGCGTCTCGTTGTTGTAGAAGAAAAACATGTCCAGCCAGTGGGTGCCCCAGTCGTACATGTCGCCGCAGTTGCCTTCAATCCGCTGGAGCTCGCCGATGGTGCCGTCGCGGGCCATCTTCTTGGCGAGCTGGAACGGCTGCAAAAAGCGCCGCTGGTGGTTGAAGGTCAGTTTGACGCCTCGCTCGTCGCAGACGCGGGCCATCTCTCTGGCCTCGCCCCAGTTCATCGCCATCGGCTTCTCGCAGTGGATCGCCTTGACGCCGCTCTGCGCCGCCGCGAGGGTCATCGGCGCGTGCAGGTGGGGCCAGGTGCAGACGCTGACGATGTCTAGTTCTTCATCCGCCAGCATCTTCTCATAGTCCGTATAGGTCTTAGCCACGCCGTTTTTTTCGGCGAAGGCGCGGGCGTTGTCTTCGACGATGTCCGCGCAGGCCATCAATTCGCACCGGCCCGTCTTGGCGTAGCCGGCGGCGTGCTCGTAGGCCATGCCGAAGCCCGTCGCGCCCTCGCTGCGCCAGGGCCGCCCGACGCCGATGAAGCCGACTCGGTACTGTGTCATAACGTGCTCCTTATTTTCCAATGCAGAATAGGGAAAAGATTTCGTGAATGATGTCCTCGGTCGCGGTCTCGCCGGTGATCTCGCCGAGGGCGCTCAATGCGGACCGCACGTCAATGGAGAGAAAGTCCGCCGGCAGGCCGGCCTCCAGCGTCGCCTGCGCGTCGGCCAGGCGCACACGGGCGGCCTCTAGCGCCCGTCGGTGGCGGGCGTGGGTGACGACGGCGGCGTGGGTCTCGGTCGGCGCGGGCAGCCCGCCGAGCACGGCGTCGGCGATGGCGTCTTCCAGCGCCCCGATGTTCCAGCCGGTGGCGGCGGAGACGGGGATGGCCCCCGGAGGCCCCCACCCCGCCCTCATCGGGCACCCCTCCCCCGCAGAGCCGGGAGAGGGGCCAGTGACAGCAGGCGGACGCGCTTGTCCAGAGTCAGAGGCTTGCGTGACTGGCCCCTCTCCCATTCCTATAGGGGAGGGGTGGCGAGGAACGAGCCGGGGTGGGGGCCTCCGCGCCGGGGCGGGGGCCGGGGGGCCTCCCACCAAATCCCACTTGTTCCAGACGAGCAGATGGGGACGGCCCTCCAATGAGGCGCGCAGAGCGGCGTCTTCGGGCGTCTCGCCGACCGTCGCGTCCAGCACGAGCAGGACGAAATCGGCGGCCACGAGGCTCTCGCGGGTGCGGGCGACGCCGATCTGCTCCACGGCGTCCTCGGTGTCGCGCAGGCCGGCGGTGTCCATCGCCCGTAAAGGGATGCCGCGCAGGTTCAGGGTCTCCTCAATGACGTCGCGCGTGGTTCCCGGAATGGGCGTGACGATGGCGCGGGCAGTCCGCAGCAGGGCGTTGAGCAGCGACGATTTGCCGACATTGGGCCGCCCGGCCAGCACCAGTTTCAGCCCCTCGCGGTAGAGAATGCCCCGGTCGGCGGTGGCGAGCAGGGCGGCGATGCCCCTGTCGGCCTCCCGCAGTTCGGACACGCAGAGTTGCGTGTCCAACTCGCCCACGTCTTCGGGGAAGTCAATGCTCGCCTCAATGCGGGCGAGGACGCCGAGCAGCCGGTTTCGGACGCCCGCGACGGCGGCGCTCAGGCGGCCTTCGCCCTGGCGGCGGGCCAGGCGGTGCGCCTCGTCGGTCTGGGCGGCGATGGCGTCGCCGACGGCCTCGGCCTGGGCCAAGTCCATCTTGCCGTTCAGGAAGGCCCGCTGCGTGAACTCGCCGGGGTCGGCCAGCCGCGCGCCGCATTCCAGCAGGCGTGACAAAATGCGGCGCAGGGGGACCGGGCCGCCGTGCCCGGAGATCTCCACCACGTCCTCGCCCGTGTAGGAGCGGGGGGAGCGGAACACGGCCAGCAGCACGTCGTCAATGGCCTCGCCCTCGGCGGCTATGACACGCGCCCGATGCAGGGTGTGACCCGGATAGTCGCGGCAGGGGGTGTCCTTCGGTCGCTTCGTGACGGCGTCGGCGACGGCGAAGGCATGGGGGCCGGACAGGCGGATGACGCCGATGCCGCCCGTGCCCGGCGGCGTGGCGAGCGCGCAGATGGTGTCGTCGAGGCGCGGCAGCATGGGGCTATTATACCTGCACGGGCCAGCGGTTCAAAAAGCCGCCGCATTCGGATATAATGGTTGCAGGCGACGTGCTTTTCTCACTGGGGAGCCTTTCCGATGACCGCCGGGCTGTGGCTGTTCCTTTTCCGTTTGCTGACAGGATTTTTCCGACCGAAGCCGGAGCCGCCCCTGGACCCGGAGGTTTTATTGCAACAGGCGCAGCAGGAGATGCGCGAGAACCAGGCCAAGAACCGTACGCGAGCGGTTGAGGCCATCACCCAGAAGAACAACCTGCAAGCCGAACTGGGGAAGACTCGCAAGATCGTGGACAACTTGCAGGCCAAGGCCGATCTCGCCGCGTCACACAATGACTTCGATCTTCGCCATCAACTCCTTGGGGAAAGGCAGCATTATCTCCTCCTGCTCGCGCGTCAACAAGCCCTGCTGGATAAGGCCACCGAGACGACTGAGATGATCAAAGCCGCGATCCGGGGCGAGGAGGAGCGCATCCGGAGAAAAACAGCGGAAGCGATGGCCCTCAGGACGATGTGGAAACAAAGCCAAATCGTTGCGTCGCTGCCGATGCCCTTGGAGCAGGCGACTGCGGACGAGGCGACCGTTCAGAAGCGGCTGGATGACGTTTTGCAGCAGATTGAAAAGACGCGCGGCAGGCTGATCCAGGAGGCGCAGGCGGCCATTGTCCGGGGAGACTTGGAGACGGCGCTGTCTCTGCTGTCCGAACAACAAGATTTGGGGCAGGCCCTGGTTCCCGGCTATGGCCGCGCGTGACTGCGACTTTTTGCATTCTTTGGTGTCTTAACGGGTAGTCTGCCCGAAAGGGAAGGGAGTGTACCGATGTTCGGACGAATCTGGCGATACTTGAAGGTGCTTCTCGGCTTCAAGCTGGACCAACTGGAAGACCCGGAGATCCTGTTGCAGCAGGCGCAGCAGGAGATGCGGGAGAACCAGGCCAAGAACCGCGAGCGGGCGGTGCAGGCCATCACCCAGAAAAACCAGCTACAGGGCGAACTGGAGAAGACTCAGAAGATTGTAGATAATTATCAGGCCAAGGCCGAACTCGCCCTCAAGAACGGCGACCGCGACCTGGCCCGGCAACTGCTGGTCGAGAAGGGGCAGTACGAGACCACGCTCGCCACCATCAAGCAGTCGCTGCAATCGGCCATCGAGACGACCGAGGCCATCAAGACCGCCATCCGGCGCGAGGAGGAGCGCATCCGCGCCAAGACCGCCCAGGCGATGGCGATGCGGACCCAGTGGAAGCAGAGCCAGATCGAGATCTCCTTGAACAAGGCGCTGGAGGGCATGACGACCGACGGCACGGACCACGCCTTCGAGCGGGCGGCGGCGAAAATCTCCAACGCCCGCAGCGAGAGCCAGGCGCGCACGGAGTTGGCCCGCGAGAGCCTGAGCGGCAAGCTAGCCGGGCTGGAAGATGTCGAGGCCAACACCGCTGCCGATGCGGAGCTGGCCCAGATGGAGCAGCGGCTGGGCCTGGCCCCGAAGACGCAGACCACCGCGACGACTTCCGCCACGCCCGCCTCCGCCAGCGACGTTGACCGGCAATTGCAGGAATTGGAAGCCCGCGTCGGCGGGGGCGGCAATTCGGGCGCATCGGGGTCCTAAATGAGCGACTTGCTGGGGCGAGCATATCAAGTCGCCAAAGCGTATTTAGACTCCGCGCGGGGGCGGCTGGAGGAGATTGACGCGCGGGCGCAGGAGGAACTGCGCCGCTCCCTACCGCGCGAGGACGCTCCGACTCCCCCCTCTCCCCTGCGAGGGAGAGGGGCCGGGGGTGAGGGGGGAGCAGGAACTTACAGCAATGACCCGTTCGAGCGGGCCACGGCCAAGATCGCGGAGGCACAGCAGCGGGTGGCGGCGCAGCGGCAGGAGGCCGAGCGGCGGGAGGCGGCGACCGCACCACCCCCCGACCCGGTGGCGACGGCGTACATGATCATCGGCGTCCCGAACGGCTCGGACTACCTGACGGTGGAGTCGGCGGTGAACAAGCTGCGCGCCCGCTGCGCCCCCGCCCGCTTCCCCGACGGCTCCCCGGAGCAGGCCGACGCGCAGGTCATCCTCCAGCGGGTTGAGGAGGCGTTTCAGGTGCTCAAGAACGCGCTGGGGACGGCGGGCGGCGGACGGTTCGACAAACTGGAATTATGACGGTCCTCAAAGAGCTCACGGCGGCGATGCCGATCTTCTACGGCGGCAACCGAGTCAAGCGCGTCCCGGAGGAGCTGGCGGCGCGCTTCGCGGCGGGCGACCGGCTGCTGGTGGTGCCGGAGACGGGCGATCTGCTCCACATCCCCGCGCGTGAGCATCAGGTCGCCACGGAGGCCGTCGGGCAGGCGTTCGCGGCGTTTCAGGGGATGGGCGAAGTCCCTGACTCGCAGATCAGCCGCTTCTATGACCTGTTCGCGGTGCGGCTGGAGGCGGAGGAGACCTGGGAACCCATCGCCCAGGCCAATGAGGTGGACGTGGCGCGGGCGCGGGCGCGGGGCCGGTCCACGACGCGCCTGATCGCCTCGGACAAGATGCGTCGGGACATGATCGCCGGCCTGCGGGCGTGGCGCGACGCGCCGACGCGCCGGGGGCAGGTGGTGGAGCGCCTGGTTCACGACGGCTGGGCCGTGGAGCAGGTGGCGGACGCGCTGGGCGTGGTTGGGTTCGTGTTTGAGGGCCGCCCCAACGTCTTCGCCGACGCGACCGGCGTGCTGCGCGGCGGCAATACGGTCGTCTTTCGGATCGGGGCCGACGCGCTGGGGACGGCGCGCGCCATCGTGGAACACGCCCTCGCCCCCGCGCTGGAAGCCGCCGGCCTGCCGCCGGGGGCGGCGACCCTGGTGGACAGCGCCGAGCGCGCGGCGGGCTGGGCGCTGTTCTCGGACCCCCGCCTCTCGCTGGCCGTCGCGCGCGGCTCCGGCCGGGCCGTGGAGCAACTCGGCAGCGTCGCGCGCCACGCCGGCATCCCGGTCAGCCTGCACGGGACGGGCGGGGCCTGGATCGTCGCCGACGCCACGGCGGACGCCGACAAGTTTGAGAAGGCCGTTTATCACTCGCTGGACCGCAAGGTCTGCAACACGCTCAACGTCTGCTGCATCCCCCAGGAGCGCGCCGGGGAGCTGGTCCCGCGCTTCCTGACGGCCCTGGAGCGGGCGGGCGAGCGGCACGGGTGCAAGCTGCACGTCGTCTCCGGCAGCGAGTCGCACGTCCCCCGCGAGTGGTTCTCCTCGCAGGCGACGGTGCGGCGGGCGCACGGGGACGTGACCGAGCCGCGCGCCGAAATGCTGCCGGTGGAGAAGCTGGGCCACGAGTGGGAGTGGGAGGAGACGCCCGAAGTGACTCTGGCGGTCGTGACCGGCATGGCCGAGGCGGTGAAGCTGTTCAACGACTACGCTCCGCAGTTCATCGCCAGCCTGATCACGGAGAACGCGGACAACTTCACCCGCTTCTACGAGGCAGTCAACGCGCCGTTCGTCGGCAACGGCTTCACGCGCTGGGTGGACGGGCAGTACGCGCTGGGCCGCCCCGAGCTGGGCCTGTCCAACTGGCAGGCGGGCCGCCTGTTCGCGCGCGGGGCCGTCCTGAGCGGCGACGGCATCTACACCGTCCGCACCCGCGTCGTCCAGTCCGACCCGGACGTGCATCGGTGACGAACAGCACCCCCGAAGCCGCTCCCGCGCCGTCTCTGCCGGCCCGTTCCGGCGAGGCGGTCTTCCCGATGCTCGGCGCACTGAGCCTCTGCCATTTCCTGAATGACATGGCCCAGTCGCTGCTGCCGGCGATCTACCCGGTCCTAAAGGCCACCTTTCGCCTCAGTTTCGGACAGGTGGGCCTCATCACCCTGACCTATCAGCTCACGGCGTCGCTGTTGCAGCCGTTCGTCGGGCTGTATACGGACCGGCGGCCCCGGCCGTACTCGCTGGTGCTGGGGATGGGCCTGACCCTGGCGGGACTCATCCTGCTCGCCCTCGCCCCCACATTCGCCGTGATCCTGGCCGCGTCGGCGCTGGTCGGCATGGGGTCATCCGTGTTCCACCCGGAATCGTCGCGCATGGCGCGGGCGGCATCCGGCGGGCAGCACGGATTGGCCCAATCCCTGTTTCAAGTCGGCGGCAACGCCGGGTCGTCCGTCGGCCCTCTGCTGGCGGCGTTCGTAGTCGTCCCGCACGGGCAGCACTCCCTGGCGTCGTTCTCGCTGGCCGCCCTGCTCGGCATGGCGATCCTGGCCCGCGTGGGAACCTGGTACAAGACGCACCGGCTGACGGCCAAATCCGGCGCGCGACCGGGAACGCCCCATATCCGGCAGGCACTCACACGGGGTCGCGTCGTCGGCTCCCTCTCCATCCTGCTCGCCCTGGTCTTCTCCAAATACTTTTATCTGGCGAGCATCACCAGCTACTACACGTTCTTCCTGATCCGCAAGTTCCACGTGTCCGTGCAGAACGCGCAGGTACACTTGTTTGTGTTCCTGGGCGCGGTGGCGCTGGGGACGTTTCTGGGAGGGCCGATCGGGGATCGCGTGGGACGCAAGTACGTCATCTGGGCGTCCATCCTGGGGGTCCTGCCGTTCACGCTGCTGCTCCCGTCGGCGGGATTGGCGGCCACGGGTGTCCTGAGCGTAATCATCGGGTTCATCCTGGCGTCCGCGTTCTCCGCGATCTTGGTCTACGCCCAGGAATTGGTGCCGGGCCGGGTCGGCCTGGTTTCCGGCCTGTTCTTCGGGTTCGCCTTCGGCATGGGCGGCATCGGGGCCGCGATCCTGGGGCGCTGGGCGGACACGGTCGGCATCACCTTCGTCTATCATGTCTGCGCCTACCTGCCGGCCATCGGCCTCCTCGCCGCCTTTCTGCCCGACCTAAACCGGACCGCACGGATGTCCCGGCGTGCCGGGGAAGCCGGGCATCGGCGGGCATGAAGGGCGGCGCAGGGCCGGGGTTCTGGATCATGCCTGGATGCCGGTAACGGCGGGCCATCGGACACGCAATGGGAAGCGCATTTCTGTTCCTCCACGACAGATGAGATTTGGTGCTATAATATGCTGAACGGGAGGTGGCAAATGGCATCCAAGAAACCGGATTATGAGGACTGGAAACGTTCGCCGGATCTTTCCGGCGAGACCCCGGACTCCGCCGAGGGCCATCGCATTCTGGTATGGCTCTGGATCATCGGCATCGTTGTATTCGGCCTGATCGTCTGGGGGATCGCGGAACTGACGAGTAACTTGCGGCCGGGCCCGCACGGGGGACTGCTCTTCGGCCACTAGGCCAGCGTCGCCGCGTCGCCCGCCGTGTCCCCGCCGCTCAGCGCGCGCCAGACCTTGTGATACCGCCGCAGGCGCTCCACGTCCTTGTCCGTCAGCGCGGACAGGCGGCGCAGGTCCATGTTGTCCTCCAGGTCGGCGCGCTTGACCTTGCGGGCGATGGGGTCGGCGGCGCGGGCCAGGTACGCCTCATATGTCTCGCCGGCCCGGTGCGTCACCGCCTCCACGGCGGCCAGAACCTCCTCGGGAAACCCCTCCTGCCGCAGCCGCTCCAGCGTCCAGGGCGTGTCCTCCACGACATCACGCAGCACGGCGGCCATCATGTCGGCCTCGGTGTGCATCCGCAGCATCAGGCGCAGCGGGTGCAGCACGTAGGGCGCTCCCGCCTTGTCCTGCTGGTCTTGGTGCGCCTCGGCGGCGATGGCAATGGCCCTGGCAAGTGTCGCCATGACGGTCTCCCCGGTGCTATAATACCCCCATGAATGACACCCATCAGCAGAGTGCGTATGCGCGGGCGGGCGTGGACATTGACGCGGCGACGGACGCCGTGGGGCGCATGAAGGCGCACATCAGGGCGACCATGACTCCGGGCGTGGTGACGGACGTGGGCGGCTTCGGCGGGATGTTCGGGCTGTCGGCCCTGGGGCGGCTGGACGACCCCGTGCTGGTGTCCAGCATTGACGGCGTGGGCACCAAGCTCAAGATCGCCTTCCTGACCGGGCGGCATGACACGGTGGGGCGTGATCTCGTCTGGCACTGCGTCAACGACATTCTGGTGCAGGGGGCGCGTCCCCTGTTCTTCCTGGACTACTTCGGCACCGGCAGGCTGGACCCGGCGGTGGCAGCCGACGTGGTGAAGGGGCTGGCCGGGGGCTGCCGCGCGGTCGGATGCGCGCTGCTCGGGGGCGAGACGGCGGAGATGCCGGGCCTGTATGCGCCGGGCGAGTACGACCTGGCCGGGTGCATCGTCGGGATTGCGGAGCGGTCGCGCATCGTGGACGGGGCGGGCGTGACATCGGGCGACGTGGTGATCGGCCTGGCATCGGACGGCCTGCACACCAACGGCTATGCGTTGGCGCGTCAGGTCTTGTTGGAAGACGCGCGGCTGCCGCTGGACGCGCCGCTCTCTGAACTGGGCGGCGTGACGCTGGCCGACGCCCTGCTGTGGCCGCACCGCTGCTACGCCCCCGCGATCCTGCCGCTGCTGGACATCTCCCCCACCCCGATCAAGGCGATGGCGCACATCACCGGCGGCGGCTTCGTGGACAACATCCCGCGCGTACTCCCCCCCGGCGTCGGCGTCCGCATTGACCGCACCGCCTGGGACGCGCCCCCGCTGTTCCGGCTCATTCAGGCGCGTGGCGGCATTAGCGACGCCGAGATGTTCCGCGTCTTCAACATGGGCGTCGGCCTCGTCCTGATCGTCGCCCCCGACGCGGCGGACGACATCATGGCGCAATTGACCACAGCGGGCGAGACCGCCTTCCGGCTGGGAGAGACTGTCCACGGCGATGGCGTCATCCTGGCATGAAGCGTATGCTCCCTCAAACCTTTTTTGCCGTCATCGCGGCTGCCCTCGCCGTCATGGCGGCGCGGGGGGCCGCCGCACCGTCCCTCGTGCTGACGGTGGACGCCGGACATATCCTGCGCCAAGATGCGGATCGGTTCGTCGGTGTCAACCTCAACTACATCCGCGACTCCGATGCCAACCGCCCCCACGCCCGCCCCCTCAAGGACGCACTCCGGGACCTCGGCGCCCGCTGGCTGCGCTACCCCGGCGGCGAGAAGTCCGACTTCTACTTGTGGTCCCAGCCGCCTTACGACAAGCCGCGCCCCGTCTCGCTCGGATGGTACGGCACCGTCGCGGGCCGGCGCATGGATTTCGACCAGTACATCGCCGCCGCCCGCGCCGCCCGCGCCGAGCCTTACGTCGTGGTCGGCTACACCACGGCGAAGGCCTCCGGGCGCACGGAGGCGCAGTGGCTGGAGAACGCCGTCGCCTGGGTCAAGTACGCCAATGTGGAGAGGAAGTACGGGGTCAGGTACTGGGAGATCGGCAACGAGAACTGGAACAACGGGAAGGCCGTGCCGGAGGACATGGCCCGAATCGTCACGGAGTTCTCCCGCGCAATGAAGGCCGTGGACCCGACCATCCAGGTCGGCGCCAGCGGCAACGGCGACGGGTGGTGGTCCAAGTTCCTGCCGACGGCCGCGCCCGCGCTGGACTTCATCAGCCTCAGCCTCTACAACTGCTGGGGGTGGAAGAGTTACGACCACTTCGCCACCCTGCCCGCCATCGCCGACACGATCGGGGACGCGGAGACGGCCCTGAACGCGATTGACCGGTATGCGCCGCCCGCGGACCGCCCCCGGCTGCGCGTGATCGTCTCGGAGACCAACTCCAAGGACTACTCCGAGGACGGCTGGCCCGGCGCGAACACCCTGGGACACGCGCTCGTGACATTTGACACGCTGGGGCGCGTGATGGCCCAGCCGCGCGTCCTGACCGCCATGGTGTGGACCACCCGCTGGATGAACGACGCCGAGGCCAGGGACAGCCAGTGGTACGCGCTCGGCCCGGACAACGAGATACTCCCCACCGGCCGGGCCATCGCGCTCTGGGGACAGTTCGTCCAGAAGGACATGATCGCGGCGGACGGCGGCAGCGACCATGTGGTGGCCTACGCCAGCCGCTCGGCGGACGGGCGGCGGGTGACGGTCTGGGTCCTCAACCGCGGCTATGAGCGGGCGGACGGTGTGCGGATCATCATCCGGTCCACGGCTCGCCTGCGCCACGCGGCGGTCTATCAATTGACGGGGACGGGGCCGGACGACCCCAGCCCACACTGGGGGCAGTTGGGAGCCGTCCCCGTTTCCGGCAACACCGTCAGCAATCTCTCTTGCCCCGGCGTCTCCGTGACCGTCCTCTCGCTGAGATGAACGTGCGCAAAATTCCGAAGGATGGGCCTCACCTGCGGGAACCAATCGGAGGGGATAATCGTCCTTCAGATAAGGCCCTTTGTCACGCCAGAATGTACGGCGCGGCCGTTGGGAGAAGACGATGGCACGAAAAGGCTTGATGAGGATGACTTTGTGGGGGTGCCTGGTCGCGGCGCTCTGCGCCGGTGGCTCCCCCACCTGGGCGCAGCAGAGCGGCAGCGCCCCCGCCAGCTACCAGGTCGGGGAGGAAGACCGCCCCGCCCCCCCAAACGTCAGCACAGACACCGCCTCAATGCCCGGCAGCGCCACCGCCGACGCGGATGCCGGGCCGGTTCGGCTGGCCCGGTTCTCCTATCTGAAAGGTGATGTCTCCTGGCGGCCCGACACGGGCGCGCAGTGGTCGGCGGCGACGCTGAACCTGCCCTTCCGGCAGGGCGCGCAGGTCTGGGCGTCCGGCCACAGCCGCGCCGAGGTTCAGTTCGACGACGGCAGCCTGCTGCGCCTGGGCGCGGACGCGGTCGTGACCCTGGAGACCCTCTACAGCGACTCGCAGGGCGAGTTCACCGAGCTGCGGCTCTCGCAGGGGCTGGCGTCCCTGACCCTGCCGCACGCCAAGTCCATCTTCCAGGTGGACACGCCCGACGCCTCCCTCAAGGCCGACGGCCCCGCCCGCTTCCGCGTCGGGGCTCGCCCCGGCACGGAGATCGCCGTGCGCGCCGGCAAGGTCAACATCCAGGACGCGCAGGGTAAGACATTTTTGGAGGCCGGCGACTACATTGACATCACCGACCCCAAGGCCCCCTTCGACATCCAGGACCTGCCCGCCGAGGACGGCTGGGACAAGTTCAACGACGAGCGC
>Ga0213875_10002181_pt1 | contig 11939 bp, 10 predicted proteins | sample BarmaccomBMRX_R8_FD_160105 | JGI IMG/M metagenome (GOLD analysis project Ga0213875, IMG submission 160105) | Root-associated microbial communities from Barbacenia macrantha in rupestrian grasslands, the National Park of Serra do Cipo, Brazil - RX_R8 | ecosystem: Host-associated > Plants > Roots... | reverse complement strand
TGGGGGCCATTCGGACGGGCGCCGGCGCACCGATTATTTCAAGGCATGCCGTTGCTGCGACGGTCTCGCCTTTACGATGGCCATCGCTGACGGGGTCGACAATGTGCGGGCCGCCGTGCGTGAGGAATTGCGCCAGGGCGCGGACGCCATCAAGCTCATGGTCTCGGGCGGCGTCGCCTCGCCTTACGATCCGCTCGATTCGAAGCAATTGTCGCTCGGCGAAATCGCTGCCGCCGTCGAGGAAGCGCACGCCTTCAACCGCTACGTGCTCGCCCATGCGTATACGCCCGAAGCCATCACACGCGCCGTGAGCCAGGGCGTGCGCACGATCGAGCACGGCAACCTCATCGACCAGCCGGCCGCGCGGCTGCTTGCCAAGAGCAAGGGCTACCTCATCGCCAACCTCGTGGCCTATGTGGTGATGAAGGAACGCGCCGCCCAATTCGGCATGGGCGCCGACATGCTCGAAAAGAACGACAGGGTGCTCGAGGCCGGCTTGCGCTCGCTCGAGATTTGCAAGAAGGCGGGCGTCAAGGTCGGTTACGGCAGCGACCTTCTCGGCCAGCTTCAGAACGAGCAGAGCCGCGAATTCCTCTTGCGCTCGGAAATAATGACGCCGATCGAGATCGTGCGCTCGGCGACCACGATCGCGGCCGAGATCATCCGCATGGAAGGCAAGCTTGGAATAGTCCAGGCCGGCGCTTACGCCGATCTCATTCTCGTCGATGGCGACCCGTTGAAGAACCTCAACCTCTTCCAGAAGCAGGGCGAGCATCTCTCGATCATCATGAAAGAGGGGCGGTTCCACAAAAATCGCCTCACCTGAAGGTCGGGCTCGCCGGAAGGGCCACCGATGTTGCAGCGTTCCTGGCGAAGGCTCGCGCTCGACGCCGCGGCGCTCGCCTCTCTCGCCTTCATCCTCGTGCCGCTCGTCTTCGTGACTTGGCTCGCCTTCTTCAAGCAGGAGATCCCATCCTTCCCGCCGGAAGGATACACGCTGCATTGGTTCTCATCGATGCTGACGCAAAAAGCCATCATCGATGGCTTCGTGATGAGCGCCGAAGTGGGCGTCGTGGCGACGCTTGTCGGCCTTGCGCTCGGCGTGCCCGCGGCGCTCGGCCTCGTGCGCTACACGTCCTGGTGGGGCGGTGCAGCGAGCACACTGCTCCTCATGCCGCTCGTCGTGCCGGCGATCGTGCTCGGGACGGCGATCTACGTGGCCGAGGTCGAAGCGGAAATCCTCGTCTATGGTTTCGGCATCGAGACGCCGGTGATCGGCACGATCGGCGGCCTCATCGCGGCGCACGCGCTCATCGTCCTCCCCTGGGTGGTGCGCCTCGTCACCGCGAGTCTCATCGGCTTCGATCGCTCGATCGAGGAGGCGGCGCAAAATCTCGGCGCCACGCCTGTGGTGACGCTGCGCCGCATTACGCTGCCGGTGATCCGCCCGGGCGTGGTCGCGGCCGCGCTCTTTGCTTTCGTCATCTCCTTTAGCAATCTCGAGCTCAGCCTTTTCCTCGTGGGCGCCGGACGCACGACCTTGCCCATCGCTATCCTGCAATATCTCGAATGGAAGATCGATCCGACGATCGCGGCCGCTTCGGTCGTGCAGATCGCCATAATCGCGGCCGCGATGCTCATCACCGACCGTTTCGTCAAGCTCACGCAGGTCGTGTGATGGCCAAAGTCGAGATCGAAAGCCTCTCCAAGCGTTATGGCGAGAATTTCGTCGTCAAGGATCTGTCGATCGACATCCCACAGGGCGAGTTTCTCGTCCTCCTCGGGCCGTCGGGCTGCGGCAAGACCACGACCTTGCGCATGATCGCAGGCTTCGTCGAGCCTTCCGCCGGCCGCATCCTGCTCGCCGGACGGGATGTGACGACGCTGCCGCCCTGGAAACGAAACACGGGCCTCGTCTTCCAGAGCTACGCGCTTTTCCCGCATCTCAGCGTCGAGGAGAACGTCGCCTTTGGGCTCGAGATGCGTAAAGTGTCGCCCGCCGAGAGGCGCGCCGCCGTCGCCGAGGCGCTTCGCCTCGTGCGGCTCGAGGGTTTCGGCGCGCGCTTGCCGCGCCAGCTCTCGGGGGGCCAGCAGCAGCGCGTCGCGCTTGCCCGCGCGCTCGCCTTTCGCCCGGATGTGCTCTTGCTCGACGAGCCCTTGTCGAACCTCGACGCCAAGCTGCGCGAGGAGGTGCGGGTCGAGATCCGTGAGCTGCAGCAAAAGCTCGGCCTCACCACGGTGATGGTGACGCATGACCAGGATGAAGCGCTCAGCATGGCGGATCGCCTCGTGGTCATGGCGCAAGGCGAGGCGCGACAGATCGGCACGCAGCGTGACCTTTACGAGCGCCCGGCCGACCGATTCGTCGCCGGCTTCGTCGGGCGCAGCAATTTCCTCGATGGCGGCGCGGCACCTGACGGGCTCTTCCTCAGCACCGGCGGCCTTCGCATCGCCTGCGCCTCGCGAGCGCGAGGCAAGGGAATATTGGCGCTGCGCCCCGAAGCCGTCTCGGTCGGCCCCGAGGCCGCTTGTCTCGACAATTCCTTTGAAGGTGTGGTCGAATATATCTCGTATCTCGGCTCCGTTCTCGACGTGAGGGTGAGGCTTTCGCCGCAAGACCGGATCATCGTCCAGATCGCGAATCGTTCGGGCGAGGTTCTGCCCAAAATGGGTGATACCTTGAAAATCGGCTGGCCGGCGACGGCCGGCCGCGTTTTCCCCGAGGAGGGCGTGAGCCGATAGAAACGAGAGGCGATCTACAGGGAGTCCGATCATGAAGCAAACCGATCACAACCGCTTGTCCCGCCGGACGGTGCTTGCCGGCGCCGCAATCCTTTCGACACCCGCGATTTGGCGCGCCGGGCCGGCAAGCGCTGAGGAGAACAAGCGGATCGTCGTCGGAACCTGGGGTGGGGACTACGCTAATCTCCTGCACAAGAACATCGAGCTGCCGTTCCTCGAGCCGAAGGGCTGGGAGGTGGTGCAGGACACCGAATCCGATGCGCCGCGCCGCGCCAAGATGGTCGCCGAGAAGCGCCTTCCGCGCGGCACGAGCGATGTGCAAGCGCTGTCGGACGTGAACGTCGCCGAGATGACGGCCGCGGGCGTCCTCGACAAGATCGACTATTCGAAATTGAGCCGCGCGCCGGAGATCCTTCCCGTCCTCAAATCGGATTACGCGGTGCCGCACATCTATTCGGGCCTCGTTCTCGTCTACAATCCGAAGCTGATCACCACGGCGCCGAGTTCCCTCAACGACCTTTTCGACGGCAAGAACGCCGGCAAGGTCGGCGTCATCGACATCCAATACATCTATACGGTCATGGCCGCCGCCATCGCGGGCGGAGGAAGCCTTAACGATTTCGAGCCGGCGAAGGGGAAGCTCGCAGACCTCAAGAAGCAGGGCGTCAAGATCTACCCGACCAACGAGGGCATGGCGCAAGGGCTCAAGACCGAGGAGGTCGGGCTTTGCGTCATGTGGAAGGCGCGCTGCGTGCAATGGCAGAAGGCCGGCGTGCCGGTCGAGTCGGCGGTGCCGAAGGAAGGCATCATCGCCTACGAATCCTTGTTCTCGATCCCGAAGAATGCGCCGAACAAGCAGGGCGCCTACGCGTATCTCGACGCACTCTTGCAATCGCAGGCGCAAATCAATTTCGCGAACGACATGGGTTACAACCCGACCGTCACCGACGCGCCGCTCCCCGACGACCTGCGAAAGCGCATCGGCTTCAGCGACGAAGAGCAGAAGCACTTGATGGCAGCCGATTACGCCTATGTCACGCAAAACGACGCCAAGTGGAAGGAATGGTGGGACAAGGACTTCAAGGCTTGAGGCCAAGCGCCAAACCTCTCCCGTTTACGGGAGAGGTCGGACTCGCGAGCCATAGCCCGCAGCAACGCTGCGGGCGTTCGCCCGCAGCTATGGCGAGCGAGCCGGGTGAGGGCAGGCGTGAGCAATCACCGACCCTCATCCGCCGGCCGCTGACGCGGCCGGCACCTTCTCCCGCGAGCGGGAGAAGGAGGGCGCTGGGCGCTCCGTGACCCTCGCTGCATCAGACATCGCGCTTGCCCGCCCACGCTCGCGCGCGCCCTCCTCGATGGCGCTCGCCCTCATCGGGCCGGCAACGCTGTTCTGCTTGCTGCAACTCGTCGTGCCGGTGGCGATCCTGTTTCGCTACAGCCTCAATCGCTTCGATCCGGCTGCCTACATGGTCGAGGCGGTCACGATCGAGAATTACGTCAAGTTCTTCACCGACCCTTATTATCTCACGGTGTTGGCGCGAACCATCCGCGTCTCAGTCGTCTCGACGCTCTTCTGCCTCGTGATGGGCTTCCCGCTCGCCTATTGGCTCGCCCGCATGACGTCGCGCTGGAAGAACCTGATGGTGATCCTCGTCGTGCTGCCCCTCTTCATTGGCAATGCGGTGCGCGCGGCAGGTTGGATGACGCTCTTCGGCACCAAGGGATTCATCAACAGTGTGCTCCTCACTTTCGGCATAAACGATCAGCCGCTCACCCTGATGTACACCGAGATGGCCGTGGTGGTCGGCATCATCACGGTCAATCTCCCGTATATGGTGCTCACCTTGCAAAGCGTGCTCGAAGGCATCGCGCGGCCGATCGAAGAGGCAGCGCTCAGCCTCGGCGCGCCGCCCTTCCAGACCTTCCGTCGCGTGGTGTGGCCGCTCGCGCTTCCCGGCACGCTCGCGGGCACCATCCTCACCTTCATCCTCGCCATGAACGCTTATGCGACGCCGGTGCTTCTCGGCGGCCCGAAATTCGAGATGATGGGCCCGCTCGTCTACGACCAGTTCAGCCAATCGAACAATTGGCCCTTCGGCGCCGCCGTCTCTTTCGTGCTCATGGCAACGACACTTGGCCTCACCTTCCTCGCGCACACCGCACTTCGGCGGCGGGGCTAGTCAGCGAAGAAATGAGAGGCGTCCCTTCTCCCGCGCTCTTCGCGCGGGAGAAGGTGTCGATCGCGTCAGCGATCGACGGATGAGGGAAAGGGGCGGTTGATGGCGTCTTCCCTATCGCGCTCGCGGCATATTGGGCATCCGTCTATCCAAAGGGGTGCCACCCTCGCTTCCAATCCAAGCCCAACCTGGTCGCGATCGCATATTCCACGCCTGCCGGGTCATCAAGGACCTCCTCATTCCAGAAGCGGATCACGTCGAACCCGCGTTCCTTGAGAAAAAAGTCTCGTTTGCGATCCTTGTCTCGCCTCTGCTCGTGGTGACGCCCGTCGATCTCGATCACGAGCCTTCGCTCCCAGCAGAGGAAATCGACGATGCTGGAGCTGATTACGACCTGACGACAAAATATGAAGCCGCCCAAGCGCCGCTTGCGCAACAGCGACCAGGCGCGCCGCTCGGCCCCGGTGGCTTCGCGGCGCAATCTTTGAGCTCGCTCGCGAAGGAGCTTCCTGCGCGAGATTGGAGGTGTTTCGCTCATGCCAGCCTTGACACCGCTCCCCCCTGCCGCTGAGCGCCCTCATCCGCCGCTCGCCAAGGCGAGCGGCACCTTCTCCCGCATCGCGGGAGAAGGGGGGCGCCGGCGCTTATCAGAACCTGAGGTTCACATTGCCCTTGACGGCGTTGTCTGTGGCGCGCTGACCGTATTGCCCGGAGTAGGAGACGCCGACCGAAAGCATCGAGGTGAGCGAATATTCGATACCGGCTTCGGCCACGAAAGCGTCGCGGTCGATCGGCACGCCAGAGGTGCTGAAGGCTTGCGCGCCGCCCTGGAAGGTGAGGAGCACGGAGGGCACCACATCGCCATAGGCGTGGCGCCAGCCGAGCATGCCCTTCAAGGTCAACGGCATCGGCGCGAAGGCGAGCTCGCCGCGCACGCCGAGCGTTGTCGTCTGGATGTTGAAGTCGCGTGCTGATGCCGTAAGCGCCGACGTGCCCCCGACCTCCGTGAAGCCGTTCTGATGGATGAGGAAGGCAGCCCCGCCCGCGAAGGGCTCGACGAAGGCGTGGGCGCCGGCCCCGAAACCGAGGCCCGCGAGCTGGATGCGATAACCCACCTCGCCGAAGCCTTGCGCCGTGTAGCCCCCATTATTCGAGGAGAGCGCCTCGAAGAAGCCGGGGAACACGACCTGGCGCGTCGTCGAGGTGGTGTTCGTGCCGTAAAGTGCGCCGGCCCGAAGCTGCAGCGCACCGAAGCTCGCGCCGGCATAAGCGCCGCCGAAGACGCTCTCGAAGGTGGACGACGAGCCACGCTGGTTTACGGTGATGCTGTCGTTCGTGTAACCGCCCGCGAGGCCGAAGCGCCAATCCCCACCCAGGAAGTTCGCCGCCGAGACATCCCCGCCCAGCACGAAGCCGCCCGTGGTTCGCGAGAGCGAGGCCGCGTTGCCGTCACTCGAGACGCGCCCCCAATCGCCGAAGCCTTGGCCCCAGAGATCGAAGATGCGCGGCTGATAGAAGCTCGCCGAAACGGGTGCGACTGGGCCTTTGCGGGTCGGCAGATCGGCCGCGTAAGCGCCGGTCGTCTCGACGGCGGCGCCGAGCACAGGTGTCGAGGCCGGCTGGTTCAAGCGATCGAGGATCGCCGTGTTCGGCAAGGTCGCGTCCGTGAAGGCGGCGTTCACGGTCGAGGCATGCACCTCGCCGGAAAGCGTATTGAAGACTTGCGGAGCGTTGGCGATCGGTTGGGCGCTCACGGCGTTGAAGAGCGTTCCCTTGCCCAGCGCCTGCACCGCATTGGCAGTGGCTTTCTGGTTCGCCGTCGTGACCGCCGCCGCGAAAGTGCCGGGGGGAAGGTTGGTGACCGCGGTTCCCCCGTTTCCGCCAGCGGCCGGAGTGTTCGCGGGCGTGTTGGGCGTATTCGGCGTGTTGGGCGTATTCGGCGTGTTGGGCGTATTCGGCGGAGGCGGAGGCGGAGGTGATACCGCCGCGTTCGCGGTGACGCTGAGATCGAGCGCCTTGGCGGGATTAGCCGCATCCGGGGTGAGGGCGATCGTGAACCCGTTGGGCTGGATGACGGTCACAGAGTTGTTGAGGGTCAACGTGGCGACGATGACGTTGTTGAAAGTCGCTTTCTGGCTGGCCGCGAAACCAGACGCTGTCACCGTGAAATTGCCGGCGAGCGTGATGTTGTTGGCATTGATGGTCGGCGCCTGTGTCGGCGTCACGGCGAAGGCCAAGGTGGAACCCGCCGCATGCATGAAGGTCGAAACGCCCGTGATCATCGCGGTCGAGGACATCGTCGCCGTTCCGCCCCCCATGACGTTGACAATGCCGCCGGTTCCACCATTGAGCGTGCCGTTCAGCGTGCCGCCCGTGAAGTTGAAGGTGTCACCTTTTGTCGACAGGTTCACCGCCCCATTGAGCGTGCCCGCTTGCTGATTGATCGTGGTGGTCGTCGTGGCCGCGGAGAGATCGATGGCGGCGGTCGAGCCGCTGATCGAGCCGGTGTTGGTGATGCCGCCCGAGACAGTCGCGCCGGCGCCAACCTTGATGCCTGTTCCGGCAGTCTTTCCGGTGGCCGAGATCGTGCCGGTGTTCATGATCGCGGCGTTCGTTCCACTAATAACGGCAGTGCCCGTCAGTTGCAGGCCTGCGGCCTTGGACGTCGAGATAGCGTTGATCGTCCCATTGTTGACAATCCCGGCGCCCGTCGTGCTCGTGACGGTGCTCGACGAAATTAGAACGCCAAAGGCTTGGGTATTGGTGTTCGTCGGAGTGGCGCTTACCGTGTTATTGGCGCTATTCGTAAACCCGCCATTCAGCGTGCTCCCGGAGACGAAAACAGCCGTCGCGGAATTCACTCCGGTCGTAACATGGATCGTGCCGCTATTGAGCACCACACCGGCGATGGTGGAATTACTTATATTGAGCGCAAAGGCGTTACTCCCATTTCCCCCTGGGTTGATGGCGCCGGTATTGGTGACCCCACCCGGGGTGACCGAGGCTCCAGTGATTGATAAACTAGTGATACTCGCACTATTCGACACGGACGTCTGCGACCCTGTGATGGTCTGACCGGTGCCGGGCCCGGCGGCTGCCGGCGTGACGGCAAGTAGCAAGGCCCCGGCCGAGGATGCGGCCAAGAACCCCGCGCGCAATGTCGCCGGGCGCGAATGCGTGCGGCGTGCGGGCGAAGCGGCGGTCGAAAGAAGCGAATGCGAAGCGGCGGTCTTCATGGAATGCGTCCTCCTATTCGAGGCCGCACCATCGATCTCGATCGGCGCACTTGCCCCAAACCCCAATTAGCATTTTGAGGAAGTAGCTAACATCGATTGGAGATCGCCACAATAACCGGCGATCTCATAGACGCTTGTCACGCTAATTATGATGAAGAAAGGGCCTTAGTGTGGCTTCGCGGCAACAGTGTTGGTTCTGCGCCGCGCTCATCCAAGTTGAGGCGCGGTGCAAGCCACGCGCGTCCCATCTCTCCGCCTGGGAGAGATCGGGCTCATGACGCTCCGGATTTATTCCGAGGGGAATGAGCCGAGTGAGGGCTCTATTTTGAGTGAGCCAACTTCCCAGCGCCCTCACCCGGCTCGCTCGTTACGCTCGCGACGTGCAGACCGGAAGATAAGTGATAGCTATTTATCCCTGCTCATTCGCCCTCATCACCCCTCGAGCCACGCTCGCGTCCGCGCCTTCAGGAACGCCGCATCTTGCGGGTTGGTGCTCGGGTTGCCGGCGCGATGGCCCCAGATGCTGGGGACGGGCTTGAGCTCGCCTTTCGCGAGATGGGGCAGCTCAGCCGCATTGTCCGCGACGCGGAAGTAAAGATCGGTTTCGCCCGGGAGGAGAAGCACTTTGGCGCGGATGGCGCGAAGTGCGCGGGTGAGATCACCGCCATAGAGCGCATTGTCGCTGATGTCGCCGTGATACCAGCCGAGTGCCTGCGCGTAGAGATTGGCGGCGCGCCGCGCCGAGAAGCGCTCGATCCAATCGGTGCGCAAAAATGTGTCGAGGTCGGGCGCGCCGAGCGCCTTGCGATGGAGGTCGGCGCGGTAGAAATCCTGGCTCAAGCCCCAGCCCGCATAGATGTGGCTGAAGGCCTTGAGCGCCGCCTTCGGCTCGCTCGAAAAGCGTCCGTTTCCGACATGCTCGGGCGCGGCTTCGAGCGTGCGCAAAAGCCCGGAGAGGAACACCTTGTTGTGCGTCGCCGTGCGGGCGCTGCCGCAAATGACGATCGCGCGCTCGACCATCTCCGGGTAAAGCGCGGCCCAATGATAGGCCTGCATGGCGCCCATCGAGAAGCCGTAGACCGCGGGGAGACGCTTCACGCCGAAATGCTCGGTCACGAGGCGATGCTGGGCGCGCACATTGTCGGCGAGTGTCACGAGCGCGGGATAGTTCGGCGTCTCGGCCGCGCCCGATGAGAGCCCGTTCGAGAACATGTTGACGATGACGATGAACCAACGGCCCGGATCGAGGATCTTGTCCTCGCCGATGAGCCAGGACATGTCCTGATGCTGCGCACTGTAGCTCGAAGGGTAGAGGATGAGGTTGTCGCGTGCCGGGCTGAGCGTGCCATGGCTCTGCCAGACGAGCTTCGCGTCCGCGATCACACCGCCCTTCTCGGCGGGAAAGTCACCGAGCTTGAATTCGCCGGTCTCTTGCGGTGTGCCCATCTTTTCTCCTCGCGAGCCGTAACGTTAGCGCTCTTCGCACGTAACCCTAATTGCGCGGGGAAATCCAGGAAGAGGGCGGCGCGTGTAGCTCTTATCTCGTGACGGTTCCTCGGAAGCAGGAACTGACGTACACTCGCCCGACGTCATCAATCGAATCGCTGGAGGGAAATTTCATGGCTGTCGAATTGCATTATCTCGTTTGGACGGTGGCGCTTGCTTTTGCGCAGATGCTCATCGCGGTCTCGGGCGCAACCTTGGAGGTCGGCTTGCCGGAGCTTGCCGGCAATCGCGAGCCCGCGCCAAAGATCACGGGCTGGGCGGACCGAGCTCGCCGCTCGCATCTCAACATGCTCGAAAGCCTCGTCCTCTTCGCGGCGCTCGTGCTCACGGCCGTCGTCGCGCAAAAGACGAACTCCACCACGGCGCTCGGCGCCGAGATCTTCTTCTGGGCCCGCCTCGTCTATGCCATCATCTATGCGGCCGGTATCCCCTGGCTGCGCACGGCCGTATGGGGCGGCTCGGTGATCGGCCTTGTCATGATCTTCACGCAGGTGGTGTAGGTCGAAAGCGGCGACACTCCCGTTCAAGGGATCAACGGTTTCTCCTGGTCGTGCTCAACGGGCGGCGAGCACCTTCCTTCTCGTTGGCTTCAGCACAAATGCGTGATTGGCTGACCTCCCTGCACGACGGGAGCGGTATCAAAACGTTGCGCTTCGGCAATGTGCCCTATATATTCGGGCAAATTGCCGCTGCCAATGGAGCAGGATGATGGCGGGCGCCCTAGTCAAAAAGGTCTCGCGCAAGCTCGGCGGAAGGGAGGTGCTGGGCACGTCCATTCGTTCCCAGGCCGAGCTTTCGATGGCAGTTCGCGAGCGCATTCCGGTCGCGGCCTTGGAAGCCGTGCGCCAAGCGGGCATCAGCGAGCAGGAGATCGGCACCTTTGTCATCCCACACCGAACTCGTCGTCATCGCATCGTGAAGAATGAACGACTGACGGTCGAGGAATCCGATCGCGTTGTGCGGCTCTTGCGCATCCAAACGCTGGCGGAAGAGAGCTTCGAGGATAAGGTCAAGGCCAATCGCTGGCTTCGCCGACGCTTGGCTGAGCTGGGCGGCAATACTCCCCTCGAGGTGGCGGCTACCGAAACGGGCGCCAGGGTCATCGAAACGATTTTGGGGAAGATTGCATGGGGCGCCGCGGCCTGATGCGGCTATGGAGGCTATCGGGACAGCGACACGCACAATCGCTTGATGGAGGATATGGGCTCCTCTTCAATGGACGCTGGAATACAATCGGGCGTCCGATCACCTACTGCGCAACTTCGCCGTCGCTTTGCGTCCTGGAGAAGCTCGTTCATATCGAAGATCCGGACCTCATGCCCGACCTAGTTATGATCGCTTACGAGCTGCCCGATTCACATCGCATCGAAATCGTGACGCTTGAGGAGCTTCCGACCAATTGGCGCGATGACGAGACGCTGACCCAGGAAAAAGGCGATGACTGGCTCAAAGCGGTATCCGCGCCTTTGCTCAATGTGCCTTCGGTGGTCGTTCCCCTAGCTGGCTCGCCAGACACCAATGTCCTGATCAATCACAAACATCCCGATGCAGCCATGATACGGATTGCCGTCGTGCAGCCATTCGAGCTGGACGCTCGCCTTTACCACCATCGATATGAAATCTCTCCGTAGTCATTGGACCCTTGACCTTCCAGTAAGAGGAAACCCCATATCCCCTGCAGACTGAAGGCAGGGAGACCCTTTTTGGGCGAATTGGCTGAAACGAAACGAGTCGCTCGGGGTGCTGATTTCGACCCGGCGCGCGAGACGCGCGAGTTAGTCGTTTCCGGAATGACCTGCGCCAACTGTTCGGGCCGCGTCGAACGCGCGCTCGCCTCGGTGCCGGGCGTCGTGAATGCCTCGGTCAACCTCGCGACCGACAAAGCTACAGTCGAGGGCTATGCGGGCACGTTGCGCCCGGCCGATCTCATGGCTGCCGTACGGGCGGCCGGCTACGAAGCCGAGCTTCTGACCGGCGAGAGCGAGCGCGAGCGGCAGATCGCTTCGGCCGAAGAGGGGCGGCTGCGCAGCGAAATGAGGCGCGCGATAGTGGCTTGCTCACTTTCGGCGCCGCTGCTCCTGCCGATGTTCGGCGTTGCCTTGCCGGCCTGGCTCGAGCTCGCGCTCGCGACTCCGGTGCAATTCGTGCTCGGCTGGCGATTCTACGTCTCGGCCTACAAGGCGTTGCGGGCGCGGAGCGGGAACATGGATCTTCTGGTGTCCCTCGGCACCTCGTCCGCCTACTTCTACAGCCTTTATCTCCTGCTCGCTGGCGAGGG
>Ga0213875_10002180_pt1 | contig 11949 bp, 8 predicted proteins | sample BarmaccomBMRX_R8_FD_160105 | JGI IMG/M metagenome (GOLD analysis project Ga0213875, IMG submission 160105) | Root-associated microbial communities from Barbacenia macrantha in rupestrian grasslands, the National Park of Serra do Cipo, Brazil - RX_R8 | ecosystem: Host-associated > Plants > Roots... | reverse complement strand
CGCATTGACCCGGTTCGACATCTCGGCGGCTGCGGCGCGGGTGAAGGTCAGGCACAGAATGCGAGCCGGGTCGGTGCCGGCCAGCATCAGTGCGACGAGCCGGTCGGTCAGGATAGTGGTCTTCCCGGTCCCGGCGGAGGCGGCGACCCAGACCGAATTGCCCGGTTCGAGCGCGACCAGCCGGCCGTCTTGCCGCGCATCGGCCGGCGCAGCTGAAGCGGCAGTCACTCCTCCAACTCCGCTTCATCCAGCCTTTCGAGATGGCGGTAATCCGAGAAGCGCGGCTGCCATCGCGTATGCGGCGTTGCCAGATACGGTGTCGCCGGGTCGTCGAAGCGATCGATCATCCGACGCAGCCGCGCCAGCACGCGGTCGATCAGCATAGCGGGGTCGTCGCTGGACACCGGGCAGCGCTGCCCGGGCGGATCGCCACCGGTGAGCCGCCAATATTCGAGCCGCTCGGGGCAGCCGCTGACGCCGTCGAAACTGCCGTCCCGCAGGATCGCCCCTTCGAGCGGCAGCTGCACCGCCACGGCGGCTTCCCGATCCTTTTTTGGCGGGATCGCACCTGTCTTGTAATCGATCACGACAAACCCGCCGGTCGCGAGGCGGTCGATGCGATCGGCCTTTGCCGTCACCGTGAACCGCCCGGCCGGTCCCGCAAGCTCCAGTTTTCCCTCGCACTCGCTCAGGCTCTGGACCAGCTCGCGCCGCCACACCCGCTCTTCCGCGGCAAGCCATTGCGCGATCCGCTCGAAGCGCGGCCACCAGAACGCGCGAACGCCGGGGCGCGACAGGATCGGCCCGAATGTTTCGCGGCCGATCCGCACCAATTCGGCCTCCGCATCGGCCGGCAGGTCGCGCGGAAACTGGCGCAGGAAGGCGTCGAGCGCCTGATGCACCCGGCTGCCGAGCTCGGCGCGGCCGGGATCGGCGTCGAGCTCCTCCTCGGCATGGAGACCGAGGATGTGTCTGGCATAGATGGCGTAGGGGTCGCGGAACCAGGTTTCGACCTGCGTCACCGATAGCCGGCGCGGCCGCGCCGCCAGGGGCGGGCGGGGCGCCGGCGGCGCAATCGGCCGGTACAAGGCGGGCTCGTCGAGCATTGCGGCGGCGGCGCCGATTTCGCGCTCGGCCGCGAGCGCGCCGTCGAGCTCGACCGCGCGCAACACCGCATCGAGCCGCAACAGCCATCGCGACGGCACCGTCGGCGCACCTTCGCGCCGGGCGGTTCGGACGAGCGCGATTTCCGGGGCGCCGATCGCCAGCGCGAAATCCTGGGCTGCGATGCCGACCGAGCGCTCCGGAGGGGCGAGGCGGAAATCGCGCCGCATCTCGCGCGACATCCAGGGGTCGTGCGCCGCGGCGGAGGGCCATGTCCCTTCGTTTAGCCCACCCAGGACGAGCAGATCGGCCTGCTGCAGCCGAGCCTCGAGCAGCCCCCAGATCGCCAAGCGCGGATGGTTGCCGAAGGCCGGGCGCACGACGAACCCATTCGCCAGGGCTTCGAACAGCGCCGGGTAGTCGCGCCCGGGCAGCACCGGGAAATCGGGCGCCGCCGCGAGCAGCTCGTGACAGAACCGGGCCGCCGCCTCGCCGGCCGGTTCCTGCCACAGCCGCGCCGGGCCGCGCTCGTTTTCCGTCGCGGCTAGCCGCTCGGCCGCCGTGACGTGGGCTTCGACGAGATCCACCAGGCGAGTGTCGGCGCGCCTCAGAATGTCGGCGAACGGAGCGAGGCAGTCCCGCAGCCGCGCGATAAACCCTCCGAGCGCATTGCGCTCTGCGCCGAGCGTTGCGGCGAGCCCGGCAAAGCCGGGCGCGGGGCGCGGTCCGCGCAGCCTCAGATCGAGGCGGCGTGCGAGATCGCGGAACGCTTCGGGCTTGATCCCCCCCGCGGCGAGCGGCTGCTTCAGCAATGCCAGGAGCGGGACCGGCGCGAGGGTGCTCGCGGCGGCATCGGCGACGAGGCGCAGAAAGACCCCGGGCGGGGTGCGGCCGAGCGGCAGGCCAGCCGAATCGTCGATCTCGATACCCCAGCGGCGCAGCTCGGCGGCCACCCGGCGGGCGAGCTCGCGGTCGGGCGTCACCAGGGCGGCGGTGGCGTCCGGGGTTTCGAGCTTTCGGCGCAGGAGCAACGCGATCGTCACCGCCTCGTCATGCGAGTTCGGGCAGTCGTAGCGGCTCACGCCATCGAGCGCGTCGGATGTCTCGGGCGCGAGACCGCGCCACGCATCGGTCAGCGGCGCCGGCCGTAGCGCCTGCGCGACGAGGCGCAGGCGGCGCGCTCGTCTTTGATCCGTCGGAGCGCCGATCTCGGGCCGCCATTCGCGGACATCCTCGGGGAGCCTCTCGAGACGACGCAGCAGCATGGCCGTCAGATGCTGCGGGTGCGCCTCATCCTCCTCGATCGCGCGCCATACCGCGGGCCCGCAGGACCGGTCGAGCCCGACCAGGATCACCGTCCCCGCATCGAGTGCCGCCACCGCCTCGATCAATTCTTCGACGGCCGGAATCCCGCCGCTCAGGCCGGCCGCGATGACGGGACCGCGGGGCGGGGCGCGCCGCCAGGCCGCCGCTTGCCGCCGCAGCAGCCGATTACGCCGTTCGGCGGCATCGATCGCGCCTTCGGCCGCGAGAACGCCGGGCCAGGAAGTCGGCAGAATGTTGAGGAAGGCGAGGACGGTCTGCCAATGCCGGGCCAAGCTTTCGGGTGCGAGATCCCGCAAGCGCTCGAAACTCGCGCCTTCCGTCTCGACCGCGTCGAGGAAGCGCGCGAGCGCGGTCGCCAGCGCGGCGGCCTGGCCTGGCAACAAGCGGTCGGTGCCGCGCCGCTCGCTCCAGCGCAGCACGAGCTGGGTCAGCAGCAGACGGCGGCGCAGTTCCGGCACAGCCGGCGGCACTCCGAGCGGGTCGGCACCCGGACCCTCGCCGATCCCGGACAGCTCGATGCCGTCCTCGCCGAGATCGCCGACCGCGCGCATCTGCGGCAGCAGCAGCGGTGCCCCGGCCTCTCCCCCGGGGCCTCCGGTGCGCAGAAACGCGTCGCGCAGGCTGCGTACGGCACGGCGGGTCGGGAGCAGCACGGTGATCCGCGACAGGCGCAGCGGATCCTCGCCGGCCGTCTCGAGCAGTCCGTCCGCCAAGGTCGCGAGAAACGGCCGCTCAGCCGAGATCGTGTAGATGTTCGGCGGCATCGTCCCGCGCGCTAGCGCTCGACGCGGTGCGAGGAGAGGCGCGCGCGCGTGGCGGAGAGCCCCTCGGGCGACCCCGCATGGTACCACTCGCCATCATGCACGATCCCCTGCAGGCGGCCGCCGCGCTCCGCGGCGTCGTAGATACGGTTCAGCGAGAAGACCGGCTCCGTCATGCCGTCGAACAGGCGGCGGTGCATCAGCTGAATGCCGCTGAACAGATAGGGAGCGACCTCGCGCTCGCGCCGCCGCCGGGCACAGCCGGCCGGATCGAGAAAATAGTCGCCGTTGCCGTCATAGCCGACCGCGGTCGCGGTCCTTTGCATCAGCAGAACGGCATCCATCCGCTCGGGATCGTAGGTTTGGGCCAGACGGGTCAGCGCATAATCCGGCCCGTCAAGCCACAGCACGTCGCTATTGACCACCCAAAAGACATCCTCGAGCAGCGGCAAAGCGTGCTTGACGGCGCCGCCGGTTTCGAGCAGGTCCGGCTCCTCCGAGACATCGATATGCGGCGCACTGCGCCGGGCGAGCGCCGCGCGGACGAGATCGGCCTTGTAGTGCAGGTTGACGACGACCCGCTCGGCTCCGGCGAGGGCCAGGCGGTCGATCGCATGGTCGAGCAGGGTGCGGCCGTTGATCTCGACCAGCGGCTTCGGCACGCTGTCGGTCAGCGGGCGCAAGCGGGTCCCGAGCCCGGCCGCCAAGACCATGCCGACGCGCGGCGGCGGGTTCACCCGGCGCGCTCCGGAGCCGGCTGCCGCCGGGCATGACGGGGCAGGTTGCAATCGAGCCAGCGCGCGACCGGGGCCAGCGCCGGATCGCGCAAATCCTCGTCGAGCAGTCGCCAGACGCGCGGGATGTGCGAGAGGTACTGGGGCTTGCCGTCGCGCCGGCACAGCCTGGTGAAGATGCCGACGATCTTGCAGTTGCGTTGCGCCGCGAGGATGGCCGTGGAGCGGGCGAAAGCGGCGCGGTCGAGGTCCGGGAAGGCCGCGACGTAACGCTCGGTCATCGCCCTGCGCAGCGCCGGCGGAACTTCGCGCCGCGCGTCTTCGAGCAGAGACGCCAAGTCGTAGCTCGCCGGGCCGCGGAGCGCGTCCTGGAAATCGAGCAATCCGCAGGCACGCACGCCCGTCCGGCCAGGCAGCAGCATCAGATTGTCGATATGAAAATCGCGCAGAACCAGGGTCGGCTGCGGCAGGGCCGCCTGCGGCAGGATCTTGCGCCACGCGGCCAGATATGCCTGCCGCATATCAGCCGGCAGCGGCTGCCCCAGCATCTCCGGCACATACCAGTCGACCAGCAGCGCCGCCTCGGCGAGCAGCCGCTCCTCGTCATAGGGCGGCACGGGCACCGAAGCCGCATCCCCTGCCCTCCGATGCAGGGCAATCAGGGTATCGACGGCGAGCGCGTAGAGTGCCGCCTCGTTTGCCCCGCGCGCGAGCAGTCTCGTGTAGGTGTCGTCACCAAAATCCTCGAGCAGCAGAAACCCGTGATGGATGTCTGCGGCGAGGATTTCCGGGGCGCTTAGCCCATATTCGCGCAACGCCGTGCCGACCGCGATGAACGGACGAACGTCCTCCTCCGGGGGAGGCGCATCCATCAGCACAGCGCGCTCGCCGCCCCGTTCGAGCCGGTAGTACTTGCGGAACGAGGCGTCGCCGGCCAGCAGTACCGGTCGGGTTCCGGCCCAGCCCTGGGCTTCCACAAAGGCGGACATTAGCCCGCCGCGGCCGATGCGGGCCTGTTGCGGCCCGAGGCTGTCTCCGTCAGCCATTCGTCCCGAAGACGTGCAACCTGTGCTGCCAGGTCTCGCTCGCGGATAAGACGGCGCGGCGCGCCTCAACTCGGTCGCCGGCGGTGAGCGCGATTTCGAGGCGGCGCGACGGCAGCAGCGGCCCCAGCCTGTCGGGCCATTCGATCAGCGAAATTCCGTCGCGAAAGGCATCTTCGATGGCAAGTTCCCAGGCGTCTTCCGGGCTTTCCAGCCGATAAAGGTCGAAATGCCAGATCGCCTCGCCGGCGCCTTGTCGCGGCGCGCCGTTGCCGGCCTTCGGCTCGTAGATTTGCACGAGGGTGAAGGTCGGGCTCGGAACCTCCTCTTTCGGATCGCCCAGTCGCGCGCGGATAAACGCGCGGGCGAAGCTCGTCTTGCCCGTCCCGAGATCGCCGGCGAGCGCGATCACGTCGCCGGCAGCGGCGAGCGGCGCGAGGCGGGCAGCCAACGCCGCCGTTGCGCGTTCGTCGGGAAGGTCGATCAGGGTCATCCGCTGGCTTGTATATCCCAACGGCGAGCACCCGCAACTCTCGCCCGTTCCCGATTCTGCCGTTCGCTAGAGGGCGAAGCGCGAGCGGGACGGCGCGTCGGCGTGGGTGTCGGGGCGGGCGGGCTGCGCGCTCGGCAGCCGGCACAGCACCGTCGTGCCGCGACCGGGCTGCGAATCGATCTCGACCGACCCGCCGTGCAATTCGATCAGGCTTTTGACGAGGGAGAGGCCGAGCCCGGCACCGGAATGGCGGCCTTGCGGATTTCCCCGTTCGAATTTTTCGAAGACGCGCTCCTGGTCGGCGGCGGGGATCCCGACGCCGGTATCCGACACCGCGAAGACCAGATCGCTGCCTTCTCGCCGCGCAGCGACATCGATCGAACCGCCCGCCGGCGTAAATTTGATTGCGTTCGAGATCAGGTTGAACAGCGCTTGCTTCAGACGCCGCTCGTCGGCTTCGACGCTCCCGGTCTCCGGCGCGCAGCTCAGGGAAAGCTCCAAATTCTGGTTACGCGCACGCTCGCGCGTCAAAGTGAGCACGGCGCGCAGCATCTCGCAAACGTCGACGCTCTTCGTCTCCAAGGTCATATAGCCCGCCTCGATTGTGGCGAGGTCGAGGATGTCGTTGATCAGCGACATGAGGCGATGCGAGCTGTCGAGGATCCCCCGGCTGTAATCGAGTTGTCGGGAGGAGAGAGCCCCGAAATACTGGTTCGTCAGGATTTCCGCGAAGCCGATGATCGCGTTGAGCGGCGTGCGCAGCTCGTACGAGACATTGGCAATGAATTCGCTTTTGAGCCGTCCCGCGGTTTCCAGCGCCTCGTTGCGCTCCCGCAACGCGCGCTCGAAACGCGTCGTATCGGTGACGTCGATGCAGGTGATCAGCACATTGCCGTCGGGCAGCGGCACCGTCGCGTGCTGCAATACCGACCCATCCTGCCTGTCCAGCGGCTCGCTTGTGAGTGCATGAGCGGTGATCTTGGCGATGATCTGCTCCTTCATCGCCGGCCAGTCGCCGCCGCGGTCGTAAAAGGCGCGCGTCTTCTCGACGATGTCGCTGATATGCGGCTCGCCGGCCACTTCGGCTTCTGACAGCGCCCAGATCTCGCGATAAGCCGGATTGTGCAGCTTCAGCCGGCCGTCGCTGCCATAGACGGCGATGCCCTCGAACAGATGGTCGAGGGTCTCGCGTTGCACCTCGGTCAGGGTATTGAACGAGCGCTCAAGTGCCAGGCGGTCGGTCACGTCCTCGTAGACAAAGGTCAAGCCGCCGAACGGATGCGGCGAGATCGACAGGCTCAACGTGCGGTCGTCGGGCAGATGCATCAATTCCTGCTGCGGCTGGATCAGCGAGGTGAACATCTGCAGTTGCTGCCGCCGGAAGGCGCGGAAATCGGCAAACTCGGGAATGCGGCGGCGCTCGCGCAGGCGTTCCAGCACCTCGTCCAGCGACGGCTCGCCGCGCAGCCATTCCTGGTCGAGGCCCCACAGCGCGGCGAAGGCGGTGTTGAAGAATTTGAGCCGCTTGTCGGAGCCGTAGATCGCGACCGCCGCATGGATGCTTTCGAGCACTTCGGCATGCGCGTTGATGTGCCGCGACAACTCGGCTTCCGCGCTTTCGAGATCGGTACGGTCGATCGCAAAACCGATCGTCCCGACCGTGTCGAGCGGAACCTCCGCGATTTCGAGCAAGCGGCGCGAGCCTGCGACCACGAGGTGCCTTCGCTCGCGTACCGCTGCGCCGATCAAGGCGCGTCGCGCCAGATCGAGAGCCTTTTCCCGGCCCGCTTGGGGAGCCAGCTCCCGGTTCTCCGCGAGCGCCTGCTCCCGGCTCGTATCGAGCGCCGCGGCAAAGGCAAGATTGCAATCGGCTAGGGCAAGATCGCGGTCGCGCCGCCAAATCGGAAACGGGATCGCGTCGAACATCTCGCGCAATGCCGAAGCGGCAGTCGCGGCCGCGTGGCCGATGCTCTCGGCACGGTGCGCCGAAGAGGCGTCCGCGACCCATACCACCCGCTCGCCGGTCGCGGTAACGCAGCCGGCGGTATGGTAGGAATCCCCGGTCCGCGTCGTGAGCCTGGCGGAAAAGCGCTCCCCATCTTGCTCGAGGGCGCCGATCGCCTGATCCAGGAAAGCAGCATCCTCGGCTGCAAGGCTGTCGCGGAAACTGGCGAAGGTCACGGCACGGCGTGGCGAATCATCCTCGCCGGGCACGGTCCCGGTCGCGCTCGCGACGTCGCGGCCGGCCTTCCATATGAACGCGCTCATCGGCGCCGCATCGATCAGCGCCGCAAGCTCGGCGCGGCTCTTTTCCAGCTCCACTGCTCGCCGATCGGCCACGCGCAGCCGGGCGTCGCAGCGCCACAGCAGCAGGCCGAGGGTCGCCGCCGTCGCCAGGCAGATTGCGGCAGCGAGCTCGATCACCGATGCGCGCCTCCTTCGTCCGGCCCTTTCCACTGTGGGCCAGCCGCTGGCGCGGAATCTGGCAAGTTTTGGTTAAAAACAAAAGGGCGACCGGCGCCGCCCTTGTTGTCTCGTTGTTGCCCCCTGTGCCGCTTAGTAGCGGTAGTGGTCGGCCTTGTACGGACCAGTTTGAGAAAGCCCGAGGTAATCGGCCTGCGCGACGGTCAATTGCGTCAGCTTCGCGCCGAGCTTGTCGAGGTGGAGAGCGGCGACCTTCTCGTCGAGATGTTTCGGCAAAACATAGACTTTGTTGTCGTAGCGGCCGCGATTCGTCCACAGCTCGATTTGCGCGAGCACCTGATTGGTGAAGGACGCGCTCATCACAAAGCTCGGATGCCCGGTGGCGCAGCCGAGATTGACGAGCCGGCCCTTGGCCAGGACGATCAGCCGCTTGCCGTCCGGGAAGATGACCTCGTCGACCTGCGGCTTGACCTCCTCCCAAGGGTAGTTACGCAGCGAATCGATCTGAATCTCGCTGTCGAAATGGCCGATATTGCAGACGATCGCGCGGTCGTGCATGCGGCGCATGTGATCGAGCGTGATCACGTCGGTGCAGCCGGTCGCAGTCACGAAGATGTCGCCGATCGCTGCGGCGTTATCCATCGTCGTGACCTGGTAGCCTTCCATCGCCGCCTGCAGTGCGCAGATCGGGTCTACCTCGGTCACCATGACCCGCGCGCCCTGGCTTCGCAGGCTGGCGGCCGACCCCTTGCCGACATCCCCGAAACCGCAGACGACCGCGATCTTGCCCGCCATCATCACGTCGGTGGCGCGCTTGATGCCGTCGACCAGGCTCTCGCGGCAGCCATAGAGATTGTCGAATTTCGACTTGGTGACGCTGTCATTGACGTTGAAGGCCGGGATCTTCAGCGTGCCGGCCTTCATCATCCCGTACAGCCGATGCACGCCGGTCGTCGTCTCTTCGGAGACGCCCTGGATGTCGGCAAGCAGGTCCGGGTGGCGCTGGTGGAGGATCTGGGTCGCGTCGCCGCCATCGTCGAGGATCATGTTCGGCCGCCAGCCGGCGTAGGGGCCGGTCTGCGGGCCGCGCAGGGTCTGCTCGATGCACCAATCGTATTCGTCCTCGGTCTCGCCTTTCCAGGCGAAGACGGCGATGCCGCGAGCCGCGATGGCCGCCGCGGCATGGTCTTGCGTCGAGAAGATGTTGCACGAGCTCCACCGCACCGTCGCGCCGAGATGAACGAGTGTCTCGATCAGCACCGCCGTCTGAATCGTCATGTGCAGGCAGCCGACGATGCGAGCGCCTTCGAGCGGGCGCGACGCGCCGAATTCCTCGCGCAAGGCCATGAGCCCCGGCATCTCGGTCTCGGCGATCGCGATCTCGCGCCGGCCCCATTCGGCGAGCGCGATATCGGCGACCTTGTAATCGGCAAAGGGAGGCATCGAGAGAACTCCTAAAACCGCAGCGGCTCGGGGTGGCGGCCCAAACCATATAAAGATATCTTTATGTCGTCAAGGCCGCGCCTCGACGCGATTTAGCGGGCCTCCGCCTCGGCGTTGAACTCGTCGACGAGGGCGGCGATGCGGTCGGAATCGGATTGGTCCATCACGGCGCGGGCGCGGCGGATCGCGGCCTCCATGTCGAGCGCGCGGATGCGCTGCTTGACCCGCGGGATGTTGCGCGGCGCCATCGATAATTCCCGCAGCCCGAGGCCGAGCAGCAACGGCGCAAAGCGCGGCTCCCCGGCCATCTCGCCGCATACGCTGATCGGGATGCGGCGCCGCAAGGCGGCCTCGACCGCGAATTGGATCAGCCGCAGCACCGCCGGGTGAAGCGGGTTATAGAGATGCGCGACCTGTTCGTCGCTGCGGTCGATCGCCAGCGTGTATTGGATCAGATCGTTGGTGCCGATCGCGAAAAAATCGGCTTCCCCGGCCAGCGCATCGGCCGCGAGCGCAGCCCCCGGCACCTCGATCATCGCACCGATCGGCGGCGGCGCTTTTGGCAGGGCGACGCCGCGCCGCCGCAATCGCCGGGTCACCTGGGCGATCGCGTCGCGCACCTGGCGGATCTCGCCCGGGTTGGAGATCATCGGCAGCAGGATGCGCAGCGGCCCTTCGGTCGCCGCTCGCAGCATCGCCGCGAGTTGCGTGTCGAGGAGGCGGCGGTCCTTCAACGACAGCCGGATGGCCCGCAGCCCGAGCGCCGGATTCGTTGCATCCGCGTAGCCGGCCAGCGGGACAGGGATCTTGTCCCCGCCGGAATCCAAGGTGCGCAGGGTGACCGGTCGGCCATGCATGCCGCGCACAAGCGAGGCGTAAAAGGCGTATTGCTCTTCCTCGCCCGGCAGATCGTCACGGTTCATGTACAGAAATTCGGTCCGCACGAGGCCGAGCCCCGCCGCCCCGTCGGCGAGGGCCTGCTCCAGCTCGACCGGCAGTTCGAGGTTCCCCATCAGGGTCACGGTGACCCCGTCGCGGGTAACCGCGGCGAGCCGGCGCAGCCGACCGAGAGTGCGCCGCTGGCGCTCCAGTTCCCCGTGGCGGTGCCGGTACGCCTCGATCGTAGCGGGGGCGGGGTCGATGATGACCGTCCCCTCCGAGCCGTCGATCACCACCGTGGCGTCCTCGCGGCCGCGTTCGAGCAGTCCCGGCACGGCGAGCACGGCCGGAATCCCGAGAGCTCGCGCCATGATCGCGGTGTGGCTGTCGGCGCCGCCGAACACCGTCGCGAAGCCGCCGACCCGGCGCGGGTCCATCAGCGCCGTATCGGCCGGGGTGACCTCCTCCGACAGGATGATCGCCCCCTCTTCAATCCGGGTATAGGCGACATAGGGCTTGTTGATGAGGTTCCGGATCAGGCGCTTGCCGACCACCCGGATGTCGTCGATGCGCGCCGCCAGATAGGGGTCGCGCATCGACGCAAAGCTCTTGCCGATCTCGTCGATCTCGATCTGGATCGCGCGTTCGGCATTGATCCGACTGTCGCCGATGCGCCGCTGAACGCCGCGCACGAGGCGCGAATTCGACAGCATCGCGAGATGCGCATCGAGCAGGTATCCGAGCTCCTCGGCGGCGGATTCGGGCAGTGCAGCGGCGCGCGCCTTGAGCTTTCGCAGCTGCTTCAGCGATGTCGCGATCGCCTCCGCAAAGCGGTCGCGCTCGTTTTCGATGTCGGTCTCGGCGAGGCGGCTTTCGCTGACCGGGATTTCGCCGCCATCGCCGATATAGGCCGTGCCGATCGCGATCCCGGGGGATACGCCGATCCCTGCAAGTCTCTGTTCGGCGTTGCCGCCGGAAGGCTCGACCGCCGTCTCGTCAATCCTCATCGAACTTGCATTCGATCAGGCGCGCGAGCGCGGTCACGGCGATTTCGGCTTGCGGCCCCGTCGCCGTCAGTTCGAGTTCCGCCCCCGACGCCGCCGCGAGCATCATCAGCCCCATGATCGATCGCCCGGACACCGCGGTCCCGTTCTTGCGCACCCAGATTTCGGCGTCGAACTCGCACGCGGTCTTGACGAAACGCGCCGCGGCACGCGCATGCAGGCCGCGCCGGTTGCAGATCCGGGCGAGGCGCTTCACGCCGCCGGGCAACGGGCCGGCGGGCTCGCCGTTATCGTCGGGCATTCGCCAGTAGCTGAGAGGCGACATTGATGTATTTGCGCCCGGCCTCCTGGGCGCCGGCCACGGTGCGCTCCAGGCTCTCCGTCTGACGCAGGCTCGCCAGCTTGATCAGCATCGGCAGGTTGACCCCGGCGATGACCTCTATTCGGGCTCGGTCCATGACCGAAATCGCCAAATTGGAGGGGGTGCCGCCGAACATGTCGGTCAGCAATACCGCTCCGCTGCCGGTATCGACGTCCTCGATCGAGTGCAGGATGTCTTGACGCCGCTGCTCCATATCGTCTTCGGGCCCGATGCAGACGGCGGCGAGTTGCTTTTGCGGCCCGACCACATGCTCCAGCGCAGCGACAAACTCCGCCGCCAGCCGCCCATGCGTTACCAGAACGACCCCGATCATCGCCGCCACTGTCGGTTTTCGGGCTGTGCAGCGGGACCGTTCC
>Ga0213875_10002179_pt1 | contig 11956 bp, 11 predicted proteins | sample BarmaccomBMRX_R8_FD_160105 | JGI IMG/M metagenome (GOLD analysis project Ga0213875, IMG submission 160105) | Root-associated microbial communities from Barbacenia macrantha in rupestrian grasslands, the National Park of Serra do Cipo, Brazil - RX_R8 | ecosystem: Host-associated > Plants > Roots... | reverse complement strand
TCACGGGGCCGGCTATCGCCCGGAGCTTCTGCCTCGAACAGTCCCAGCACCCGCTCTGCGCAGTCCGCCGCCCACACCGCGACGATCCGCCGGTCAGCTTCGCTCAACGTCTGGGAGGACCCCATGCCCAACATTTCCACGCCGCGTCAGATCGGCGGTAGCGCATGAACCGCGCCGTTTTCAACGAGGGATCCTCAAGCGGCAGCCTCGTCGGGTCATACGCTCAGATCATCCACAACGACCTCGATATCCGTCGGCCGGAGCTGCTCGGCGTGCGGCGATGTGCGACGGTGCGGTGGTTCAAGGACGACAAGGGCTATGGCCGGATCACCGCGGACGACGGCGAAGTGCTGTTCGTCCACTTCGCCCATATCGTCGCCGATGCCTACCGGACGCTCCGGGCCGGCCACCGGGTCAGCTTCGTCTGGAACGGCGCGATCCAGGATCACGGCCGCCACCGGGCCGAGGACGTTCGCGTCCAGACTTGACGCGCACATGAACAGCCCCTCCGGGGTCGATCCCCGATCGGCGATGAGTCAGGACGCCGGCTTGGCCCAGACGAGTGAGTAACGCCACAGCAGGTGTCGGCGGTAGCGCGCTCCGGGCAGCTGCTCGCCGGCGGTGTCAATGGCCATCTGATTCTCCCCAACCGTGGCCATGTTTCTCCCCGCTGGTGGCCATGATTTCCCCACTGGTGGCCATCAAGTCTCCCCACCAGGGTTGCCGCGGGGTCTGGTCACCCTGGCCACCAATCAGGGCACCGTCGCCCAGCGCACCCAGCTGACCATCGCCCAGCGACCCATCCTCACCGCGCTGGGGCTGCGCGAACCCCCGAAGTTCTACGACTTCACGCCCACCGCCGGCGGCGAATAGCCCCCGCAGCCCTGTAGACACACGGCCCCCACAGGCCGATCCTGCCCGTAAAACCCTGCTCACAGCGAGTTTCTCGGATCGTCGTGTGCCTCGCTTCTGCGGAACTCCGGGATGACGAGTCGATCGACACGTTCCTCGCCCACTGGGCCAATCCCGGGTGGTGGACCCGGAGCATCGCTTTCACCGCCGTTGCCGGACGCACACCGAGCGGCTGAGATACGTCGGCGGGGTTAGGATGGCGAAATGGAGCGGTCCGGGATCTCGCACACGGGCCGCCGAGCCGGACGGCGATGCTCGCGGCGGGCGGGAGGAAATCGCACCTGCTCATGCACGGCCCGCGGGCGGTTTTGACAGACTGGTTGGCATGGCCGTTTGTCGGGTGCGAGGCGGAGGCGCCGGCAGCGAGCGCGCGGACGGCATTTGGCGAGCGCGCGGCTGTACTGGCCACGTGCGTGTCCGCCCGCTCGCGCATCACTGAGGACTGGCTGGCCAGCTCGGGAGCCGAGCAATACGTGGCCCTGAGTGCGGGGCTTGATTCCTTCGCCTGGTGGCAGACAGAGGGCGTGCGGGTGTTTGAGGTCGACCATCCCGCGACCCAGGCGTGGAAGCGGTCTCGTCTCGAGGCTCTGGGGATCGCGACGCCGCCGGAGCTCGTATGGGTGCCGGTTGACTTCGAGGTGGAATCGATCACAGACGGGCTCAGCCGGGCCGGGTTGGGCGCGGACGAGACGTTCATCAGCTGGCTCGGGGTGACCCCATACCTCTCGCTGGATGCGATCGCCGTCACGCTGCGCGGCCTCCCTCCGTCGTTGCTCGCGGTTTCCTACGCGACGCCAGCAGACACCTGGCCCGCTGACGCGCGTGCTGTCTCCTCCGGGTTTCGCACGATGGCGGATAAGGCCGGTGAGCCGGCGAAATCTCGGTTCACCCCCGATGAGTTCACCGAGGTGCTGGCCGATCACCAGTTCGCCCTTCTCGAAGACGTTGGCTTCGAGTACGTCGCGCCTCGCTACGGCGTCCCGGTCTTGAGCGTCGGGAACGAACGGATCGCCTTGGCCAGCAAGGGGGCCTCGCACGCGCAAACCGCAAGGAGGAAATGAGTTGATTTCGTTTGACGGCAAGGTGGCGCTCGTGGTCGGTGGAACCTCGGGCATCGGGCAGGCGACCGCCGAGGGATTTGCCCGGCTGGGCGCCAAGGTGGTGCTCGCGGGACGCCGCGAGGACCGCGGTGAGCGGGTCGCGCAGGGCATCATCGATGCCGGCGGTCAGGCGAGTTACGTTCACGCCGACGTCCTCGAGGAGGACCAGGTCGAGGCGCTCGTGAGGAGCACCCTCGAACGCCACGGGTCGCTCGACTGCGCGTTCAACGCCGCAGCCCTCGAGCTGACCGGGGCGCTGGTGGATTTCCCGGTCGAGGATTTCGAGCGGGTGCTGTACACCAGCCTCCGCGGGGCGTTTCTCTGCCTCAAGCACGAGATGGCGGCGATGGCGGACACCGGCGGCGGAGCGATCGTCAACGCCAGCTCGCGGTCGGGAACCGAGTTCGGCGTGCCGACCAACGGTGCCTACAGCGCGGTCAAGGCGGGGATCGCCGGCCTCAGCCGCTCCGCCGCTAACGAGGGTGGCTCCGACGATGTCCGCGTGAACTGGATTGTCGGCGCTCACATCCGCTCGGAGATGGCGCTCGAGGCCTGGAAATCGTTTGGCATCCCGGAGGACCGCATCGCCTCGCTGACCGCGATCGGCCGGGTCGGAACCCCGGAGGATTTCGCCAACGCGGTGCTGTTCCTGTGCTCGGACGCGGCGGGCTTCATAACCGGCGCGGAGCTCGCCGTCGACGGTGGCTGGGGCGTCAGGCCGGTGCTGTAGCGGCCGACTTTCGCTTGGCCGCAATGTCGCCGCGTCAAGCCGGTGCTGTAGCGGCCGCCTTCGCTTGGCCGCGATCTTCGCCGCGCTGATACAGCGCCGGCTGACGGACGCTAGGCTCCCCCGGGCTCAGGCTCTCAGATCGCGTTCGCGCCGCCGTCGAGCAGGGGAACGTAGACCAGGCTCGCGACCTGTTTCACGAGGACGTGACTTTCCGCAGCCCGGTCGTGTTCAAGCCGTACGAGGGGCGCGAGCAGGTGTTGAAGGTTCTCCGGGCGGGCGAGCGGGTACTCGGAGATGGCGGCAGCTTCCGCTACCTGCACCAACTCGAGGACGCTCGGCGCGCAGCCCGCCGGCCCCAGCGATCTCCTCCTCGGTCGAAGCGCTGGCAAACAGCTGGTCCATCACCTCATCCGGGATCCGACCCTCGCCGAGCCATCTCGCGCGACCCACGGCGTCATCGACTGTGCGCGTGCCCAGCTTCAAACCTCGCCGAACTGTCGGCGGGGTCGCCGGCGGCTCGCCTAGCGGCTCGCCGCCGGCTCCCCCCGAGTCAAGGCCAGTCGCTGACTCGAGGAACTTCTTCTGTTGGGTTGAAGGCATGAGCGTCGCTTTCGTTCATGCCTACACAATTTCTAGGACACTGCCTTCGAGGACCGGTGAGGCGATGCTGGCTGCCCGGTGGGCGTCGTGTCCGTCGAGGGTTTCGACCACTGCGACGCCACGAGCCTCTGCGGGCGGTGGTTGCAGCTGGCGTGCTGGGCCCGGCTTGAGGTAACGGCCGGTGCGGGTGATGCGCTCGTGGCCGTGGGGACTGAGGCGCTGCACGTGGCGGTCTTCGACGGCTCCCGCCCGGCGGGGAGGGACCAGGGCGCCTGCACGGGTCAGCGTTCAGCGGGTCGGCCCGTACTGCTCCTCGGCGAGCCCCAGCAACCCCCTGCGCTCCAGCGCCTCGGCGGGGGCCCGGAAGGTGACCTGGACCACCCCGGGATGGCGACCGATCTCGATCGCGCCCGTGACCGTCGCCCGGTTCATCACCTCGGGAACGGTGCACTCGAGCAGCTCGGCGGCGCGGGCCAGGCCGTTGTCGGTCGCGCTGTTGAGATCGGGACCGGTGCCCACAACCGAGACCGGCGCGGTGCGCTCGAGTTGCTCGACGCCGTGCGCGCGGGCGACGGCGAGCGCGCGCTCGCGCTCACGTTCGCTCAACGGCCGGGCCAGGAAGGGCAGGTCGGCGGCGACCGGGAAGAGCACTGGGCCGTCAAGCGCCAACCGCTTGAGGACGTGCACCTGGAGAGTCACGGTGCCCGAGACATCGCAGGTGTGACCGGCGATCTCGCCGTCGCCCTGCATGGCGTGCATGTCGCCGAGATAGACGCCCGCGCCAGGAACCTTCACCGGGCACACGAGGATCGCCCCGTCGCGGACGGCGTCGATGTCCATGTGGCCATCGGTGCGGTGCTCGTCGAGCTGCTCGGCGGACAGCGCGTACTCGTGCGGGGCGTCGACGAGGAACGAGCCGAAGTCGCCAGCGTTGTGGGAGTCGGGCATGTCGATTGACGGCGTGGTGCCGAGCTGGCCCATGAACGGCCGCAGCCGGCCTACCATGCCGACGATGTCGTGGGGGGCGAAGGTGAGGATCGGGTTCTGCTTCGAGCCCGCAGGCAGCGCCGCGTAGCGGCGGGCGTCGCGGGCCAGCTTGCTCGCCGCGGGTTCGGGCAAGGTCACCCCGACCGAGCGATGCTCGTCAAAGCCGATCGTGTAGCCGTTGGTGAAGGTGAACGGAGCCGCGTCCGCGCCGCAGTTGGCACAGCGAATTGACTCCGGGCCGATGCCCTCGATCCGCGTCGGCTCGTACATCGTGCCGCAATCCGCACACTTCGCCGCACAGTAGGGGTCGGCGAGGAAGCGGCCCTCCATCGCCTGGTCGTTGCCCGACGCCGTGGCCAGGGAGGTCACGACGATGTCCTTGATGTGGATGGCAACGGCGTCGCCGACCTCGGCTCCCTCAACGAGCACCGGGCGGGTCACTTCGTGGCCGCCGCGGATCGACGGGGTGATCATCGGCCCCCAGCAGCCGGGCGCGGTGTTGGCCGCGATGTGACCGCCGTCGCGCACCATGCCCGCCGGTGGGCGGCCGGGGCCGAGCACGCCGTCGCTGAACTCGCTGACGAAAACGGTCTCCTGGGCTTGGGTGACATCGACACTCATGGGCTTCCTCCTCGGTGGACAGGCCGGCCGGAGTCGGCACAGATCAGGGTGCGCCGGCCCCCCCGGCGACCGGCAATAGCAGGGACACCTCGTCGCCGTCGTGCAGCGGGCCCGAGGCCGGTAGATGCCGGCCGCCGAGCACGGCCAGCGCTCTGCTCAGCGCGCCGTTGAGGTCGGGGGTCCGATGCGCCAGCGCCGCCAGCAGGTCGGCTACGGTGGCGTCGTCGTCGAGTTCGACGACGACGCGCGGCATCCCGGCCAAGCGACTCAACCCCGCGCCGAAGCGGACCCGCACCTTCACGACACAACCGTACCGCACGTCGGTAGGAGTGCAACAAGAACGAGCGACACGCTCTCCGACGAGCCTCTCGCGGCTCAGACGAAGGCCGGCGGTTCGCACGACCGGACGGCCGTTCTGGGCGGCGGTCAGAGGTCTGCATCCTCAGCGTCCGCAGGGGCTCTATTCGGTTCTGATCGGCCCCGGAGCGACCGCATTGATCCGGAGGTTTTGGCCCGCCCATTCAATTGCGAGGTGCTGGTCAGACCCGACGCACCCGCACTTGGCAGGGCCATACGCAGCCTGGCTGGCCTGACCCGCGCTTCCGAGGATCGACGACAGACAGACGATCGACCTTCTCTCGCGCATCACCGGGACAACGCTCATCGCGCACCACGCCGCGCTTGACCTGCGCCTGCTCTCACGGGAGCTTGCGCTTGCGGGACGAGCGACGCGGCCCAGCTGGGTACAGTGCGCGCTCGCCCAGGCCCACAGTCCTGGCCCTCGGTCGTATCGGCTTGGGGATCTGGGGCTTCCGCCGGCATCGCACGAGGCGCTCTCGGACGCGCGCTCCGCGTTGGCGCGGCACCGTGCATTCACGACTTCTGCGCGCCGGGGTGAACCGGATCAGGGTGACGCCGTCTCGCGTCGCGGGCAACCGCGTAGCCGCCGGGCGAGCGGCAGCCCGCGTAGAGACGACGGACTGCCGCTGTCGCAGTCTCCTGCCACGCGGTAGGCGAGGGTTGCGAATGGGACGACGAGCTCTGGTCAGCCGCCGGGACCGTCGCTGCGCTGGCGCGTCAGCGTGAACGTGTCAAAGACCTCGAGCTCGTCGCCGAACCCCTTGACGCGGTAGTAGGTGACCTCGATCGACGTCTGCCCGCCCGGCTGGTTCCCCGGATCGACGGCGAACGCCGCAAATCCATAGGCCCAGTCCTTATCTCGAACCGAGGACCAGATCGCGGCCTCGTTGGTGTAGTTGGGCACGAAGTGCCCGGTGGGGGCGCCTGGGCCAGGCGCGGTCTTGGCCGGCCCGACCGAGGTGATGACCGAGCACGTCGGCGGGTCGGTCAGGATCTGGTTGCTGGGCGCCGAGGTCCCGCCGCCGCCGATGATCATGTGCTGGGTGCCCCTCGTCGTGTCGATCGAAGAGCCCGGCATCGGCACTGGCTGGGGCGTCAGCAGGTCGGTCCCGGTCGTGCCGCGGACGGGCAACTCGCGCTCGTAGTGGTGCTCGTGACCGGCGACGACGAGGTCGACGCCGTACGCGTCGAACAGCGGCAGCCACTCCCGCCGGATCCCGAGGTCGGCGCCGTTGAACGGCGGCGCCATCGCGGTCGACATCGCCACCTGGTGCATGCAGACGACGATCCAGTCGATCGAGCGGTCGCGGCGCGCGGCGGCGAGTTCACCCTCGAGCCATCGCTTCTGGGTGCCCCCTGAGTATCCGTGCACATACACGTCGCCGGCGTCCTGCAGGCAGACGTCGTCGTTGTTGAGCGCGATGAACTTGACCGATCCGACGCGGAACGAGTACCACAACCCCTCCAAATCGGCGGACTCGCCGTTTGAGGGAACCGTGAAGTAGGTCTGGTACGCCTGGAAGCCGTGCGGGCCAAGCGCCTCGTTCTCGTGGTTACCCGCCGTCGGCATCCACGGCCGAAAGCGCGCCGAGCGGCTGTTGTTGGACATCCAGTCCGACCACGTCCGGACCGGGACCGTCGAGAGGTTCGCATAGCAGAGGTCCCCGTTGACGAGATGCAGCAGCGGCGCCACCTCCTCCACGCCCGCGGTGACGTCGCCCGCGGCCGGCGAGCCGAGGTTGTCGTTGGCGAACTTCGGCGCGGGCGACGGCAGGTTCGTCGGTGCGGTCAGCGTCGGCGTCCCCTGGTCCCCGAAGCTGGTGAACGTGAACCGCGCCCGGCCGCGCGGGGCGGTGCGAAAGCCACCGGTCTCGGGATCGGCGCCGTCGTGGACGGCGACGTAGAAGTATTCCCGGTCGGGACGGAGGCCGCTCAGGCGCGCCGAGTGCACGAACACCGGCTCGTCGGGCTGCTTGGGATCGACGTAGCTGCGCGTCGTCGCAGCCACCGGAGAGCCGCTCAGCCCGCGCTCGGGCGTGCCGAGAAACACCTGCGGGGAACCGACCGGCGCATAGGTCTGCCAGGTGACCACGACCTCCTCGGAGGCGTCGGCGCCGAACTGCAGATGCAGCCCGTTGACCGGCGGCGTCGTGCGGCCGGCGGCCCACGCCGCCCGCGGTCGGACGCCGTGGCGGCCGGGCGCGCGCTTCGCCGTCGCAGCGACAGCGTTCGTCGCCTCGAGCTGGACCGCGCTCAGGGTCAGGCCAGCGGCCGCGGCCCCCTGCAGCAGCCTCCGGCGACTGATCGAGCCCGGAGGCCCGAGCCCGCCCGCCTCCTCGCGCCCGTCGTCCGTCCCGCTGTCGCGCTCCATGTGCCGCCCCTTTCGCTCGCTCGCACGCAGTGAAAGCCACGTTCTCAGAGGCCGCCAGCGACGAGGTTACGGACATGTGGCCGGATCGCCGAGGGCGACGCATGCGCTGCGCAACGGGACCCGCGCTGACCGCCAAGACGTGCTTGAGGCCCGGCCGACCACCGCCTCAACCCGTGGAACTTCTCATCAAGCCCGACTCGCCCCGGGCGGCGACGAGCGCGCGGAGATCGTCGCGGTACCCGCGCCCGGCGCCCGCCACCGGATCCGCTCGGCGCCAGTCCAGCGCTTGTATGAACGCCCGAACCATCTAGTGTCCCGAGTGGTTAATTCGGTTGCAGTAGGTGGCGATCGATTCGAGGATCTGATCGGTGGTCTTGGTCCAGACGTAGGGGCGGGGTTCGCCGCTGCTGCGCGAGATCCTCACCGAACACACGGCGGCCAGCGCGAAGACAGGGCCGAGCGACCCTGTGTTCGTCACGGCCAGCGGCGCGCGCTCCCGCCACAATCTGCGCCAGGACGTAGTCGACGCAGTCGTGACGACGGCGAACCGGCTCGCCGAGGAGCGCGGCACCCAGCCGCTTCCGCTCGGGATCACCCCGCACAAGCTGCGGCACACGTACGCCTCGATCCTGGTGGCGATCGGCAAGGACCCGACCTACGTGATGCAGCAGCTCGGCCACACCGACTCCGCGTTCACGCTCCGCGTCTACTCGCACATGATGCGCCGCAGCGAACCCGAGCGTGAACAGCTCAAAGCGCTCGTCGCAGGCCATGATTGGGCACAGATTGGGCACAAAACGCCTGAATCAGCCCCAGCGGCCGTCGCGCAGGACGACGCCTAAGACGCAGAAGCCCGGCCGAAGCAGGGCTTTCCTAATCGGGGCGCCCGGATTTGAACCGGGGACCTCACCGACCCGAACGGTGCGCGCTACCAGGCTGCGCCACGCCCCGATGACCGATTCAGTATTCCACAGCGGCGGCGGGCCGTCCGCCGTGGGCGCGGATTGCTAGAGCCCGCCGATGATCTTCGCGACGGGGGGCACCGTGATGGGGTCGGAGGAGCCGGAGCCGCCGGCGGACGACCCGCTCGATCCGGAGCTCGAGGCGACCGACCCGGAGCCGCTGGGGGTGATCGGGCTCGACGGCGTGGTCGGGACCGGGATGGGGGGCACGCCGCTCGTCGGAGCCGATGGAGCGGTCGGGGTCGACGGCGTGGTCGGGACCCCCGACTCGGGTTGCGTCGACGTCGGCAGCGAGGTCGTCGGCGCCGAGCTCGGGATCGTCGACGTCTGCGTCGGAACGGTGGTCGTCGTCGTGGGCGGGCTCGTGGTCGTGGTCTGCGAGGGACCGCTGCCGCCGACGGGCGACAGGATCGGGTTCACGGTCGAACCAACGGTCTTGCCGACCGTGCGACCGACCTGCCCAGCCGTCGCGCCGGCGCCCTGGCCGAGCTGGTCGAGGCTCTGCGCCGGCTGACCGGGCTGGCTCGGCTGCTGCCCCGCCGGGCTCGTCTGCGCGAGCGTGCCCACCGTCTGGACCACCTGGCCGACGGTCTCGCCGATCTGGTTGACCGTGCGGTCGACGGCCTGCGTCGTCCGGTCGACCGTTCCGCCGGCCTGACCGGCGGTCCGGTGGACCGTCTGCGTCGTGGCGGTGGCGATCTGTCCGAGCTGCCCGACGGTGGTGCTGAGGGTCGGGCCCGCCTGCGCGAGGATCGTGCTGGAGGTCTGGCCTGCCTGCCCGACCGCCGCGACCACCGTCTGGCCGACCGTGCCCCCGGCGCCACTCAGCGTCTGCCCCGCCTGTCCGACCGCACCTTCGAGCGTCCGACCGGTGCCGCCGACCGCACCGCCGAGCGTCTGGGCCGCCTGACCGACCGCACCACCGAGCGACCGACCGGTGCCGCCGACCGCACCGCCGAGCGTCTGGGCCGCCTGACCGACCGCACCACCGAGCGTCCGACCGGTGCCGCCGACCGCACCGCCGAGCGTCTGGGCCGCCTGACCGACCGCACCACCGAGCGTCCGACCGGTGCCGCCGACCGCACCGCCGAGCGTCTGGGCCGCCTGATCGACCGCACCACCGAGCGTCCGACCGGTGCCGCCGACCGTGCCACCGAGCGTCCCGCCCGGCTGACCGACCGTCCCGCCCAGTGTCCCGCCCGGCTGATCGACCGTCTGACCCGCCCGACCGACCGTCTGACCGGCCTGGCCAACCGTCTGCTGTGCCGTTGAACCGGCCGTCTCCCCGACCCGACTGACGGTGCCGCCGAGCGTCTGGGTCGGCTTTCCGATCGTCTGGCCGGCGCGCTTGATGACGCCGCCCACGGTTCCGGTCGGGTCGATACCCGTCGGCGAGCCCGCGGCCGGACCGGTCGTCGGGGATCCGGACCGGGTCGGCGAGCCGGGATCACCGCCGATGGGCTGACCGGCCGTCGACGCGCCGCCGGTCGGCCGGCCGGCGGGGGGGGATCCGCCTTCGCTGCCCGACCCCGTCCGACCGCGGACCGCGCCGGCGCCCGTGACGCCCTCGCCGATCGATCCGGTGGCGGCCCGCCCGCCGGCGGTCGTGGAACGCGCCGTCGCACCCGCGCCGGTGCTCGACGAGGATCCGCGAACGGCGCTCGAGCCGGCGCCGGAGACCGGCGCGCGCGGGAATCGAACGTGGCGGACCGACGCGGCGCCGTGGTGGCCGTGATCGTGCTCAGCGACGATGATCCCGCCGCCGGCGCCGGCGATGGCCAGCACCGCAAGTGCCGCGGCACCCTGTCCAATGGTGATCGACGTGCTCGCCACGCCCGCCGCGCCGGCGCCGGCGCCGTGCGCGGACGCGCCCGCCGTCGATGCCTTTCCGCCTCCGCGGCCGAACCAGCGCTCGAGTCCGCCGAAGGGCAGCAGGGCCGCGATCTTGTCCGCGGTGCTCCGCGGGCGCAGCAGGGTCTCGTGGACGCCCGACACTTGGGCGTGATGTCGACATGGCTGGCAGTGGGCGAGGTGACGACTGAGACGGCGTCGCTCGCGGATGCCCAGGGCCTTGGGCGAGCGAGCCGCGCCGGAGTCGATGACGCCCTGGACCTGCAGGCAGCGTTGGCCGCTGGCGAGCTCCTGATACTCCTCGGAGAGCTTGCGCCGGGCGCGGAAGATGCCGCTCTCGACCATCTGGCGCGTCATGCCGAGCTGCTCGCCGATCTCGTCGTAGGAGCGGCCCTCGAACTCGCGCATGACGAGCAGGCGGTGCTGGTTGTCGGTCAGGCCGCCGAACGCGCCGCGGAGATCGCGGAGCCGTTGACGATCCTCGGCCTCCGCGTGCGGCGCGGGAGCGACCGCCCGCAGCGTGCGCGGTTCGGACTCGTCCTGGGTATCGACCGGCACCTCACGGCCGCGGCGTCCGCGCCGGAACTCGTCGATGCAGGCGTTGCGGGCGATGGCGAAGATCCAGGGCTTGAAGTCGATCTCGCGCTCGGTGCTGCGCAGCTGGCGCAACGCCGAGATGAACACTTCCTGGGCGACGTCCTCGGTCCGACCCCGATCGCGCACCCTGGACGCGACGAACGCCGACACCCGGTCGCGGTAGCGGAAGTAGAGCTTCTCGAACGCGCGATCGTCCCCAAGGCGCGCGGCGGCGACGAGAGCGCGCTCGGTCGGGCGCGTCGACGACCACGCGGGCGTCTGCGGAAGCTCTATCTGACTGACGCTCATCGTCCCCGGTATAACCCCGTGTTTGGCTTTCCACGAAGCCCGACCGCTCAAACCGCGGGGCGGTGGAAAATGGGGGAACGGCGCCCCGGAGAAGAAACTTCTGCGGAAAAACCCCCGGAACTTCCACGTTTCTGGTGCGGTCGCCGTTGTGAACATCCGGTTCACCAGGCATACTTGCGACCATGGACTGAACCGCCGCAAAGGAGAGAAAATCCATATGGCAATCCACCTGACGCCCACCGAGCTCGCGCGCGAAGCGGGACTCGAACGCCGAGACGTCATCGTCAAGTGCGTCGAACTGGGCGTCCCGATTTTCAACGGCCGGATCGACAAGACCTTATTCCTCTCCAGCCTGCGGGCGACGGCGGTCACCACGACGGTTCAGACGCGCTCGGCGAGCGCGAGCGTCTGAGCCGCATCTTCGCCCGCCGCTGACTCGGGGGCGGGCCGTCCGGCCCGTCCCGCCGACTGTCCGGCCCCCCGCCGACTGTCCGGCCCCCCGCCGACTGTCCGGCCCCCCCGCCGACTGTCCGGCCCCCCCGCCGACTGTCCGCTCCGCCCCGCCGACTGTCCGCTC
>Ga0213875_10002178_pt1 | contig 11962 bp, 8 predicted proteins | sample BarmaccomBMRX_R8_FD_160105 | JGI IMG/M metagenome (GOLD analysis project Ga0213875, IMG submission 160105) | Root-associated microbial communities from Barbacenia macrantha in rupestrian grasslands, the National Park of Serra do Cipo, Brazil - RX_R8 | ecosystem: Host-associated > Plants > Roots... | reverse complement strand
GGGTCGGCGGCGTCGAGGCCGAAGGGCGCCAGCAACTCGCGGTGGCGCAATGTGCCGCCGGCGCGCAACAGGTCGAGATAGCGCTCGGCAAAGCCCCGATGCGCATCCTGGTAGACCGCGTAGAGCGAATTCACCAGGCAGTCGCCGAAGGCATAGGCGTAGACGTAAAACGGCGAGTGGATGAAATGCGGGATGTAGGTCCAGTACCAGCGGTAATCGCCGTCGAGCCGCAGCGCCGGGCCGAGGCTTTCGCGCTGTACATCCAGCCAGATCTCGCCAAGCCGGTCGGGGGTCAGCTCGGCATTGCGGCGCTCGTCATGGACCCGCTCCTCGAAGGTGGCGAAGGCGATCTGCCGCACCACCGTGTTCAGCATGTCCTCGACCTTGCCGGCAATCATGATCTTGCGCCGCGCCGGGTCGCTCTCGGCGGCGAGCAAGGCGCGGAAGGTCAGCATCTCGCCGAACACCGACGCGGTCTCCGCCAGGGTCAGCGGCGTGTCCGCCATCAGCGCGCCCTGCGCCCCGGCCAAGACCTGATGCACCCCGTGCCCCAGCTCGTGCGCCAGGGTCATCACATCGCGCACCTTGCCCTGGTAGTTGAGCAATAAATAGGGGTGCGCGCTCGGCACCGTCGGATGGGCGAAGGCGCCCGGCGCCTTGCCCGGCCGCACCGGCGCGTCGATCCAGCGCGAGGCGAAGAAGCGCTCGCCGATCCCCGCCAGTTCGGGCGAGAAGGCGCGGTAGGCCGCCAAGACCGTGCGCTCGGCCTCGGGCCACGGGATCGTGCGGTCGCTGTCCTGCGGCAACGGCGCGTTGCGGTCCCAGAACGGCATTTGCTCGACCCCGAACCAGCGCGCCTTCAGGCGGTAGTAGCGGTGCGACAATTGCGGGTAGGCGGCGCGCACCGCCCCGAGCAGCGCGTCGACGACCTCGTCCTCGACGACATTCGACAGATTGCGCGACGAGATCGGCCGGGCGAAGCCGCGCCAGCGATCCTCGATCTCCTTGTCCTTCGCCAGCGTGTTGGTGATCAGCGAAAAGATGCGCGCATTTTTTCCGAGCACCTCGCCGACGCTCTGCGCCGCCTCGCGCCGCACTTCCGGGTCGCGGTCGGACAGCAGGTGCAATGCCTCGGGCTCGGTCAGCTCCCGTCCGCGAAACGGGAAGCGCAGATCGGCGACGGTCTCGTCGAACAGGCGCGACCACGCGGCGCGGCCGGCGATCGACTTTTCGTGCAATAGCTTCTCCGCCTCGTCGCTCAGCTGATAGGGGCGGAAGGCTCGCAGGTCGCGCAGCCACGGCCGATACCGGGCGAGCACCGGGTCGGCCGCCTTTTCGTCGAGCGCCGCATCATCGAGCCGGTTCAGCTCCAAGGTGAAAAACAGCAGCGCGGTCGAGACCGCGTTGATCCGCTCCTGCATCGTCTGGAAGAAGCGGCCGATCTCGGGATCGGCGACATTGCCGGCATGCACCAGTTGCGCGTAGCTGAGGACGCGCCCGCTCGTCTCCTGCAGCCGCTCGTATTCGGCGACCGCCTCGCCGAGCGCCGCGCCGGAAAGCTGCGCCAGGCGGCCCTGATAGGTCGCGCGAAAGGCGTCCGCGGCGGCCGCCAGACGGTCGAGATCGCCGGCCAGCTGCGGGCTGTCGCGGCCGGGATAGAGGTCGGACAGGTCCCATTCCGGCAACGCGCCGAGCCGGTCGGATTCCGCCGCAACCTCGCCTGCCGCCACGACCGCATCCATCGCACCCTCGACCCGACAATTTCGCTATGATGCTGCCGCGAGCATATGGGGCGCGCGGCAAGTCGCGCCAAGCCGGCCAAGCCCGGCCAAGCCCGGCCAAGCCCGGCCAAGCCCGGCCTCTGTGGGCCGATCGGGGAGCAACGCGAGCGGCATGAACAGCGAGGATTGCCCGAGCCTGCCGGCCGTCTTCGCCGCGCAGGCGCGCCGTCGCGGCGGGCGGCCCTTTTTGTGGGCCAAGCGCGACGGCGCCTATTGCCCGCTGAGCTGGGCGGAGGTCGCCGATTTGACGGCCCGGCTGGCGCGCGGGCTGGCGGCGCTCGGGGTCGGGCGCGGCGCCCGCGTTGCGCTGATCGCCGAGAACCGTCCGGAATGGGTCATTGCCGATCTCGCGATCATGAGCGCCGGCGCGATCACGGTGCCCGGCTATGTGACGAGCACGGCCGACACGCACCGGCATGTGCTTGCGGATAGCGGCGCCGAGGCGGTCATCGTCTCGACGACCGCGCTTTGCGCCCGTGCGATCCCGGCGATCAACCAGGTGCCGAGCGTCAAGCACCTGATCGCGATCGAGCCGGCCGGGCAGCCCTGCACCGCTGCGGTGCATTCCTGGGACGAGGTGCGGGCGCTCGGCGCGCATGTGCCGCAGGAGGCCGCGCCGCCGATCGACGCGATCGGCCCCGACGATGCCGCGTGCATCATCTACACCTCGGGCACCGGCGGCCTGCCGAAAGGCGTGCTCGCGACGCATCGTAACATCCTCGCCAATTGCCGGGGCGCGCACCGCCTGCTCGAGATCCTCGGGCTGGGGGACGAGGTGTTCCTCAGCTTCCTGCCGCTGTCGCATTCCTACGAGCACAGCGCGGGGCTGATGTTCCCGATCTCGATCGGGGCGCAGATCTACTTCGCCGAAGGCGCCGAGACGCTTGCTGCCAACCTGCTCGAAGCGCGCCCGACGATCATGACCGCGGTGCCGCGGCTCTACGAGACCATGCACCAGCGCATCCGCCTCGCGATGCAGCGCGAAAGCGCGCTCAAGCGGCGGCTGTTCGAGCGGGCCGTCGCAATCGGCCGCAAGCGCCTCGCCGGCGAGCCGCTGGGCCTTGCCGACCGGCTGCTCGACCCGGCGCTCGACCGGCTGGTGCGCGACAAGGTGCGGGCGCGCTTCGGTGGCCGGCTCAAGGCGATGGTGTCGGGCGGCGCCCCGCTTAACCCGGAGATCGGCGGCTTCTTCGTGGCGCTCGGCGTCAATTTGCTGCAGGGTTACGGGCAGACCGAGGCAGGCCCGGTCATCTGCTGCAACCCGCCGGGCGCAATCAAGATCGACACGGTCGGGCCGCCGCTCGACGGCGTCGCGGTGCGGATCGCCGAGGACGGCGAAATCCTGGTGGCCGGCGACAATGTCATGCCGGGCTATTGGAACGACGCCGAGGCGACCGCCCGAACCGTGAAAGAGGGCTGGCTGCACACCGGCGATGTCGGCCGGCTCGATCCCGACGGCTATCTCAAGATCACCGACCGCAAGCGCGACTTCATCAAGAATTCCGGCGGCGAGATGATCTCGCCGGCGCGCGTCGAGGGGCAATTGACGCTGCAGCCGGAGATCGCGCAGGCGGTGGTTTACGGCGACCGGCGGCCCTACCTCGTCGCGCTGATCGTGCCGGAGCCGGGCCTCGCCGGCGATGGGGGCCGCGACGCGCGCCAGGCGGTCGGCGAGGCGGTGGCACGCGCCAATCGCGCGCTCGGCCCGGCCGAGCGCATCCGGCGCTTCTTGCTGGCCGAGCCGTTCAGCGTCGCCAACGGACAGATGACCCCGACCTTGAAGCCGCGCCGGCACGCGATCCGCGACGCCTATGCCCGCGCCCTCGACACGCTCTACGAAGGCAAAGGCATCGCCGCTTAGCGGCTTCGACAGGTCACAGCCGGTGATTCCGCCCAGCATTCGTCATTTCGGCCGCAGCGAAGCGAAGGGCCGCATTCCACGGTATGAGGTGGCCTCGACTTAGACCGCGAGCTCGCACCAGATCGGGGTGTGGTCGGAGGCGCGCTCCTTGGCGCGCGGGCGCTTGTCGATGTCGCAGGCGGCGATGCGGTCGGCGGCGTGCGGCGACAGAACGAGATGATCGATGCGCAGCCCTTCGTCGCGGTGCCAGCGCCCGGCCTGGTAGTCCCAGAAGGTGTAGCGGTGCGGCTCGCGGTGAAACACGCGATAGGCGTCGGTGAGCCCGAGGTTCAGCAGGGCGCGAAAGCGGGCGCGCGCTTCGATGCGGCACAGCGCATCGTCGCGGAAGGCGAGCGGGTCGTACACATCGTCGTCGGTCGGGCAGATGTTGTAGTCGCCGGCCAGCACGAACGGGATCTCGCGCGCCAGCAATTCCTGCGCGCGAGCGACCAGACGCTCCATCCAGGCGATCTTGTAGGCGAATTTGTCGGTGCCGACCGGATTGCCGTTGGGCAAATACACCGAAGCGACGCGCACCGCCCCGAACGACGCCTCGATATATCGCGCCTGCTCGTCTTCCGGCGCGCCGGGCAGGCCGCAGACGAGATCGCCAGCCGGCATCTTCGAGAGCAGCGCGACGCCGTTATAGGCGCGCTGCCCCTGTGCGTCGACCCGGTAGCCGAGGCCCTGCAATTCGAGCTGCGGGAAATCCGCGTCGAGGCATTTGGTCTCTTGCAGGCAAACGACATCGGGCTGCGCCTCTTCGAGGAAGGCGAGCAGGTGGGGCAGCCGGACCTTGACCGAATTGACGTTCCAGCTCGCGATCTTCACGGGCGGCGCAACGGCGGCGGGTCGTCAGCCGATCGAGAACGAGTTGCCGCAGCCGCAGGAGGAGGCGGCGTTCGGGTTGCGGATCTGGAACGAGGCGCCCATCAGGTCCTCGACGAAATCGATCTCGGCGCCGTTCAGCAGATCGAGCGACACGTCGTCGACCACGACCGCGATCCCATCGCGCTCGAACACGACATCATCCGCGTTCTTCTGGTCGTCGAACGAGAATCCGTATTGGAACCCCGAGCAGCCGCCGCCCGATACGGCGATGCGCAGAAACGCGTCTTGCGCTTCTTCCTGGGTCTTCAGCGCGGTGATGCGGCGCACCGCGCTGTCGGTCACGACGATCTGCCGCTCCGCGATCTCGCTGCCGCCCTCGGCCATGCTGCGCGCTCCATCGACGCTTCGGGGCTCGCCCCGGCGATCCCCAGAGTGTATTTAGGCAAAGCGCGACGCGAGTCAAACTGCCGGAGGGTGGCGCATGCAATACCGCACGCTCGGGCGCAGCGGCCTGCGGGTGTCGCCGCTATGCCTCGGCACGATGAATTTCGGCGGCGCGACCGACGAGGGGACGGCGGCGCGGATCATCGAGCGGGCGCATGAGGCCGGCCTCAATTTCATCGACACAGCCGACACCTATGCCGGCGGCCGCTCGGAAGAGGTGGTCGGCCGGGCGATCCGCGCCCGCCGCCAGCATTGGATCCTCGCGACCAAGCTCGCCAATCCGCGCGGCGGCGGGCCGAACGAGCGCGGCCTGTCGCGCAAGGGGATCTTCGAGGCGGCCGAAGCAAGCCTTCGGCGGCTCGGCACCGACACGATCGACCTCTATTATCTGCACAAGGAAGACCGCGACACGCCGCTCGAGGTCACGCTGCGGGCGATGGGGGACCTGATCCGCCAGGGCAAGGCGCGGTATTTCGGGCTGTCCAATTACAAGGCGTGGCGCATCGCCGAGATCTGCAACATCTGCGACCGGCTCGGCATCGACCGGCCGATCGCCAGCCAGCCCTATTACAATGCGATGAACCGGCAGGTCGAGGTCGAGGAACTCCCGGCCGCCGCCTTTTACGGGCTCGGCATCGTGCCGTACAGCCCGCTCGCGCGCGGCGTGCTGACCGCGAAATACGACCCGGAGGCGCCGCCGCCCGAGGACAGCCGCGCCGGCCGCAACGACCGGCGCATGATGCAAACGGAATGGCGGCGCGAGTCGCTGGAGATCGCCCGCAAGCTGCGCGACCGGGCCGAGAGCCGCGGCATCACGGCGGGGCAGTTTGCGGCAGCCTGGGTGCTGAACAACGGCCTCGTGACCTCGGTCATCGCCGGCCCGCGCACGATGGAGCAGTTCGAAGATTACCTCGGCGCGCTGTCCGTCCGGTTCACCGCGGAGGACGAGGCGCTCGTCGATTCGCTGGTGGCGCCGGGCCACCCCTCGACCCCCGGTTACAACGACCCGGCCTACCCGATCGAGGGCCGCGTGCCGCGCTAAGCGGCTCGCTGCTGATTGCGCCTTCGGGCCCATGGCGGAGCGGGTTGGTTGACCTGGCGGAATCTGATTAGATCGCGGCCGGGCCGGCATTTCTGACGCCGCCGGCCGCCATTGCAGACCGCGGGGAGGCAGAGATGCTGCGCGCATTGCCGGGAGGGCGGAGCCGTTCGCCGGAAGCGGAGCAGCAGGGCCGGCTCGCCTGCCTGCAGGCGCTCGAGCGCAAGGTGCTGTGGCTGTCCACCTGGATGATCCACAACGCCAACCATCTGCGGCCGAGCCGCGACGGGCTCAAGGTGGGCGGCCACCAGGCGTCGAGCGCGTCGGTTGCGACCGTGATGACGGCGCTTTATCTCGACGTGCTGCGGCCGCAGGACCGGGTCGCCGTCAAGCCGCATGCGTCGCCGATCTTTCACGCGCTGCAATACCTGCTCGGCCGGCAGACCCGCGACAAGCTCGAGCGCTTCCGGGCGCTGGGCGGCGTGCAATCCTACCCGTCGCGGACCAAGGACGGCGACATCGTCGATTTCTCGACCGGCTCGGTCGGGCTCGGGGTCGGGGTCACGCTGTTCGCCTCGATCGTTCAGGATTACCTGCGCCTCAAGCGGCTGATGCCGGGCGACGGGCCGGCCGGCCGGATCATCGCGCTGGCGGGCGATGCCGAACTCGACGAAGGCAACATCTTCGAGGCGCTGCTCGAAGGGTGGAAGCACGATGTCCGCAACCTTTGGTGGGTGATCGACTACAACCGACAGAGCCTCGACGCGGTGGTCTCCGACCGGCTGTTCCTGCGCATCGACGCGCTGTTCGAGATGTTCGGCTGGCGCGTCGTGACGCTGAAATACGGGCGCCTGCTCGAACAGGCTTTTGCACGCCGCGACGGCGAGCATTTGCGCGAGTGGATCGACAACTGCCCGAACTCGCTCTATTCGGCGCTGGTCTATAAGGGCGGCGAAGGCTGGCGCGAGCATCTCGCGCGCGACCTCAACCGCTATCCCGGCATCCGCGCGATCCTCGACGATCACGACGATCCCGGGCTGCATAATCTGATGACCAACCTTGCCGGCCACGACATGGCGGCCGTGCTCGACGCCTTCCACGCGATCGAGGACGATCGGCCGACCTGCTTTATCGCCTATACGATCAAGGGCTACGGTCTGCCTTTCGCCGGTCACAAGGACAACCACGCCGGGCTGATGAACCCGGAGCAGATGGCCTCCTTGCAGCGCAGCATGGGCGTGCCGCTCGGGGCGGAATGGGACCGCTTCGCCGGGCTCGACGTGCCGGTCGAGGAATTGACCGCCTTTCTCGCTTCGGTGCCGATTGCGCAAGTCCCGGTAACCCGCCGCGCCGCGCCGCCCATTGCGGTGCCGGCGCAACTGCCCGCCCCGCGCGGCGAACGCATGTCGACGCAGGAGGCGTTCGGCCGCATTCTCGGCGCGCTCGCGACCGGCGACGACCCGCTCGCCGATCGCATCGTCACGACCTCGCCCGACGTGACCGTCTCGACCAATCTCGGCGCCTGGGTCAACCGGCGCGGCATTTTCGACCGGGCGGAGCGCGCCGACACCTTCCGCGAAGAGAAGGTCGTATCGGCGCAGCGCTGGGCCATGGCGCCGGGCGGCCAGCACATCGAACTCGGCATCGCCGAGCACAATCTGTTCCTGCAGCTCGCCGCGCTGGGGCTGGCAGGGCCGCTGTTCGGGGCCCGTCTGCTGCCGATCGGGACGCTGTACGATCCCTTTATCAAGCGCGGCCTCGACGCGCTGAACTACGCCTTGTACCAGGATGCCCGCTTCATCCTGGTGGCGACCCCGTCGGGGATCACGCTGGCGCCCGAAGGCGGCGCCCACCAATCGATCTCCGAGCCGGTGATCGGCATGGCGCAGCCCGGCTTGACCGCCTTCGAGCCGGCCTATGCCGACGAGCTGGCAATACTGCTGGGCTGGGCCTTGTCGGAAATCCAGCGCGACGAGGGACAGTCGGTCTATTTCCGGCTGTCGACGCGTCCGATCCAGCAGCCCGAGCGGGAGGCTGGCCCGCAACTCGCGGAGGCGATGGTCGCCGGCGCCTATTGGCTGCGCGAACCCGGCCCCGGCGCCGAGCTGGCGATCGCCTATTGCGGCGCCGTCGCGCCCGAGGCCTTGGCGGCGCATGCGGCGATTCTCGACGATGTGCCCGGCGCCGGCCTATTGGCCGTGACCTCGCCGGAGCGTCTGCATCGCGACTGGCGCGCCGCGCTCAGACGCGGCCAGGCGGGCATCGCCGAGCGGCTCCTGGCGCAGCTGGCGCCCGGCGCGGGGTTGATTACTGTCGCCGATGCGCATCCGGCCGGCTTGTCCTGGCTCGGCAGCGTCGCGCGCAATATCGTCGTGCCGCTCGGGGTCGACGGCTTCGGGCAATCCGGCGACATCCCCGATCTCTACCGCGTTTACGGCATCGACTCAGACGCGATAGTCGATGCCGCGGCGCGCGCCTGCCTGCGTCGTCTTGACCCGGTTCGCTACAATTAAGCGCGTTGAATAACAAGAATCTACGCGAAACTCGGATAGTCGTTATCGGCTCAACCGCCAGTAAACTCCTGTTGCGACTCCGGACCCGGCTTGCTATAGCCTGAACTCCGGGGGCTGGCCGACGATCGGTGATGGGCCTCTGCCGGCGCGAACTCTCGCATCGGGCAGCCATGTTGATCGAATTCGACTTTGCGACCCAGGGAACGACCGGTTTTTCGGGACGGATTTATGCGTGCGCCGCATAATCCGCATAGTGAAGCTGACCGTAGCGGTTGAGGTCCATGGAGCAAGCGACCGACGTCGAGCGACTGTTCTCGTGGCTCAAGACTGAAGACCTTCGGTACCGGGAGTTTGCGGGCGCGCGCGAGGTGACCGATGCCGTGGCGACCTGGCCGGCGCTGCATCGCGCCGCGGCGCAGACCGGGCACGCCGGCGAGGCGCCGTCGCCCACCGGCGATATGGCGGCAAAAGAGCGCATCGCGCGCGACCGGATGACCCTGCCGCCCGCGGCCGCCGAGGCGATCCGCGCCGGCGCGCCGATGACGGTGCCGCCGCCGCCGCTCGCCGGGGGGCGCCTGATGTCGGCGCTCGGGCGCCGGATGCATGGCGGACGCCAGGGCATGATGGGCGGACCGGACGAGACCGCATCTGCCGTGCCCGGCCGAGGCGGACCGGCCGGCGCCGGGATCGGCGCGGAAGAACAGGATGCCGCCGCCGGCGAGCGCGCTCGGGAAGCTGCGGAACGGCTGCGCGAGCGGCTCGACGCGGCGATGGCCGTCAACCCCCGTCCGGCGCCGACGGCTGAGCGCCACGCCGCCCCGCGCGAGGGGCGGACGCCGCTGCGCAGCGCGCCGGCGGCCGCGCCGCGCGGTGGCCGCGGCGGGTTGTTCGGCGGCGTGTATAGCGGGCGCCCGGCAGCCGCGGATTATCAGCCGGAGCCCGAGCCGCCCCGGAGCGGGCAATCGCTGCGGGCGGTCTTTTCTCGGCTTTCGGCGAGCCGCAGCCGGGCGCTCCCTGATCCCCGCGAACGGGCGCGCAGCTCGCCCGGCCTCGGCTCGGTGTTCAACCGGCTGCGCTGACATGCCGGTCGTGTGCTTCGGGTCGCCAAAGGGCGGGGTGGGGAAAACGACGCTCGCAGCCAATATCGGGGTCGCGCTCCACCGGCTCGGCTGGCGCGTTCTGGCGATCGATTTCGACGGGCAGAACGCGCTGCGGCTGCATTTCGAGCTGCCGAGCGAGGATGTCAACGGCATCGCCACCGAGCTGGAGGGCGGGCGCGATTGGACCGAGCTGGTGGTCGAGACCCCCTCCGGCGTGTTCCTGATCCCGTTCGGCGCGGTGTCGGCCGCCGCCACCGTCCGGATGCAGGCGCACACCGCCCAGAATCCGGGATGGATCCGCCGCCAGCTCGAGCCTTTTTTCGAATATCGCGATCTGATCGTGCTGGCCGACATGCCGCCCGGCCCGTCCTATTATCACGCCGAACTCGACCCGGTGACCGACCTCCATCTCGCCGTGCTGCTGGCCGACGCGATGAGCCTCGCGCTGCTGCCCAAATTGCAGAACGGCGACTTCTTGTTCGACCGCCGGGGTGCCGAGCCGTTGCCCGGCGGCGGCCACGCCAATAACGGCTTTCGCCTCGGCTATGTGCTGAACCAGATCGATCAGCGGCGCCAGCTCTGCCGCGACGTGCTGGCGCTGAGCCAGGATCTGCTCGGCGACGATCTCTACGGAACCGTCCATCACGACGAGGCCGTCGCCGAGGCGGTTGCATGCCAGCTCACGGTTCTCGATTATGCGCCCGACAGCGTCGCGAGCCATGACCTGACCGCGGTCGCGCATCGGGTCGATCTGACGTTAAAATCGGCTTAGGCGAAGGGGAGGCGTCTGTTTATGGCGGGGATGATCCGGCGCATCGCGGGTGGGGAGTTCGCGGCGCAGAGCCTCGTCCTGACCTTGCTGTTTATCGTCGCGGCCGTGCTGCTGGCCATCGTGATCGTCACCCCGCTCGATCTCGTCTCGCAGGCGCTGTTCGCGGTCGTGACGATCATCGTGATGCTGATCATCAAGGCGAGCCCGTCGCGCGGGGTCACCTTGGTGCTGGTGACGCTGTCGATCGTGGTCTCGACGCGTTACGTCTGGTGGCGCTTTACCGACACGCTGCAATTCGCCTCGATGCTCGAGGCTTTTCTCGGGCTCGGCCTCGTGCTGGCCGAGCTCTACGCGTGGATGGTGCTGGTGCTCGGCTATGTCCAGACGATCTGGCCGCTAAAACGCGCGCCGGTCGCCCTTCCCGAGGATCTGGCGCTGTGGCCGACCATCGATCTGTTCATCCCGACCTATAACGAGCCGCTCGGCGTCGTGCAGAACACCGTGCTCGGCGCGATGTCCGTCGATTATCCGCTCGACAAATTGCGCATCTACATTCTCGACGACGGGCGGCGGGAGGAGTTCCGCGAATTCGCCGACGCACTCGGGGTCGGCTACCTGACCCGCGACAATAATCTGCACGCCAAGGCGGGCAATCTGAACGAGGCGCTGACCGTCACCAATGGCTAGCTGATCGCGCTGTTCGACAGCGACCACGTCCCGACCCGCGCCTTCCTGCAGCTCACGGTCGGGTGGTTCCTGGTCGATCCGCGACTCTCGCTGGTGCAGACCCCGCACCATTTCTATTCACCCGACCCGTTCGAGCGGAACCTGCGCGGCGGGACGACGGTGCCGAACGAAGGGCAGCTCTTTTACGGGCTGATCCAGGACGGCAACGATCTGTGGAATGCCGCGTTCTTTTGCGGCTCCTGCGCGGTGATGCGGCGCAGCGCGCTCGAATCCATCGGCGGCTTCGCGGTGTCGACCGTGACTGAGGACGCGCATACCGCGCTGCGGCTGCATCGCGCCGGCTGGAACTCCGCCTATCTGCGGCTGCCGCTGGCGGCAGGCCTCGCGACCGAGCGGCTCGCGCTGCATGTCGGGCAGCGCATGCGCTGGGCGCGCGGCATGACCCAGATATTCCGCATCGACAACCCGATGCTCGGCCGCGGGCTCAGCTTCGGGCAGCGCATCTGCTATCTCAACGCGATGCTGCATTTCTTCTTCGGCCTGCCGCGCATCGTGTTCCTGACGGCGCCGCTCGCGTACCTCCTGTTCCAGCTCAACATCATCGCGGCCAGCGGCCTGATGATCGTCGCCTATGCGGCGCCCCACTTGATCCATTCGACCGTCACGACCTCGCGGCTGCAATCGCGCTACCGCCATTCCTTCTGGGGCGAGATCTACGAAAGCGTTCTCGCTTTGTACATTTTGCGGCCGACCCTATCGACGTTGATCAACCCGAAGCGCGGCAAATTCAACGTCACCGAAAAGGGCGGGCTGCTGCCACGCGACTATTTCGACTACAAGATCGTGCGGCCGCATCTGATCATCTGCTCGCTGCTGATCCTCGCACTGATCGTCA
>Ga0213875_10002177_pt1 | contig 11962 bp, 10 predicted proteins | sample BarmaccomBMRX_R8_FD_160105 | JGI IMG/M metagenome (GOLD analysis project Ga0213875, IMG submission 160105) | Root-associated microbial communities from Barbacenia macrantha in rupestrian grasslands, the National Park of Serra do Cipo, Brazil - RX_R8 | ecosystem: Host-associated > Plants > Roots... | reverse complement strand
GCCGCATGGGCATGCTGGTCAACAAGGACCACCTCGGTTTCGGCTATCGCAGCTGGCGTTACGCAATGGTGGTGAATGACGGTATCATCGAGAAATGGTTCGAAGAGCCCGGCATCAACGATACCGGCGCCGATGACGACCCCTATGGCGAGACCGATCCGGAGCGGGTGATCGGGTATCTGGAAGCGGCGAGGCGCTGAGCCCCGATCAGCTGCCGAGCAGCTGGCCGCCATCGACCGATACGGTCTGGCCGGTCACCCAGCCGGCCAACGGCGAGCACAGGAACAGCGCGACCGCCGCGACCTCCTCCGGGCGGCCGAGCCGGCCGAACGGAATCCCGCGGAGGATCGCGTCGTACAGCCTCGGGTTGTCCGATCTGCGCTTTTCCCAGCTGCCGCCGGGGAATTCGATCGATCCCGGCGCGATGCAGTTGACCCGGATATGCCGTCGCGCCAATGCCGCGGCCTCGGTCAGCGTATACTGGAACAGCGCCGCCTTGATCGCACCATAGGGCGGGGTGCGAACCGAAGGGCGGAAACCCGAGATCGACGAAATATTGAGAATGACGCCGGCCTGGCTCTTTTCGAGGTAAGGCACCGCGGCGCGGGTGGCCCGCACGGTGCCCATCAGGTCGACATTCAGGCTCTTCGCCCAGCCGGCCTCGTCGTCGCTGCTGCCGAAACCGGAAGCGTTATTGACCAGGACGTCGACCCCGCCGAGCGCGGCGGCGGCGGCTTCGATGTAGCCAGAAACCGCGGCTTCCTCGGCGACGTCGCACACCGCGGCATGCGCCGGGACGCCATGTTCCGAGATCGCGGCGCGCGCCGTCTCGAGCGCCTCGGCACCGCGGGCGCAGATCGATACCGCGGCCCCGGCCTCGGCGAAGGCCAGCGCGATGGCATGGCCGATCCCGCGGCTGCCGCCGGTGACGATCGCCCGCGTGCCGGCGAGATCGATATTCATGCTGCCTCTTTTCGGCTGGTCCTGCGCAGGCCCGATCATGTCCGGTCCGGGCTGGCGGCGCCAGTGCCAAGCCGCGCGAGCACCGGCAGGTGCAAGCCCCCGTTAACCGAAACGGCACGGACCTGTTGCGCCGCCCGGGCGATCGTCCTATTTCCGCGGGTGGTGCACAGCCAGGCGAACCAATCACCGGGTATCGAGACCGGCTCGGTCGAAGGGCGCGGGCGCGGCGGGCGACCCTCGCGCTCGGAGTCGGCGCAGTTGCGTGACCGCATTCTCGATGTCGCCACCGTGCTGTTTCTCGGCAGCGGCTTCGGCGCGACCAGCATCGAGGAGGTGGCGCGCCGGGCGGGCATCTCGAAACGCACCTTCTATCACCGCTTCCGCGGCAAGGAGGTGTTGTTCGAGGCCGTTGTTCGCCGGCTGATCGAACGCTGGCTGCCGCCCTTCGACGGCGAGCTTCTCGACGCGCCCAGTCTCGACGAGGCCCTCCAGCGCGTGGCCGAGCATATCCTGCGGGTCGCGCTGACGCCGGAAGCATTGGCGCTCCATCGCATCGTCGTCGCGGAAGCGCGGCGCTTTCCCGGGCTCGCCCGCATTCTGCACGAGCTCGGCGCCGCGAGCGGCGTCGAACGCATCGCCCGCGATCTCGGTCGCCGCATCGCCACCGGCGAGCTCGACCAGATCGATCCGCGCTACGCAGCCGAGCAGTTCATCCTGATGATCGTGACCGGACCGCAGCGTCGCGCCCTCGGGCTGGGCTCGCCGATGAGCCCGTCCGAGCTGACGGCCTGGGTTCGCCAGACGATCGATTTGTTCCTCGACGGCTCGCGCCGCCGCGCTTCGCCAGCCCGCCAGATTCCGAACTGACGTCCTCTGCGCGTTTTCAATCAGGCCCCGAGTTGTCGCGGGGGCTATCTCTGCGGGCAGCTCGCGAATGTCGGTCGATCGGCATGAAGCAGAAGTCTGCTCAAGATTTGGGCGAATACAGATTGCCGGCCGCGGTTTTCACGGGCTTTGAATTCCCGCACTGTTGTCCTGATCGCGGCGAAGGGCTGAGGACGTGGCGCTGGCCATCCACTTGCGTTATTCTCGCCGAAGGGCTTCGGGTCTCGCCAGCGCGGGATGGCGCGCCAATGCCGGTCATCGCTCGCGGGGACCTTTTGCCGTCTTAAAGCGTATATCGTCGGGACGGGTTGCCCATTTGGTTTGGTGAGCAAGAGGGGAGCGATCATGTCGTTGCGGACTTCGGCGCTGGCCGGCGCGAGCTTCGCTATCGCGGCAGCGGTCTGCGCGGCGCAGGCGCAGGCGCAGACTTTTTATATCGGCGGCGAGGGCGGCTGGACCGACCTCAACAACCAGACGGACCGCATCGGAACCGCGAATTTGCATGCGCGTTACGATTCCGGCTTCAACGTCGGTGCGCGCGCCGGGTATGAATGGGGTCCGTGGCGGTTCGAGGAAGAATTCAATTACCGCCAGAACGATTTGAATCGCTTCAGCTTCGGTGCGTTCTCGCTGCCCGGCGCGAATGGCAGCCGCCATGCCGACGCGATCATGACCAACGCCATCTACGACTTCACTTTCGGCTGGCCGGTGACGCCGCATATCGGGGTCGGCGTCGGCGCGGTCGATCTCGTGGACACGATCCGCAGCCCCGCCTTCCCGCGCATCGCCGACAGCAGCGATTGGCAATTCGGATATCAGGCGATCGGCGGCGTGCGCTACAACCTGTCGCCGGCCATCGCCTTCGATCTCGATTACCGCTATCTCGCGACGACCGACGCGACCTTCCGGCTGCCGGGCGGCGCCCGCTACCGCTCCGGCTACGACACCCACAACATCTTGGCCAGCGTGGTGTATCGTTTCGGCGTGCCGCTGCCGCCGCCGCCGGTGGTGGCTCCCGTCGCGACTCCGGCGCCGCCGCCGGTGGAGCGCCGTGTGTTCCTGGTGTTCTTCGATTGGGATCGCGACACGATCACGCCGGAGGGCATGCGGATCGTGCAACAGGCGGCCGATGCCTTCCGGTCCGGCGCGCCGGTGCAGATCCAGGTTACCGGCTACACCGACCGCTCCGGCTCGCCGGGCTACAATCAGCGGCTCTCGGAGCGGCGCGCCAACAACGTCGCCAACGCTCTGGCCCATATGGGCGTGCCGCGCAACGACATGATGGTTAGCGGCCGCGGCGAGAACGACAACCGCGTGCCGACCGCCAAGGGCGTGCGCGAGCCGCAGAACCGCCGCGTCGAGATCGTCTTCCCCTGACGCGGGGCACGACAACTGAGTGCGAGGCCCGCTTCGGCGGGCCTCTTTTTGTGGTGCGCCCCGCTTGCCGCGACTGGCGGCTTGGCCGCAGCATCCTCGCCTGTTCCATCGAGGGGTTACTGCGATGATCAAGAGCATCTCGCTATTGACGCGCCGGTCCGGATTGTCACGCGCGGAGTTCATCAGGCATTGGGTCGAGATCCATGCGCCGCTGGCCTATGCGGTGCCGGGGCTGCGGCGCTATGTGCAGAACCATATCGAGGCGGAGCCGACGCGACCGGACATCCCGACGGCCGAGGTTGCGGCCGACGGCATCGCCGAGCTGTGGTACGACGACCGCGGCTCGATGGAGCGGGCCAACGCCTCGCCGGAAGCCAGGCGGCTGCATGACGACGGCGCATTGTTCATCGGACGGATCAAGACCTTCATTGTCGAAGAGCGGGTCATCATTCCGCGCGAGCCGTGATCGGTGTTAAAGCGCCGTTCCGGAGCGGGTAGCCGACGCGCCGGCCTCAATCCGAGCCGCGGCTCCCGCTGGGCCCGGCCCGCTTCGCGCGCGAAACCCGTTCCGGCTCGCGACCGGGCGGCGCCGGTGCGGGTGCTGCCTCAATCCGGCCAGCGCCGGTGCAGCCAGAACCATTGCTCCGGCCGCTCCCGTATCCATCTCTCCAAGGTGGCGTTGACGCGCGCCATCAGCGCCGCGACGTCGCGCACCGTATTGCCGCTGTCGGGCAAAGGCAGCGGCGCCTCGATCGTCAGCCGGAAATGCGCACCGGCGAGGCGTTCGACGCGGGTCGGCAGCACATCGCAGCGGAAGCGCAACGCCAGCAGGGCCAGCGCCGGCGCGGTCATTGCCGGCCGCCCGAAGAAGGGCACCGGGATTCCATCATTGAGCTTCTGATCGGCGAGCAGCGCCAAGTGATCGCCGCGCCGCAGCGCGGCGAATGCCCGACGTGACGCCGCCGCGCCCTTCGGGATGAACTCGCCCCGGTTGTCGCGGAAGCCGGCGATCATGCGATCAACCAGCGGATTGTTGGCGGCGCGATAGATCTGGGTGACCGGGATGCCGTATTGCGCCGCCGCCAGCGCAGCAATCTCCCAATTGCCGAGATGCCCGGAGAAGAAGATCATGCGCCGGCGGGCGGCGCGGGCCCTGTCAACATGCTCGAAGCCGCGGGTCTCGACCCTTCCGCCAGGTTCGAACACCCGGATTTCGCGCAAATGGGGGTATTCCGCGGCAACCCGCCCGAGATTGTCCCACATGCCGCGCAGGATGCGCTCGATCTCGGCCCTGTCGAGTTCGGGCAGGGCGGCGCGCAGATTGAGCCGCGCCCGCTTGGTGATGCCGAGCCGGGGACCGAACCGGCGCGCCAGCGCGCCTCCGAGCGCGCTGGCGCGGTCGAGCGGCAAGGCGGCAAACGGTATGAAAACCGCGCGCGCGCCGAACGCCTCCAGGCGATCGGGAAGGCGGGCGACGGCGCGGGGCCGCGGCCCGTCAGGGCGGAGTTCGCGCCTCAGCGTGTCCATCGCCGCCGGCCGGCTGCAGAAAAGGCGTCAACAGCCGCGCGAGCATCGCCGGTGCGCGCCAGCGGATTTCGACCTCGAGCACCTCGATGCCGGCGCGCAGTTCGGCGCTCAGGCGCATCGCATCCTTGGCGGTGGTGACGAGCCGCGCGCCGCGGCGGCAGGCAGCCTGCCGCAATTTCGCGATCTCGTCGACGCGGTAGGGATGATGATCGGGAAAGGGTTGCGTCCCGGCCAGCTGGGCGCCGATCGCGCGCAATGTCGCGAAGAATTTTTCCGGGCGGCCGATGCCTGCGAAGGCAAAGACAGGCATGTCGGCAAACCGCTCGGCGGCGACCGGATCGAGGCTGGCGCACAGTACCGGTACACCGGCGAAGTCAAGCGCCAGTGCGGAGTGTGACCCCGCGGCGAGCAGCACCACCGCATCTGCTCGGGCGAGGCCGGCGCCGACCCGCTCGCGCAACGGCCCGGCCGGAATCACCCGGCCGTTGCCGAAGCCGTAATCGGCATCGACCACCAGCAACGACAGATCCTTGGCAATCCGCGGGTTCTGAAAGCCGTCATCGAGCAGCAATACCCCGGCGCCGGCCATGGCGGCGGATCGTGCCGCCGCGACGCGGTCGCGCCCGACCCAGCACGGCGCGCGTGCCGCGATCAGCAACGCCTCGTCGCCGACCAGGGCGGCTTCGTGCCGCCCGGGATCGACGCACATCGGCGACTCGGCGCGGGCGCCATAGCCATGGGCGATCACGTGCGGGCGGCCCCCGCGCTCCGCCAGCAGGCGGGCGAGGGACATCGTTACGGGCGTCTTGCCGGCACCTCCGGCGACCAGGTTGCCAACGCAAATGACCGGCACCGGCGCCCGGTAGGGGTGCGCGACGGTTCGGCGCAGCCGCCCGGCCGCCTGCCAAACCAGGCCGGCCGGAGCGAGCAGTCCGGAGAGGAGGCCCGGCGGCTCATGCCAGAACTCAGGGGCGCGCATCGGCGCGTGCCGCCCGGCGCGTCGCGGCCGCGGCTTCAGTCGCCTCGATCCGGGCGCCCGACGCCAGCTCATCGAGCCAGGGCGCCAGCCGCTGCAGCACGCGATCGAGGGTCTCGAGGCCCGCTTCGGCAATATGGGCCGCGGCCGCGGCCCGCTCGGCGCGCCGCCGCGGCTCGGCCAGCAGCCGCGACACCGAGGCGGCGAGCTCCGCCGCATCGGTCACGGTCTCGGCCGCATCCGCGATGCCGAGCGCCCGGGCCATTGCGGCGCAATTGCTCATGTCGGGGCCGTGCAATATCGCGCAATCGAGCCGCGCCGCCTCGAACGGGTTGTGTCCGCCGTGCCGGCACAGCGACCCGCCGATCAGCGCGATGCCGGCGAGCCGGTAAAACAGCCCGAGTTCGCCGATGGTGTCGGCGAGGTAGATGTTGGTGTCGGGGCCGATCGTCTCGCGCAAACTGCGGCGCGCGACGTGCAGGCCGCGCGCCCTCAGCATCGCGGCAATACCGGCGCCGCGCGCCGGATGGCGCGGCACGATGACGGTCAGCAGGCCGGCATGGCCGCCGGCAATCGCGCCGTGCGCAGCGGCGACGATTTCCTCCTCGCCGGAATGCGTGCTGGCGGCCAGCCATACCGGCCGGGTCCCGATATTGCGCTTCAGCTGCGCCAGCGCTGTCGGATCGGTCGGCAAAGCAGGCGCGGCCGCCTTGAGGTCGCCGACGCTGATGGCGGCGGCGGCCCCGAGCAGGCGAAAGCGCGCCGCCTGTGCCGGGTCCTGTGTCAGGCATAAAGCAAAGGCGCCCAGCATCGGGCGGATCAGGCCCGGAATGCGCTGCCAGCGCGACTGCGACCGCGCCGACATCCGCCCGTTGACCAGCACCATCGGGATGTGCCGCTCGCATGTCGCCAGCACCAGATTGGGCCACAATTCTGATTCGACCCAGATCGCCAGGTCGGGCCGCCAATGGTCGAGGAAGCGCCCGACCCAGAGAGGCCGGTCGACCGGTACAAACTGATGCCTCGCACCCGGCGGCAAGCGCTGATCGAGCAGCCGGGCCGAGGTCACCGTGCCGGTCGTGACCAGCACCTCGATGCCGGGCCAGCGGCACAGCAGCTGCTCTATCAGCAGCAACACCGAGGTCGCCTCGCCGAGACTGGCTGCGTGCAGCCAGCACAGGCTGCCCGGCGGCCGGGTCCGACGGGCGAGGCCGCGGCGCTCCGGCAGGCGTGCCCGATCCTCCTTGCCCCGGCCGCAGCGCCACAGCAGATAAAGCATCGGCAGCGGCCCAAGCGCGCCTGTAGCCAGACGATAAAGCCGCGGCAGCATCACCGGGGCTCTCCCCCGGCCAGTTCCCCGTTTGTCAGCTGCCCGCCGGTCAGGTCGCCGCTCCGCTCCTCGGCAGCCGCGACATGGATAGCGGTCGCCACAGGGCTGAGATGCCCGACGCGGCGGTCGGCCTCCAGCGTCATCTCGTTCATCCGGGTCTCGACCAGCCGCCGCATCCGCGCCAGCCCGTCGGCGCCGAGCGCGCCGGCCACCTCGATCGGCTCGCCCCAGATATAGACCCCGCGGCCGAACGGCAGCGCGAAACAAAAGCGGTCCCAGGTCGCCAACACGCGCCGCCGGCTGGTCGCGAAGACGATCGGCACAATCGGCACGCCGGCGAGCCGGGCAAGGTTGACAAGGCCGATGCTCGCCGTCATCGCCGGGCCGCGCGGCCCGTCCGGGGTGATGCCGACGCAGTCGCCGGCGCCGAGCCGCCTGACCATCGTCCGCAATGCGGCCGAGCCGCCGCGGGTGGTCGAGCCCGCGATCGACCGCACCCCGAAATAGGTCACCGCATCCGCGATGATGCGGCCGTCGCGGTGCGCCGAAATCAGCATATGCATCGGCGCCAGCCGCTGCCACGCCATCGGGATCATCATCAGCCGACCGTGCCAGAACGCCAGAATGAAGGCGCGGCCTTCTGCCCGCAGCCGGCGCGGATGCTCACCCCCTTCGATGCTCCAGCGATTGGTCGCGAAGACGAAGCGGATATAGAGCTGGATGCACCAGCACAAGGCATGACGCAGCCCGTCGCTGCGCAGGATGCGCCGCCACCATCGGCTGGGCTGATGGATCAGCACCGGTTCAGGTGGCGGCGGCTTCGGCCAATTCGTGCTCCTCGGCAAATTGCATCGCGTAGAGCCGGGCATAGGCGCCGCCGCGGGCCAGCAACTGCGCATGCTGGCCGCTTTCGACAAGCCGGCCGCGATCGAGCACGCAGATCAGATCGGCACCGAGCACGGTCGAGAGCCGATGCGCGATGACGAGTGTCGTGCGCCCGCGCATCAGCCGCGCCAGCGCCGATTGCACCTGGCGCTCGGACTCGCTGTCGAGCGCCGAGGTGGCTTCGTCGAGCAGCAGGATCGGCGCATCCTTCAGCATTGCGCGCGCGATTGCGAGGCGCTGGCGCTGGCCGCCCGACAGCCGAACGCCGTGCTCGCCGACCGGGGTGTCGTAGCCTGACGGCAATTCGCGGATGAACCGGTCGGCCCCGGCGGCGGCCGCCGCCTGTTCGACGGCTGCTTGCGACGCGCCGAAGCGGCCATAGGCGATGTTGGCGCGCACGGTGTCGTCGAACAGGCTGACTTCCTGCGCGACAAGCGCGATGGCGGCGCGCAACGACTCGATCCGCACCGCACGCAGATCCTGCCCGTCGATTGAAATCGCCCCATCCGCGACATCGTAGAAGCGCAGGATCAGGTTCAGCACGGTCGATTTTCCGGCACCGGACGCGCCGACCAGTGCGACCGTGCTGCCCGCGGGAACCGTAAAGCTGATGCCGTCGAGCGCGACCGCCCCGGGGGCGTATCCGAAGCGCACCGCGTCAAAGCGGATCTCGCCGCCGGTGACGCGCAGCGGGGCGGCACCCGGCCGGTCGCGGATCGTCGGCTCGATATCGAGCACCTCGAAGATGCGCTGCGCTCCGGCCAGTCCCTCCTGCAACGAGGCGTTGAGGTTTGCCAGGCTCTTCAGCGGCTGGTAGGCGAGCAGCAGCGCGGTCAGGAACGAGATGAAGGCTCCCGGGGTGCGCACCCCGGCGATCACCTGATGACCGCCGTAAAGGATCACCACCGCGATTGCCGTGCCGCCCAGCGCCTCCATCATCGGCGAGGCGCGCGAGCGGGTGCGGTTGGCGCGGTCGATCAGCGCGAAGATGCGGTTGAACAATGCCGCCGCACGACGCGTCTCGTATCCCTCCATGCCGTAGGTCTTGACCTGGCGGGCTCCCTGAAAGGTCTGGTTCAGCAATGTCGTGACCTGGCCGAATTCGGCCTGGGTGTTGGCGGTGACCCGGCGCATCCGTCGGCCGATCGCGACGATCGGGCGAATCGCCAGCGGGAAGCCGAAGAACGACACCAGCGCGAGCAGCCAATCCTGGTAGAACATCAGCCCGATCAGGCCGATCACGGTAAGCGAGTCCTTGCCGATCCCACCCAGCACATTGGCGGCGGCGTTGCGCAGCAGCAGCGCGTCGTTGGTGAAGCGGGAGATCAAGGTGCCGCTGGCATTGGCATGGAAATAGGCCAGGTCGGCCCCCATCAGGCGACCGAAAAGCGCGATCTGCACATCGGCAATGATGCGCTGGCCGATCCGCGTCATCAGCACCGATTCGCCGTAATCGGCAAAGCCCTTGATGATCGCGATCGCCAGCGCGGCGCCGGCAAGGACGAACAGCAGCGAGCCGTCGCGCGCGACGAAGATGCGGTCGAGCACCGGCTGCATCAGCCAGGCGCGCACCGAGGTGCTGGCGGCCGCCATCCCCATGCAGGCGAACGCGGCCGCTATGCGTCCGGCATGCGGGCGCATGAAATCACGCACCAGGCGTCGCACCAGAACGGCCGAGGACAAGCTGACGGGGAGAATCCGAGGGCTTTCTTGCATGAGGCTCCCGGCCGGAGTGTTAGAGAGCGCCCGACAGATTGGCAAGAGGCGCGACCGGTCGCCTTCCGGGTGCGCACCCCAAGGGCGGCCCGGCAAAAAAGGTGCGCATCAAGCCGTCAGGTTGGAAACGCGGTCCAAGAGCACGATCGGGCGAGCGGGAGCCGTGCGCGACGGCTGTCGGTGCACGCTTCAGGAGCGAAAGACGCGAGGACTCTGGCCCACTCACCCCCGTTCCTCTCCCCGGGTCGGCCGGGAGAGGGAGGAAGTGGAGGATCGTGCTTCTACGAGAGCGGTGTTAGGCGGGCGCCGGGCAGGCCGCAGAAATGGGCTTGGAGGCCGCCATAGCCGCGTCAAGCGGCAGCAGCGACAGTGCGGCGGCGGGTTCGCCGGGGCGCGACCGTTCGAGCCGCGTCACCGTGAGGTCGTCGACCGCGCTGCCGCTCTGCGAATGGGTGGCGCTCGCCGACCGTAACGCGGCGGGCAACGTCATCGCGCCGGGTCCGGCGTTGCCGCAATCCTGCGCTGTCCCCGGCAAGGCGAGCGCCGCGGCCGAACGGGTCGAACCCGGGCGCGGTTCGCGGATTGGCAAGGCGCTTTCGGCGGCCAAGGCAAACGCAGCCTTCAAGGCCGCGTCCTCCGACCCGAGCGCAGCCACTTGGCTGTCCGGGCGGATATGGCCGATGGCGACCGCGAAGCTGTGCGGCATTTCATCGAGACAATGCTCGCGATCGGTATCGAGCGCGCGCACGAAGGTCGCGTCGGATTCATGGCACAGATTGAAAGCGTCCCGGGTCAGGCCGTTGACCGGGTACATCTCGTTGTAGAGCTGGCGCAGATCGGTGGTGTGGGTGGCGCCGAAGATCGGCAGCACCGCGAGGGCAGCAATACCGATTTTGCCGAGCATGAGCTACTCCGTTACGCAGGACCGTCCCGAGCCGCGAGCCGTATCCGCCAAGGCATGTCATACCATGAGACGCCCCGATCGGGTAATAGGCAAAAAGATCTGCCGCGGCGCAGCGCGGAGGGAGGCCCGACACGCAGCTAATTCTCGATAGCATTCCGAAAACGTTCGCCTATGCTTTTCAAGATAAATCAGAAGGTAAACGGATCTTATCGACCACGGTGAACCAGGCTGATTTGAACAAAAATGTTGTTTATGAGTAATCAGTCCTTAAGGCTTATTACTTATTCAAGAACGTATGAGGGGCCTGCTGAGATGCGGCGTGGTTTTGCGGGAGTTTCTGTTTCTCGTCTCGGGGCTTCAGCCGGTTTTTTTCAACGGCCGCCGCCACGACGGAGCCGTGCGCAAGGCCGTCATGAGACGGAAACAATTGTCTTTCCGACCCGGCCGGACCAGCATCAGCGCCGAGATAGGAGAAACGATGTCGCTGATTACGGTCGCGATCGGCCGCGCCGCCCGCCCCGAGCAGCGCACGCTTGGGATCGCCTGCGGTGCGCATGCGCTGCATGACGGGTTTACCGATCTGCTTTATGTGCTGCTGCCGCTATGGCAGGCCGAGTTCGGCCTGGGCTATGCCGAGGTCGGGATGCTGCGCGCGCTCTACGCCGGCACGATGGCGGGGTTCCAGGTGCCGTCCGGGATGCTCGCGGAGCGCCTTGGCGGGCCGGTGGTGCTCGCGCTTGGGACGGCGCTGGCAGGCGTAGGCTACCTGGTTGCCGGCGCCAGCACCGGGTTCGGGCTGCTGATGGCGGCGCTGGTGATCGGCGGGCTGGGGTCGAGCACGCAGCACCCGATCGCCTCGAACATGGTGGCCCGCGCTTTTGCCGGCCGGCGCTCGCGGACAGCGCTTTCCAGCTACAATTTCGCCGGCGATCTGGGAAAAATGGCAATACCGGCAGCGACCGCCTGGCTGGTCGCCCTGATGCCGTGGCGGGCCGCTACAGGAGTGATTGGCGGCGTCGCGTTGGTTGCGGCGGTGACTATTCTGGCGCTGCGCCGGGCGGCCGAGCCGGCCGCGGCCGAGATCGGCCGGTCGCGGGATATGGGGCAAGCTGCTGACCAGCAGCCGGGCGCCCATGCCACGCCTCCCCCGGTTGCGCCCGGCACGCGTGGTTTCCGGCTGCTGCTCGCGATCGGCGTCATCGACAGCGCGACCCGCATGGGGTTTCTGACCTTTCTGCCTTTTTTGCTGAAGATGAAGGGCGCCGACCTGCCGATGGTCGGGTTCGCGCTGACGCTGATCTTCGCTGGCGGGGCGGCCGGAAAGCTGGTCTGCGGTCTGTTGGGGGCGCGACTCGGGGTGATCCCGACGGTGTTCCTGAGCGAGGGGCTGACCGCGGCC
>Ga0213875_10002176_pt1 | contig 11964 bp, 7 predicted proteins | sample BarmaccomBMRX_R8_FD_160105 | JGI IMG/M metagenome (GOLD analysis project Ga0213875, IMG submission 160105) | Root-associated microbial communities from Barbacenia macrantha in rupestrian grasslands, the National Park of Serra do Cipo, Brazil - RX_R8 | ecosystem: Host-associated > Plants > Roots... | reverse complement strand
CACCCAGGAAATCATTGACGCCTACTCCACCCGGGAGCGGGCATTAAGCGCGCTGGCCGCGCGGTGGCAGGCCGAGTGGGAACACAAACATGGGCGGCCGGCACCGGCGCGGGTGCGCCATGAGCTACGGCAAGCCGCAGCGTTGCAGACCCGAGCGCGCAAGTCCAAGACACCACCCACCGCCGAGGAGCAATCCGAGCGGTGGGGGGCGACGTTCGCTGAGCAGGTGGGCGGGGAGTTGACCCAGCTCGCCGACCGGATCATCGCCGAAGCCCAAGACCACCAAGGGGAGGCGGTGTCGTGGTCGAGGGCCGAGGTCATCGAGCGCACCCTAACCCGCCTAGAGGCCAAGCAGGCCATGTGGTCGTACTCCGATGTGCTGCGGGCGGTCTCCAGCGAGCTACCACCGAATCTGGGTGGGCGCGCCGACCGGGTCAAAGACCTGCTCATTGAGGCCGCCGACGCAGTCTGGAACGCCTCGGTCGCGCTGGATGATGACGAGCCCACCGCCGGACTACCCCCGGAGATGCTGCTGGCCGATGGGCGCTCGTCGTATCAGTCTCCCGCGGGGCGGATGCGCACCTCCGCCAGCATCCTGGCGCCGAGGCGGCGCTGCGCCAAGCGGTGACCGCGACAGGGGCGCGGGCGTTGACCGCCGAGGCGGCCGACGCCGCGCTGGCGCACGCGATGATCGGGCGCACCCTGGGCGCGGATCAGGTGGCGTTTATCCGCGGCGCGCTGATGTCGGAGTCGCAGATTGTGCACCTGGTCGCCCCGGCCGGCACCGGCAAAAGCTATGCGATCGGGGCGCTGGCCGATGCGTGGACCGCCTCGGGTGGGCGGGTGTTCGGCACGGCCACCTCTCAAATCGCCACCGAAGTGCTCGCCCAAGACGGCCTCAACGCCATGAACATCACCCAATGGCTCGAGCGCGGCGAGGAGCTCCACCCCGGCGACTTGGTCGTGCTGGACGAATCGTCAATGACCCCGACCTCCCAGCTACTGGCGGTGGCGCAGCGGTGCGCCGGGGCCGGGGCCAAACTGGTGTTCGCCGGGGACCCCTACCAGCTGGGTACGGTCGGGGGCAGCTCCCTGGCCCACGATCTCCCTCAGCGCGGGGAGCGGTTTGAGCTGGCGCAGGTGCGCCGGTTCGCCGCCGAGTGGGAAAAGGCCGCCTCGCTGGGGTTGCGTCAGGGTGATCCGCGGGTGCTCGAGGCCTACGCGGCGCACGGGCGGATCATCGACGGCGGCACGATCGAGGAAGCACAGCGCATCCTGGTGCGCAACTACCTCGCCGACTGGGTCGCCGGGCTCGACACGGTGCTAGTCGCCCGCACCAACGAACAAGCCGCGCAACTGTCATCGCTGGTCCGCGCCTACCTGGTCGGCACCGGCCAGGTCGGTGAACACGGGGTGCCGGTCGGCGGGGACAACATCGCCGGGGTCGGGGATGTCATCGAGGCCCGGTGCAACGGCTGGCAGCTGCTGGGGCGGTGGGGCAACACCAGCGTGCCGATCAACAAAACCACCTACACCGTGACGGCCACTCGTCCCGACGGTGGCCTGATCGTCACCGACCCGCACGGCCAGACGCTGACGCTGCCTGGGGAGTATGTGCGCGAGCACGTCGTGCTCGGTTACGGGCGCACCGTCTACTCGGTGGAGGGCCTGACGTGTCACACCGTGTGGGGGTTCGTCGACGAGCACACCCGCCGCCCGGACCTGTACGTCACCCTGACCCGGGGTCAGCGGGCCAACCATGCGGTAGTGGTCACCCAGACCGCGGCTCCGGATGCGCCCACTGGACAGATCCACCGGGCGCACCACCGGGATGCCCGCGCGGTACTGGCCGACGTGCTCGCCGGCGGCCCCGATGAGGGCCCGGAGTTCGTGTCCCCGTCGCTGTACAACGAGCACCAGGCTGATGCTCACCGGTCGCTGCTGCGCTCGCTGGACCGGCTCGGCGTCGAGGTCGACCTGGCGCTGGTGGGACGCACTGCGGCGATCCTGGACTCACTCACCGAGCAGGGGACGCTGACTGGTGAGCAGCGTGCCGCGCTGGCCGCCGACCCGCGCAGTCTGGGTGATCTCGATCGGCGGTTGCGGCAGGCCGAGCTCGCCGGGCATGACGTTGAGCAGGTACTCACCCACGCGGTGACCCAGCGCGGCTTAGACGATGCCCGCGACCTCGGTCAGGTCCTGGCTGCCCGGCTGCGCACCACCCTGCGCGGCCAGCTGCAACCGCACATCGGCTCGGCGATCGACTTGGTGCCCCCCGCGTTGCGGACCAATCCCCACTTTGTGGTGCTGGCCGCGGGGGCGGATGAGCGGTTGTCCGAGCTGGGTGCCACAGCGGTTGATGAGCAGCCGCGGTGGCTGACCGAGCACCTCGGTCCGGTTCCCGAGGACTTGTGGGAGCGTCTGGAGTATGAGCAGCGGGCCGGGTGGATCGCCGGCTACCGCGAACTGGCCGGTCACACCGACCAGGACAGCCCGATCGGGGCCCCACCCCGCCATGATGCGCCACACCACCGGGCGCTGTGGCAAGTCGCGCACCAGGCTCTCGGGCAGCCGGGCGCGGGACCGGCCGAAGCGGACATGACCGACGCCGAACTCGCCCAGACCGTGGCGCGGTGGCGCCGAGAAGAAGCCGTCGCACCCCCGTATGTTGCTGATGAGCTAGAAGCCGCCCACCACGCCGAACGAGAAAACCGGGTCAACGCCGCCCACTGGGACACCGCCGCCGCCAGCGCGCAGGAACGCACCCAGCGACAAGTGCTACTGGCTGATGCCCGCCGGGCCCGAGACGCCGCCGCGGCGGCCGCGGCCCGCATTCCCGACCTGGAACGCCGCAACGATACGCGCGGCATGTGGTACGGGCGCAGCGCCGAACTCCGCGACGCCGCCGCCCGGGCCTGGTCCGAAGCCAGCATCCGCGGGGTCAACCTCGACGACATCCCCGCCGGCGACCAGGCTGACCTACCGAATGTGAAAACCGCGATCGACACCGCGCATAAAGCGGTCACCGAGACCACTACAGCATGGCAGACCAGTAGTGGGGATCAGGCAGCCGAGCAACAGCGGGCGCAGCAGCTGGCCTGCTGGCACACCGACGACCAAGCCGCGCAAGCCACCGAGGCCGTACGCGACGCCGCGCTCATCGACGACTAGCCGAAAGTGCCGATTCCGACGTAATGGCGCAGCTGCTCGGAAGGGTTAGGCGCACCGGAAGCCAAGAAAAGGGCGTCAGCGGTGACGCTGGCGGGCGGCGGTCAATGCGCTGATCAGCTTGTCCACTTCGCCCCAACCCGAGTCGAGATCGAGCTGAAGCCCCGGCTCGCCGCCGACACCAATGGTCAGCAGGAGCGGTTCGTAACAGCGGTCGCACTGATCATCGTCGCAGTCCGAAAAGATTACTTCAACGCGGCATGGATCACCGCGATAGTCAATAAAAGTCGACCCGAACTGCTGTTCGTACGTGTCGAAGATGGCCTCGTCGTTGGTGGGCGGCGGTGACAAGTTCATCACACCAGTGTGCTCGCCGAGGTCGGCAGTCCACCGTGGGCCTGGCCGAACAGTCTCGCTCCTGGAGGCGACCTCACGGCAGCAGTTCGGCGCTCACGGCCGCGCCCGGCCCAGCGCCCTGTGCGGACGCGCCCACGGCGCGCGCCTTGTGCTGGCCCCGAGCGTGACCCGGCCGCTCTCAGCGTCAAGGGCACGCAAAACATGTTGGCCGTCCCTACGGGACCGCTACCGCTCGCCCAACATCTTTTGCTCTTCGGCCCTTGACCCTGAGCCTCGGCGGCCGGTCCCGGCGCTCGTTGCGGCGAGGCGGGTCAGCGCCTCGCCCGCCCTTTCGGGGCCAGCAACCACCCACGACCCGCCCAGGAGCCCACAATGACCACGCAGACCACCACCACCGACGAGCCCTGCCCCGGCTGTGACTCCGCCAACGGGACTTTCTGGGTGACCAGCACCCCCGACACCGACGCCTGGGCCTGCCAGCACTGCACCACCGAGTGGACCATCACCGTGGCCGTTCCCGGGCGGTAGCCATGGCGCAGTACTGGGTGTTGGTGACAGCCTCACGGCAGTGGCGTGACCGGCAACGCATGCGCGCAGCGTTGCTGGCGGTGCAGCGGCGATTCGACGCGCCGCCAGCGGCGATGGGGATCGTGCACGGTGCCGCCCGCGGCGGCGACCAGCTCGCCGACAACATCGCTCGGGAGCTGGGCTGGGCGACCGACCCAGTGCCCTGCACTGCGCAGGAGTGGGCACGATACGGTCGCTGCGCGGGGCACCGACGCAATACCCGCATGATCGGCCGCCGCACCTATGTGGGCTGCGTCGCGTTCCCGCTGGGTCTGTCCGCCGGCACCCGCGGGTGCATGATCACGGCCGCCGACGCCGGCATCCCAGTGTGGAACCGCGGTGACGAGCCCCTGCCGGATGGGCTGTACCGGGTCACCCACGGCCAGGTCTGTGCCGGATTCGAAGCCCGCCGCGGGCTGGTCGTGGCCTGCGCCCCAATCCTGCGCGCCGGCCTAGCAACATGGTGGCGCCTGGCCGCCGACGAGGCCAGCGACGTGGTCGTGCGCCTGGCGGTAGCGCCATGACCACCCCCGCCCACACCCACACTCACACGACGGTGCCCGTGCGGATCTCGGCACCACAGCCCAGCTCACCGTGGCCATCAACGACGCCGAACGCGACCGTCGCCACCGGGCCGGGCTCGGGGCCCTCACCGATCTGGCGACGTTAGACGGGCTGCTCAACTTGCCCCTCGGGTGGCCCGTGAACATCGCCGACCTCACCGACACCGAACGCCGGCTGGTCGCCCGGCTTCCCGACAGCGCCGTCGAACATCGCGCCCTGATCGACGCCACGGTCATCCGCTGGGTCCAGCCGGTGCTTCGCGTGCTCAACGCCGCTGTGCGCGCCCGATCCTGGCGCATTGGGCTAGCCCGCGTGTCCCGCTTCGCCCCGTACTGCACCCGATCCCTGATCCTGCTCAGCGACCCGTCCGAGAGCGAGCGCGACTACGCCTGCTGGGAGTGCTGCTACCACGGCGTCGGGCTCATCACCACCACAACCGGCGCGACACCGTTAGTGGCGCCGCAACCATTTCCCCGAACCACCCAGCGGCACACCGCACGGAGCTGGTGGTTCACCGAAGAGGTCTACCGCCAACTCACCACCCGGGCCGGCGCGTGATGCCCATCCAGCCGAGTCTGTTCACCGCCGATGACATGCCGGACACCGGGCGCAGCAGGGCGCACCGGATCTTGGCCGCGATCGAACCGGTGATCGAGCTGCCCGCGCTGGTGCGCCGCGGTAACCCGCCCCACCCGATTACCCTGGAGCGGGCAGTCCAGGGGCTGCGGGGACTGATCAAACGGTGCGGTGCGCTGACCGTGGACGTCGAAACCAGCGGTTACCCGGTGGGGCATCGGCACTACCAGCTGCGTACCATCCAGCTGGGCGGCGCGACCGCGGTGGTGGTGTTCGACGCCACCAGCCCTGACCACACCACGGTGGTGCGCCAGCTGCTCGCTACCGCGCCCCGGTTGCACGCGCATTCCGCCACCGCCGACCTGGTGCCCCTGGCGCACGCGGGGCTAATCGACTACGACACGGCGTGGGCTCGCATGCACGACACGGTGATCCCCGCCAAGCTCGCCGACCCGGCCAGCACCGGCAGCGACCCCGGGCTCAAGCGCCTGGCGGGCAAGGTCCTCAAAGACCAGGCGGTGACACCCGCGGCCGAGGAGGCCCGGTCCCGGCTGTTCAAGTTAGGCGGCTGGCTGACCGACACCGAAGCGACCACCTCACCCACTCGCTCCGGGTGGGCGCAGGTCGATTCCCGCTGGGCCACCATGGTCAGCTACGCGGCCGCCGATGTGCTCGACACCGCGGCCCTGGCCCGGCAACTACCGCCGGTACCGGCCAAGCTGCTCAATCGTGAGCGCACCGTACAGCAGATGACCGCCCGCGTGGCGTTCACTGGACTCCCGCTGGACCACCAACGAGTCACCGAACTATTGGGGCAACACACAGCAGCGCGAGCCGCAGCTCGGGCGCAGGTCCAAGCCTTCGGTGTCGGCAACCCGGGCAGCGACCCGCAAATCGCCGACGCGCTGCACAGGACGGGGGCGCGGCTACCACTGACCGAGGCCGGTAATCCCTCCGTGGCGGCCGACGTGCTGGCACCGATGCGCCACCAGCCCGGCCAGATCGGGGAGCTGGTCACCGCGGTACTGGACTACCGCGACCACGACACCCTGCTCACCACCTTCCTCGAGCCGTATGACCAGCTGGTCCGCTACGGCGACGGCCGGGTCCGGCCCACCGTCTACACGCTGGGTGCCCGCACCGGGCGAATGAGCTGCGTGCGCCCCAACTGCCAAAACCTGCCCCGCACCGGCGGAATCCGCGGGTGCATCACCGCCGACCCCGGCCACGTCCTGGTTTCCGCGGACTTCGCGGGGATCGAGCTGCGGGTGGCCGCGGCGCTGTCCGGTGACGACAACCTGCGCCGTATGATCAGCGACGACGTGGACATCCACTGGCTTATCGCCCGCCAAGTATTCGGACCCAACGCCACCAAAGCCGACCGGTATGCGGTCAAACCTATGGTCTACGGCAAGCTCTACGGCGCCGGCATCCCCACCCTGGCCGCCCAAGTCGGCTGCAGCATCGACCTGGCCCAAGCGGTCGTCACCACCCTGGACGCCATCACCCCCACCCTCGCCGCGTGGTCCGCGAAGCTACGCGCCCGCGTGCAAACCGGGCTGGTCAAGTTCCCGATCTATTCCGGCGCGACCCTGCACCTGCCCGACGGGCGGCCCCACGCCGCCCCGAACTACGCCATCCAACGCACCGCCCGCGAACTGCTCGTCGACGCCATGCTGCGCTGGCGCCACACCCCCTGGGGCGATTGTGTGCTGTTGCCGGTACACGACGAGATCATCGCCATGGTCCCCGAACACGACGGGACCGCAGCGACCGCAGCGCTGGTCGAGTGCATGCAAACCGACTTCCACGGTATCCCGATCGTCGCTGAGGCCGATCAACCAAGCCAATACTGGACCGACGCGGCCTGACCACGACGACAGTCGAAGAGACGCGCTGACAGTGTTGCCCAAGGGGTTTCGCACTGGGCGGAACAAAATCCCCGGCTGGTCCCCCGGTGCGAGCACCCGCCCACTGAGACTCCCAGTGGCCTGCGGCCTGGTCCCGGTCTGACCCATACGGTGACCTACCGAGTGCGTCCATAGACCTGGTCACCACGTTGTTTCCCGATGCACCGGGATTCGCCCGCAAACCCGCTTGTTGGCCAGGGGTTCTCGTCGCATTGTGTCAATGGCCCGCGTTGTCTGCTGCGCCGAGTCATCGACGACAACCAAGACAGCCCTGGGCACCCAGGAGCCGAGCACCGATGTGCGCTGGAACCCGGCCGACGAGCACCGCGTAATGCGCCAGCATCATGCAACGAAAGATAAAAAGGGCACGAGTTTTCCTGCTGGAGTCGTACGGTGGTTTTTCCGTCTCGGCGGTGACGCTGGTGAGGAGACGAGGGTGTACTTGATTGAGGTGCCTGTTGAGGGTGGCGGGCGCTTGTTAGTGCAGGTGTCCGAGCAGGAACTCCCAGGTGATCTGCAACTGGCGTCTGCTCGACGGGGTGAGGTGATCGCGCAGGCGCGGCAGTCCTTGGAGCACGCGCTTGATCAAATTAGGCCGGCGCTTCAGGCAGTGCTTGATCGACTGATGGCGATGTCTCCTGACGAAGCAAGCGTCGAGTTCGGGCTCGCTTTGGGGGCAGAGACTGGTGTGGTGATCGCCAAGGGAACCAGTGAGATGCATTTCGCGGTGACTTTGGGCTGGAAGCGGCAAGGGGTGCGGTCTGACAGTGAGTGACCCACTGGATCTTCGGACTATCGTGCGGGTGCTGGATTCCAACGGGAGCACTGTTGGGGTGGGTGTCCTCGTTGGTCAGCAGGAAATTTTGACTTGTGCTCATGTGGTCAATACCGCATGCGGTCGTGACCGCCAGGCGCAGGAGCCGCCAGGAGGGGAAATCATCGTCGAACCAGCGGATGGTAGTGGTCCGCTGCTTCGGGCCAGGGTGCACCATTGGTTGCCCCCACCGCGTCCTGGAGCCGTAGGTGATGACATTGCCGGGCTCGTCCTGATTGACACCGAGGTCTTTACGAGGGCTGTCCCTGTCCGACTTGCCGCGAACCCACCTGTGCCGGGCCAGACAATGAGGGTGTTCGGCTACCCGGGCATTCCACCGCGTCCGAATGGCGTCTGGGTGGAGGTTACGGCGCGTGGCGTTGTGGGAGGCGGTCATCTCCAGCTGGACTCCACCACCCAAACGGCGCTGCGGGTCCAGCCGGGTTTTAGCGGCAGCCCCGTGTATGACGGCACTACCGGCCGAATGGTGGGTTTACTGGCGACAGCGCCACTGGCAGCGTCCGGAGAGCGGGACAGCTACGCAATCACTGCTAAGCAGTTGCGTAAGGCCTGGCGGGAAGTCCTTGACTATCCGCACCGGACTCGTGACCGGAGGCGGATGGAACTGACGATTTTGCATATGTCGGATCTGCGGTTTGGTAGCAGTGACATTTTCGGTGGCAATGGCTTAGTACCCGTGGACGAGGCTGGCGACATCCTCTTTCGGTGGCTACACGATGATCTGGAACAGTTAGCCGAAAACCGGGGGATTCGTCCGGATTTGATAGTGGTCACTGGTGATTTGTCCGCGGGTGGCCTACCCAGCGAGTACGACCAGGTAATGCGGTTTTTGGCCGTCCTGAGCGAAGCGGTCGAGCTACCGCGTCAGCATGTGGCGATCGTGCCAGGCAACCATGACGTCAACGGACGGGCCTGCGAAGCTTATTTCTTGAGCCAAAGCGCCGGTGAACGCGAGCCGATGAAACCGTATTGGCCGAAGTGGGAGTATTTCGCTAAGGCGTTTGAGCAATTTTATGCTGGTATTGATGGGGTAACGTTCACCCCGGACCAACCGTGGTCGTTGTTTGAGATGCCCGACCTCGCGGTGGTAGTGGCCGGATTGAATTCCACTATCACCGAAAGCCATCTTGATGATGACCACTATGGCTGGATCGGGGAGTACCAGCTGCATTGGTTTGCGGATCAACTGGCTGACTACCGACGTCGGGGTTGGTTGCGGCTCGCGGCGGTTCACCACAATGCAGTGGGTGGCGCGGTCGCTCACGAGAACCTCCGAGACGCTTATGACCTCGACGAGTGTTTCGGGCGGCCAGGGTTGGCGAACCTGCTTCTACACGGCCATAGCCCCGATGGACGGCCTCAGCAGCTGTCATCGAGTCTGTTAGCGTTGTCTACCGGTAGTTCGGCGGTCACCAGGGAGGATCGGCCGCAGGAATTTCCCAACCGGTATCAACTGCTCACTATTAGCCCCGGCGGAGTGACCCGCTATCTCCGCCGGTACGCGGTCAGCCAGCGCTGCTGGATTGGTGACACCCAGGCCAGTACGAATGGCTGGGACTGGCGACCCTATCCGCTACAGCATGTGCATACAACATTCCCCAGCGATCAGCATGAGGTCTTTGAACCATCGCCGCCCCCAGACGGGCCCGGGCACTTTTTTAACCAGGTGTGGGAGGCTACGAAAGCCAGCCATCCGGGTGCCACGGTGGTTCCGGTTCCACGTCGGGAAGCAGGCTACCTACCCTACCTACGGGTCTCTTTGCCGTTGCCTCATGGCGGTGTAGAGCAGTGGCCGGTCGGGGTCGTTGACGATGAGGTCACCCAGGAGCACTTACAGCGCTTTCTGAGAGTGCACCGCCTGTTTGCTTCAGCCGATCCGTCCGTACGATCTGTACTGGTATACCGCGGCGGCGCCGCGGACCCTGAATTGGTGGCCGGGGCTCTCCGTCACGGAGTGCGGCTGCGTAGTTTCGTTGACTACCAGGGCCTCATTGATCTGTCGCCGCTGGTCCAACGCCAGGATGAGCGGCTTGCCACCGACTCCATCTATCCGGCTGCACTGTATGTCACCCAGCGGTACAACCTCCTGGCCGATCCCGACGATGACGTTCATGATGACCTGTTGAGGCAGATCATCGAGTGGCTGGGTGCGGATAACGCGCGGTTTGTCATGGTGCTCGGTGACTTCGGGCTTGGCAAGACGTTTTTGCTTCGGCAGCTTGCCCGTAATCTGCGCCACCGTTTGCCTCACCTTCAGCCGGTGCTGGTGGAGCTGCGAAGGCTGCAAAGGGGACCATCATTATATGAACTGCTTGCCCAGCACCTAGTGCAGCAGAACGTGGATACCTTCGACGTGCAAAAATTGCAGTACATGATCCGCAGTGGACGAGTCGCGTTGTTGTTCGACGGATTCGATGAACTGGAGCTGCGGATTGGCTACGACAACGCGGCCGATTACTTGAGGATCCTTTTAGATGAAGTAACCGGTAACGCCAAGGTTGTGCTCACCAGCCGCACTCAGCACTTCCGATCGTCAGCTCAGATCCGCACCCTGCTGGGTGATCAGGTGACTGCTCAAGTCACCAGCCGGGTAGCGGTACTGGAGGATTTCACCGATGAGCAAATCCTACAGTTCCTGGCTAAACGCTACGCCGGAAACGAGAATGCTGCCCAGGCTCGGTTCGAGTTACTCGGTGATGTGCGTGACATGCGTGGCCTGTCGGGCAATCCACGCATGTTGGCATTTATTGCAGGTTTAGACGAGCAGCGGCTCCGTGCGGTAAGGACGCAACATGGGCGGGTCAGCGCTGCTGGGCTCTATCAAGAGCTGGTCAATTTTTGGCTAGTTTGGGAGGCGGGTCGAGATCAGCGCCCTGGTGGTCCAGCGACTTTAGACGAAGAAGAACGGCTAGCGGCTTGCACTGCTCTAGCCTTACGACTGTGGGAAACTACCGCCTTAACAATTCCTATGACCCAGTTCACCGTCGAGGTGTCCAACACGCTGACTAGACTCGCCGAGCTCGGATACACCGTTGATGAAGCAACACATACCGTAGGATTAGGCACACTGCTGGTGCGCACCCCAGAAGGGGAATTCGCCTTCGTCCACCGGTCCGTGATGGAGTGGCTGGTGGCCAGATCCGAAGCTGAAAAACTCCGAAACGGTCAAATAGCTAGCACCCTTCTTGTCAAAAGAATGTCGAAGCTCATGCTGGACTTTGTTTGCGACCTCGCGGGCCACAGGCTGGCCCGCGGCTGGGCAGCCGACGTGTTAGCCGATCCAGCGGCATCCCAAGTAGCAAAACAGAATGCCTTGGCCGTCGCTCGACGGCTTGGCCCCGGACAATATCAAGTGTTGGCAGGAGTTGACCTCCGCAACGAGGATCTCACAAACCGTGATCTTCGCAACGCGAACCTACAAGGAGCCGACCTGCGTGGCATGCGACTGACCGGCACCGACTTCACAAGTGCCGACTTACGAAACGCCAAATTGACCGGAGTCCGGATGGTCGGGGGGAACCTAGCAAATGCGCAGCTCGCTGGTAGCCAGTGGAACTACGCAGCTTTGTTGGGTGTATCCGGACTTGATAACCACATCGCCACACCAGAATTGGCCGTGGCAGCGGTCGCAGACCGAGACCCCGCCGACGTCATGATCAGCCCGACCGGACACGTGTCCAGCCTGGCTTTCTGCCCCAACGGCGCGTTGCTCGCCCTGACACGCGGACCAAGCATCGAAATTATCGACATGGCGAACAGACATCCACTGCGCGTTCTAAGCGGCCACGCTGGCGGGGTGACTGGGGTGGCGTTTTCTCCCGATGGCGCCCTGCTGGCCAGTGCTTCCAACGACCGCGCTATCCGGTTGTGGGATTCGGCTACGGGCCAACTCCGCACCACCTTGACCGGCCACACCGGCGGGGTGACTGGGGTAGCGTTTTCTCCCGATGGCGCCCTGCTGGCCAGTGCCTCCAACGACCGCACCAT
>Ga0213875_10002175_pt1 | contig 11966 bp, 7 predicted proteins | sample BarmaccomBMRX_R8_FD_160105 | JGI IMG/M metagenome (GOLD analysis project Ga0213875, IMG submission 160105) | Root-associated microbial communities from Barbacenia macrantha in rupestrian grasslands, the National Park of Serra do Cipo, Brazil - RX_R8 | ecosystem: Host-associated > Plants > Roots... | reverse complement strand
TGCCCTGGGACGACGTGCAGAAGTGGCTCCAGCACCCGTCGCCGCCGGAGGGAGTCGCCGTAGTCGGCATGATCGCGGGCGCGGCGATCACCGGGGCGCTGTCGTTGCTGCGCCCCCGCTTTGTCGGCTTCCCGTGGGGCTGATCCTGGGCGACTTCGTCTCCGGCGTGTTCTGGAGCATCGTCGGCGTCGTCCTGAACTTGGCCCTGTTTCGCACCTTTTCGACGTGACGGGGGATTTCCAGCATGCAACGACGTGGCTTTCTCAAGGCGGGCCTGGGCGCGGTGGTGGCGCTGGCGGGCGGTGGAGGTGAGATGAGCGTTCAGGGGCGGGCTGCCGCGCCGGAGTCGGCGCTGTCGCTGTGGTACCGGCGGCCGGCGCGGGGGTGGCTGGAGGCGCTGCCGGTCGGCAACGGGCGGCTGGCCGCGATGGTCTTCGGCGGCGTGGAGACGGAGCGCCTCCAGCTCGATGAGGGCACCGTCTGGGCTGGCGGGCCGTACACCCCAGCGAACCCGCAGGGGCTGGCCGCGCTGCCCGAGATCCGCCGGCTGGTCTTTGAGGGCCGGTGGGACGAGGCCCAGCGGCTGGTGGATGCCAGGTTTCTGGGCATACCCGCCCCGGAATTGCAATACCAGACGGTCGGCAATCTCACGCTGAACTTCCCCGTGCCGGACGCCGTTTCGGGCTACCGCCGTGAGTTGGACCTGGACACAGCCATCGCGCGCGTCGAGTACGCGGCGGCAGGCGTCCGCCATGTGCGGGAGGTCTTCGCCAGCGCGCCCGATCAGGTCATTGTCATGCGCCTGACGGCGGACAGGCCGGGACAGGTGAGTTTCACGGCGGCCTTCGACAGCCCGCAGCGGACGACGACTGAGACGCCGCATCCGGACACGCTGGCACTGAACGGCGTCAGCGGCGACGCGCAGGGCATCGCGGGTGCGGTCAAGTTCCAGGCGCTGGCCCGCGCCGTGCCCGAAGGCGGCCAAGTCCATGCCGAAAACGGCTCTCTGACCGTCACGGGCGCGAACGCCGTCACCCTCCTGATCTCCATCGGCACCAGCTACAAAAACTATCGGGATGTGGGCGGCAACGCGGCGGCGCGGGCGCAGGAATATCTCCAGGCAGCGGCGAATAAACACTATGACGGTCTGCGCCGCGCGCACGTCGCCGACCATCAGCGCCTGTTCCACCGGGTCGAGATCGATCTGGGTCGGTCCGATGCGATGCGGCTGCCGACGGACGAGCGCGTCGCGGCCTTCAAAGACGGGAACGACCCGCAGCTCGCGGCGCTGCACTTCCAGTATGGTCGTTATCTGCTGATCTCCTGCTCGCGCCCCGGCGGCCAACCGGCGACATTGCAGGGGCTGTGGAACGACAGCCTGAACCCGCCCTGGGGATCAAAGTACACGGTCAACATCAACACGGAGATGAACTACTGGCCCGCCGCGCCGGCGGGTCTCGTCGAGTGCTATGCGCCCCTGTTTGCGATGCTGGCCGATCTGTCGGAGGCAGGCCGGGTCACGGCGCAGGTGCAGTACGGGGCGGGCGGCTGGGTATGCCATCACAACACCGACGGCTGGCGCGGCACCGCGCCGGTGGACTTCGCCCTCTCGGGCATGTGGCCGACGGGGGGCGCGTGGCTGTGCAAGAGCCTCTGGGATCACTACGAGTTCACACGGGACAAGAACGCCTTGCAGGCGCACTACCCGATCATGAAGGGGGCGGCGCAGTTCTTCCTGGACACGCTGGTGGAGGAGCCGACGCACCACTGGCTCGTCACCAACCCATCGGTCTCGCCGGAGAACAGCCACCATCCGGGGGCCAATATCTGCGCCGGGCCGACCATGGACATGCAGATTCTGCGCGACCTGTTCGACGCCTGCGCCGAGGCGTCGGAGACCCTGGGCATGGACGCCGAGTTCCGCGCCCAGGTGAAGGCGGCGCGGGCGCGGCTGGCCCCGATGCAAGTCGGCCACCTGGGTCAGTTGCAGGAGTGGCTGGAGGACTGGGACGCCGAGGCGCCGGAACAGCACCACCGTCACGTCTCGCACCTCTACGGCCTGTTCCCCAGCGCCCAGATCACGCGGCGCGGGACGCCCCGTCTATTCGCGGCGGCCCGAAAGTCCCTGGAGACGCGCGGCGACGAGAGCACGGGCTGGGCGATGGCCTGGCGGATCAACCTGTGGGCGCGCCTGGAGGACGGCGACCACGCCTACAAGCTGGTGCAGATGCTGCTGACACCGGACCGGACCGCCCCCAACTTATTTGACCTGCACCCGCCGTTCCAGATCGACGGCAACTTCGGGTACACGTCGGGCGTCTGCGAGATGCTGCTGCAAAGCCACGCGGGCGAGCTGCACCTGCTGCCGGCGTTGCCGTCCGCCTGGCCCTCCGGCTCCGTTCGGGGTCTGCGGGCGCGCGGCGGCTTTGAGGTCGGGATGGCCTGGCAGGGCGGGCGGCTGACGCAGGCCGTCCTCCTCTCCCATGCCGGCCGTCCCTGCAAGGTCCGCCTGGGGGAACAGGTCGTGGAATTCCCCACCCAGGCCGGGCGGCGCTACAGGCTCGACGGGGCGCTCAGGCGCGTCTGAAGGCTCCCGTCATCAGATCGGAGGATAACGCTCATGGCAATCCAACCTACCAGCCGGACGACTGACCAGGAGACGGTCGTTCCGACGCCGCAAACGACGCCCCCCATCGCGCTGTGGCGGGCCGTCCTGCTGGGCATTCTCCTGATCCCGGTCAACGTGTTCTGGATCACCGTCGTGGAGGTGCGCTGGTACACGCTGGACGGCACCTCGCTGCCGCTGTTCATCACCCCGGTCTTTCTGCTGTTCGTGCTGGTCTTGATCAACCTGGCATGGCGCAAGTTTGCGCGCGGGGGCGGCCGGCCCTTGCGGCAGGAGGAGCTGCTGCTGGTCTACATCATGCTGGTCGTCTCCTGCACCTTCGCCGGGCACGACACGCTGCAGAACTTCTTCGGCTCCATCGGCCACCCCTACTGGTTCGCGGACGCCCAGAACAAGTGGCAGTCCCTGTTCTTCCGCTTCCTGCCGTCCTGGCTGCTGGTGACGGACAAGCAGGCCCTGGGCGCCTTCTATCGGGGCAACGTCAGCATCTACGGGCCGGACGGGCAGGAGTACCTGATGTCCTGGGTCGTGCCGCTGGCCGTGTGGGGCGCGTTCTTCCTGGTCCTGGTCGGCATGTACCTGTGCCTGACGATCCTGATCCGGCGTGCCTGGATCGAGAACGAGAAGCTGACGTTCCCCCTCGTGCAGCTGCCCCTGGCGATGACGGCGGACGACGCCCCCACGGCGTTCTTCAGCAACCCGCGCATGTGGGCCGGCTTCGGGCTGGCCTTCTGCCTGTCCGGTCTGAACGGGCTGCACCAGCTGTTCCCCACGGTGCCGCAATTTCCCATCAAGCTCTACCCGATTGACCAGTGGTTCACCAGCCCGCCCTGGAACGCCATCGGGTCCACGCAGTCGTCGTTCTACCCCTTCATGATCGGCATCGCGTACTTCATGCCGCTGGACCTGTCGTTCTCGTGCTGGTTCTTCTACGTGCTGGCGCGCGTCTTTCGGATCGTCGGCGCGCAGTACGGGTGGAGCCAGGACGCCCACGGCTTCCCCTACTTCGGCGAGCAGGCGACGGGCGCGTGGGTCGGGCTGGGCGTGATGCTGCTCTACGCGGGGCGTTCCTACTGGCGCTCCGTGCTGCAATCGGCCTGGCAGGGGGCGCACTCCGCCGAGCCCGCCGAGGCGCGGCGCTACCGGTTCGCCTTCGCCGGGCTGCTGATCGGCGGCCTGCTGCTGGCGATGTTCTCGGCGCTGATCGGCCTGACCCCCTGGGTCGCCCTGGCGTTCTTCGCGATCGTCTTCCTGCTGGGATTCGTGATCACGCGGGTGCGGGCTGAGCTCGGCTCGCCGCACGAGATCGTCTGGGTGAACCCCGATCAAGTCCTGGTGACGGTGTTCGGCACGAGCGCGCTGGGGACGCAGAACCTGACGCTGCTGTCGGTGCTGTACTGGTTCAACCGGGGCTACCGCAACCACCCGATGCCCAACCAGCTGGAGGCGTTCAAGATGATGGAGGGCAAGCCGGCGGTGCGCTTCGGCGGGCTGGTGGGGACGATCTGCCTGTCCTTCATCGTCAGCCTGCTGGCGACGGACTGGGCGAACCTGCACGTCACCTACGCCGCCGGGGGCGGGGCGAAGGCGGCCGGCTTCAAGGGCTTCGTCGGCTGGGAGACCTACAACCGGCTGGCGGGCTGGATTACGCAGCCGTTGCCGCCGGCGAGCATCGGCCTGTACTACATCCTGGGCGGGTTCATCCTGACGGTGGCGCTGTCCGTGATGCGGACCCAATTCGTCTGGTGGCCGTTCCACCCGGCGGGCTACGCGCTGGCGATCTCCTACGCGATGGAGTACTTCTGGATGCCGGTCTTCATCGCCTGGGCGCTGAAGTTCTGCATCATCCGCTACGGCGGCTCGCGCATGTACCGGATGGCGATCCCCTTCTTCCTGGGCCTGATCCTGGGCGACTACACCATCGGCTCCCTGTGGGCCATCATCGGCCCCCTGCTGGGCATCCCGACCTACAAGATTTACATCTAGCCACGGCAAGCGCCGGAAAGGCGGGCGGCGAATGCCGGCGGACGAGTGGCTAAAGCCACTCGTCCGCGTTTTCATTTCACTTTGCGAACACGACGGCGGCGACGGTCTGGTCGTCTTCGGGGGTGAGGGTGAACTTGCCTTGCAGGTCGCCCCGGACCAGCGACTCGACGATTTGCAATCCCAGCGAGTTGGTGCGGCGCAGGTCAAAGTGGGCGGGCAGGGGAGCGCCGTCGTTGGTGACGGTCAGGCGGACCTCGTGGGCGGTCTCCTTGAGCGTCAGGGCGATGTGGCCCTCGTCGTAGCCGTCGCCGAAGCCGTGCTCGACGGCGTTGGCGACCAGCTCGTTGAGGATCAGGGCCACCGAGTTGGCCTTGGCCGAGGGCAGCAGGATGTCCGGGCCGTCAATGGTACACCGGATGTGCTTGCCGGGGGCGACCAGGCTCTGGGTCGTCGCCGCCACGATCTGCTGCGCGATCTTTTTGACACTGATGCTGTCCAGGTCCTCGCGGGCCAGCAGCTCATGCACCGAGGCGATGGCGAGGATGCGATTCAGACTCTCCGTCAGCACCTGCTCCACGCTGCGCTGGCCCGCGTAGTGCATCTGGAGGCGCAGCAGCGAGGCGACCTGCTGCAAGTTGTTCTTGACCCGGTGATGCATCTCCTGGATGATCGCCGACTTCACCAGCAGCTTGGCGTGATCAATGGCGATGGCGGCGTGGTTTCCCAGCGCGCCGAGCAGGGCGATCTCCTCCTCGGTGAACTGGTGGGGCCGCTCCGTGTAGCAGTTCAGCACACCGATCTTCTTGCCCTTGACCATCAGCGGCACGGCGGCCATGGAGGTCAGGCCCTCCTTGCGCGCGATCTCCGGGCTGGCGTACTCCGGCGACTGCTTCACGTCGGCCACGGTGATCGTGCGGCCCTCGGCCAGCGCCCGCCCGGCGATGCTCTCGCCCATCTTGACGTTGGGCTTGCGGGCGTAGTCCTTGCTCGTGCTCTGCGTCGCCTTGATGACCAGCTCCTGCTTGTCCTCGTCCAGCAGCATCAGCGCGCAGATCTTAAACGCCATCGTCTTGGCGGTCGCGGCGACGATGAGCTGCAATATCTCTTCCAGATACAGGTCGCCCGTGAGGGTCTTGCTGACCTCGGACAGGGTCGACAGCTGCGAGGCCCGCTTCTCCAGCTTGCGGTACTGGCGCGAGTTCTCGATGGCCCCGGCGATCTGCGACGCGATGGACTGCAGCAGGCGCACCTGGGTCTGCGTGTACTCGTGCGCCTTGGTGGTGCGGACGTTGATGACGCCGATCACGTCGCTCCGGTAGACCAGCGGGACGCTTAACATGCTCTCGTACTTGTCCTCGTGCAGCTCGGGGATGAACTTGAAGCGGGCATCATGGTAGGCGTCACGGCCGACGGCGGCGGCCTCCTTGTGCTGGGCGACCCAGCCCGCCAGGCCCTCGCCGACCTTCAGCTGCACCTTGCCGACGAGTTCCTCCCCGTCCTCGCCGGCGGCGGCCCGCAGCACCAGCGTGTCGCGGGCGCCGTTGAACAGGTATACCTGCGACGAGTCCGTGCCCGTCATCTGCACGGCGACCCCCGCGACGGCGTTTAACATCTCCTGCAGGTCGAACAGCGACCCCATCGCCTCGCCGACGCGCCGCAGGGCCTCGCCCTCGGCGTGGCGCTCGTCGTGGGCGCGCTCCATCTCCCGAATGCGCGCCTGCGCGGCTCCCAGCTCCTCGGTGCGCGCCTCCAGGGCGGCCTTGAGCTGCCGCAGATGATGCTCGTGGCGATGCACCGTCTCCGCGTGCCTCTGCAAAAACAGATTGCGCCGCCCAAAGCCGATCTTGGGCGGCACAGCAGCGTGTCGTCGGTTGTTCATGGGTGATGGTGGGGTAGGGGCGACCCACCGAGTTGCCCCTACGTTATGAGGGTTACACGCTATGCGCGATGATGATCGCGTCGGCGATCTCGCGCATGGACTTACGGGTATTCATGCTCTGCACCTGGATGCGGCGGAACGCCTCCTGCTCCTTGAGGCCGTACTGGTCCATCAGGATGCCCTTGGCGCGGTCCACCGCCTTGCGGGTGTCCAGCTTGTTCTCCAGGTCGGAGACCTCGTTCTCCAGCTCGACGAACTCCTTGTAGCGGTCCATGGCGATGGCCATGGCCGGGTACAGGTCGGCCTCCTTGAACGGCTTGACCAGGTAGTTGAAGACGCCCGCCTCGGACGCGCGCTCCACCAGGTCCTTCTGCGAGTAGGCCGTCAGCAATAACACCGGGGCAATGCCCTCGGTGCTGACGATCTTGGCCGCCTCGATGCCGTCCATCTGCGGCATCTTGATGTCCAGGATGACGATGTCGGGCTTGAGCTCGCGGGCCAGGTCCACGGCCTTGGCGCCGTCGCCGGCCTCGCCGACGACCTGGTGGCCCATGTTCTCCAAGGTCTTGCGCAGGTCCAGCCGGATGATCGGCTCATCGTCCGCGATCACGATACGCAGTGATTCCATAGTGACTGGGTTACTTCCTTTTTGACCGGCCGGGAATGATTGTATGCTAAGGCGGCAATTGCGTCCCCGGCGCGTATCTGCTATAATGGGATAATCTGCGAAAAAAGATTTCGCCATACTCTACCCGATTTTCCCGTCAAAAGCAAGGGCCGTCCCTCAAAGGCAAACCATGAAGCGAATCACCAGCATCAGTCTCGGCTCCTCGGCGCGCGACAAGGCCGCCACCGCCCGCTTTCTGGGCGAGGACTTCGCCATTGAACGCATCGGCACGGACGGCGACATGGCGCTGTTCCGTAAGAAACTGATGGAGCTGGACGGCCAGGTGGACGCCTTCGGCCTGGGCGGCACGGACATGTACATCTGGGCGGCGGGCCGCCGCTACACGTTCCGCGAGATTGAACGATTGGCATCTGCCGCCAAAAAGACGCCCGTGGTGGACGGTAGCGGCCTGAAAAACACTCTGGAGCGCGAGACGGTGCATCGCCTGCAGCGTGAGGGTACCGTGGATTTCGCCCACTCCAAGGTGCTGCTGGTCAGCGCGGTGGACCGCTTCGGCATGGCCGAGGCCCTGGCCGAGACGGGCGCGTCGGTCGTCTACGGCGACTTCATGTTCGGCCTGGGCCTGCCGATCGCCCTGCGCTCAATGCCCGCCTTGCAGCGGGCCGCCCGCCTGCTCCTGCCCGTCATCGTCCGCCTGCCCTTCAAGTGGCTCTACCCGACCGGCGAGAAGCAGAACGTGATCGTCCCGAAGTGGGAGAAGTTCTACGCCGAGGCCGACATCATCGCCGGGGACTTCCCCTTTATCCGCCGCCACATGCCCGATGCCCTGCCGGGCAAAACCATCCTCACCAACACCACCCGCCCCGTCGACATCGAGGAACTCAAAAAGCGCGGCGTCGCCCGCCTCATCACCACCACCCCCGAAATTGAGGGTGGCTCCTTCGGCACCAACGTCATGGAGGGCGTCCTCGTCGCATTGTCGGGCCGCAAGCCCGACCAACTCACCGCCGACGACTACATGGGCCTCCTGGAAAAACTTAACTGGCAACCCCGCGTCCAGGCACTGTCATGACTGACGCCTGCTATACCATCACCGACTTGGGCATCCTCCCCGGCTTCGCCCACGTCAGCCCCAAGGCCTTGAACGCCCGGGGCCAGATCATTGGCGATCTACGAAGTGATGGGAAGAGTTCTCATGCCTTCTTCTGGGGTGATGGACGGATGCATCCCGTCGCCACGGTGAGCCTCACCAGCATCAACAATCAGGGGCAGGCGGTCGGCACTCAATACAAGCATAGCCGTAGAGGATTTGACTCTTTCCAAGCCATCATCTATCAGGATGGCGTGGCCGCTCCCCTCTGGGGCGACGGCTCACTTGTCAGTTTTGCCGAGGCCATCAACGACAGCGGCCAGGTGGTCGGGCACGTGATGACGCACCCTGAAAAGATCAAGTCGGCGGAAGAGGCAAGGCATGACGGCTTTATCTGGCAGGATGGGGTGCGGCGGGACTTGCCCCTGCCGCCGGGCTACCGCCGGAGCAAGGCCGTCGCGGTGAACCAGCAGGGGGTTGTCGTGGGACTGGCCGGGTGGATATGGGGGGAAGGTCAGATGCTGGAACAAGCCGTTCTTTGGGACGGCGATGGGGTTATCCTGCTCGGCTCACTGCCGGGGTACGAGGAAAGCCAGGCCGTTGCCGTCAACGACCAGCGGCAGGTGCTTGTCCGGGCCGGGTCGCAGAAGAGGGAAGTTCTAGAGGAGATCACCCGACGAGCCTCCGCAGGCGTAAGCAGTGAGACATTGACTCAGTTCGAGGCTGACAACTACCCCCTCTACTCTTGGCGGCATTTCGTCTGGCAGGACGGTCACACGCAGGAGATAGAGGCGCGGGTGGCCTGCGCCATCAACGATCACGGCCAAGTTGTTGGGTCGGACGGCTGGCTTGACAATGAATTCGAGCAGTCCCCCCAGCCCCTCTCAGCCTTCATCTGGCAGAATGGCGTCAAGACAAATCTTCAAGACCTCCTTCCGCCCGAATCCGGCTGGGAACTGACATCGGCCAACGACATCAACAACCACGGCCAAATCATCGGGAACGGCTTACACAACGGGCAGGAACGGGCGTTTCTGCTGACCCCGTTGACCCATTGAAACGAACCATGCCACCACTCTTCAGTCCCGCAGGGACTTTTCTTCCCTGGAGAATAGCCCGGCATTTCCAATGCCGGTCCCTACCGCCGGCAAACCCATGCGATCCTTACCTACCCTGTTGCTCTCAGCCTGCCTTCTGACCTTGTTCCTGCCGAACCTCCACGCCGCGCCTCCCGCGCCGCGCTACAGCGTCACCGATCTGGGGACGCTGGGCGGGGATGAGAGCGTGGCCTATGCGATCAACAACCGGGGGCAGATCGTCGGCGGCGCGGACACGCATGTGCGCGGGCCGGACGGCGAATACATCACCTACGTCTTTCTGTGGAGCGGCGGCGCCAAGCGCAAGCTGAACAACATGCCGGGACGCCACTACTACGCGGCGGGCATCAACGATCGGGGACAGATCGCCGGGGCCTACAGCGCACGGCCCGAGTCAGGGACGTACACGCCGTTCCTCTATGCCAACGGCAAACTGCGCCTGCTCGGCGCGCTGCCGCGCAGCGGCGGGTCGCTCGCCATCAGCGAGGCCTATGCCATCAACAACGCCGGCCAGGTCGTCGGAGTGTCCAACGGGCAGGCGTTCTCCTGGAAGAACGGCAAGATGCGTGGGCTGCCGATGCCGCCGCGCTTCACCACGACCACGGCCTTTGCGGTCAACGGGCGCGGGCAGATCGCCGGCAGCGGAGTGGGGCCGGGCGGAACCTTCTTCCGCTCCCATGCGTTGTTCTGGCAGGGAAACCGGACGACGGATTTGGGCACGCTGCCCGGCTTCGGCGACACGGAGGCGCACGGCATCAACGCGCGCGGCCAAGTCATCGGCTGGACCAACCGGCGGCAGGCCGGCGGCTCGCCCGTCTTCCGCGCCTTCCTGTGGCAGAGCGGGAAGATGCGCGACCTGGGCACCCTGCCCGGCATCCGCGACACCCGCGCCACGGCGCTCAACGACCGGGGAGACATCGTGGGCCGCATCGTCGGCCACGTCGCCCGTAAGGGCAACGAGCGCGCCGTCCTCTGGCGCGGCGGCCACCTCTACAATTTGAATGATCTGATCCCGAGGGGCAGCGGCTGGGTGTTGGAGGAGCCGGTCGCCATCAACAATGCTGGCTGGATCATCGGCAACGGCAAGCACAACCGCATCGCCCACGCCTTCTTGCTCCGGCCCCGCTGAACATATCGCCTTTACGGGTACAAGGTAGGTAAGCCTGGGTAAGTCCATCGGTCGTGACTGCGGAAGGAGACCACCGTGAGCGGTTACACCTGGAGTTTATTGATACTGGCGTTTTGCCTGGGGGTGCTGTTCGGCGAGGTTGGGGAGCGGTTGCGGCGGCGCGAGCCAATGGATAAGCAGTATATCATCCATTCTATTCGTGCGATAGGTATAGTATTTATGGCATCATCCGTGTCTATGCCGTATCACTATGTTTTTGCGCGTGTCGGGGCAATCTTTGGGCTCATCTGCTGGGGGATTGCAGCTGTCCTCTCCTGGTCTGATAGACGCCGCTCCGCCACGCCATCAAAGACTGGGAAAACGAACCCGGCCGGCTGACGCTGCTTTTTGCGAGAACGAACCCGCCCCTGTATCTCCTTCCTCTCCCGCTTCGGGGGAGGTGGCGAGCCTCGGCGAGCCGGAGGGGGTTCCGAAAAAGGACACCAGTGGAAAAATTCGCGTTCATCATTCACCCCATCAACGCCAAGCGGGACGTGGCGCGCAAGGGCGGCATCTACCGCGTGGCGCAGTACCTGCCGGAGCAGACGGTGGAGTGGCTCATCAAGCACAAGGAGCCGATCGTCGCCTCCCACATCACCGGCGTCCAGTCGCCGACGGAGGCCGAGGCGGAGGGCTGGTTCATCGCCTGCCCGCTCACGCCCCGGCAGATGATGGAGCTGCCGCAGGAGTTCGTCTACCAGCGGCTGACCCAGTGCGCGCAATTGGCCGAGTCGCTGGGCGCGGGGATCATCGGGCTGGGCGCGTTCACGTCGGTGGTCGGCGACGGCGGGCAGACGGTGGCGAAGAACGTCAACATCGCCGTCACCACTGGCAACTCCTACACGGTGGCGACGGCGGTGGAGGGCGCGCTGGACGCCGCCCGGCGCATGGAGATTGACATCGCGCGGGCCAAGGTCGCCGTGGTCGGGGCGACCGGCAGCATCGGGCGCACCTGCGCGCACCTGCTCGCCCCCCAGGCGGCGGAGGTGGCCCTGATCGGCCGGGATCTGGCGCGGCTGGAACAGGTGAAGGGGGAATTGCCGACAGGCAACGCCACGCTGTATGATCAGGTCCACGCAGGGCTGCGCGACGCCCAGATCATCATCACCGTCACCAGCGCGGCCGACGCCGTGATCCAGCCGGAGGACTTGGCCCCCGGCTGCGTCGTCTGCGATGTCGCCCGCCCCCGCGATGTCTCCGTCCGGGTCGCCAAGGAGCGCGACGACGTGCTGGTCATTGAGGGCGGCGTCGTCGCCGTCCCCGGCCATGCCGTGGACTTCCGGTTCAACTTCGGCTTCCCGATCAAGATGGCCTACGCCTGTATGTCCGAGACCATGATCTTGGCGTTGGAGGGCCGCTATGAGTCCTTCACCTTGGGCAAGGACGTGTCGGTGGCACAGGTCACGGAGATCAGCCGCCTTGCCAAAAGGCACGGCTTCCACTTGGCCGGCTATCGCAGTTTTGAGCGGGCCGTGACCGAGGAATACATCGA
>Ga0213875_10002174_pt1 | contig 11966 bp, 12 predicted proteins | sample BarmaccomBMRX_R8_FD_160105 | JGI IMG/M metagenome (GOLD analysis project Ga0213875, IMG submission 160105) | Root-associated microbial communities from Barbacenia macrantha in rupestrian grasslands, the National Park of Serra do Cipo, Brazil - RX_R8 | ecosystem: Host-associated > Plants > Roots... | reverse complement strand
CGGGTCCTGGCAGCTGGACCCGGCCAGGTCCGAGGTCCACCTGCACACCAGGCATACCTGGGGACTCCGCCCGCTGCACGGCCGCTTCCGTGAGGTCTCCGGCACCGGGACGGTGACCGCGGCCGGGGACGCCAGCGGCGTCATCGCCGTGGCCGCCAAGTCGGTCGACACCAGGAACCGCCAGCGAGACAAGCACCTGCGCTCGCCCGACTTCTTCGACATCGAGAACCATCCCGACATCACCTTCGCCGCCGGCAGCGTCACGCCGGCCGGTGATGGCGTCCGGGTGGCCGGCCAGCTGACCATTCGCGGCCGCACCCGCCCGGCCGCCTTCGACGCGAAGGTCTCCGTTTCCGGCGATGAGATAACGCTGGACGGCGAGCTGCAGGTCAACCGGACCGACTTCGGCATGACCTGGAACTTCATCGGTATCGCGGCGCTGGACAACACGATCGCGGTGCACGCCGTTTTCACTCGCCAGTAGAAACCTCGGCCTCCCCAGCCACCAGAAAACTCAACCAACTGGTTGAGCAATAGCGCCGATCGGCATATGCTCAACCATATGGTTGAGGATCGGCGGGCGATGGACGCGGTTTTCCACGCGCTCGCCCATGAGGCGCGGCGGGACATGCTCGCCCGCCTGTCGGCCGGACCGCTCACCGTCGGCCAGCTCGCGGCTCCGCTCGCGATGTCCCTGGCCGCGGCGGCCAAGCACGTCCAGGTGCTGGAGCGTGCCGCCCTGGTCCGGCAGACCGTCGACGGGGCCGACGGCCGCCGTCATATCTGTCATCTCGACCCGGCCCCGCTCGCCTCGGCCCGCGCCTGGCTGGCCTTTTACGAGCGGCACTGGAACGAGCGCCTCGATGCCCTCGAGGACCTGTTCCGCCCCGGATCCGGTGACGACAGCCAATCGAGGGAGCAGTGATGAGCGTGAGCAGCGGACCGGCCGCCGTGCGGCTGGAACGGACCATCCCGGCGCCGCCGGCCCAGGTCTACCGGGCCTGGCTCGACCCCGGGCTGCTGGTCCGGTGGATGTCGCCAGGCGAGTACGCCATTACCCGGGCCGAGGTCGACGAGCGGGTCGGTGGCCACTACCGGATCTGGCACGCCCACGCCGGATCACACGTCGGCGGATTCGACTGCGAGCTGACCGAGCTGGTGCCGGATCGGCGCATCGTGTTCCGGTGGGGTTTCGTGGGACCCGAGCGCCGCGACGGCCCCGTGTTCGATTCGGTGCTCACGATCACGCTGCGGGAGGCGCCCGGCGGGGCCACGCTCCTCACCCTGGTGCACGAGCGGCTCGATGACCTGGCCGCGGCCATCCCGGACGCGGCGGCCAACGTCGGGCCCGGCTGGGACGACGTCCTGGGCAAGCTGGCGGGCGTGCTCGCCGACGGCCGGGCCGCACCGGATACCGGGCCAGATCCCGCGCCAGATCCGGCGGCGATCGCGGACCTCACCGACCCGGCCGCGGTGGAATTGCTGGAGCATCAGCCGCTCGTACGGGTGGGCTACGCCGGCCCGGACGGTTTCCCGCGGGTCATCCCCGTCGGGTTCGTGTGGCGCGGCGGCCGGGTCATCTTCTGCACGGCGCCGAGCTCACCGAAGGCCAGCGCGCTGCGGACCCGGCCGCACGTCGCCCTGACCATCGACACCGAGCAGGCGCCCATCAGGGAGCTGTCCATCCGCGGCGTGGCGAGCATCGAGATCATCGACGGGATCCCCGAGGAGTATCTCGCGGCATCGGCCAAAGCCATGCCCGACGTGGACTCCGGCGCGTTCGAGCAGCAGGTGCGCGCGATGTACAAGCAGATGGCCCGCATCAGCGTCGAGCCGCACTGGGCGCGGTACTACGACTTCAGCACCGGGCGGGTGCCGCAGTTCCTGCTCAAGCTGGCGGCCGGCCAGCAGTAACCCAGCCCCAGCTCGCCGCCGCCGCCGCCGCCGCCGCCGCAAGCATCGCCGGTCAATGCTTCGCTGGCCAGCCTCGCTCCTCCGCGCCCGCTCCCTTCGTCCCATGAGCAACATTTCCGCGGTGGATCCGGGCTTGGCGGTGAATCCGGGTCCCTATACGGCCCCAGATCCACCGCCAAGCCCTTTTCCCCCAGGATCTTTTGTGCTCATGTGGCCTGAGCGGCTCTGTGACTCCGGGGGAGCTGTCGCGCGAGCCGGCCGCAGCGTCATTGGGGAGGATTTTGGCTTGGCGGAAACTTTTGTGGACTATAGGCCACGGTGCCAAGTCCGAAAAAATGAGCGGGTCTCGTCGCTTGAACATAGAGGTAACCATCCAGCTCTGACCCACTCTACGCCAAGCGGGTTCCCCGTCACCCGGGCAGGGAACCCGCCGACCCATGTAGTTACAAGATCACGTGCTCGGGGCGCGCCCAGCCCGCGCTATCTGCAATTCGCCCAGCAATCGGCAGCGAATCCATCATTGGTGCCCTGCGGGCACTGTCTTGCCCAGCTCGGCAGAATCCGCACCACGTCTACCACCGGCACGTACGTCCATCTATGGTCCTGTCAAGACACCAGCCCGTAGCCAGGAGCAACCGGTCCGCCGCTCATTGCCGCAGGTCTGCACACCCACGACACGCCCGTGCCTGAATGTAACGTCACTTAGCTGCGCGTGTCCGACGCGGATCGTCCCGCAAGCCCGTCAGGTGTGGTGTGGCGGGCTCTGCCCACTGCATCATCCCGTCGCATCGAGCGACGATATGCCTGGCCAACAGGCTGCTGATGAGGGTCCTGAGCAGAACCCGCATCGTGCTGCTAAGGATTAGCCAACTCTGAAGATGCAGCTAGAGGTCCACCCGGCTCCAGCACACTATCTAGGTCCATAGCACCCGTGCTGCCAGGCACTTCAGCTCCAGGTTTCGGGTTTCCATTCGGCAGGATTACCGACGGCGGAGTGGTTCGTTGACGCCGCTTGGGCCTGATAAGGCCCTGCAGAACGGCCAGCACTCCAGCGCCCGGCGTGATCAGATGCTCAGGCGACAAATGCGGTTGAAGCAGCAAGCCAAACGAACCGGACAACAAGATGAGCCACCCGACAACATGGACAAGCTGACGCAGGAGACCAGCCACATCTTCAAGGAGGCCCGTAACGGCGACAACTGCCGTTGAAACCCCATCAAGCCGCCGGACGAGCGCTGACGGCTTGATGGTCTCCAATAGACCCACCTCCTCCAAAGAGCCTTTAGCTCTTCCGGAGGAGGAGTTGGAGTAGTTAAGAGATAGTCGTTGAAATGGCGAAGGTCAAGCTGTTTCGCGCCCATCTCGCGTCATTACGGGTACATGAATGTCCACGGATGTCCACGACGGTTAGCAGTTGACCTTCGTGGACGTCCTGGACAGCTATACAACCATGGTCCTAGACGCTGGGAAGAGGATGCCTGACCGGGGCTCCGCCTGGCCCTGGAAACCGGCGATATCGCCCGCGCAGGCTCGGTACAGTTCCTGCACGACGGCCGTTCTGCGCAGCCCCCGCGAGTGCGGGCGCTGCGTGCGGCGTTTCCGTCTCGGTCCCCTCGGTTGCCTGCGGGTTCGTGTTCGCTCCGCGCCGCTTCCGTGTTCCCGACCTCACCCCCTCACAATGCAAAGAGGGCGAGGTCGGGACCACTCCAGCTCTGCTCCGCGAACACACAGCCAGCCGGGAAAACACAACGTCAAGGTCAAAAGCAAGATCAAGGTCCAAAGCGCGAAGGTAACTGGCTGGGCGAATGGCCATGGAAAGTGCCAGAATGCGCCGGGGCCTCCGGACGGATGACCACGGTCAGCGCAAATGGTGCGGAGCGCGGCGCATATGCGATGCCGTGCTTGCCGGGGTAACGGCCCTGGGCATGCTGAAGGGGCACCCGCACGACGCGAGAGTGCCCATTCCTGCCTCCACCCAAGCAGCAGCACCTTCGGCACTGATGACGGGCCAGCTTTCGACTGGCGCGATGCCAGGAGGAATATTCTCCGACTCGATCGGGCCTCGGCTTTGTCTTGACCGATGAGCCGCCTTACTGCTGACGTGCGTGGTCGTGGTTTACCGGCTGGCTCAACTTCCTGGGCCAGGTGGTGCCGAATGCCTTATCTGATCGGCAAATCTGCGCCATGCTGCGCCGCTGAATCGCAGTGTGGGCCCGGTGCTGTTTTTGGTGTCCCGGACGAGGACGTGGCTGGTGTCGTGGCCGACCTCGACGCAGTCAGACCCGCCGTTGCCTGAGTAGCTGGCTTTGCGCCATCTCAGGTCTGTGTGGTCTTCCATCGCTCTGCTGCCTCCACGATGAGTGCCCGGGACGCGGTGCGCGGGAGCGCCTCGCCCCGGACAAGATCAAAGACTACTGTCGCACGGCGGACCAGCGCCCGGCCCTCGGCCGTCACGTCCTCCACGCCGTTCATGTTCAGCATTTCCGGCGCGCCATCGCATGAGGCGAGCTGGAAACCACCGCTCAGCCCAGCGTTCCCGCCTGCGCTGCCCGGCACGATCTGCAAAGAGATACGGGCGCGCTCGGCCAGGGCAGCCAGGTGGGTGAGCTGATCGTGCATGATCGCCGGGGTGCCGATGAGCCGGTGCAGGACCGCCTCGTCCAGGACGGCTACCACATGCGGGGACCGGGGCCGGTCCAAGATGGCCTGCCGTTCCAGCCTGGCCATCACCAGCTCATCAGCCCGGTCGCCATCTTCTCCCGCCGCGATGAACAGCGCCCGGGCATACTCGCTGGTCTGGAACAGGCCGGGGATGATCAGCGGCTGCCACACCTTCAGCGCATCGGCCCGGGTCTCGGCTTCCAGCCAGCTCTCGAACCAGCTCGGGATAGGCCCGTCATGCCGCCGGGCCAGTGCCGCCAGCCGGCCTACGAGCCCGTCCGGGCCGCTGGGAAACAGCTCGGCCTGTAGCGCCGCCGCGACATCGGGACTAGGGGGCCGGTCCCCGGTCTCGGCCTTAGCGATGACGCTGCGGTCATAGCCCAGCCTGGCCGCCAGCGCGTCCTGGCTGGTGTACCCGGCGGCGACCCGCGCCCGGCGCAGCTCCTCACCCAGAAACGCCTTCGGGTTGGTCTGGGGGTCGTCCATGGGACACCCTTCCGCGCGCTCGTGGCCGATCGTGGCGGACGTGTCCGCCACGTAGCTCATTGTGCCCTCCGGCTGGGACGTTAGAAAGCGAGAAACCCGCCCGACGCCCAGCAAGGGACTATGACCGATGCCGACCGCCGAGACCACCGGGCACCTGCCCGAGGTCGCCCCGCCCGCGCACCCGCTGTATGAGCTGACCACCTATGAACTGCGCGATTACCGCCACCAGCTCGAGCACGCCATCACATTCTTCAGCGCCAGGACCCGGTCCCGCCCGTCCGCGCCGACCTGCAGGCCCGGCTGGATGAAGTGACCGGTGAACAAGCCGAACGAGCCAAGCTGGCCGCCCATGCGTGAGCACGACGTGACCACCGTGACCACCTGTGACCTCGGCCTCGCCCGCCGGGAACTGGCCGCCAGCCTGGCCCTGACCCGGCCCGGCTCACCCGCCCAGGTCCCGATTCCGGCCCGCCTGTCCACCATTGACACCGAATTGGCCACCCGCCCGGCACTGGAGCCGGGCCGGTGACCACCCCGCCCCCGGCCGGGGCCGCCCGGATCGCCTGCATCATCGGGCCGTCTTCCCGCTGGTCGGTGTTCTGGGACAAGAAGTACCGCGTGTGGCGGGCCGCCGAAGACGACCCGGACTCTGAGCTGTACACCGAGAGCCCCGACGCAGACGTGGTGATCCAGTACATCAGCCAGCACTCCTGAGACCTCTGTGGCACTATGGGCTACCGAATGATGACGGGACGCTTACGTCCTCGGCAGAGTCCTTCCGGACCGCCTGATGGGCCGGGCAGGATCATCGGCAATCCCGTATGTGCCGGGGCATTACGGGGACCAACGTGAACGCTGGGGTCCCTGCATGCCTGGACTAAACCGCGACGGCCCGGAACACCGGGACCGGCGCCGCTCTGATTACGGTGAGATCCGGCTCTCGCGCCGGGACAGCTACGGGCTGATCTTGTGCGCCGAGCACTACGCCATCCCCTATGACCTGGCCGCCGCCGCCCTGCGGGTGCAGCCCGCCCGGCTGCGGGGCATCCTGGCGCGGTGGCGCAAGGCCGGGTTCGCGGCCACTGGCCGGGTGGACGCCGGCCCGGCCTGGTGCTGGCTCACCCCCGCCGGGATGGCCGCCACCGGCCTTCATTACCCCACCGGCCGGCCGTCGCTGGCGCGGCTGGCGCACATCCGCGCCGTCCTCGCGGCGCGGATGTGGCTGGAGGCCAGCCCCACCTTCCGGCAGGGCCGGCCGTGGTGGCATTCCGAGCGGCGTATCCGCGCCGCCCTCCCCAAGGGGCCGGCCGCCGGGCACGTGCCCGACGCCGAAGTTCACTGGCCGTCCCTGCCAGACCTGCCCTACGGCGGGCAGGTCTGGGCGCTGGAGGTGGAGCTGACGCCCAAGTCCCTGGCCCGGACGGCCCGGATCATGGGCGGGCTGCTGGCCGGGCCGGCCCGGTACTCTCAGGTGCTCTACCTGACCAGCCCGGCCGCCCGGCCGGTGGTCACCCGGGCCGCGGCCAGGCTCCCGGCCGGCCGCCAGGCCCGGATCATGATCCGGGATCTGCCCAGCATGGCGTTCGCCCCGCAGGACATCCCGGCATGACGGTCTTTAGCTGGCTCCGGCTCACGATCGCGCTGTGGCTGCTGAAAATGAGCGTGAAGGTCGGCGGGTGGCTGCTGCTCGGCGTGATCATCTTCCTGACCTGGCCCGTCACCGCGACCGCCGCGCTGGCGTTCGCGACCGCGTGGGCGCAGGGGTGGCCCCCAGCCCGGCTCGGCCGAGCCGCCGTCACAACCTTGGCTTTGACCGCCATCTGGCTGGGGGCCGCCTGGTGGGACGGGCGGCGCGGCCACAGCGCCGCGCTCGCGGCGCTGCTGGCGTGGGAGCACGCTTTCCACCTGCATCCCCTGGACATCGCCGCCGCGTGGCTGCTGCTGGCGCCGCTGGCCGTCCCGGCCGGGCTCGCGCTCGGCGCGCTGGGGTGGACGTGGCGGATCTACGCGCTGACCACCGGGATCGGCGGGTGGACCGCCACCGCCCCGGTCACCTTTGATGCCCGCCAGTGGCGGCACCAGGTCCGCTCGGCCAAGGGCCGGATCGCGGCGCCCGGCGCCGTCCCGCTGCTGGCCCGGGGCGGGATGATCCCGGTCGGCGGGACCATCCGCGCCCTCGGGCATCCCTGGCAGCCGGTCTTCAAGATCCCCGCTGAGGCGCTCGGCCGCCACCAGGTCATCATCGGCGCCACCGGTGCCGGGAAGACCAACCTGATGATCCGGCTGTGGGCGGGCTGGTTCACCGCCACCCTGAACGCCTTCCACGCCGGGACGGGGCACCGGCCGCTGCTGGTCGTGCTGGACTGCAAGGGCGGCCGGGACGCCCGCAAGAAAGCCGGCCGCACCCGCCGCTTGCTCTACGGGGCCGGGGCCCGTTCGGTCGCGATCTGGCCCGACCAGGCCCGGCTGAACCTGTGGGACCTGCCCGCCCCGGCCCTGCCCGTGCTGCTGTACCAGATGACCGAGACCGGCACCGGGAGTGCCGCCTACTACGGCGACATCCTGGCCGCCGTCCTGAAACTCGCCATCCTGGCCCCCGAAGGACCGCCGGGCAGCCACGCGGAGTTCCTGGCCCGGCTGGACAAGAACTGGCTGGGCGCCGCGTGGGACGACGGCTATCACCCCGAGGAGGCGGCCCGGGTCCGGGCCGCGCTCCCGCACCTGGGCGACATCCAGCTCCGGATGGCTACCCTGCTGGACCGGCTCGGCCCGGCCCTGAATGGTCCCGGCACCCTGGCCGATGCCGACGTGTGGTACTTCATCCTGGAGGGCACCGGCGAGCCCTCGGTGGCTGAGGCGCAGGCCATGGCCCTGACCGAGCTGGCCGCCCACACCGCCGCCAGCCGCGATGGCCAGCAGCGCGCCATCGTGCTGGCCGCCGATGACTACAGCGCCGTGTCCCGCCGCGTCCCGATGTCAAACCTGTACGAGCGGGGCCGGTCCCTGGGGATCGGGGTGCAGGTCTCGGCCCAGTCCTGGCACGGCCTGGGATATGACGAGGACGAGCGCTACCGGATCGCCGCCACCGCCGACGGCGGGGTGTGGGTCATGCACACCCCCGTCCCCGAACCCCTCGCCGTCCTCGCCGGGACCCGCCGGGTGCTGGCCGTGACACACAAGCTGATCGGCCGGGTCATCGGGGACGAGGGCTCCACCCGCCCCGGGCACGCCTGGACCGCCGACCCGGACCTGATCCGCCAGCTCACCGTGGGCCAGGCCTGCTACATCGCCCACGGCGCCGCCACCTTCGTCCAGGTCGCCCGGCCGCGTCCTTCCCCGCTCACCTTGCTCGGCGCCCGCCCCGCCTTGTCCCGCTCCGGAGAGATGCCATGACTGACCGGCCCGACCCGTTCGCCGCGCTCGGCCTGCCCACCCGCCCCGGCCTCACCGACGCCCAGGTTCACGCCGCCTGGCGGCAGATCGCCGCCGACACCCACCCCGACCGGCCCGACGGCGGGAACCTGACCCGCTACACCCAAGCCAGCGCCGCCTACGCCGAGATCTCCACCACCTGGGGCAGATCCGAGGCCTACGCCGACCTGACCGCCGACCGGGCCACCACCAGCCCCCTTCCCGTCATCGCCGTCGAGCTGAAACCCAGCCCGGCCCGGGCACCAGCCCGGCTCAGCCTGCTGCCGCTACGGCTGCTGCCCGCCCGGATCTGGCACGGCCACCCCCTCCGCCTCCTGGTCCGCGCCCTGATCGCCGTGATCCTGGCCCTCATCATCCTGACCCTCATCCCCGGGGCCGCTGCCGTCCCGGCCGACATCGCCGGGGTCGGCGCCTGGTTTGTGCTGACCGGCCGGGCGGACCTGGCCCCGCCCCCCGGGCACTGACCGTCAAGAACAAGGTAGGTGCCGGGTGCCGCTCTGGCCGGTTCTTTACCCACCTGCCAGGCGCGGGTCCCTCGCCGGGCACGTCCGGGGGGCCAGGCCGAGCCATAAGGGCCGGGCAAGGGCGGCCCGGCCTCGCCGCGACGAGCGTACGGCCCCCCGGCCGCACCCGGCCCCGCACCAGCCAGGACACCGGCCAAACAACCGCCCGCCGCTCCCCCACCGCGCATAGCAAAATCGCCGCACAAATGCACGCGAGAAAGGAAGGAACGCCATGCCGGAAATGAATAAAGGCGAGAAAATACAGGGCGGTAATTCAGCCGTAAATGGTGAATTCCCGCGTATTATCAGCTACAATCTGAATGAGGATCAAAGGCCGGGCGGGCTGAAAGTCCGGTTCAAGATCCGGGTCGAAACCGGCAAGAAAGCCGCCGCGCTGAATGCGCGGCAGGCCGAGGCAATCAGGGAGCTGCTCCGATGGGTACAGCACAGCCAGACCTCACCACGGCGCTAGCGGGGACCGGGCCGGCTGAGCCGGTCCCGGTCGCGCTGCTGGCCCGGACCTCCACCCTCGGGCTGCAGGACCCCCTGGCGTCCCTGTCGAGGCAGGTCCGGTCCTGCCAGGCCTGGCTACCCCTAGGCTGGTATATCACCGGCTATTACTGGGACATCGAATCCGGCGGGCTCGACCTGGAAGACCGCAGCCAGGGCGACGCTTACCGGGCCTTCGCCGACGCCGGGATACCCCGCGACGGGGGGCTGGCCGACCTGCTCACCGAAGCCCAGGCACCGCTACCCCGGTTCGCCGCCGTGGTCTGTGAGGACATCGAACGATCAGCCCGGGACACCTTTAATGCGCTGAAACTGGAAAAGGAACTGTCCCGGCAAGGCATTCCTTTGTTCGCCACCGATGAGCCGGCCTCCATTGAAGGCATCAATGCGACCACGGTCCTGGTGCGGCGGGTCAAGCAAGGAGTCGCCGAATGGTTCCGGCTGCAGCTCAAGGAAAAAGCCTGGAAAGGGCTGCAGGAGCATTCCCTCGCCGGGTGGAACATCGGCCCCGCCCCCTACGGCTACCTCGCCGAGCGGGTCCCGCACCCCGCCCCGGCCAAGGCCGCCCAGGGCCGCACCAAGTCCCGGCTCATCCTGGACCCCGCCCGCGCACCCGTGGTCGCGCAGATCTTCGCCTGGCGGGTCATCTACCACCTGTCCATCCCGGCCATCACCGCCCGGCTCAACGCCGACCGCACCGCCTACCCCTCCGTGGACCCGAACGGATGGGCCATCACCACCGTCAACGCGGTCCTGGCCAACCCCAAGTACACCGGGCACATGGTCTACGGCCGGACCCGCATCACCGGCACCGCCAAACGCGCCCGGGCCGTCCCCCCGGACCAGTGGATCTGGTCCCTCGAACCGACCCACCCGGCCATCGTGGACCGGGCCATCTGGGACCAGGCCCAGACCGAAGGCGCCCGGCGCGGCAACATCCGCAATGAGGAAACCGCCACCAGCACCCCCGGCCGCCGGTACATCCTGCGCTCCCGGATCAGGTGCCGGATCTGCAACCGGCGGATGTGCGGGATCTGGCGGCCCACCCACGACGGCAGCACCATCGTGTACTACAAATGCCCGCACAACCCGGCCAGCCCCCGCCACGCCGCCGCGCACCCGGACCACGGGCCCGTGTCCCTGCGCGAGGACACCATGCTCGACGCCCTAGCCCAGTTCTTCGACACCTACCTGTTCGGCCCCGACCGCGCCCGCCACCTGGCCGCCACCCTCCCAGCCACCGCCGCCGACCACGCCGACACCCTCGCCCGCCAGGCTGCCTGGCTGCAGACCCAGCTGACCCGGATCGATGCCGCCGAACGCGGCCTCATCGCTGAGCTGGAGGCACCGGCCGACCCTGGGAACCCGGCCGCGCTGGCCTTCCGCGCCCGAATACGGGAACGCTACGCCGAGCTGTTCAAAGAGCGGACCGCGATCGAGACCCAGCTCAAAGCCCTCCAGGCCGAAACCCCACACGACAACGACCTGGCCCTGATCGACCTGCTCCCCATCGCCGCCCACGTTCTCCCTGGCGCCCCGGACAAGATCAAAACCCTGCTCCTGGACGCATTCGACATCCAGGCCATCTACCGCAAGGACATGCACCAGGTCACCATCTACGCCACCCTCACCGACGCCACCCCCGACACCGTTAAACTGCTCCTGGAAGACCCCAGGACCGACAGCGACGTCCGGCTAGGTAACCTCATACCAGCCCAGGAGCAGATTTCGAACTTGAAACAAGGCCCTATGGTCCCCAAAATCTTCCCCGGAGCCAGAATCCTCCCCACAGATGTGAACACCGAGGTCAATGGGGCGTCCGTGGCAGCGGCTATGGCGGCTCGCCCGGCGAGATCCGCGGTACACCAGCGCCGGCTCGCGTTACATATTGTCAGTGCCCCGCGGTAGACAGGTGCGATGAAGTGGTCGCAGCTCGCGGACCAGCAGCCCGCCCTGGCCGCGGTCGCCGCCGCGAAGCTGATCGACCCGGGTGTCGTGCTGGTGGGCACGATCCGGCGCGACGGCCGGGCCCGGATCAGCGGCGTCGAGCCGCTGGTCCTGGACGGGGATCTGTGGCTGTCGATGCTGCCCGACTCGGCCAAGACCGCTGACCTGCGCCGGGATCCCCGGGTCGTGCTGAACAGCATCATCACCAGCCGCGCACCCGACGCCGAGATCAAGATCCAGGCCTCGGCCCGGCCGCAGACCAGCGCCGCGGTGCACGAGCGGTACGCCGCCGCGGTCGCTGCCGAGCTGGGCTGGCAGCCGGTGCCGGGGCAGTTCGCCCTGTTCGCCATCGACATCACCGAAGTCACCTACATCGGTTCGGAGTCTGGGACCGGCGCCCAGCACGTCGTCCGCTGGCCGCCCGGGACCGAGTACCTGCGACCGCAGCTGACGCCGACCAGCCTGGGCCCGCCGCAGCAGGTCCGGCGGCTGCTGAGCGCGACAGCTCAGGAG
>Ga0213875_10002173_pt1 | contig 11968 bp, 12 predicted proteins | sample BarmaccomBMRX_R8_FD_160105 | JGI IMG/M metagenome (GOLD analysis project Ga0213875, IMG submission 160105) | Root-associated microbial communities from Barbacenia macrantha in rupestrian grasslands, the National Park of Serra do Cipo, Brazil - RX_R8 | ecosystem: Host-associated > Plants > Roots... | reverse complement strand
AATCATCGCGGCGGTTCACCTGGATGGAGGCATTGATGCAGCACGCCTCGTCATCGAGAGTCACATCCTCGAATTTGTCGATGACGAGCAGGTTCTCGAGCCGAAGAGCCTAGCCCAGGAAAAGGCGCAAAAGCTTGGATTGCCGTTGCCGCGATACTCGACAATCCAAACCAGCGGACCTGAACACGCAAAGGTTTTTACGGTCCAGGCCTCGGTCGGAGACCGCTTCATCACCACCGGGCAGGGCAGCTCAAAAAAACTGGCGAGCCAGCGCGCCGCCGAACTACTCGTTGCGGAATTGGCCCGGTGCCCAGCCGATGCTGGAAAGCGGACCGCCTAGCCCGCAGGTTTTTAGGAAACGGACGTGGCCGCAGTAAGTCCGCTTACAACGCTTGACCACAGCGTGCTAACGCTGCCGCCGACGTTTCCCATCAACCCAATTACAGCGAGAGCGATAAACGCCAACAGGAGTGAGTATTCAACTAAGTCCTGCCCAGTTTCGTCTTTTCTAAACGAAGCCAATGTGTGGCCTTCGCAGATCGCTTGCATTGCCTTTGCGTAGCGTGCCATCGCTAGCTTCATCGGCACCCACAGATCTAGCTTGATTATTTTGCGCGTGGTTGAGATCGATTCAAGATGGCCAATATTTCGATTAGCTCCCGCCGTACTTCCTGATATACGGCAGACGGTCCCGTGAATAACTCACTTTGCCTGCGAACTGGCTTGGTCTTCGCAACCTGCGCCTTCGGCTTCGACTCGAGCACTTTCCGAGCGCCCTCAATCGTAAATCGCCTGTCATAGAGCAGTCGCTTGATCTCGAGCACCGTCTCGACGTCTTTACGGCGGTATAAGCGATGCCCTGTGCCCGATTTCTTCGGACCGAGCGCGGAAAACTCAGTTTCCCAAAACCTCAAAACGTACGGTTTGATTCCCGCAAGCTTTGCCACCTCACCAATCCTGAAGTAGAGCTTATTCGGTATCTCCGGATCGACAGCGGAGGGTTGCGCCAAATCTTCCATCGAACCTTCTCGTCAATAGCCCGGCGACCGCCTGCGCGACGCTTGGGAACTTTCTAATCAGTCACGACCAAGCGCCGTTTGGCTGCGAGCTGTTCAGACCCACGGTAGCATCTAATCGCATGTCTGTAACGGCCGGCATTCATCCGGTCCGAGAGGCGCTCCGCGCGGGACGGCCGCTCGACAAGGTCGTAATCGCCGAAGGCGCCGCGGGTCCCCGCCTCCAGGAGATTATCGCGTTGTGCCGTGAGCGCGGAGTGCCGGTGCGATTCGAGCCCAGAGAAGCGTTGGATCGCCTTAGCAAAACTGCTGCACATCAAGGCGTCCTAGCCTTTGGCTCAGCACACCAGTACGCGGACCTACTAGACATCCCAGACGCACGCCTGCTCGTTGTGCTTGATGGTGTCGAGGATCCGCACAATCTAGGTGCCATCATTCGGACTGCGTACGCCGCAGGCGCAGATGCCGTGGTTGTGCCGGAACGGCGCAACGCTCCGCTCACCGAAGTGGTTGCACGCGCTGCTGCTGGCGCTCTTGAGCACTTGCCCATCGTTCGCGTTACAAACATCGCGCAAACGCTCCAACAACTGAAGAAGACCGGGTTCTGGATCTACGGCCTCGATGAACGCGGGCCGGAGTTGTACGATCAGGTCACATTCAACACGCCGACTGCACTCGTGTTTGGCGCAGAAGGCCGGGGGCTCCGTCCAAACGTTCAGACGCACTGTGACGCGCTCGTCCGGATTCCGATCCACGGAGCCGTCTCTTCATTGAATGTATCGGTCGCAGCCGGCATTACGTTGTTCGAATGGCGGCGTCGGCAATAACCGGGCTCATGAAAGACCATTCAGCAGTGCGTCGGAAGTCATGCGACACGGCCGGACTATCGGTTTTCTCTTCGGCCTCGACAAGTAACTAGATGCTGAGTGCGAGCGTTCGCATGCGTCCGAGCGCGGGATACAGCAGCACCACCCACGACACACTCGCCGTTACCAGCGCCAGACCGGTCAATGCCTGGAGCGTCACCAGAATGCGAAGCCAATCGGCCTTGGGCGTCAGATCTCCCAGGCCGAGCGTAGTCATCACCTGGAGCGAAAAATAGAGCATCGCCCAGACACCGTGCGGGAAATCCGCTGGGCCTTTTGAGATTTCGAAGTTGCCGGGGAATCCAGCGAGGTAGATCAGCGCGAATCCAATTGCCTGCAACAACGCCCACGACAGAATGACCGCCACGAGCGTCAGCGGCCCCGCCATTGAGAGCGTCGCGGGCCAGCGTCGCAATACGCGGAAAAATCTCCTGCCGTAATAATCGCTCAGCGCTCCGGTTCGCGTGGGATGGAAGAGATCCTTAAACGTCTCGCGAAGCGTAAAGCCGAGGATCAGGGCGCCCGGTAAAGCTGTCCAGAGGAGGCGCACGTAAACGAAACTCTACCGAGGCCACTCGCTGTTCAGAACGCTTCCGCGCCGGCTTCCGCGACCGCGTGGTCCTGCTTGCCCGAGCCGCCGCTCACGCCGATCGCGCCTATCACTTGCTCGCCGCGCTTCAACGGGATTCCGCCCGCGAAAATCATCACACGTCCGTGATTCGATGCGTGAATCCCGAAGAACTGATCTCCCGACTGGCTGTTCGTCGCAAGGTCCTTGGTCGAGATGTCAAACGCGCGCGAGGTCCACGCCTTATTGATCGATATGTCGACGCTGCCGATCCAGGCGTTATCCATTCGCACATGAGCCACGAGGTTGCCGCCCTGGTCAACAACCGCGATGTTCATCGGCTGCCCGATTTCTACCGCCTTCTTTTCGGCCGCGGCGATCACCCGCCGCGCGTCTGCCAAAGTAATCACGCTTCCTCCATTCATGAAAGGCAATGTACCATCACGGCGAGGCGGTTTTTTTGCAATCTCGCTAATCCGTCCGCTCGAACGCCACAATATCGCTGGTCTCTTCCCCTCGCGCGATCGCCAGCAGCTTGCTATCCGGCCGCCACGCAAATCGGAAGATGCGTCCGTCGCTGAAATTTGTGATCTGGCGCGGAGGGCCGCCCGCGAAGGGCTGCACCCAAAGGTTGTCGACGCCATCGCGCGAGGCGATATATGTCAGGCCTTTGCCGTCGCGCGTCCACTCGACCATCGAGATGCCCGGAATCTCGAACGTTGCGATTGGCTCACCGCCCGAAAAAGGTATCACCCCCAGCCAGTCACCATGCCGTCCTTGATCCTGAAACGCGAATGCGACCAATCTGTCGTCGGGTGAGATCGCAGGCGGGTAAAAGTACACGGGAACACGCGAAAGAATCGTGTCTCGACCGCCATCTATCGACACTTTGTGCAGAACACGCTTCCCCGATTTAAGTGAGACATAGACGATCCATTTGTCATCGGATGAAAGGTCCGCCTCAAGATCCGAATCCCCCGACGTGACTTGACGGAGATCTCTTCCATCCAAAGCCATTCGCCAAAAATCCGACCCGCCATTGCGGCCGGAGGCGAACAGGACAAAATCGCCTTTGTGCGATACACACGCGTCTTTCGCCAGGATGCCGTCGGTCAAACGGCGGCTGTGCTGCGAGGCTGGGTCGAGCATCCAGAGCTCGCGACTGCCGCTTGCGAAAGACGAAAAGATAATCCGGTTGTCGGGTGTCCAAGTAAGCGCATCGTAGCCGTCCAGCGTGATCGTCCTGCTTGTGACCGGACGCGCGGCCATGTGCTGCGAGGGCGCCGGCACAAGCCAAAGCGCCGTCGCCCGCTGAACTCGCGTCGTGACCAGCGTGCGCGAGTCGGCGCTAACACTCAGACCGGCGTATGCGTCGAGATCGTTTGTAACCCTCCGAAGCACGCCTGCGGGGTACGTGATGGTCCAGATTTGCCGGTCGCTACGCGTCCGATCCTGAGCTGAAAAAACTAACGCTGCCCCTTTGTCGATCCACTGACTTTCCAGATCCCCTGACCAGGCATAAGGAGTAAACACGCGCGCAGGAGCACCGGAGCGCGCCGCTTGTGTAACGAGATCCCAGCGAAAATACCCTTTGGGAGTTGATGCATAAGCAATGATGTCGCCGTGAGGCGACCACGCCGGGTAGTCAAGATAACGGGGAAACCTCGCCAGGGCAATTCGTCGCTCGTACGATCCATCCGAGCGGGCCACGAGCAGGTCAACTTTCCCGGCCGCGTCATCGTAGCCGGCAAATACAAACTCGTCGCCTCGAGGCGAAAACGAGATCCGGTCGCACTCGTCCCATAGGGTTGAGGTTATTTTACGCGCCATGCCGCCCAGCATCGGTATGGCGTACACGTCTCCATTCTGCTGGACATAGTAGAGTCGCTGCCCATCCGGCGAGAAAGTCAGATTCCTGGGATGTGCGCTTATAGGCGGTGCAATCTCCAAATCGCTTTCGGTATCCAATTTGCGTAAACGCAAACTGTCCCTTTGAACATACGCAACATATTTCCCATCCGGAGATATCGCTGAGTCGGATGCCTGCCCGCTCGAGGTGACTCGTATGATCCGCGCATGTTGAAACGCTTCGGACGGCTTCTGCGCCTCGGCCGAGCGGATGAACCGGAAGGCAATATAAGCGCCAAACAGTGCCAGCACCGTTGCCGCGGCAGGGAAAATCGTTTTTCTTCCTATGCGCGCCGGTCTGCGCGTCGCAATCCGCTCAGAGGGTGTGTTTCGGAGACATTCTTCGATTGCGAGGCGCGCATGGGATATGTTCTCGAGGCGTCGATTGACGTCCCGTTCGAGGCATTTTTCAACCAGCAATCGGATGCGGCGCGGTACGTTTTTGGGAAACGCGAGAGCCGGCCGGTCTCGCAGAATTGCGGCGATGATTTCAGAGGAGCTATCGCCGGCAAATACGCGATCAGCGGTAAATGCCTCGTACAGCAGGCAGCCGAACGACCAAATGTCTGAACGCTCGTCTAAGGGCAGGCCGCGCGCCTGCTCGGGACTCATATAGGCGGGAGTGCCGAGGATCGCGCCGCTTTGGGTGAAGTCGCTCCCCTCCGCTGCGGCACGCCGTTCCGCTTTCGCCAGCCCGAAATCCAGCAACTTTACCTGACCGTTCGGCGTGACCTTGACGTTCGACGGCTTCAGATCGCGATGGATGACGCGGTTGCCGTGCGCGGTTTCCAGTGCTTGAGCGATTTGGCGGAAAACGGGGAGCGCTTCTTCGAGCGGCAGCGGCCCTCGCCTGATTCGCTCAGCCAAGGTTTCGCCGGGCACAAACTCGAGCACCAGCAAGCAGTGGCCGTGCGGCTCGGCCAAATCGTAAATGCCGGCTATATTGGCATGGTTGAGCGCCGCCAGCATCTGGGCTTCACGCCGTAGCCGGGCGACACGGCGCTGATCTCGCGCGAACGCCTCGGGCAGGACCTTGATCGCGACGTCCCGATCCAGCCGCAAATCGTGGGCTCGATATACCTCGCCCATCCCGCCGCGCCCGACCAGCTCGATAATTTCGAAATTCCCGAGCCGCGCGCCCCGCATGAATGCTGGGCTGCTCAGTACTGCAACTGCCGGATTTTCGAGAAACGACGTGGCGCCTGAAGCCGCATCGAGCAGCGACCACACCTCGCGGCGAACCCGCTCATCGGAGCACGAATCTTCGAGAAATGCCGCGCGCGCCTCCGGCGGCCGCATCATGGCCGCATGAAACAGATCTTCGATCTGCCTCCACACTTCAGGTTGCATACCGACGGCGCACTGTCAGCTCGCGCTTCAGCCAGACTTTAGCCAGACGCCAGTCGCGAATTACTGTATTGGGACGCACTCCCAGCACTTCGGCCGCGTCCCCCACATTCAGGCCGCCAAAATAGCGGAGCTCGACGACGCGCGCCTTTCTTGGATCGACGCTCGCGAGCCGCGCAAGCGCTGTGTCGAGCGCAATCAAATCCTCCGATTGCGCCGGAACGGCTGCCGGGCCTTCTTCGAGAGAAATGCAGCACCGGACGCCGCGCTTTTTTGCGCCGATATAGCGTGCATAATCGACTAGAATCTGCCGCATCAGGCCGGCCGCGACTCCGAGAAAATGCGCGCGGTTCTGCCATTCCGTATCACCGCGATTTGCAAGCCGCAGATATGCTTCATTCACCAGGGCTGTGGTTTGGAGTGTGTGCCCGTCCCGCTCGTTCCGAAGCTGCCGATGTGCGATCCGCTGCAGCTCGCGGTATACGAGCGGGATGAGCCGCTCGAGAGCTTCCTGATCGCCGCCGCGCCACTGCTCGAGCAATTGCGTCACCGATTCCGGAGCCGGCGAATGCAAAATCTTCTCCCTCGCGATCTTCAAAGTGTAGCGTGCGCGACGCTGCAGAATCCTTCATTTTCCGTTGTGTGTCGATGACGCGTTTGCCGCTTTAGTGGGCAGGAGGCTTAATCGCCTCAGGGCAACTTACTAAGGAGGAACCTATGTTACACGCGAAATCTATGTTGGGGGCACTCGCGGCACTCTCGATTGCGACGCTCTCGAGCGCAGCCACTTGGAGGGTCGGCAAACCGAATACCGGCTGCCCCGGCGCTCAGTACACCACCATCAAGGATGCCGTGAAAGCCGCGGCGGCCGGCGACGTCATTCAAATATGTCCGGCGCTGTATGCGGAACAGCTTACGATCCGGAAGCCATTAACGTTGCTAGGCCTCCGGACGGACAACGTGAATCGTGTCCTGGTCCAGCCGTCCTCGCTGACGCCGGCCGTAACCGATGACGGCGCGGTTGGCGGGCTGCCGATCGAGGCGGCGATCGCTGTCATCGATACTCACGGGGTGAATATCGAAAATTTAGCCATCGATGCGAGCAACAACGGCGTAACTGGGTGTAACACGCTGGTTGCGGGGGTGCACTTCTACAATTCGTCGGGCTCGCTCGAAGATGCGGCCGTTACGGGGGCGGAAGTCTCGGGCTGTACCGGTTCAAGTGCGCTGCTGTTCGGGAACGGCTTCGGCGTGCAAATCGACGCGGATAAATCCGGCGAGTTCGACGTTTGCGCGCGGCGCAACAGCATCCACGCGTTCACCAGGGACGGAATTCAAGTTGTCGGCAACGGCGTGACCGCGCGGATCGAAGAAAATGCGATCTCGGGCATTGGACCGGCCTCCGGAGTCTTTCAGTTCGGAGTATTCGTACTTAACGGAGCGGTGGGCCTGGTCAGCTGGAATGTGATTCACGAGGGCAATTGCGGCAGCTCGTCAATAAGCGACTGCATCGCATTGCGCAGCGAAGGCGTCACGCTTCGGGCGGTAGGCGACGGCACGGTTGTCGAGCACAACATCATCGCCAGCGCGCAGAGCGGCATCTTCATTAACGGCGGAAAACACATGCGCATCAGTGACAACTTCATCAGCGATATCGACGCGCTGGACGGCATGGACATTCAGGGCACCGCTTCGGGTTATTTCAGCGACAGCCGCATCGAGCGGAATACGATTGTTACGGTCAGCGACTTCGCGGGCCAGACGTGCGGTATTGTCGAGTACTCCGGCACCGGCGTTGCGGGGAACTTGATCTCGCACACGACCGTAAATGACGCTTTCTGCGGCGTGGCGTACGTACCCTCCGATCGGCTTGAGAACGGCTCTTATTACAACGTTCTGTACGGGAAGCTCAACACTGACCTGCCGTTCCCCGGACCCGTCGAGCCCGGCCAGAATTCGTCCGGGCGCGCGGCGCGAAGCCTAGCTCCTATACCCGAGAATTGATGGCGGAGGCCGCGGCGAATGCACGGAAGGGCTGAGATGTCCTTCCGTACTTCGCCGGGCGAACGCATCACGGCGCAGCCGTTTCGTACGGTTTCACTTGGTCTGCGATCTTTGCTCGGTCGCCTGCGACCACAATTGTCATCTTGCTCGGGACTATGTACGCTTCGGCAACACGCTGGATGTCCTGCGGCTTGACCGCGATAACCTTCTGAACATAATCGGTGAGGAATGCGCGGCTCATGCCTTGTGAGTCGACAAAGCGGAGTTGTTGGATAAGCGCATCCGGGCTCATCGTGTTCCTTAGGATGAACAGTCCCGCGAGATAGTTCTGAATTCCCTTCAGCTCCGAATCGGACGGAGGGTCCTTCCGCAAACGGTCCACTTCGTAAAAAATCTCTTTCAGAGATGGGCCTGTGACGGAAGTTGTCACGTCCGCGATTTCCGCCCAGTACGCGAGGTGATGATCCGTCGCGATCAGGCTCCTGGGCGAATACGTGTATCCTTTCTGCTCACGGATGTTCGAAGTGATGCGGGAGGCGAATGATCCGCCGAGCAGCGCATTCATGACGTCGAGCGGGATGTAGTCCGGACTGGTCGGGTCGGCGACGGGCAAGCCCATGTAGAGCGTCGATTGCGCCGCGCCGGGACGATCGATCATGGCGAATGAGTGCGCGGCTACCGGGTGCGCGGACATTTTCACGGGAGCCGGCCCCGCCTGCCACTCTCCGAACGCGCTCTGAATCACGGCGCGGAGTCCGCCGTCGAGCTTGCCCGCGACATATAAATGTGTGCGCGCGGCTCCGAAGTTGTTTTTGTAGAACGCCGCGACGTCACCGGCGCTGTAACCCTTCAATTCACTCTCGGCAGGAAACAGGCGTCCGTATGGACTGTCGGGGTAAATCGTGCGGAGAAAACGCTCCCGCGCGACCATGTCCGGCTGCGTTTTCGCGATTGCCAGCTCGCGCTGCAGATCGGATTTCAATCTCTCAACCTGAGACGCGGGGAGTAGCGGGCGCTGCAGCACATCCGCCACGAGCGCGATGAACGCCGCCGCGCGATCGGAAAGCACCACACCGCCGATCCCGGTTTCTTCTACACCGGCGTCAATTTCGAGTCTGCCGCCCGCATCGGCCGCGGCGTCCGCAATCTGTTCAGCCGATCGACTCTCTGTACCTTCCTTCATCAATAGAGCCGTCAGGCGCGACAGCCAAACCTGATTGGCCAGCTCATTTACGCCGCCCGCATCGACGAATGCGCGTACCGAGACGTGCGGTATAACGCCGTACGGCACAAGCGTCACCCTCATGCCGTTCGGCAATGTGAAATCATCGGTTTTTGCGAGATGGAACGGTCTGGGCGGCCCTCCCGCAGGCGGTGTTTCCTTTTGCTGTTGGTGCCCGAAGGCGAGTATGGCGACAAATGTCGCAATGCAGCCGAATTTGCGCGTCATCGGCCTGCTCCCGCGCTCGCTGGCTTGGCGCTTTGCGGCGCGCCGGGCTCGACCATCAGCACTGTTCGATTCGTCTTTCGCAAGTAGTCGCGTGCGGTTTGCTCGATTAGCTCCGGCGTGACGCTTCCGAAATTCATGTCGAGAGCGTTGATTTTCGCGGGATCGTCGTCGAACAGCGCGAAACAATCGAGCAGGTTGGCGCGGCCGAATCCACCGAGCTGCGTCATTTCGTCGTAGAGACCGGCTCGCATCTTGGTAATGTTCCGATCGAGCAGCGATCGGTCAACGGGTGTCGCTTGCAGCCTATCCATCACATCGTCGACCGCGCCCATGATCTGGGCATCCGTGACGTTCGGGTCATGAATCAGGTATGCGGTCCAGAGCATCGGGCCGTTGTAGTCGAACATATTCCCGAGATCCACGTTGATGCCGCCCGAGATCTCGCCTGCATAGCCACGCTTTTTGACGACTTCCTCGTAGAGCAGGCTGTCGTCTCCCTGTACAAGCATCTGGTCGAGGAGGCCCATGGCGAAATACTCGGGCGTATTGCGAGCCGGCATGTGATATCCAAAGGCAAGCCCCGGGCGGTTCGCGAGCGCGTCCTTGCGAGTGGCCGTGATCTCTGTTTCCTGGCGCGGCTCGGTGAGATCCGGTTGCGGCGGCAGGTCGGATTTCGGTATCTGCGCGAAGTATTTTTCGACGATTGCCTTTGCGGCTTCGGGCTCGAAATCTCCGACGACCGCAAGCGCTGCGTTATTGGGTGCGTAATAAGTCTTGAAGAATTTCTGTACGTCTTCGAGCGTGGCGGCTTGAATATCCTTCAGGTCGCCGTAGAAGTTATGCGCGTTGTACCAGTTCGTATTCGCATACTGCGGCATATATAGCCATGGAAACCCGCCATACGGCCGGTTCAATACAGCTACTTTGACCTCGTTGCCCACCACGCCTTGCTGGTTCTTGAGATTCTCATCGGTAATGGCGAGACCCTTCATGCGATCCGCTTCCGCCCATAACGCCGTTTCCAGCTTGTTGGAAGGCAATACTTCAAAGTAGTTCGTGAAATCGAAGCGTGTCGAGCCGTTCAGCATGCCGCCGTTTTGCTGAACGAGCTTGATGAACTCCATTTTGCCGAGATTGCGCGAGCCCTGGAACATCATGTGCTCGAAGAGGTGCGCAAAGCCAGTGCGGTCTTTTGGCTCGACGCGGAAACCAATGCGGTAGTAAAGGGCGGTTACGACGGTCGGCGCAGTGTGATCCGGCGAGAGAACCACACGCAATCCGTTCGGCAGCTTGTAATAGACGACCGGAACGCGGAAGTTTTCCGGATTTCCGGTTTGGGCATGCACCAGTGCGATCGCGAAACCGATTGCAGCGCAGGCGAGCGTACGTACCTTCAACGTCATTCGACCAGGATACGAATTTCGCCGTGAGCGACTAAGTAGACGCTGCCGCCGTTCGCGGCGCGAGCGCGATCAGCAGAACACCGATGACAATGAGAACCGCAACGCCCACTAGTTCTTGGCGTAAGACCATGCCTCGGAGTGCCTGAAAACCCATCACTGCTGCATGAGCGAAGCTTGACCAGGCGGTGAACGCGATGAGACTGCGATGCGCGGCTGGCTCGCGGACCGCCGTTAGCAAGAAGATGCCCAAGGTCACGTAAAGGCTGAGCATCATTGAAAGCGCCGGATCTTGCCGGATGAACACCGCCAACGGATACGCCAGGGCCAAAAACAACACGCCCACCAGTACCAGCGCAATCTGGAGAGCCGTGCGCCGGTTCATCGCGAAAGCTCCACCTCCGATCCGATGAATCCCCACGAGTTCCAGGCGTGTCCCGTTACTACCTGCCGGAACAGATCTCGCGCGGTTTGTCGGTCGCCGTTGTATAGGCGCCAATTTCCAACGCCGTAGCTAACCGTATCGAAGGCTAACTCGGCTTCGACGTCGTCGGGAGAAGATGGTTTCGGAGGAAGGATCGCTTTCTCGGAAGCCGCGCCTCGATAAAAGTGGAGCAGCTTCAAATAAAAGGCTAAGTGCGGTTCCTTGTTCTGGACATCCGGCGTGATGCGCGTGAGTACCTGCGCCGCTTCGGTCTTATTGCCGGCTCGCCGGAGTGACACGTACAGCCAGTTTGAGCAATCGATAACGGAATCGGAGTTCTGGGCCAGGTTCAAAGCCGTGCGGAACGATTCCGCGGCCGTCGTGAATTTTCCCTGGAAGTAATTCGCGAGACCTAAGTGATAAAAGGTCTCGAGCTGTTTCGGATTCAACTTCGCGGCGCGCTCGAGATCCGCTTGCGCAGTCGTGAATTCGCGTAACCCTAGCTCGCGGTGGCCGCGCTCAAGCAGAAGATCGGCGCTGTCGGGAGCGAGTTTCAAACCCGCTGTACAGGCCGCCACCGCTTCCTTATATTGCCGCCGGGATGCTTGCGCTCTAGACAGTGCAAGTATCAACTGCACGTTGTTCGGGTCTGTCGCGAGTTTTTGTTGAGCAGCAGCGATGGTTCCATCGTCGGGCGATGCATGAAGCTGCTGACCGAGCAGCGAGGTAGTCTCGAGCGGGCCAAGCGCCTCTTCGCGGAACCCCGCCGAACCCGGCAAGAGGGCGCTACTGAGAGCAATTGCGAGAATCAGTACCTTCATATATCTGCCTTCCACCCTAATTGGCTAAGTTCCTTCGCGATTAGGTTTAGAGCGCCGAGATCCATTTGCGGATCATCGTTTGCGTGGCATGATCGATCTCATCGCCATCGACGGTCGCTTGGCGGGTGTGAATCTCGAGAGTTTTGCCCGGTTCGCCCGCCGCG
>Ga0213875_10002172_pt1 | contig 11971 bp, 10 predicted proteins | sample BarmaccomBMRX_R8_FD_160105 | JGI IMG/M metagenome (GOLD analysis project Ga0213875, IMG submission 160105) | Root-associated microbial communities from Barbacenia macrantha in rupestrian grasslands, the National Park of Serra do Cipo, Brazil - RX_R8 | ecosystem: Host-associated > Plants > Roots... | reverse complement strand
GTTCATTGCAGTTCCTCGATACATCGTGAAATGATCGGCCTTGCTTCTCGGTCAGGCTCGCGGTGCCGTCATCGCGGACGCCGGCGAGCGACGGCAAAGCGCGACGGCGATGCACGCGACGATGAGGAAGGCGGCGATCAAGGCGAGGATCGACCAATCCTCACCCGGCCAGTCGATGCCGAGCCCTTCGCCCACCCAGAATGTGCCGAAGGCCGACAACAACACGCCCACCATGAATTTGAGTGTGTTCTCCGGGATCGTCGCGAGTGGGCGATGAACCAAGATACCGAGCGCCACGACGAGAACGAGCGCGACGAGCGCTCCAATGCTCGCGGGAAGAAGAAGACCCGCGCCGCCCGCGCCGATCGCGACCACGATGAAGACGACCTCGATGCCCTCGAGCATCGTGATCTTGAACGAGGCGGCGAACGCGACCTTGTCCCACCCGGCCCGACTGTCTCCGAGCCGCCGAAGGTCCGCGGTCTCTTTGGCGAAGGCCTCTGTTTCGTCATGACGCGCGATGATGCCTGCCGAACGCAAAATCGCCTTGCGCAGCCAGCGCATGCCGAAAAGAAGCAGCAAGGCGCCGACGAAGAGCTGCACGCTTTCAAGCGGAATGCGCGTCAACGCCGGACCAAGCACCGCGATGATCACGAGGAGCGCGAGAATTGCCGCGAGACTCCCGGAAATCGCATCGCGCCAGCCGCGCACCGTGCCCACCGCCAGGACGACCGTGAGGGCCTCGACGCACTCGACGAGCGAGGCAAGAAAGGAAGCGAGCATCGTCGGGCCGGCATGCAGCCAATCCGCGATCATCGAAAGGCTCCCGTCATCTTGCCCCCGTACGCGCCCGCTGCGGCACGATTTGCGCTCGTCTCGACTCTCGCCAAATTAGCGTTAGAGTTCGGGGCACAAGAACAACCGAGAGGGATTGCCATGGTGTTCGATCGGCCCCTTACGCGAGCGCGATGCCTCGCGCTCTGTCTCGCGCTTTCGATCGCATCGCCCTTCCTTGCCGGTGTCGCGCGTGCGCAAGAGGAGGTGAAGCTCGGCGCTCTGATGGACGTCACCGGACCGATCGCGAATTTCATGCCGGCGCTGCTTGCCGCCCAAGAGCTCGCGGTCGACGAGGTGAACGCCAATGGCGGCATACTCGGCGGCAAGAAGCTGCGCCTCGTCGTCGTCGACACGCAGGGCACAGAGCAGGGCGCGGTCGATGCCGCTCGCAAGCTCGCCTCGGTCGAGAATGTCCCGATCATCGTCGGTCCCTTGCTCAGCGGCACCGTCATTCCGGCCGCCGGAAGCGTCACCATCCCGGCCGGCGTGCCGCTCATCGCGCCGACCGCCACCTCGCCCGCGATCACCACGATGCCGAAGAACGACATGCTGTTTCGCATCGTACCTTCCGATACCTATCAGGGCAAGGTGCTGGCCAAGATGGTGCTCGACAAGGGCTTCAAAAATGTCGCGCTGAGCTACGCCAACAACGATTATGGCGTCGGCATCGCCGAGGTCTTTCGCAAGGAATACAAGGATGCGGGCGGGACGCTCGCCGCCGATCAGATCCACGAGACGAAAAAGCCGTCCTATCGTGCCGAGCTCGCGACGCTCGCCGCCAGCAAAGCGCCGGCGCTCGTCATCATCGCTTATGCCGGCGACAGCGGTCTCACCATCGTCAAGCAGGCGCTCGAGAACAATTTCTTCAACACCTTCATCGGCACCGAAAGCATCCGAGACGACACGATGATCAAGCAGATCGGCGCCGAGAACCTCAAGAATTTCTTCGGCACGGCGCCGACCTCACCGACCGACTCCTCGGCGCACAAAAAATTCAACGAAGCCTTCGAGAAGGCAAAACCCGGCTTGACGAACAAGCTTTTCGTCGAGCAGGTCTATGACGCGACGATGATGGCGGCGCTGGCGCTCGAGAAGGCGGGCTCGACGGACCGCGTCAAGGTGCGCGATGCGCTGCGCGCCATCGCCGGGCCTGACGGCACGAAGATCGAGCCGACCGAATGGAAGAAAGCGGTTGAGACGATCAAGGCCGGACAGAATATCGCCTTCGTCGGAGCCTCGGGCCCGCACGTCTTCGACAAGAACGGCGATGTCACCGGCTATATCGGCGAATGGGCCGTGGTCGACGGTGCCTTCAAGGAGGTGAAGGTCTACCCGCCGTTGTGAGCGGAGCCTGACGCGAGCCTGCTTCTTGCACCGCTCCCGGCTCGGACCGCTTCTCCTGGCGAGCGGCGCGGATGTGCGGGTTCGCCGGTTCAGTGACGCCGAGCCGAGAATTCCATCCCACCCCCGTCGGGAGGACGCGGCGGGCGCTCGGGCAAAAGACCGCGCGGAAAACGTTGCAGCACGACTTGAAGCAAGAGCCCGATGAGGAAGACGCGCAGATAGCTGCCGCGGATCTGCCATTCGGGCGGCAGCCTTCCAGTCACAAGCTCGGTCGCGGACCACAAGGTCCAGATCAGCAACGGGCCGAGAATGGCGCCGCGATTATTGGCGCTCCCGCCCGCGATGAGCATCACCCAGACGAGGAAGGTGGTGATCAGCGGCAAGGTGGCGTCGGGCCCGATGAACTTGAAGGCGTGCGCCGTGAGCGCACCGCTCAAGCCCATCGCCATCGAGCCGAGCACGAAGACCTGGAGGCGGAAGGAGGCGACATCCTTGCCGACAGCCGCAGCTGCGGCTTCGTTGTCGCGAATGGCCCGCATCACCCGTCCCCACGGGGAACGCGCGAGGCGCTCGAGCGCAATGTAGAGCGCGGCGACGATGGCGGCGATGAGCCCAAGATAAGCAAGATCGCGCCAAACGCCCGGCAAATCCTCGAAGGGCCTCGGGATGCCGACGATGCCGCGTGAACCGTTCGTCAGCCAAATTTCATTGTCGATGATGAGGCGCAAGATCTCGGCGATGCCGATCGTCGCCATGGCGAGATAATCGGCTTGCAGGCGAAGACAAATCCTTCCGACGAACCAGCCGACCACGGCGGAGAGCGCCATCGCGCTTGCGATGCCGACGATGATCGGCAAGCCGAAGCCGACGATATGGCCCGGCATCGGCGGAGCCGTCAAAATGGCGCTCGCATAGGCGCCCACCGCGAAGAAGCCGCTCACCCCGGCGTTGAAGAGCCCGCCATAACCCCATTGCAGATTAAGCCCGAGCGCCATCACGGCGTAGGTGCCGCCGATGGTGAGAAGCGAGATGGCGTATTCACCGTAGCCGAAGAGCGCGTTCATCCGAAGGTCCGCCCGCGAAACAGGCCTTCCGGCCGCCACAAAAGCATCGCCACCATGATCGCGAAGGCCACTCCGGTCTTGTAATCGGGCGGCACCAGTGGCCGCTCGGAGAAGAGCGGGAAGCTCGAGAGCTCCTCGGCGAGCCCGATCACGAGGCCGCCGACGATCGCGCCATAAGGTTTGCCGATGCCGCCGAGGATGGCTGCCGCGAAAAGGGGAAGAAGCAGATTCCAGCCCATGTTCGGGTTGAGCTCGGTGTCGATCGCGAGGAAGAGGCCGGCGGCCGCCGCAAGCCCTCCGCCGAATACCCAAGTCCACCGTGAGACCGTGTCGAGATCGATGCCGCAGACGCGCGCGAGATGGGGCTGATCGCTCACGGCGCGCATCGCCTTCCCGAGACGCGTGCGCGTAAGAAAGAGATGCAGGGTCGCCACGAGCGCCACGGCCGCGATGATGATGGCGATGTGGCGCGGCGCGATGACGAAGCTGTCGAAAAGCGTGATCGGCCGCCGAATACCCGTCTCGTAGCTTCTGTCGTCGGCGCCCCAGATCATCTCGACGAGCGAACGCAGCATCAGGGCGACGCCGAATGAGGCAATGACGACGAGGATCGTCGGACTGTCGCGGAAGGGACGATAGAAGAGTCGATCGATGAGGATGGCGAGGAGCGCGGTCATCAGCATGGCGATCGGGAGCGCTGCGAGCGGCGACACGCCAAGAAAGGTCACCGTGGACAAGGTCACGTAGGCGCCGAAGGTCATGACGTCTCCATGCGCGAAATGGCCGAAGCGCAGCACGCCGTAGATCAACGACAATCCGATTGCGCCGAGGGCATAGATGCAGCCGAGCACGACGCCGGGGATGAGATAGAGATTGATCAGATCCATTTTTTTACGATTGATGATATCGTGAAGGGAAGGAAGTAAAATTGAGCTAATACTGATCGACCTTGTTCTGATCGCGCAGCGCCCGCTCGCCTTCACTTCTCATGCCCTCACATTCACTCTCACCCTCCCAAAAACGCTTCCGCCATCTGTCGATCGGCGAGGAGATCGGCGCCGGTTCCCGAGAAGCGGTTGCGGCCGGCCGCGAGCACGTAGCCGCGGTCGGCGATCTCGAGCGCGAGCCGCGCATTTTGCTCCACCATGAGGACGCCGATCCCGGTTCGGTTGATTGCCCGGATATGACCGAAGACCTCCGCCATCACTTTGGGGGAGAGCCCCGCCGTCGGCTCATCGAGGAGGAGGAGCTTCGGCTTGGTCATGAGCGCACGCGCGAGGGCGACCATCTGGCGCTGTCCACCCGACATCTCGCCCACCACCTGTCGCCGCCGGCGGTCGAGCTCCGGAAAAAGCGCGTATTGCGCTTCGAGCATCGGGGCGAGCGAGCCACGCACCCTGAACGCGCCCATCTCCAGGTTCTCGGCGACGGTGAGCGTCGGAAAGACGTTGCGCTCTTGCGGCACATAGGCGAGGCCCATCGCGACGAGACGCTCCGGCGCGGCTCCCGTGATGTCGCCGCCGGCGAACCGCACATGACCGCCATGCGTCGCGACGATGCCGAAGATCGCCTTGATGAGGGTCGATTTGCCGGCGCCGTTCGGGCCGATGATGACGGCGAGCTCGCCTGCCTCGACCTTGATTGCGACCCCATGCAGGATCTCCGTGTCACCGTAACCGGCGCGCAACTCCTCGACTTCGAGCAGGCTCATCAGGCGGCGGCCATGCCGGCCGAAGCCGTGCCGAGATAGGCCTCGCGCACGCGCGCGTCGGCCTTGATCTCGGCCATCTTGCCCTTCGCAAGCACCCGCCCTTCGGCCATGACGACCACCGGATCGCAAAGGCGCGCGATGAGGTCCATGTCATGCTCGATGATGCAGAAGCTCGTGCCCCGTTCGCGATGCAGGCGCTCGATGTGATGTGCGAGATCGCCGAGCAGCGTGCGGTTCACCCCGGCGCCGGGTTCATCGAGGAGGACGAGCTTCGAATCGACCATCATGGTGCGGCCAAGCTCGAGGAGCTTCTTCTGCCCGCCGGAAAGCGTGCCGGCGAGCGCCGCGCGATGCGCAAATAGGCCGAGCACTTCCAAAGTCGCTTCCGCGCGCCCGAGGATCGCCCTTTCCTCCTGCCGGACGCGGCCACCCTCGAACCAGGCCGCGAACACCCCCTCGCCCGTTTGCCGAGGCGGCACCACCATCAAATTCTCGATCACGGTCATTCGCGCCCATTCCTTCGGGATCTGGAAGGTGCGCGTGAGACCGAGACCGAAGAGCTCATGCGGCTTCTTGCCGGTCACCTCCGATCCATCGAAAAAGACGTGCCCCTCATCGGGGCGCGTGACACCGGCGATGATGTTGAAGAGAGTCGTCTTTCCCGCACCGTTCGGGCCGATGAGACCGGTGATCGCGCCGCGCGGCACCTCGAGGCTGCAAGCATCGAGCACCGTCAACCCGCCATAGCGCTTGGTGATCCGGTCGACGGCGATGATCGCGCTCATTTCGTGCTCGGAGACCGGTCTCGTCGGCGCCGGAACTTAGGGAAGGGCCGGGGCAGCGTCAATCGCCGTTGAGGCTCTGCTGTGTGCAGAACGCGTTTGAGAATTAGAGTTCGCCACTTGACCTTTTCCGAGATTTCGGAAAAAGCAGGATGATATTGGATAGAAGTCGCTGCTGCGCCCGGAGCTAGAAAAAGCCGCCGGGCGCTTTGCATTTAGCGGAGCATTATAGGGTTTGAGGATTCGGAGTGCTCCAACGACGCTCGCGTTGTGATCGTGGAACTTGGACCTGCGATAATCAGGCCGGGGAGGGTAGGTGATGCAAACGTCGACACCGACGGCTGACATTGATTGTCTTGCAGTTCATGTAACCGATCAGCGCTGATCATTCCCCTCCCCCCGCGAAGCGGCGGGGAGGGTACGGGTGGGGGGCAGCGCCGCTTCGAAAACGATGGGCGTTGGCCACCCGCCCGACCGCATCCGCTCCCTCATGAGGCTCTCGCGCTTCATCAGCGCCCCCCCACCCTCCCCGCCACTCGCTTCGCTCGTGGGGGGAGGGGGATGGAGACGCCGGCCCGTCGATGCCGTCGGGTGGCCCTGATCGTCTCTAGCAGTTCATGTAACCGATCCGCGTTAATCATTCCCCTCCCCCCGCGAAGCGGCGGGGAGGGTACGGGTGGGGGGCAGCGCCGCTTCGAAAACGATGGGCGTTGGCCACCCGCCCGACCGCATCCGCTCACTCAGAGGTTCTCGCGCTTCATCAGCGCCCCCCACCCTACCCTCCCCGCCACTCGCTTCGCTCGCGGGGGGAGGGGAATGTCGCCTCACTCCGGCAGCCCCGCTCGGCGCAAGCCTTCGGCATAACGGCGCAGATAATCGCTTCGATGGGGAGTGATCGCGATGATCTTCGAAACCGTAATGTCCGGGTGAGCCACGCATAATCGCCGGGCCGCGTCGCGCGCCTCATCGATGCGCCCGAGAAGTCCAAGGCAAGCGGCCAGCGAGCGAAGGGGCCAGATGAGTTCGGGGCGCTCCAACATCCCCTTGCGGCACCAGGAAAGCGCATCCTCGTAGCGCCCCGCCGCGAAATGCGCGTTGCGGATGCCGAAATAGCAATTGAAATTCATCGGATCGAAAGGGCTCAGCCGGATGGCGCGCTCGAAATGCTCGATCCGATCTCGGACATTCCCGATGAAGTGACGCCGGACTATGTCGCGCGGCGCTTCTCGAGCTTAAAGACCTCGAAGCCGACGCCCCTCATGCTTCGGTCGACAGCGGGCAAGACACGACCATGGCATTCTCGCTCGCGCGAAAGAGCAAGAGCAAGAGCAAGAGCAAGAGCAAGGCCCGCCTTTACGCTCTTTGAGCATTTGGGAAGGCCGGTTACGCGAACGGCCCCGCGCGAGACGCAAGCTGAGCGGCCCTGTCGTCGCTATCGTTCGGACGGGTCAGGAAAGAACAGGATGTTCTTCTGAGTCTCGTCGATGCCGCTCGCGCTGATCTCGATGGTGTTGCCGACCTTCACGCCGCCGATCGTGAAGCCGGTGACGTTTTGGACGTTCACATAGCCCACGATTGAAAGCGATCCGGGTGGCGCAACGGGCGAGCCGCAGCTTTGGCCCGAGCCTTTCATGTCGACAAAGAACGTCATGGGCCTGCCCTTGGCGATCATTCTGTGGTCGACCGCATAGATGTAGGCGTTCAAATCGACTTGCGCGTTGATCTTCTTCGAGCAGACCACATTTCGGGTGCTCGGCGTCCAACAAAGCTTGGTGCAGCCGAAGGTCTGTTGCTGCGCCAAGGCGCTCGCCGTTCCCGCAAGCAACAGCCAAAAGGCCACGAGGCCTCGCCATCTGGTCATGGACGGCGTGCCGGCAACGATGGCCCGATCATTTCCTTACGCATTTTTCGCTCAATCACTTTCGCTTGAATTCACTGGCCTTTTCCAGTTCGCCTTTGAGGCGATCGTAATCTTCGACGTGGAGGCGAAGAGATTCCTCGAAAACGGCGAGGTGGGCGACGGATTGGACCCGTGTCGTGGCCGTCGCCCTCCAATCCCGCGACGATCTCGCATTGGCGTTCGAGATGTCGTCTTCCCTCGACAACACGCGATTCGGCCCGGGCAAGCTGCAGGCTTGATCTTCGCGCGATCCTCCATGACGGATCAATCTATCATCTTGTGAAAGGACGCGCATGAGCGAGATCGGAGAGCGGCGCCCCTCGGTCTGCGGCTCCGCACAAGGCATTCACGCGTGCAGAAGCTCGGAGATCGCGGCCACGATCTTCTTGGGGTTGGCTGGCTTATGAAGAAGAGCGCTTCGAGGCCACATCATTCGCACCGCATCCGTCTCGCTTTGTCCGGTGTAGAAGATGAACGGAATGCCGCGTTCCGCGAGCCGCCGCGCCGCCGGCTCGACCGTGTCGCGACCCAGCCTGATGTCGAGGATGGCGGCCGCGAGACCATCCGCTTCGACGAGGGACATGGCGGCGTTGAGCGTGCGGCAGGAGCCTACGATCTTGGCGCCTGCGTCCGTGAGTGCGGATTCAAGTTCCATGAGGATGAGGAAATCGTCCTCGACCACGATCAAGCGTGCTCCTGAGAGAGGAAGAGCGACCTCATTCGCGGCGCTCGCTTCCATTCTCCAGCTCCTCACGCCTCCGGCAATGGCACCTCGATTGTGCAAACGAGGCCTTCGGGCCGGAATTCGCGGGTCACCTTGGCATCCGGGATGCCACTCTCGATGAGAGCGCTTCCAAGCCCCTTCGCCCCCCTTGTCTTTGCCGATGGGCTGCCCGTCTCCTTCCACACAACGGTGAGGAGACGCTTTCCGTTCCCTGATCCGATATTCCAGCTCACGTCCACGGTGCCGTCGGGTCGAGAGAGGGAACCGTGCTTTGCGGCGTTCGTCGCAAGCTCGTGGAGGACGAGCCCGAACGGTGTCGCAAGATCGGCCGGCAGCAGGATCGCCTCACCCTCGATCCGCAAGCGTTCCGAATTTTCGGTGACATAGGGTTCGAGCTGATTGCCCGCGAGCGCGCCGAAATCCGCTCCCTTCCATTCCGAGCCGACGAGGAGGTTGTGCGCGCCGGCGAGAGCCGAGAGCCGCCCCTCGAACCGCTCGACAAATTCCTTGTTGGAGCGGCTGTTGCGCAAGGATTGATGGGCGATCGCCTGCACCACGGCGAGCGTGTTCTTGACGCGATGCGTGAGCTCGCCCAGCAGCATCTTCTGGCGACTTTCCAATTGATTGCGCTCGGTGACATCGCGCGTGCTTTCGAGCGCGAGGCGCCGGCCATTGAGCGTCTCGAGCACGATGCGGCTTTCGATCGTGAGCTCCCGCCCGTCCTTTGTCCGGTGCTTGAGCGTGCCGTTCCAATTGCCATCGCGGCGGAGCTGTTCCCTGAGCGCAGCGAAAGAAGAGCCCGGCACCACCGTCTGAAGCAGCTGATCCTTTCGCCTTCCGAGCGCCTCGTCGCGGGAATAGCCGTAGAGCTCCTCGCTGCCGCGGTTCCATTCGATGATACCGTCGTCGAAATCCCAGATGAAAATCGGGTCATGCGACAAGTCGACGAGGCGCTTTTCCTGAAGCAGCTTCTGCTCGCTCTCGCGCAATGCCTGCTCGACTTGCAGCCGCTCGCTCACATCGACGAAGGTGATCACCACGCCGTCGATCTTGTCGTCGACGGTGCGATAGGGGCGAAGCCGCACGTCGTACCAGCGTCCCCCGCGGCTGCGCACCTCGCGGCGGATCGGGGCCAGGTGCGCGAGCACGGCCTGCGCGTCCTTCACCAGATCGTCATATTCGAGGAGATGGGCAAAATCCGTGACCGCGCGCCCCTCGTCGCTCGGCGTGATCCGGAAAAGCTCCGTCACCTGCTCGGTGAAGCGCTTGATGCGCAAGCCCGGATCGAGGAACAAGGTGCCGATATCGGTCGCGGCCATCAAATTCTGCAAATCGCTGTGGGCGCGCGAAACCACGTCGAGCTTGATCTTGAGCTCGCTGTTGACCGTCTGCAGCTCCTCGTTGATCGATTGCAGCTCTTCCTTGCTGGTCTCGAGCTCTTCGGAGGTCGACCGATATTCCTCGTTGATCGATTGCAGCTCTTCGTTGGCGGCGCGAAGCTCCTCGTTCGCCGCTTCCGATTCCTCGCGCGTGGTGCGCATCCGCGCCTGGGTGAGCTGAAGCTCTTCGGTCAGGCGCCGCACCGTCTCATCGGTCGCATGCTGCTGGTCATGAGACGCCGAGAGAACCTGCTCGACGGCTTCGCCCTCGATGAAGAGCACGACCGCGGTGCGGACCTTTTCCTCGTCCCCCTCCTCGCCCGGCAATACCTGAAGGTGCACGCGATGCGGCGAGCCGTTGAAGCGCACGAGAATCGGCATTGTGAGTGTCGCCTTGCGCTGCTCGAAAGCGCGATTGAGCGCACTGCTCAACTCAAAGCGCAGCTCCGGTCGCGCAAGATCGACCAGGTTGCCGCTCAGCGGACCTCCGGAAGGCTGGAGATAACGCCCGGCATTCTCGGACAGATGCACCACCCGATGCGCCTCGTCGACCAGGACGCTCGGGGGTGCCACCTTTTCGAGCGCCATGCGATGGGACGCCACCTCGTTCAAGAGCGCGTTCGGGCTCAAGGAGCGTGCCGCCTGAGGCCCGGGCTCGTGCATGCCCAACCCACCGAGAAGGCGAGGCAGGAGGCGTGGCTTGTCGCCCGGGTGCGTGGTCGACTGGTAGATTCGCGCCTTGCGCTCGATGCTGCGGAACAGCCCCGGAGGGTTGTCGGCGGTCTCGGACGAGCCGAGCAGCAAATAGCTGTCAGGGTTCAGCGCATAGTGGAAAGTGCTGCACGCCTGCTGTTGCAGATCCCGATCGAGATAGATGAGCAAATTGCGACAGGAGATGAAATCGATCCGCGAGAAGGGCGGGTCCTTCAAGAGGCTGTGGCTCGCGAACAGCACGATGTCGCGCACCTCGCGCCGCACGCGATAATGGTCGCCCTCGCGCGAGAAGAAGCGGCGCAAGCGATCCTCGCTCACATCCGTCTCGATCGCGGTGGGGTATCGGCCTTCGCGAGCGATCGCGAGCGCCCGCGCATCGAGATCGGAGCCGAAGACCTGCAAGCCCGGGCGCACATCGCGCTTGGTCGATTCCTCGAGGAGGAGCATGGCGATGGTGTAGGCTTCCTCGCCGGTGGCACAACCCGGCACCCAGACGCGAATGGAAGCGCTGGGCTCCTTGGCGTCGAACAGTTGAGGAAGCACCCGCGACTTGACGGCCTCGAATGTCTCGCTGTCTCGGAAAAAGGTGGTCACCGAGATCAGGAGATCGCTGAGAAGCGCCTGGGCTTCCTCGGCCGTGTCCCGCAGGAATGTGTAATATTCCCGCAAATTGTCGGCGCGCGTCACCTGCATGCGGCGCGCGATGCGCCTCACGATCGTCGAGCGTTTGTATTTCGTGAAGTCATGTCCGGTACGGACCCGCAAATGGGCGAGAATCCGCCGCAAGAGCTCCTCGTCGAACTGGCGTGCATCCCTGACGGAGCCGATCTCCTTGTTGCGCACAAGCTCGGCCAGGCGTCCCGCGAGTTCCCGCACCGGGAGCACGAAATCAGCCATTCCGGTCGCGATGGCGCTGCGCGGCATCGAAGGATATTCGGCCTCGCCCGGCTCCTGCACCAAGATGATGCCGCCGGCCTCTTTCACCGCCCCGACCCCGATCGCGCCGTCCGAGCCGGCCCCGGTCAAGATCACGGCGAAGCCGTCGCCATGGTGACCGGCAAGTGATCGGAAGAAGAGGTCGATAGGGGCGCGCTGGCCCCGCGGCTCGTCGAATTCCGATGCCGAAATTTCATGGTCGGATATGTGGAGCCGGCGATCGGGCGGAATCACGTAAACGCGGTTCGCGTGCAGCTTTTGGGAGGTCTCGACTTGCGCGACTTGCATCTTTGTGCGCGTCGCAAGAATACTCGACAGGTCGCTATGGCTTTGCGGGTCGAGATGCACGATCACGACGAAGGCCGCGCCTGTGTCGTTCGGAAGCGCCTCGAAGAAGGTCTGCAAAGTGCGGACACCCCCTGCCGAAGCACCGATGCCGACGATCACGGGCCTCGTTCGAGGTTGCTCATCTTGAATATGCTCTTCAGGCCCGGTGGGTCCTTCGTCTCCGTTTGCCATGACACCACCTCCGAACTTCCCCCCTTTTCAAATTTAATCCCAAGGCATTCATCATACAAAC
>Ga0213875_10002171_pt1 | contig 11973 bp, 11 predicted proteins | sample BarmaccomBMRX_R8_FD_160105 | JGI IMG/M metagenome (GOLD analysis project Ga0213875, IMG submission 160105) | Root-associated microbial communities from Barbacenia macrantha in rupestrian grasslands, the National Park of Serra do Cipo, Brazil - RX_R8 | ecosystem: Host-associated > Plants > Roots... | reverse complement strand
GATGCGTCTTCTGGGGAGCCGGGGTGCACCTGTGGTCCGGGGCGCTCTACGTGACACAGACCGCCGCGGCCGTGCGGCGTCGAGTCCGAGACGGCAACGCCTAGATCACGATCTCGGCACGCTGCTGCGGTACACCAGCGGTGCGGCCGGCTCGGCTGCCAGGGTCGTCCCTATGCTCGACCCGTCCCATGCTCGGCCTGGTCGAGGTGACCAGGGAGAAGGAAGGCTCATCACGTGGTTCCCGAGGATCTGAGGTACACCCGCGAGCACGAGTGGGTGGCGCGAGTGGATGCCGACGTGGTGCGCATCGGCATCACTGACTACGCCCAGCAGCAGCTCGGTGACGTCGTGTTCGTCCAGCTGCCTGAGATCGGCGAAGACGTGGCGGCCGGCCAGACGCTCGGTGAGGTGGAGTCCACCAAGAGCGTGTCCGACCTCTTCGCGCCGTTGGCCGGTGAGGTCACCGCCCGCAACGACGAGTTGGACGCGCAGCCGGAGCTGGTCAACTCCGATCCGTACGGTAAGGGCTGGATGGTCGAGCTGGCGGTGTCCGATCCGGCCGCGGTAGATGGGCTGCTCGCCGCCGAGGACTACCGGGAACTGGTGGACCAGGGCTGATGTCGATCTTTCGCAAGATGTTCGGCTGGTTGGGGAGCCGCCCCGGGCGCGGCCGGTCCGACACGGTAGGTTGGGCTTATCTCGAAGGACCCACCAGCAGGAGGCGAGCTCAGGTGAGCGCGAATGACGAGCCCGGCGTTCCGCCGGAGCAGGCCCCGGAGCGGACCACGATCTTCAAGGCCGACTTCTCCACCGACACGGAGACCCCCGCGGGCGAGCCGGCGGTCGCCGGTGTCGACGCGTTGCCGGCCGGGTCCGCGTTGTTGGTGGTCAAGCGCGGTCCGAACGCGGGGTCGAGGTTCTTGCTGGACCGGGACACCACCAGTGCGGGCCGACACCCGGACAGCGACATCTTCCTCGACGATGTCACCGTGTCACGACGGCATGCGGAGTTCCGCCGGGAGGGCGGCGAGTTCCTGGTGATCGACGTCGGCAGCCTCAACGGCACGTACGTCAACCGTGAGCCGGTCGACCACGCGGTGCTGGCCAACAGCGACGAGGTACAGATCGGCAAGTTTCGCCTCGTGTTCCTCACCGGCCCGGGAACCGGAGGCCAGGAGGGCTCGTGACCTCGGCCGGGCGGCCACAGCGCGACAGGTTGAGCATCGGGGCGGTGCTTGCACAGCTCCGGTCCGAATTCCCTGACGTGACGATCTCGAAGATCAGGTTTCTCGAATCGGAAGGCCTGGTGTGCCCGGCGAGGACACCGTCCGGTTATCGGCAGTTCACCGCGTCGGACGTCGCACGGCTGCGGTTCGTGCTCGCTGCCCAGCGGGATCGCTATCTGCCGCTGAAGGTGATCAAGGCGCAGCTGGACGCGGTCGATGGGGGTAGTGCACCGATGATGCCGGGTTCCCGATCTTCTCGGCCGCTCGTCGCGGTGGACGGGCTGCCGGCCACCGAGGATTTCTCGGGCGACCACGACGTGCGCATCACCCGGGAGGAGCTGCTCGCCGAGACCGGTGTTGGCGCACCGATGTTGGCCGAACTGGAAACCTGTGGTGTGGTCCGGCCGGGAGCGGCCGGGTTCTACGACCGCGACGCCGTACGGGTTACCCGTGTCGTGATGGCAATGGCGGAGTTCGGCATCGAGCCTCGTCACCTGCGCGCGTTTCGCGTGGCGGCTGACCGTGAGCTGGGACTGCTGGGACAGATTGTGGCGCCGATGGCCTTGCGGCACGATCCCGACTCCCGCAGGCGTGCCGAGGAGGTCGCTGGCGAGTTGGCGTCGCTGTCGGTCGCCCTGCACACTCTTCTCGTGCGGGCAGGACTGCGCGGTGTTCTGGGCCGCTGATGCCGGTGCCGGGGCGGAGCCCTTGGCTGGGCGCGGTTCTCGACTGTTCCGCGAGTGGAGCGGAACCAGATGGGCATTGGTTCCGCATGACGGGTAGCGTCGTGGAAGACAATGGAGGATCCTCGTGAGCGCGGGGACGCCACGGTTGTGCGCACCGAGGGAGGCGATACCCGATGAGCGAGATGCGTGTCGTCGGAGTCCGGGTCGAGCTGCCCGCGAACAGCCCGATCCTGTTGCTGCGCGAAGCCGACGGTGACCGGTACCTGCCGATCTGGATAGGGCAGGCCGAGGCTACTGCCATCGCGATCGAGCAGCAGGGCGTGCGCCCGTCCCGACCGTTGACCCACGACCTGCTCAAGGACGTGATCTCGGCACTGGGTCGCGAACTCGAACAGGTTCGCATTGTCGACCTTCAGGAGGGCACCTACTTCGCGGAGCTGGTTTTCGACGGTGACGTCCGGGTTTCCGCGAGGCCAAGCGACTCGATCGCGTTGGCGCTGCGGGTCGGCGTGCCGATCCACGCCGAGGAGTCGGTGCTCGCCGAAGGCGGCCTGGTCATCCCCGACGAGCAGGAGGACGAGGTCGAGAAGTTCCGCGAATTCCTCGACTCGGTCTCGCCGGAGGACTTCCGCGGCGCGGACACCTGAGTGTTCGTTGTCTGCCGCGCTGCGGAAGTCGGGGCTCGGGTGCGGGTGTCCCGCAACAACAGTCGCGGCGCGGACACTCGGATGGCGGCACCGGAGTGACCGTGCCTCAACGGCGCTGACACGCGATCCGTTGGGCCTCTAGGCTGATCGCCTTTCCGTCGAGCGGGAGGTCGGCAAGGCCATGCTGAGAAATCGGGTTCTGCTCATCGCCACACTGTCGGTCATCGTGGGAATGACGGGTGTCATTCCGGCTGACGCGTCGCGGCAGTCCGGCCCGCCGGCTGGCCGGCTGGAGGCTGGGCACGGCGTCGAGCACGGTGCGCCGCGGTCGACGCCGTGCGGGTTCATCCCAGCCGTGCCCGCGGACCGGTTCAAGGGTGTTCCCGTGTTCGACGCGGTCCTGGCCGCTCGGCCATACAGCGCACGCCTGCTCACCAGTCAGGGTGAGATCGACTTCAGCGCGCTGACCGGCCAGGCGCCCTGCACCACGTTCTCGTTCCGGTACCTGGCCGAGCGAGGCTACTTCGATCTGACTCACTGTCACCGGTTGACCACGCAGCGGATCTATGTGCTGCAGTGCGGCGATCCGACCGGCACTGGCAGCGGCGGCCCCGGATACTCCTTCTCCGACGAGAACCTGACCGGGGCAACGTATCCGGCCGGCACCGTGGCGATGGCCAACGCGGGCCCGGACACCAACGGCAGTCAGTTCTTCATCGTGTGGCGGGACACGAAGCTCTCGCCGGCATACACACCGTTCGGTCGGGTAACCGCGGGCATGGGTGTCCTGCGCGCGATCGCGGCGGGAGGTGAGGACGATCAGAACGCCTCGGGAGATGGGTTCCCGACACTACCGGTCGAGTTCCTGCACGTATCGGTCTCCCCGCGCTGACCGGCCGGATACCGAGGCCGGCGACTCCGTGTCACGGCGAACCGGACACTGTCGCACACCGTAACCATGGAGTCACCATCGAGGGTGCGTTCGATCCCGCGCGTCGCGTTGACCCGTCAGACGGGCCGACCTAACGTCAGGGTGAGTTCGCCGTGATGGTGCGCGCCCGTGTCGGCGTGGACGTGCCGACGGGGCCCAGCGGACGGACTTTGGGGTTGTCGTCGCCGGTCGGCGGACCGGTCGAGGGGAGGCTGTCGTGGTCGAGCACCATATCGCCGGTAAGGAGGGGCCTAGCAGGGCCGAAACCGGCGAGCAGGGCGCTCTGTTCCCGGATGCCTCGTTGCCCGACGACATGGTTGGTTACCGGGGAGCGGTGGCGTGCCAGATCGCCGGTATCACCTATCGGCAGCTGGACTATTGGGCACGCACTGGGCTGGTGGCACCCACGATACGGGACGCCACCGGTTCCGGCAGCCATCGGCTGTACTCGTTTAAGGACCTCCTGGTGCTCAAGGTGGTCAAGCGGCTGCTGGACACCGGGGTGTCGCTGCAGAACATCAGAGTGGCCGTCGACCATCTGCGGCGCAGGGGCGTGCGGGACCTGGCCAGGATCACGCTGTTCAGCGACGGCGCCACCGTCTATGAGTGCACCTCACCTGAGGAGGTCGTCGACCTGCTGCAAGGTGGGCAAGGCGTGTTCGGCATCGCGGTCAGCGGTGCGATACGGGAGATCAGCGGCACCATTCACGAGTTCCAGGCGGAGCGGGTGGCCGGCGTCGCCGGAGTGGCCGAGCCGGACCACGGTGGACTTGACGAGCTTTCCCACCGCAGACGCGCCCGACGCACTGGCTGATGAGCCATGTCATGGTGAGAATGGGCCGCACGGCAGGGTAGGCTCAACGGTGTAGTCGTGAAGCCCATGCGGGAGAGTTCGCTCCGGTCGCGAAGACCGGTGCGGCGCCGAAGGAGCAACTCCTCCCCGGAACCTCTCAGGCGGAAGAGACCGCGTGGGTGAGACGCCTCTGGAAAGTGGGACGGATCACCTGATCCGTCCCCGCCGACGGTGCAAGCCCGGTTGACCGGGCGAAGCTCTCAGGCGCCCAGGCGGGGACGTGGACCAGCCGGGCGGGGACAGAGGGGGAGGGCAGCGCACCCGTGTCCCCATGCCCCGCCCCGAGAGGCCGTACATGTCCACCAAATCACTCCGTGACCGCGTTGGGCCGACGCAGTGGCCGACGGGCGGCGTGTCCGTGGTCCCTGGCTCGACCGACCGTCTGCCACTGGCCGCGTTGGAGCACGACACCCCGTTCGCGGAGCGGCACATCGGGCCCCGCGCGGCCGAACTCGCCAGGATGCTCGAGGTCATTGGTGTCGGCTCGCTGGACGAACTGGCTGAGCGGGCGGTGCCGAAGTCGATCAGGGTCGATGACCGGGGCCTGGAGCTGCCGCCACCGGCCACCGAGGTCCAGGCACTCGCCGAGTTGCGGACGATGGCCGGTCGCAACCGACCGCTGGTGCAGATGATCGGCCTCGGCTACCACGGCACGGTCACCCCGGGGGTCATCCTGCGCAACGTGTTGGAGAACCCCGCCTGGTACACCGCGTACACCCCCTACCAGCCGGAGATATCACAGGGCCGGCTCGAGGCGCTGCTGAACTTCCAGACCATGGTGGCCGACCTGACCGGTCTTCCGGTGGCGAACGCCTCGATGCTCGACGAGTCGACCGCCGCGGCCGAGGCCATGACCCTGCTGCGGCGCGCCAGCCGGTCCCGCTCCACGCGCTTCCTCGTGGACGCGGACACCCTGCCGCAGACCGTGGCCGTCATCCGGACAAGGGCCGAGCCGCTGGGTATCGACGTGGTCGTGGCTGACCTGTCCGGCGGGATCGACGTGCTGGGGTTCGACGACGACTTCTTCGGTGTCCTGTTGCCGTATCCAGGCGCGAGTGGAGTGCTGCGCGACCACGAGCCGGTTGTCGCTCGGGCACACGAGGCTGGTGTCGGTGTCGTGGTGGCCGCGGACCTCCTCGCGCTGACCATGCTGCGCCCGCCAGGGGAGATCGGCGCCGACGTGGTGGTCGGCACCACCCAGCGGTTCGGCGTGCCGATGGGGTTCGGTGGCCCGCACGCGGGCTATCTCGCGGTGCGCCGTGGCCTCGAACGGCAGCTGCCTGGGCGGGTCGTCGGCGCGAGCGTCGACGTCGACGGCAACCGCGCGTACCGGTTGGCACTACAGACCCGCGAGCAGCACATCCGTCGGGAGAAGGCCACGAGCAACATCTGCACGGCGCAGGTGCTGCTCGCCGTGATCGCCTCGATGTACGCGGTGTACCACGGCCCGGAGGGGCTGCGCGCCATCGCCGCGAGGACGCACCGAATGGCTGTGGTGCTGGCGGCCGGTCTGCGCGCGGGAGGGGTCGTCGTCGTGCACGGCGAGTTCTTCGACACCGTGGTCGCCAACGTACCTGGCGGTGCGGAGCGGACCGTGGACGCGGCAAGGGAACTCGGCGTGAACCTGAGACTCGTCGACGACGACCATGTCGGTGTGTCCTGTGACGAGGTGACCACGCGTGAGCACCTTGCTCTCGTGTGGCGGGCATTCGGCGTCGATATGTCCGATGTGGACGAGCTGGATCGGGACACCACCGACGGTGTCCCGACAGGGCTGCGCAGGACCAGTGCCTTCCTGACTCACCCGGTGTTCAACACGCACCGGTCGGAGACCGCTCTGCTGCGGTACCTGCGCGTCCTGTCGGACAAGGACGTCGCGTTGGACCGCAGTATGATTCCGCTCGGCTCCTGCACGATGAAGCTCAACGCCACCACCGAGATGGCCGCCGTCACCTGGCCGGAGTTCGCCCAGTTGCATCCGTTCGCGCCGGCCTCCGACGCCGCTGGGTTGCTCGCGATCGTCGCCGATCTACAACGCTGGCTGGCCGAGATCACCGGATACGACGCGGTGAGCCTGCAGCCCAACGCCGGTAGCCAGGGCGAGTTCGCCGGCCTGCTGGCGATCAGGGCCTACCACCGCTCACGCGGGCAAGCCGAGCGGAACGTGTGTCTGATTCCGGCCAGCGCGCACGGTACCAACGCGGCCAGCGCCGTGATGGCGGGCATGCGGGTCGTCGTCGTGCGGTGCGATGAGCGAGGCAACATCGACATGGCCCACCTCAGGTCCACTGTGGACGATCATGCGGACGACCTCGCCGCGATCATGATCACTTATCCGTCCACGCACGGAGTCTACGAGGACACCGTGCGGGAGGTGTGCGGTCTCGTACACGACGCGGGCGGCCAGGTCTATGTCGACGGCGCCAACCTCAACGCCCTGATCGGTCTCGCCAAGTACGGCAGGTTCGGCGCCGACGTGTCGCATCTGAACCTGCACAAGACCTTCTGCATCCCGCACGGCGGCGGCGGCCCCGGTGTCGGCCCGATCGGCGTCCGCGCGCACCTCGCCCCGTTCCTGCCCAACCATCCAGCACAGCCGGCGGCAGGCCCGGCCACCGGGATCGGCCCGATCAGCGGCGCACCATGGGGCAGCGCCTCGATCCTGCCGATCTCCTGGGCCTACGTGCGGATGATGGGGGCTGACGGGCTGCGCCGGGCAACTCTGACCGCGGTGGCCGCGGCCAACTACGTCGCACGGCGGCTGGACGAGCACTTTCCGGTGTTGTACGTGGGCGAGCACGGATTCGTCGCACACGAGTGCATCCTCGACCTGCGCCCGATCACCAAGGCCACCGGCGTCACCGTGGACGACGTGGCCAAGCGGCTTGCCGACTACGGTCTGCACGCTCCAACGATGTCCTTCCCCGTCGCGGGCACGCTCATGGTCGAGCCGACCGAGAGCGAGGATCTGGCCGAGCTGGACCGCTTCTGTGCGGCCATGATCTCGATTCGGCGGGAGATCGACCGAGTTGGCGCGGGGGAGTGGCCGCGTGAGGACAATCCGCTGCGCAACGCCCCGCACACCGCCGCATGCCTGACTAAGGGGGAATGGACGCATCCCTACACACGCCAGGAGGCGGTGTTCCCCGCCGGTGTCGACGCGCCGAAGATCTGGCCGCCGGTGCGCCGGATCGACGGGGCGGCCGGTGACAGGAACCTGGTGTGCTCCTGCCCTCCGCTGGAGGCCTACCAGGACTGAGTTCCGGGGTCGCCTTGCTCCGCACATCGCTGGCGCCGGCCAGTCGAGCCTGAGTAGGGTGTGCCGACGTGAGGTGTGCCGGAAGTTCTTCGTGGACGGTGCGGTGGGGCAGCGAGCACGCCGTGGACCTGGCGCTGTACGTCCGCGACGCGCTGGCGCTCTCGGTGCGGACCGACCCCGAGTTGCCTCGGCTTGAGCCGTCGGTTCCAGTGAGCGTTCCCAGCGGCGTGAAACGTGATGTTGTGCGGCAGCAGTGGCAGGATTGGTGGGTCGAGGTGCTGGCCCACCCTCGGACGGAGGCTGCCGAGAAGCCGCGAGAACGATGGGCCAGCTATCCGGGCAATGCGGACTCGCCGTCGCTGAGCCGACGTCCGGAACTGCGCGCCGCCGTGCAGGCGCTGAGTGGGCCGGCCGCGGAGCACGTCGCCGCGCGGGTTCACGACACGACCCCGCGGGTTTCGTATGTCGGCCAGACGGTGCGGGAGTTGGAGACCGAGCTGGGGCGTCAAGCCCGGCCGTTTCGGCTCATGGTCACGCAGGTGGGCGTGGCTGGCCCGGTTTGGCACCGTCTGGCCACCGACCACGTACTGGTCTCTACTCGATTTCGCAACGACGAGCCCGCTTGCCGAGCCGCGTTGCGTACGCTCGTCGCCGAGTTGGCCTGACGCCGTCCAACAATCCGTAACGAGTCGGGCGCGATGCATGGGGCGTACGCGGCACATTACGTGCGTGACGTTTCGCGTCGGTGACGGTGCTGTCCGGAATATGCCAGCACTTTGGCTCCTCGGCTGCTCAACTGGAGTTCAACATCGTTGATCAGCCAAGGAATGGGGAGCCATGCCGGGGGTTGCGACACCCGTGGTCACGAGGAGCGGCAGCACACGGATCACGGCATCGATGCGGACGGGTTGGCTCGCTGTCCTGTCGGTCATGATGGGCATCTTCTCCATCGTGACAACGGAGATCCTTCCAATCGGTCTGCTGACGTCGATCGGCGACAGCTTCTCCGTCTCCGACGGAACCGCGGGTCTGATGATGACCATGCCGGGCTTCCTCGCCGCCGTCGCCGCCCCGACCATCACCATCGCCACCGCCCGTGTGGACCGCAGGACGATGCTGTGGGCGTTCATGGTCCTGCTGACCCTGGCCAATGTCGTTGCGGCCGCCGCACCCGGCTACTGGGCCGTGTTGGTCTCGCGCGTCCTTATGGGGATCACTATCGGCGGGTTCTGGTCGATCGCCGCCGGCCTCGCCGAACGGCTCGTACCACCCCGTTCGGTTCCGCGGGCCACCGCGGTGATCTTCTCCGCGGTCCCCCTTGGATCTGTGCTCGGCGTTCCAGCGGGAACGTTCATCGGTGATGTCGGCGGTTGGCGCGTGGCCTTCGTCGTGATGGCGGCTCTCTCGGGCGCCGTGCTCGCGGCACTCGTCGTCGTGTTGCCGCCGATGCCTCCCGTCCAGGTCACTCGCCTTGGCGTCCTTCGGGACCTGCTCCGCCGGTCGAGCACACGTCTCGCCTTGCTGGTCACATTCCTCGTCGTCTTGGCGCACTTCGGCACGTACACCTATGTGACGCCATTTCTGGAGCAGGTGACCGACGTAGCCTCGGACGCCATCACGATCCTGCTCCTGGTCTACGGCGCGGCCGGCGTCGTCGGCAACTTTCTCGCCGGCACAAGGGCTGTGCGGTACCCGCGTGCGACGTTCGCTGCGAGCGCCACACTGCTGGCAGGAGCGACACTGCTGCTCCCACTGTTCGGCACCTCGCAGAACGGCGCCGTGATACTCCTGGTGATCTGGGGCCTGGCCTACGGCGCCGTTCCCGTGTGCTCGCAGACGTGGTTCGCCAGGTCGGCCCCCCGCGCGCCCGAGGCCGCTTCGGTCCTGTTCACCGCGTCCTTCCAGGCGACGATCGGAATCGGCGCCCTCACCGGCGGTGTCGTCGTCGACCGAGGTTCCCCGTCGACCGTGATGCTGTGCGGCGGGTTCACGGCCGTTCTGGCGGTGGCTGCCATCGCCGTCCGTCCCTGTCACAAGTTGGCGGTCTCGCCGGTTCCTGATGAGTGACGAGCCCAGAAGGAGTGGCGATGAACAGTCACATGTGTCCCGTACCCCACCCGGCCCCGACGCGCCGGAGCCAGCCGTGATCGCGGCGCGGCGCTGGCTGCGTGCCGGACTGACATTCCTCGCCGTCACCCAGGGCGCGGCCGGCGCGGTACAACTACTGTTTCCGGAGCTGTTCTATCGAGACTTCCCGATACAGACGCATGCCTGGGTGGCCATGCTGCCGCCGTACAACGAGCACCTGATGCGCGACGTCGGGGCGGGCACGCTCGCCTATACGCTGGTGCTCGCGGTCGCAACCATCACCATGGAGCGCCACATGGTACGCGCCGCACTTGCCGCCAATCTAGCTTTCAGCCTGCCACACTTCCTTTTCCATGCCGTCCACCTGGGCGGAATGCCACTGGTCGACGCGATCACCCAGACCGCGACGCTCGCGCTGGCCGTCGTGCTCCCCGCCGTTCTGCTCATCGTGTCCATGCGGCTGGGCGGTATTCGCTGCTTTTGCGAGAAGACAACCGGCAGGCAACCATGGGATCCATGACTGACGAGAACGCCGGCACCCTGGTCGGGACGTGGCGCAATCAGTATGGCTCGATCCTGACCATCGCCGAAGATTCCGGCCAGCGGCTCGCGGGCACGTTCCGCACGGCGTTGGGCGACAGCACGTTCGCGGGTGACGACGCTGAGATCACCGGCATCCACGTCGGCGACTGTGCGCACTTCGCCTTCAGCCGCTCCGGCCCGACTGGTGACACGATCGCCTCGTTCACCGGCCTCGTGCGCGAAGGGCGGTTGGAGACCGTGTGGCATGTCGTCGCCGATACGGCGGTGAAGTCACCAGGGCCCGGACAGCCACCACAGCTGATGAAACTGCCGTGGGCACACGCCGTCATGACCAACGCCGACACGTTCGAGCGGATGCGCTGACGGATGCGGGTGCCGGTGATTCACTGGAGGCGGCCGGCCCGGTGCAGATCGTCGAAGATGATCTGGTCCACGGGTGCCACCCGGTCGCGGTCGGCGTAGGCCAGCCAGGCGAGCTCTTCGATCTCGCTGCTGGGCACCGGTGTTCCGCGGTGATCGGCGGTGTAGCAGGTCATCCGCACGGTGACGCCCGCGACGTGGCCATGTGCCTGTGCCTCATAGGTGCCGACGTGGATGGCGCTGTCGGCAATGATGGCGACGCACAGCTCCTCGTCGATCTCGCGGACGAGGGTGTCGAGGTCGGTTTCGCCTGGCTCGCGTTTGCCGCCGGGGATGTAGTAGACGTCCTTGCCGCGTGACCGGGCGCCGAGGACCCTGCCCTCCACGAGGTGGATCCATGCGATCTTGTCGATGAGGGTGGCCATGGCGTCCTCCCTGTCTTTCGGGCACGCGTCGCTCGTCCGCGAGCCGTAAATGCGGCCCATCGCTTGCAGCGTCTGGATGACCTGTTCGCGGAGGTCTTCGGGGGCGAGGACTTCGGCGTCGGCGCCGAGCCTGAGCAGTTTGGGAAGGGCCGCCTCGACGGACTCTACGGGTACGGCGAGTTCGGTCCAGCCGTCGGGGCCCGGCTCGCTCTGCGTCCGCACAGCGGCGGCGATGGCGGCCGGTTCCAGCAGATGGGGAAGCCGGTCAAGGCCGTGGCGGGACAGTCGGAGGGTCACTGTCTCCCGAAGGCGGCGTCGCTCGAAGTGGTCGAGGTAGCCGTTCCAGTGAGTGGCCAGGTCGAAGCCGTCAGCACGGTCGAACCGTTCGGCGAGAACCTGCGCCTGGAGGATGCGGGAGACCCGGCATGTGCGGAACCGGCCGTGGCCACAAGACTGGCTGTGACCGCGAGCCACCAGATACCACTGGCCCGCCTTGAGGACAAGACCGTGCGGCTGGACGGTCCGGGAGATCTCATGCGGCTTCGCCCAACGCAGGTAGCGGATCCTCGCCACATGCTGGTTCCAGGTGGCGTCCGCGATCGTCGAGAGATGGGGTATGCGCTCGCCGTCGCGGTACCACGACGGGGCGTCGAAGTGAAAACGGTCGGCGATGCGGTCGGCCCGGCCGCGGAGATCGGCGGGCAGTGCCGCCGTGAGTTTGAGCCGCGCCGTGCTCGCCGCGGTGGCCAGACCCAACTGCGCGGCGGCGGTGGGCAGTCCGGTCAGGAACAGTGACTCGGCTTCGGCCGTCGTGAGTCCGGTCAGCCGAGTCCGGTAGCCGCCGAGCAGCCGGTAGCCACCACCGTGCCCCGGCTCGCCGTAGACCGGCACGCCCACGGCGCTCAATGCTTCCACGTCCCGATAAATGGTTCGTACCGTCACGTCCAGGGCGTCA
>Ga0213875_10002169_pt1 | contig 11981 bp, 11 predicted proteins | sample BarmaccomBMRX_R8_FD_160105 | JGI IMG/M metagenome (GOLD analysis project Ga0213875, IMG submission 160105) | Root-associated microbial communities from Barbacenia macrantha in rupestrian grasslands, the National Park of Serra do Cipo, Brazil - RX_R8 | ecosystem: Host-associated > Plants > Roots... | reverse complement strand
CGGCCTGCACGGCCGCGATGCCCAGCGCGTAGGCGGCCAGGGTGGCGGCCAGCACCCGCTCGGGCCGGCGGCTCCGGTCCAGCACCGCGCCGAACGCGGGACCGCCCGCGGCCCCGGCGATGGTCATCGCGGCCAGCAGCGCCGAGCCGGTGGCAGGCCGGCCGGTCACGGCGAAGCCGAGCAGCAGCACGGCCGGCCCGGACATCTCGTCGCCGGCCCGGGCGGACGCCGCGCCGGACAGGTAGGTCCAGACGTTTGGCGGCAGCGACGCCCCGGCCGCCCCGTAACGCCTTTTCATATTTTTACGTTACACTGTCAGGCGTGCCCGGTCACCAGGACCCCTTCAGCGGCAGCGCGCATGACGCGGCCCAGCGTGCCGCGGACGTCATCGACGTGCTGGTGTCCCGGCCGGGCAGCCGGGACGAGACGGCCCGGCTGGCCCAGCCGGACCCGCCCGACAAGCGGACCCGGCTGGCCGGCGTGCTGCGGGCCTACGGGGAAACCGGTCCGCTCGACCTGTCCGCCGCCGACCTGGCCACCATGCACGCCGCCGCGCTCGAGCTGCGTGCGGTGTTCGCGGCCCCTGACATCGCCGCCGCGGCCGAGCGGATCAGCGCCCTGCTCGCCCGGCAGGCCCGCCCGCCCCGGCTGACCAACCACGGCGGGGAGCACGGCTGGCACCTGCACGTGGACAGCAGCGACGACGCACCCTGGGCCGAGTGGTTCCTCACCTCCTCCGCGCTGGCGCTCGGCGTGCTGCTGGCGGAGCGCCAGGCACCGCCGGCCGGGCTGTGCCGGGCGCGGGCCTGCGGCAAGCCGTTCGTCAACACCGGCCGGGGTGCGCCACGGCGGTACTGCTGCGCCGCCTGCGGAACGCGGGAACGGGTCGCCACGCACCGGGGCAGAAATGCGGCGTGAAAGGCTAGCGGCATGGAATACATACACCTGGGCCGCTCCGGTCTGAGCGTGAGCCGCCTGTGCCTCGGCACCATGAACTTCGGGCCGCTCACCCCGCCCGCCGAAGCGCACGCGATCATGGACCACGCGCACGAGATCGGCATCAACTTCTTCGACACCGCCAACCGCTACGGCGGCCGGATGAGCCCGCCCGGGCAGCTCGCCGAGGGTGACGAGGCCCACTCGGGCTGGACCGAGGAGATCATCGGCGAATGGTTCGCGGCCGGCGGCGGCCGGCGCGAGCGCACCGTGCTCGCCACCAAGCTGTACGGCGCGATGGGCGACTGGCCCAACGAGGGCAAGCTGTCCGCCCTGAACATCCGGCGGGCCTGCGACGCGTCCCTGCGCCGGCTGGGCACCGACTACATCGACCTCTACCAGATGCACCATGTCGACCGGGACACCCCGTGGGACGAGATCTGGCAGGCCATGGAGGTGCTGGTCGCCCAGGGCAAGATCTTGTACGTCGGCTCGTCCAACTTCGCCGGCTGGCACATTGCCCAGGCGAACGACGCCGCGGCCGCCCGTGGCTTCTTCGGCCTGGTGAGCGAGCAGTCGCTGTACAACCTGTTCAGCCGGACGGTCGAGCTCGAGGTGCTGCCCGCCGCGATCGAGTACGGCGTCGGCGTCATCCCGTGGTCCCCACTCGAGGGCGGCCTCCTCGGTGGCGTGCTGAAGAAGGAGCGCGAAGGCCGCCGCCGCGTGGCCGGCCGGGCCAAGCAGGCCGTCGAGGAGCACCACGACCAGATCGCGACGTATGAGGACCTGTGCGACGAGCTGGGCGAGGAGCCCGCCAACGTCGCGCTGGCCTGGCTGCTCCACCAGGAGGGGGTTACCGGTCCCATCATCGGCCCGCGGACCCTGGCTCACCTGGACGACGCCCAGCGCGCGGTCACCCTGGGGCTCGACGACGACGTCCTCAAGCGGCTCGACGACCTCTTCCCCGGCTACCGTCCAGCACCTGAGCACTACGCTTGGTGACTTCGCGCCCCCGGAGCAGCCCCCGGGGGCTGCTCCGGGATCGTTCCGGGGCGCAGCGGGTCACGAACATCGAGCTGTCATGATCTGGCTGGTCTGGGCGTACACCACCTGGGTGACGAACTGGCTGGACCCCGACCGGATGGCGGTCCGGCTGCTGCTGGCGGCGCTGATGCTGATCAGCCTGGCCCACGGCAACGCCCGGGACCTGCTGTGGCTCGGCTCGGTCTGCGTGGACCTGCTCGGCGGCCTGGTGGGCTTCGCCACGCCCGGGCTGGGCCGCTCCCGCACCTCGGACTGGACCATCGAGGGCGGCCACTTCGCCGAGCGCTGCCAGGCGTTCATCCTCATCGCGCTGGGCGAGTCGATCGTCATCATCGGGGCGACCTTGTCCGGCCAGAAGGTGACCACGCCGGGCATCACCGCCTTCGTGGTCGCCTTCGCCGGCGCGGTCGCCCTGTGGTGGCTGTACTTCGACCGGAGCGCCGAGGCCGCGACGGAGAAGGTCGCCCAGTCAGCGGATCCGGGACGCCTCGGCCGTTCGGCCTACCATCTGATTCACCCGGTGATGGTGGCCGGCGTCATCGTGGCCGCGGCCGCCACGACATGATGCTGTCAGCTCCGGACGCGGTGGCCGCGCCCGCCGCCGCGGACCGGCTGCCCTGGCCATCCGGGGTGAAGGCCTCAGCCGCTTCCTGACGGGCCGTCACCGGCCGCGGGGGGTCCGCCACCCTGGACCACCAGCAGCTGATCCGCCCCCATCAGCTCCAGCACCCTGGCCACCGCGGGCTGGGGACGCACCAGGATCAGCTTGCCGCCGCGCTGCTTGAGGGCCCGGCCGGTCAGGGCCAGCACCCGGACCGCGGCGGAGTCCGCGAAGCGCAGCCCGGACACGTCGATCCGCACCTGCCGGGCCCCGCCCGACAGCTGCGCGTTCATCAGCTCGCTCAGCTGCGCGGCCGAGGACCAGTCCGCCTCGCCGGACAGAGTCACGATGGGCCCGGAGTCACCGGCCACCGCCGACGCCTTCAGCACGCCCATGAGGTCAGCATAGCTAGCCGTCGCCGGCAGGTAACGCCGGCGGCGTGAACGTGTTCAGCGCGTCACTCGTCGCCGGGGCCAGCACCATCCCGGCCTGGACCATACCGGGAGAGTATCGCCCGTGCGGTGCCGAGGAGGCCAGACCGGACCTCCGGCGGGTCGACCACCTCGACCTGGTCGCCGAAGCCGGCCAGCCGGTGCACGGCCGCCTGCTCGTGCTCGAACCACAGCCGCACCAGCTGCCAGCCGCCGGCGTCCGGCGGCTGGGCCGTGGCCAGCACAGGCCCGGCGGCCTGGCCGAAGACCTCGCCGAAGGCGGCCAGGGCCGTGGGCGAGGCCCGCACGGTCACCGTGAGCCGGGGACGGCTGGCCTCGAACTCGGCCGACCACTGGGTCCAGAACGAGGCCAGATCGAACCCCTCCGGGCGTGGGCACGGCTCGGCCCGGAGCCGTGCGCTGCGCACCCGCCCGGCCCGGAACACCCGTACCTCGCCACCGGGCATCCGCGCCACCAGGTACCAGGTACCGGCCTTGTTGACCAGGCCGAGCGGCGCTGCGAGCCGCGGTTGGCGGTCACCGGCGTCCCGGTAACCGATCTCCAGGCAGCGGCCGAGCCGCAGTGCCTCGGCCAGCTTGGCCAGGCACGGGACGTCCTCGGGCCCGCCGAACCAGCGCGGCAAGTCCAGGTGCACGAGCGGGCCGCGGGCCGTGGGGTGCGCATCGGCCAGGCCGAGGTCGCGCAGGACGGCCGGCACCCCCAGGATGAGCAGCGCCTCGGCCTCGGCGGGGCGCAGCCCGCGGAGCGGGAACCGGTAACCGTCGAGCAGCCGGCAGCCGCCGCCAGGTCCCGGCTCGCCGAGCACCGGGATACCCGCGGCGCTGAGCGCCTCCAGGTCGCGGTAGACCGTCCGGACGCTCACCCCGGTCTCGTCGGCCAGGCCCCGCGCCGTAACCCGGCCCCGGGCCTGGAGCAGCAGCACCAGGGTGAGCAGGCGGTCGGCGCGCACCCGCTCAAGACTACGACCTATTACTGACAGCAGATGTCGGCAATACCGGTGTACCGTCCGCCAGATGATCACCTGGACCGAGTTCGAACGACAGCAGCCCGCCCTGGCCAGCGCCGGACGCCGGCACCTCTACCAGATCGGCATCGGCCTGGCCTTCCTGGCGACCATCCGCCCCGGCGGCGGCCCGCGCGTGCATCCGGTCTGCCCGGTCATCGGCCCGGCCGGCCTGCATCTGCTGATCATGGCCGGGCCCAAACGGCACGACCTGCGGCGGGACGGGCGGTACGCGCTGCACAGCGAGGCCTGCCCGCCGCCCCGGCAGGACGACGGCTTCGCCCTGACCGGGCGGGCCAGCCAGGTCACCGATCCCGCGGTAGACCGCGCGGTGCGCGAGCAGATGCTGGCCGAGCGGGGCGGGACGGTATGGCCCGGATTCGACGAAGAGATGGTTTTCGAACTCCGTATCGAGCGCTGCCTGCTGATGCAGACCCAAGACGATGACCCCTTCCCCGCTGGGCCTACCATCTGGAGAACGGCAGGCGCCGAGGCCTCCGATATCGTTACCAAGCAGTAGCTCAGGGCGGCCCGGTCCTGCAGCCCAACGGGAAGGACCAGCGGCACGATGAGCCAGGCGGCGGAAGACCGGTATGCGTGGGTCCAGCCCGGGGTGCAGGACCTGGGCGGAGGCGTGTACCGGATCCCGCTGCCGCTGCCGATGGAGGGCCTGAAGGCGGTCAACGTCTACGCCATCACCGACTCCGGCGGAGTCGACCTCATCGACGCCGGGATCGCGCTGCTCCCGGCCCGGGAGCAGCTGGCCGCCGGGCTGCGGGAGATCGGGTACGAGCTGGGCGACATCCGCAATTTCCTGGTCACCCACATCCACATCGACCACTACTCGCTGGCCATCGAGCTGCGCAAGACGTTGCGCAGTGTGGTCTGGCTCGGTGAGGGCGAGCGGGCCAACCTGATCGCGACCCGGGAGATGGTCGACAACCGCAACCAGCGCAACGCCTTCTTCGGCCTGGACGAGCTGCGCCGGCTGGGCGCGGGCGCCCTGGCCAGCGAGCTCGCCGGGCAGGACCACCGGCCGCCCGCGCCGTTCACCGACTGGGAGGATCCCGACCGCTGGGTGAGCGACGGAGCCGACCTGGACCTGCGCACCCGGACGCTCCGCGCCGTGCACACGCCCGGCCATACCCGCGGCCACCTGGTGTTCCACGACGCCGCCGCGCAGGTCATGTTCGCCGGTGACCACGTGCTCCCGCAGATCACCCCGTCGATCGGGTTCGAGGCGGCGGGCAACCGGATGGCCCTGCACGACTACCTCACCTCGCTGGCCAAGACGCTGGCCCTGCCGGACGCCCGGCTGCTGCCCGCGCACGGCCCGGTGGCCGGCAGCGTGCACCACCGGGTCGACGAGCTGCTCACCCACCACGACACCCGGCTGGCCGAGACCCACGCGGCGGTGCAGGCCGGCAACGCCACGCCGCTCGAGGCGGCCGAAGCGATCAAGTGGACCAGGCGCCAGCGCCTGTTCCGCGACCTGGACCTGTTCGCCCGGATCCAGGCGGTCAACGAGACGGCCGCTCACCTCGAGGTGCTGGCCGTCCGTGGTCAGCTGACCAGGACCGTCTCACCCGAGGGTATCGACCACTACCAGGTCAGCGCGCCGGCCGGCTAGCCCGGCACGGACGCGCCCGCCTCGACCCGGTGCATACCGGTATAGACGTTCATGCTGGTGCCGCGCAGGAACCCGACCAGGGTCAGGCCGCCCTCGGCGGCCAGCTCTGCGGCCAGCGAGGACGGCGCGGACACCGCGGCCAGCACCGGCACCCCGATCATCAGGGCCTTCTGCACCAGCTCGAACGACGCGCGCCCGCTGACCAGCAGCACGTGGCCGGCCAGCGGCAGCAGGTCCTGCCGCAGCGCCCAGCCGGCCACCTTGTCGACCGCGTTGTGCCGTCCCACGTCCTCCCGCATGACCGCCAGCGACCCGTCCGGGCCGAACAGCCCGGCCGCGTGCAGCCCGCCGGTCCGGCTGAACACCCGCTGCGCCTCCCGGAGCCGGTCCGGCAGGCCGGCCAGCACAGCGGGGGAGACCCGGGCCGGGTCGGCGGCCACGTCGAAGGCGGACCGGACCCGCACCGAGGCGATGCTGTCCTTACCGCATACACCGCAGGCGCTGGTGGTGAGGAAGTTCCGGTTCGCGGCCACCCGCGCGGCCAGCGGTTCGGTGCCCGGCCGGACCTCGACCGCCGCCACGTTCTCGTCGCACATCCGGATCTGCTGGACCTCGTCCAGACCGCGCAGCAGCCCCTCGGTGAACAGGAAGCCGGCGGCCAGGTCGATGTCGTCACCCGGCGTGCGCATGGTCACGGTGAGCGGCTTGTCCTCGACCCTGATCTCCAGCGGTTCCTCGACCGCGAGCAGGTCGGCCCGGTACTCGGGCACACCGTCCCGCGGCACCTTCAGGATCCGCCGCCGGGCAGTGCTGCCGCTCATACCTCGAGGCTACGCCCGGCATCAGACACCAAAAAACCGGGCCCGGCGGGAGGTCGGACCCGGTGTTTCGGTAAAACCGTCAGCTCGCGAAGTCGAGCAGCGGCTGGGCACGGCTCGGGTGGCGCAGCTTGGACAGCGACTGCTTCTCCAGCTGGCGGATCCGCTCCCGGGTGAGGCCGAGCGCGCGGCCGATCTCGTCCAGCGTGTGCGGGTTGCCGTCGTACAGGCCGAACCGCATGGCCATGATCGTGGCTTCGCGCGGTGTCAGCGCGTCAAGCGCCGAGCGCAGCTGCTCGGCCATCAGCTGGCGGTCCACCAGCTCAGAGGCCTCGGGCGCGTCCACGTCCTCGATCAGGTCACCGATGGAGGTCTCGCCGTCCTCGCCGATGGTCGAGTCCAGGCTGATCGGCTGACGGCTGGTCCGCAGCAGCTCCTCGATCTGGTCCGGGGTCCGGTCTAGCTCGACGGCCAGCTCCTCCGGAGTGGGCTCACGGCCGAGCCGCTGGTGCATGTCCCGCTCGACCCGGCTCAACTTGCTGAGCATCTCGAGCACGTGCACCGGCAGCCGGATGGTCCGGGCCGAGTCGGCGAAGCCGCGCTGGATGGCCTGCCGGATCCACCACATGGCGTAGGTCGAGAACTTGTAGCCCTTGGTGTAGTCGAACTTCTCGACCGCACGGATCAGGCCCAGGTTGCCTTCCTGCACCACGTCCAGGAGCGACAGACCCCGGTCACTGTACTTCTTGGCCACCGACACGACCAGGCGCAGGTTCGCCTCGAGCATGTGCGACTTGGCGCGCCGCCCATCCTCGGCCACCGCCTCCAGGTCACGCCGGAAGTTCTCGTCCAGGCCAGTCGCGGTCTCAAGCTTGTGCTCGGCGAACAGGCCGGCCTCGATCCGCTTGGCGAGGTCCACTTCCTGCTCCGCGGTGAGCAGGCTGGTACGCCCGATCGACTTCAGGTAGGTGTGCACCGAGTCGCCCATGGCGGGGGTCTGGTCGTCCAGGTCCGCTTCGGCGAGCTTGTCGGAGTCGCCGAGCGCGGCCGCCTCCGCTTCCAGGTTCACCACGTCAGCGTCGGCGAGGTCACTATCGGCGTCGTCAGCGGTCTCGGGACCTGTCTCTGCCTTGCCAGCCTCCTTGGCGGCCCGCGCCGTGGCGGGCTGGGCCTTGCCGGCCCGTGCCTTCTCGGCTGCAGAGCGCTTGGGACGGCTCTTGGAGCCCCCCTGATCCAGCTCGTTGGCGAGCCGCACTCCGGCCTCGCTCAGCTCGCGCAGAATGGACCGTCCCTCTGCCGGCGTGAGGCCTGCCTGGTCAAAGGCTGTCCTCAGCTCCGCAAGAGACAGGTGACCCTGGCTCCGCCCGCGCTGGATGAGGTCATCCACTCGGGTCGTGCTCGCCTCGTCATCGACCGTTGACGTGGCCATGGCGATCCGCGGCATGAGACACCTCCCTCCTTCTCGTAACAACGCACACATCACTTATGTCGTTCAATGGGCTTCCACCAAGTACCCATCGCCGCCCCGCGCAGTCTTCAGCGGGAGACATTGTCCGGGCACTATTAAGTAACGCTCTCCGCCTCAGTTTGTTCCCGCCGTAGCAGCTCTTGCCGGAGCCGAACGATGTCTTGCTTCCCGCTCGGGAGCATCGGAACGGCATCGATCATTACGACCCTGCTTGGAAAAGCGTAACGCGGCAGCAGCCCGCGCACATGCATACGGAGCAAATCCAAGGTGGGCGGGTCGGAAGAATCTGCTGGTACCACCACCGCCACGACCCGTTCGCCCCACTCCGCGTCGGCTTGTCCCAGCACTACCACGTCCCGGACGCCGGGGTAGCTCGCCACGGCCGCGGCGACCTCGCCGGGCACCACCTTGTAGCCGCCGGTGTTGATCACGTCGTCGGCCCGGCCGCGCACGGTCAGCCGGCCCGAGGCCTCCAGCCGGCCCAGGTCGCCGGTGCGGAACCAGCCATCGGCGGCCACAGCCGGGCCACCGTAGTACCCGGAGAACAGCACCGGGCCGCGAATCCAGATGCGCTCGTCCTCGCGGACCTCGGCCTGCACACCATCCAGCGGGAACCCGTCGTACACACAGCCACCGCAGGTCTCGCTCATCCCGTACGTGGTGATCACCGGGATACCCGCGTCCCGGGCGTCGCGGAGCAGCGCGGCCGGCGCGGCCGCCGCGCCGAGCAGCACCGAGGAGAAGCCGGCCAGCGGCGCGGCGCCGCCCTCGGCCAGCAGGCGCTGCAGCTGGGTCGGGACCAGCGAGACATGCGCGCAGCCAGACCCGGCCACCGTCCGCGCGTCGGCCCGCCCGGCCAGCACCGGCTCGGTCCCGCTGGCTAGCGACCGGGTCAGCACCTGGAGCCCGGCCACGTGCGTGACCGGCAGGCAGCACAGCCAGCGCTCGGCCGGCCGGGCGCCTACCCGGGCCAGCGAGGCCCGGGCCGACGCCAGCAGCGCGGCCGCGCTCAGCTCGACGCCCTTGGGGGTGCCGGTGGAGCCGGACGTGCCGATAATGACCGCGGTGTCCTCGGCTCGGGCTCCGCCGCCAGGGGCCGAACGGGCGGTGATCTCGCCCTCGCTGTCTTCGACTGCGTCCGGCTCGAAGGCGCTGATCAGCTCGGCGAGCCTGGCCGGGGGCAGCGCGGCGTCCAGCGGGAGCAGCGCGGGCCCCGTGCCGTCGAGCGCGGCCGCCAGCCGCTGCGTGAACCGTGGGGTCGCCCGGTCGACCAGGACCGCATGCAAGGGGCGCATTGTCACGATAGTTAAGGTTAGAACCCGGACAGCGGGAGGTTACGCGTGATCGAACGGCAGCAGCGCGCTGTGATCATTCTCACCGGTGCCGGCCGCCCATGACGGGTCTGCGCCCATGACAGACCTAGCCGAGCTGATCGCGGGCCTGCGCGCGTTCGCCATCCCGATGCCGGTGAAGTTCCGCGGGATTACCCGCCGCGAGGGCGCGCTGATCCAGGGCCCGGCCGGCTGGGGTGAGTTCTCGCCCTTCGCCGAGTACGGGCCGGCCGAATGCGCCCGCTGGCTGGCCAGCGCGGTCGAATCGGCGACCCGTGGCTGGCCCGCGCCGGTCCGCGACCGCATCCCGGTCAACGTGACCGTGCCCGCGGTCGGTCCCGAGCTGGCAGCCAAGATCGTGGCGGGCTCGGGCTGCCGCACGGCCAAGGTCAAGGTGGCCGAGCGTGGCCAGGCCGAGGCCGAGGACCTGGCCCGGGTGGAGGCGGTCCGGTCGGCGCTGGGCCCCGACGGCAGGATCCGCGTCGACGCCAACGGCGGCTGGGAGCCGGCGCAGGCCGCACGGATGATCCGGCAGCTCGGCCGGTTCGGGCTGGAATACGCCGAGCAGCCGTGCGCCACGCTGGCGGAGATGGCCGAGCTTCGCCGGCATATCGACATTCCGGTCGCCGCCGACGAGTCCATCCGCCGGGCCGAAGATCCGCTGCGGGTCCGGGCCATGGGCGCGGCCGACATCGTGATGCTGAAGGTGCAGCCGCTCGGCGGGGTCCGGGCCGCGCTCGAGGTGGCGCAGGCGTGCGGCCTGCCCACGGTGGTGTCCAGCGCCGTCGACACCTCGGTCGGGCTGGCCGCCGGGGTGGCGCTGGCCGCGGCCCTGCCCGAGCTGGAGTACGCCTGCGGCCTGGGCACCATGTCCCTGCTCGACGGCGACGTCACCGCCGCGCCGCTGGTGCCCACCGGCGGCACGCTCCCGGTCCGCCGGCCGCCGGTAGATCCCGGTGAGCTGGCCCGCTGGGAGACCGATCCCGCGCCGTGGCGCGAGCGGGCCGCTGCCGCGGCCGCCTACCTCGGCCGGCGGGCGGGGAACGCGTGAACCCGTCCACTGCGTTCGGCCGCACGTTCGCCGACGAGCTGATCCGCTGCGGGCTGCGGGAGGTGGTGCTGGCGCCTGGCTCGCGCAGCACGCCGCTGGCGATGGCCTTCCACCAGGCCGCGGAGCAGGGCCCGGCCCGGCTGCACGTCCGGATCGACGAGCGCTCGGCGGCGTTCACCGCCCTCGGCCTGGCCAAGGCCAGCCGCCGCCCGGTGGCGGTGCTGTGTACCTCAGGGACGGCCGCGGCCAACTTCCACCCGGCCGTGATCGAGGCCGACGAGTCTGGCGTCCCGCTGCTCGTGCTCACCGCGGACCGGCCCCCCGAGCTGCGCGGGATCGGGGCGAACCAGGCCATCGACCAGATCAAGCTGTACGGCGGCGCCGTGCGCTGGTTCTGCGAGGCCGGGCTGCCCGAGGAACGGCCCGGGGCCGCCGGCTACTGGCGCTCGCTGGCCTGCCAGGCCTGGGCGTACGCCGCCGGTGCGTCGGGTGGATTCCCCGGGCCGGTCCACCTCAACCTGCCGTTGCGCGAGCCCCTGATCCCCGGTGACGCGGGGGAGTGGCCGGAGCCGCTGGATGGCCGGCCGGACGGCCAGCCATGGACCCGCTTCGCCGCACCCGGGGCACCCGGCGGTGAGCTCGAGCTGCCGTGGACCGAACGCGGCGCGGTCGTCTGCGGCGACGGGGACTACGACGCGCGGCCGCTGCTCGCGGTGGCCGAGGCGGCGGGCTGGCCGGTGCTGGCCGAGCCCTCGTCAGGCGCCCGCCGCGGCCCGAACGCCCTGGCCGGGTACCAGTACCTGCTCGCGACCCCGGAGTTCCTCGCGGACCACGAGCCCGACCTGCTGATCTCGGCCGGGCGGCCGGGACTGTCCCGCCCGCAGAGCGCGTTCACCGGCCCCCGCACCGGCCGCCGGCACGTGGTCATCGCCACGGGCCCGGGACACTGGGCCGACCCACAGCGTGCCGCCACCGACGTGGCGGCCACGGTCCGGCTCACCGGGGGGCCGCGCCTCGCCGCTCCGTCCGGCTGGCTGGCCAGCTGGCGCCGGGCCGACGAGGCGGCCCGCCGCGCCGTGGACGCCATCCTGGACGGCAGCGAGACCCTGACCGAGCCGCGCCTGGCCCGGGATCTCGCGATCGCCGCGCCGGAGGGTGCACTGCTGTGGGCGAGCTCGAGCCTGCCCGTTCGGGATCTGGATCTGACGCAGGTGCCGCGGAGCGACCTCCGGGTGCTGGCCAGCCGCGGCGCCAGCGGGATCGACGGCACCACGTCCTCGGCCATCGGCGCCGCCCTGGCCCACGGCGGCCCGGCGTACGCGCTGCTCGGCGACCTGGCGTTCCTGCACGACGCGGCCGGCCTGGCCCTCGGCCCGGCCGAACCCCGGCCGGACCTGTGCCTTGTCGTCGTGAACAACGACGGCGGCGGCATCTTCTCCACGCTGGAGCAGGCCGCGTTCCCCGGCGCGTTCGAGCGCCTCTTCGGCACGCCGCACGGCGCCGGCCTGCAGCACCTGGCCGCCGCGTTCGGCCTGCCCTACCAGCTGCTCGAGCAACCCGGCGACCTGGCCAAGGCGCTCCAGGGCACCGGCCTGCGGGTCCTGGAAGCCCGCACCGACCGCGCCGCTGGCGCGGCCCTGCGTACC
>Ga0213875_10002168_pt1 | contig 11982 bp, 11 predicted proteins | sample BarmaccomBMRX_R8_FD_160105 | JGI IMG/M metagenome (GOLD analysis project Ga0213875, IMG submission 160105) | Root-associated microbial communities from Barbacenia macrantha in rupestrian grasslands, the National Park of Serra do Cipo, Brazil - RX_R8 | ecosystem: Host-associated > Plants > Roots... | reverse complement strand
CGGGCGTGGAGGTCCTGGTGGCGGACGCCGAGGCGCTGCCGCTGGCGGACGGAAGCGTGGACCGGGTCAGCATTGCCTTCGGCCTGCGCAACTGCACCGACAAGCTGGCGGTGCTGCGCGAGGCGCGCCGCGTGCTGCGGCCGGGCGGCCAGTTCCATTGTCTGGAGTTCTCCCGCGTCCAGGTGGCCGCACTCGAGCGCCCCTACGACGCGTGGTCTTTCCGCGTGCTGCCGATGCTGGGCCGGGTGGTCGCGCGGGATGCGGAGAGCTACGTCTATCTGGCCGAGAGCATCCGCACCTTCCCCGACCAGGCGGCGCTGGCCGCGATGATGCGTGAGGCGGGCCTGTCGCGGGTGCGCTGGCGCAACCTGACCGGCGGCATCGCGGCGATCCATTGGGGTTGGCGCCTGTGAGAAGCCGGGTCCTGCTGATCGTCTCCGGCGGGATCGCGGCCTACAAGGCGCTGGAATTGGTGCGCCTGCTGCGCAAGGCGGGGTACGGAGTTCGAGCCGTGCTGACCCAGGGCGGCGCGCATTTCGTGACCCCGCTCAGCCTGCAGGCGCTGACCGAGGAGACGGTCTATACCGACCTATGGTCGCTCACCGACGAGAGCGAGATGGGCCACATCCAGCTCAGCCGCTCCGCCGACCTGCTCGTGGTCGCCCCGGCCAGCGCCGACTTTCTGGCCAAGATGGCGGTCGGGCTCGCCGACGACCTGGCCAGCACCGTGCTGCTGGCGACCGACAAGCCCGTGCTGATCGCGCCGGCGATGAACGTACGCATGTGGGAGCACGCCGCCACCGTCGCCAACCTGGCGACGCTGCGCGCCCGCGGCGTGCACGTGGTCGGGCCGGACGAGGGGGCGATGGCCTGCAATGAGTGGGGCTATGGCAGGCTGGCCGAGCCGTCGGCGATTTTCGCGGCGATCGAGGCCCTGCTGGAGCCGCCGCCAGCCCCGCTGCGCGGCCGCCACGCGCTGGTGACCAGCGGGCCGACCCACGAACCCATCGACCCCGTGCGCTACATCGCCAATCGCAGCTCCGGCCAACAGGGGCACGCGATCGCCGCTGCGCTGGCCGCACTGGGGGCGCGCGTGACGCTGGTGAGCGGTCCGGTTGCCGTCGCCGACCCGGCGGGCGTCGCGGTCCGGCGCGTCGAGACGGCAGCCGAGATGCTGGCCGCGTGCGAGGCGGCACTGCCCGCCGACGTCGCCGTCTGCGCCGCGGCCGTGGCCGACTGGCGGGTAGCCGAGGCGTCGCCATCCAAGCTGAAGAAAGGTGGCGGGGCCGCGCCCGCGCTTACCCTGGTGCCCAACCCGGACATCCTGGCGACCCTGGCGCAGCCCGGCCCGCGCCGGCCGCGCCTGGTGGTGGGCTTCGCGGCGGAGACCGATCACGTGATCGAGCATGCCGCAGCCAAGCGGGCGCGCAAGGGCTGCGACTGGATCGTCGCCAACGACGTGCGCCCGGAGACCGGCATCATGGGTGGCGCGGCCAACGAGGTGCACCTCGTGACCGCCGCCGGCGCAGAGCCCTGGCCGCGCATGGCCAAGACCGAAGTGGCGCGACGCCTGGCCGAGCGAATCGCCGGCGAGCTGGCCTGATGCCGCACGACCATCACCACCACGACCATGCCCACGCGCCGGCCGGGTTCGGGCGGGCGTTCGCGATCGGCATCGCGCTGAACCTGGCCTACGTGGCTGCCGAGGTCGGGTACGGCATCGCCGCGCACTCGCTCGCGCTGCTGGCCGATGCGGGGCACAACGCGGGCGACGTGCTGGCCTTGCTGGCCGCCTGGCTCGCCGCCGCCCTCGCCCGCCGGGCCCCGAGCCGGCGGTTCACCTACGGATTGCGGGCCAGCTCGATCCTGGCGGCGCTGGGCAACGCCGTCGTGCTGCTGCTGATCACCGGCGGCATCGCCTGGGAGGCGATCAGGCGGCTGTTGGCGCCCGAACCGGTCGCCGGCGTGACCGTGATGGTCGTCGCCGCTGCCGGCATCCTGGTCAATGCGCTCACCGCCTGGCTGTTCGTGTCGGGGCGGAAGGAGGACCTGAACATCAGGGCCGCCTTCCTGCACATGGCCGGCGACGCGCTGGTCGCCTTCGGCACTGTCGTCGCCGGCGCGCTGATCTGGTGGACCGGCTCCCTTTGGATCGACCCGGCCGTGAGCCTGCTGGTCGCCGCCGCCATCGTCGTGGGCACCTGGGGCGTGCTGGGGGACTCGCTGCGCCTCGCGCTGGACGGGGTCCCGCCGGGGATCGACCGGGAAGCGGTGGCCGCCTATCTCGGCGCGCTGCCGGGGGTTCGCTCGGTGCACGACCTGCACATCTGGGGCATGAGCACGACGGAGACCGCGCTCACCGCGCACCTGGTCCGCGGCGACGGCCAGCTCGACGACGCGCTCCTGCACGAGGCTGCGGACGGGCTGCGGCACCGGTTCCACATCGCGCACGCAACGCTGCAAGTGGAGACGGGCAACCCCGCTTTTCCCTGCCGCCTCGCGGCCGACGAGGTGGTCTGAATGGACGTCGAACTCAAGGTGCTCGACCCGCGCCTGCACGAATGGGGCATGCCGACCTACCAATCCGCGCTGGCTGCTGCGATCGACCTGCACGCCTGCATCGACGCGCCCGCTTCGCTGCATCCGGGCGCCGCACCGGCGCTGATCTCCTCCGGCATCGCCGTGCATATCGGCGACCCGGCGCTCGCCGGGCTGGTGCTGCCGCGCTCGGGGCTGGGCCATCGCAAAGGCCTGGTCTTGGGCAACCTGGTGGGCCTGATCGACGCAGATTATTCCGGACCCATCTTGGTCAGCGCGTGGAATCGCAACGCGGGCGGCGAGCCGATCGTGCTGCAGCCCGGCGAGCGCTTTGCCCAGCTCATGTTCATCCCCGTGGTGCGCCCCAGCTTCCGCTTGGTGGAGGAGTTCTCGCAGCAAAGCACGCGCGGGACGGGCGGTTTTGGCTCCACGGGCACTTGAATATTAGCATATGCTTAGTTTCGCCTTGTCGTGACCGCGCTGCGTCTTGCCGCAGCTGACGCGAGCGGTTAGCGAAGATGCGTTTACCCGAGGCCGCCCTTGCCTTCCGATTTGCCGAAACAGAACGCCGCTGACGTTTCGGTGCTTGAGGAAGAGAACGCACGCCTTCGGCACGACCTCGCGGCGGCGGAAGCCCGCTACCGTCGCCTCCACGCGGAACTGCAGCGCCGGTTTCGCAACGCGCTCGCGGTCGTCGGCTCCATGGTCCGGCATACGGCGCGCACGAACGAAACGCTCGAGGACTATGTCATGCACCTCGAGTCGCGGCTCGGCGCGGTTGCCCGCAGCCAGCTCATGGCCAGCCGCTGGCCCGACGAGGCCGTGGGGATCCAGCTCGACGAGCTGCTCGCCGAAGAGCTGCTGGCCCACAACGCGCACGAGGACGGCACGGTCACCCTCGCCGGTCCGCCGGTGCGGCTGCGGGTGGGCGCGGCGGCAACGCTAGGCCTGGTGTTCCACGAGCTGGCGTTGAATGCGGTGGAGTATGGCGCCCTGTCCGCGGAACCCGGCCGGATCACGGTCACCTGGGGTAGCGATGATGATGCGGTGCTTCGCCTGCAATGGGTGGAAACCGGCGGCCCCAAGCCGGAGCCCGACCGGCGACGCGGGTTCGGGACGGAGCTGATCAGGAACACGCTGGCCTACGAGCTGGGCGCGGAAGCCTCGCTCGAATACCCGGACGAAGGTCTGCGCTGCGTCCTGCAACTGCCGCTTTCCACGATCGCCGCCAGCCCGACCGAGCAACTCGACGCCTGGAAGGATCGCGACGCTTAACTTATCGCTGATGCAGGTAGGCTGGGTCGAAGTCGGCTGCCATCTGCAGCCCGTCCCAGTCCAGGATCGTCAGCTTCGCGCCCTGCCAGACGATCAGCCGGCTCCGCCGCAGCTCCTGCACCACGCGATTGGCGTGGACCGTCGAGATGCCGAGCGCGTCGCCCAGCTCGGATTGCGTCACCGGGAAGTTGTAGCCGCGTTCGTCGCCGAGCCCGACCTGCTTGAGCCGCAACGCCATCTCGCACAGCAGGTGTGCGACGCGCTGGAAGGCGGAGCGGCGGCCGAGGCCGAGCATCCATTCCCGAAAGATCGCCGCGTCGATCAGCGTCTGCCGCCAGAGCGCGCTGGCGATCATCGGACTGGTGCGGATCAGCGCCTCCAGCGCGTGGTGCGGGATGAAGGCCATGCGCGTGGGCACCAGGGCGGCGATGCTGTGGTCCATGGCCTTCAGGCGCAGGCTCTGCAGGTCCGGTATGTCGCCGGCCGGATGGAAGGAGAGGATTTGCCGTCGCCCATCCGCGGCCACCTTATGGCGGCAGACGAAGCCTTCGAGCACCAGGCCGGTGTCGCTCGGCCGATCGCCTTCGCGGACCACGTCCTGATCGGCTTCGAAGCTGCGGACATGCAGCGGCAGGTTGAGCAGGAGCTGGCGCTCTTCCTCGGTGAACTCGACGCCATTCTCCAGCCGGCGCAGCAATCGGCGCAGACCGCTGGACGCTTTTTCCAACTCGGCTGCCGGCATACCCGTTCAGCCGAGGAGGTGCCAGGCGAAGTCGCTCATCGTGCGCCCCTGCTTCTCGCTGGTTTAACCTTAATCTAACATGAACGCTGGCGAATCCAAAAGTTTGCTGTTGTCGCGAGTACTTGCACCCCTGGCCTACACTTGGCCCGCGACCGGTTCCAGATCGATGGCTGGCCGCACCGTTGCCTTCTGCCGGAACGCGTCACCGATCTCGCCGGTTCGCCCCGCGTCGAGCCGCGGCTTCAACCGCGCGCTCGCGTAGGAGAGCGGCCAGCACATGATGAAATAGGCGCAGGCCAGCGTGCCGAAGACGCGCACCGGGTCGAAGGTGACGGTGTTGACCATGACTGCGGTGCGAGTGATCTCGGTGATGCCGATCAGCGAGGCGACCGAGGTGGTTTTGACGATCTGCACCATGTAGCCGACCGTTGGCGCCACCATGATCCGCAGCGCCTGCGGCAGCACCACCAGCCGCAGGATCGCGGCGTAGCGCAAGCCGAGGGCGCGCGCACTCTCCCATTGCCCGCGCGGGATCGCCTCGATGCAGCCGCGCCAGATTTCGCCGAAGAACGCGGACGTGTTCAGGATGAAGGTGAGCGAGGCGGCCACCCATGCATCCGGCTGAAAGCCGAGGAAGGACGCGCCGTAATAAGCCAGCAGCAATTGCACCAGGATCGGGGTGCCCTGGAACAGGGTGATGTAGGCCGAGGCGCCCAGCCGCACCCACCGGGCCGGCGCGACCCGGCAGGCGGCCACCAGCAGCCCGAGTGCGCCGCCGCCGAAGAACGCGATCGCCGAGAGCAGCAGGGTCCAGCGCGCGGCGTAGAGCAGGAAGAACAGCTCGGTCCAGCCGAAGTCGCGCAGGCTCATCGGGTCAGCTGGCCCAGCGGAACAGCGCCCGGCTGCTGCCGGCGAACAGCGCGCGCAGTGCCAGCACCATCAGCAGGTAGATGGCGCCCGCGACCACGAACACCTCGAAGTTGCGGAACGTGGTCATCATCACGTTGTTGGCGATGGCGGTCAGTTCCTCGGCGGCGATGGCGGAGACCAGGCTCGAGCCCAGGACCTGCAGCACGAACTGGCTGCCGAGCGCCGGGTAGATCGCCCGCATTGCCGGCGGCAGGATGACGTGGCGGACGATGCGGCCGGGCCGTAGGCCGAGCGAGAGTGCCGCCTCGATCTGGCCGCGCGGCACCGCCGCGAAGCCCGCGCGGATGATCTCGGTCGCATAGGCGCCGAGGTTTACCGACAGCGCCAGCACGGCCGCCTGCACGCTGTCGAGCCGCAGCCCGGTGCGCGGCAGCGCGAAATACACGATGTAGAGCTGCACCAGCAGCGGCGTATTGCGGATCAGCTCGACGTAACCGATCACCAGCCACTGCACCGGGCGTGGCCCGAAGGTGCGCCCGATCGCGGCCGCGGCCGCGATCACCAGCCCGAATGCCATGGAGAGCGCGGAGATCTCCAGCGTCAGCAGCGCGCCCCGCAGAAAGTCGGGTAATCGGTCGAGGACCGCCCCGAAATGCAGGACGTAGCCCATCTATAAACCCTCTCCCTCCGGGAGAGGGCAGGGTGAGGGCGGATGAAGCCGCCCCAACGCCCTCACCCCAACCCTCTCCCGCGGGGAGAGGGAGAAGGAGCGTCTCACTAGAACACCGGCAACTGCGGCAGCGGCGCCTTGCGCCATTTCTGGCTGAGGTCCTCGAGCGTGCCGTCGTTCTTGACCGTGTAGATGAAGGTGTTCAGCCAGTGCAGCAGGTCCGGGTTGCCGCGCCGGATGCCGATGCCGAAATGGAATGAGCGCAGCGGGAACTTCAGCTCGAAGTCTTCGCCGTTGGACGACTTCTTGAGGTAGATGTCGCCGTAGTCGCCGCCGCCGGCCGCGTCGGCCTGGCCGGAGAGGATCGCCTGCGTCGTCGAGGGATAGTCGTCGAAGCGCAGGATGGTCAGCCCCGGGATGTTCTTGGCCGCATTGGTCAGCAGGCCGTCCTCAGTCGCGCCCCGCGTCACCGCGACCTTCATGTTGGCGAGGTCCTTCAGCCCGGTGATGTGCTTGCTCTTCGGCGCCAATACCACGGTCGACTGTCCGCAATAGGGAATGGTGAACGCCACCTGCTGCGCGCGCTCGGCGGTGATGGAGAAGATCGACACCACCATATCGACGCGGTTGGTCAGCAGCGCCGGAATCCGGCCCGGCGAGTTGACGGTCACGAACTCCACCGGAACCTTGAGCGACGCGCCGATCAGCCGTGCGAGATCGATGTCGAAGCCCGAGGGTTCCATCGACTGGTCGAGCATGCCGTAAGGCGGCGTGGTCGTGTCGATGGCGACGGTGAGCTTGCCCTTGCGCAGCAGGTCGTCGACCGTCTGCGCCGCGGCCTCCCGGCTCCGCCCCGCCAGCGCCGCCCCCGCCGCCGCAAGTGCGACCGCCGCGCGCGCCATGTTCCGCCGACCCGATTGCAGCATCGTTTCCCCTCCGTTGTTGTCAGCTCATGTAACCCGCGATCCATCCGCCATCGACCACCATGACGTGGCCGTTGACGTAGGAGCTGTCGGGGTCCGCCAGGAACAGCACCGCGTTGGCGATCTCCTCCACCTCGCCGGGCCGGCCGAGCGGGATGTGGCCCAGCAGGTCCTGCGCCCGCGCGCTGAACGACCCATCCGACCCGTAGAACAGGCGCTTGGTCCCCTCGGTCAGCGTCGAACCCGGGCAGACCGCGTTGACCAGCACGCCGCGCGGCCCCAGCTCGAGGGCCATCGACTTGGTCAGGTTCACCACGCCGGCCTTCGCCGCCACGAACGGGCTCTGCAGGCGCAGCGGCACCAGGCCGGCGACCGAAGCGATGTTGATCACCCGGCCGCCGCCCTGTTCCAGCATCGGCCGGACCGCGATGCGGCTCACGGTGAACAGCCCATGCAGATCGACCGAGACGATCCGCTCCCACTCCTCCGGCGGGAACGCCTCCACCGTGACCCGGTGCGCGAGCGTGTTCACGCCGGCATTGTTCACCAAGATATCGAGCCGCCCCCAGCGCGCCAGCGTGGCGTCCACCGCCCGCTCGACCGCGCCGCCGTCCCGCACGTCCATCGCCAGCGCGACCGCGTCCGGCAGCCCGGCGGCGGTAGCGCGCGCCTTGTCCCCCTGGATGTCGGCGACCGCCACCGCGGCGCCGTTGCGTGCGAGCCCGGCGGCGATCGCCGCGCCGATCCCCTGCGCGGCGCCCGTGACCAGCGCGACCTTGCCCTCCAGATCGACCTTCATCCCGGCCGGACGACTCCGATCGTGCCGCCCATCTTCACCACCGTCCCCGGCGCGGTGACGAAGCGGGCCAGCACGCCGGCGGATGGCGCCTCGATCTCCACCACCGCTTTATCCGTCTCGATCTCGGCCACGACCTCGCCGGCCTCGACCCGATCCCCGTCCTCGCGGCGCCAACGCACCAGCCGGCCCTCGCTGACGGTCAGGTCGCCGAACGGCATGTCGATCGGGTCGCCCTCCACCGCCGGGCGCAGCGCGGCCGGCACGGCGGACGGTTTCGGCGCCTCCTGCAGCACCACGTCCGGCCGCATCCCGCCCTCCCGGCCGCGCCAGCGCCAGGGTGGCGGCGCGCGGCCGGCGAGCACCTCGCGCGCGACGGCCACGATGCGCTCGCTCCCGACCAGCATGGCGCGCTCCAGCGCCGGGCCGAATGGGTGGGTGACGGGCTGCGTGTGCAGGCGCGCGACCGGCGCGTCCAGCTCGTCGAACGCCAGCTCCTGCATGGCCTGCCCAAGCTCGGCGCCGACGCCGCACATCGGCCAGCCCTCATCGACCACCAGCAGCCGGTGCGTCTTGCGCACGCTGTCGGCGACCGTGTCCACGTCGAGCGGCTGGATGGTGCGCAGGTCGATCACCTCGCACTGGATGCCGTCCTCGGCCAGGGTCGCGGCTGCCTCCAGCGCGCGATGCAGGAGCTGGCCGGCCGACGCGATGGTGAGGTCAGTCCCCTCGCGCGCGATCCGGGCCACGCCGAACGGCACCAGGTGCTCCCCCGCCGGCACCGGTCCGCGCGTGGCGAACAGCGCCTTGGTCTCCAGCATGATGACCGGATCGCCGGCGCGGAGTGCCGTCTTCATCAGGCCCTTGGCGTCTGCGGGCGTGGCGGGCATGCAGACGATCAGGCCGGGGATGTGCGCCCAGACCGGATGGTAGGTCCCGCTATGATGCGGCCCGGCGCTGCGCACCGCGCCCGCGCCCACGCGCAGCACCATCGGCGCCGACATCTGGCCGTTGCTCATGTAGCGCAGCTTGGCCGCCTGCAGGGCGATCTGCCCCGCCGCCTCGAACAGGAAGTCGGCGAACATCAGGTCGGCGATGACCCGCAGCCCGGTGGCCGAGGCCCCCAGCGCCGCCCCGGTGAAGCCGAGCTCACAGATCGGCGTGTCGATCATGCGCTCCGGGCCGAACTCCTGGTAGAGCCCCTTGGTGTGCGCGAAGGTGCCGCCGCGCTCCCCGGTGCCTTCGCCGTAGTAGATGATGTTGCGCTCGCGCCGCATCTCCTCGGCGATGCCGTCGCGCACCGCGTCGAGCCAGCCCGTCTCGACCGTCTCGGCGGCCTCGCGGGGCCGGAGCGCCTCCGGCGGGTTGAGCGGCTCGGCGTAGGTGTGGCGGAACAGCGTGGCCGGGTCGGGCTCGGCGGAGGCGCGGGCGAAGTCCAGCGCCTCCTGCACCTGGCCGTCCACGGCGCGCTCGATCTCGGCCAGCGTGCCGGGTGAGGCGACGCCGAACTCCTCGAGCAGGCGGTGCCGGAAGGTCGCGAGCGGGCAGCGCTTGGCCCAGTCCTCGATCTCGTCCTGGGTGCGGTAGCTGCCGGCGATCGGGTCGCCCTCGTGGTGGCCGACGGTGCGGTAGGTCTTGGCCTCGATCAGGGTGGGGCCGCCGCCGGCGCGCGCCCGCTCCGCCGCGTCGCGCATTGCGCCCCAGACCGCCAGCACGTCGTTGCCGTCCACGGCGATGCCGGGAATCCCGTAGGCGGCGGCGCGGGTGGCGATCTCCGGGTTCAGGGTGACGGTGTCGAGCGGGGTGGCGGTGGCGTAGAGGTTGTTCTCGCATAGGAAGATGACCGGCGCCCGCTGCACGCCGGCGAAGTTCAGCGCCTCATGGAACGCGCCATGCGAGGTGGCGCCGTCGCCGAAGAAGGCGACCGCTACGCCGTCCGTGCCCCGATACCGGGCGCTGACCGCCGCTCCCACCGCCTCCGGCGCGCCCGAGGCGACCACGCCGTTGGTGCCGAACAGGCCGATCGAGCGGTCGTAGATATGCATCGTGCCGCCGCGCCCGCCGACCGAGCCGCCGGCCCGGCCATACAGCTCGGCCATGAGCGCCTTGGGCGAGATCCCCTTGGCCAGCGCATGGCCGTGCCCGCGATGGGTGGAGGTGATCCAGTCGGTCCGCCGCAGATGGGCGCACACCCCGACCGCCACCGCCTCCTCGCCGATATAGAGGTGCAGGAACCCAGGCGTCTCGCCCTTGCGGCACGCGACTTGCGCCGCCAACTCGAACCGCCGCAGTAATGTCATCTGCTCGTAAAGCCGCAGCAGCGCCTCGGCGTCGAGACCTTCGGGCAGGACAGGACGGTTCGCCCGGCGAGCATCGGCCGGCGCGTCCGGCATGCGCGTTTCCCCCTTGATTGCGTCCGATCCTAGGCGCGGCGCCGCGACGCGCGCAAGGCAGCCTGCGGCGCGGCTTGTGTTCTGCCGCCGAAAATAATAGGAAAAAAATCGCCGCCGCGCCGGAGAGCAACCCCATGGACCCCAACCTGCTTCACGTCGTCACCGCCATCTACAACCCCGTGCGCTGGCGGACCCGGATCGAGCATTGCCGTCGCTTCGCCGCCCACATGCTCGATAGCGGCGTGAACCTCACCATCGTGGAGTGCGCCCTCGGCAACCGGCCGCATGAGCTCGACGACCTCGCGGGGGTCGAGCACATCGGGGTGCGGGCTCGCACGCTGGCCTGGAACAAGGAGGCGCTGCTCAATCTGGGCATCACCCGCTCGCGGTACCGCACGCCCTACATCGCCTGGATCGACGCCGACGTGCTGTTCCACAAGGCGCACTGGGCGTCGGACACGGTGCACGCGCTGCAGCAATATGCCGTGGTACAGCCCTGGTCCAGCGCACTCGACCTCGGCCCGGACGGCGAGCCGATGCTGATCAACGGCTTCCACGTGCAGACGTCCTTCGCCAAGGTCTGGCACGAGACGATGGAGATCAAGGCGAGCCCCGCCGGCACCGCAGCCTACGCTTACGGCTGGGCCTATCCGCACCCGGGCTTCGCTTGGGCGATCCGCCGCGACACGCTGAACGATATCGGCGGACTGATCGAGGCGTCCGGCCTCGGCGCCGGCGACCACCAGATGGCCATGGCCTTCATCGGCCGCATCGAGAACGCGATCCACGGCGAGACGCATCCGCACTACCAGGCGATGGTCCGCGGCTGGGCGGAGAAGGCATACAAATACGTGCTGGGCAACGTCGGCTATGTGGGCGGCACGGTCTCGCACCTCTGGCACGGCGAGAAGAGCCGGCGGAAATACCAGGAGCGGTGGCGCGTCCTGGTGGACGAGCAGTTCGACCCGCTGGTCGACCTGTCGCGCAACCTGGACGGCGTCATCGAACTGGCCGGCAACAAGCCGCGCCTCGCGCACCGGTTCGACCGCTATTTCCGCGAGCGCGACGAGGACGCTAACATCCGCTGCGAGGATTAGCCTCCCGGGGGGAACGATGCGGGTCGATCTGGCAGGGCAGGTCGCGCTGGTGACTGGCGCGGCGCGCGGGATCGGCCGCGCCATCGCCGACGCGCTGGCCGCCAATGGTGCGAGCGTCGTCTACACCGACCGTGACCCCGTGTCCGGCGGCGCGCTCGCCCTCAGCCTCGACGTCACCGACCCGGCCCAGATCGACGCCGCGCTCGCCGCCATCGACGACCGGTTCGGCCGCCTCGACATCCTGGTCAACAACGCCGGCATCGGCACGGAGCCGAGCGAGCGCGCGCCGCTCCAGGATGTCGACCCCGCGCAGTGGCAGCGTCTCCTGGAGGTGGACTTGACCGGCGTGTTCCGCATGAGCCGGGCCGCCGCCCCGGGCATGATCGCACGCCGGGCGGGGCGGATCATCAACATTGCCTCGGTGGTCGGCCTGGTGCCGCTGCGCTTGCAGAGCGCCTATGTCGCCGCCAAGGCCGGCGTGGTGAACCTGACCCGGTCGATGGCGCTCGAACTGGCCGAGCACGGGATCCTGGTCAACGCCATCGCCCCGGGCGCCACCGAGACCGAGACCCGGCAGCGCTGGATCGGCGACGCGTCGAGCGAGCAGCAATCGCTCTATGCAAGGCTGCTCTCGCACGTCCCGCTCGGCCGCGCCGCCAAGCCAGCGGAGATCGCCAA
>Ga0213875_10002167_pt1 | contig 11983 bp, 11 predicted proteins | sample BarmaccomBMRX_R8_FD_160105 | JGI IMG/M metagenome (GOLD analysis project Ga0213875, IMG submission 160105) | Root-associated microbial communities from Barbacenia macrantha in rupestrian grasslands, the National Park of Serra do Cipo, Brazil - RX_R8 | ecosystem: Host-associated > Plants > Roots... | reverse complement strand
CCTACGCCAGGGACAGCAGGGACAAGATGTAGGCGGTGGGTTTGCGGCCGGTCGGCTCGCGGCCGCTGCCGGGGGAGGCCTCGCCCGGCCAGTCCTCGTACTCGCACAGGTGGGCGGCAGTCATCCCGGCCCGGCTGAGCGGATCCAGCCCGTCCTGGGCGGCCAGCTCGTTGATCCGGGCCGCCGCCTCCTTGAGCGTCCAGCCGTAGGCGTGCCGCCACGCCTTGCGCGGCCGCATCCGGTACTGCCGGGCGAACTCGGCGGCGATGCCCGCGTGGTCGTTGCCGCGCTCGTGCAGTTGCTGGCGCAGCGCCTTCTGCTGCGCCCGCTCGCTGAGCCTCGGACGGGCCACGCTGTCCCTCCCGGCTGCGTTACGTCTCAGCTCACTAACTGCTCGTACACAGAGTCACATATTTTCACCGCAAAATCCCCCAATGTCAGTCTTTGGCTTAAGATCCCGCTTCGCCCTTTATCCCGTTACCGGAAATCCTTTTGGCCGGACAGCGGTGCCGACCCCCGCCGGCCGGTTATGCTGCCCCGGGCCGGGGATATCAGTCAGGAGCGGGGGTAAGTCAGCCAGGTGCCGAACGAGGCGCGGCTTGACGGCCGCTACCAACTCGACGAACGGATCGCTGCCGGCGGTTACGGTGAGGTCTGGCGGGCCACCGATCTGGTGCTGGGGCGGCCGGTCGCGGTCAAGCTGCTGCTCGCCCAGCACGTCCAGGCGGCCGAGACGCTGGCCCGGTTCCGGGCCGAGGCCCAGCGGGCCGGGGCGCTGACCCAGGGCAACATCGCCCGCATCTACGACTACGTCGAGCCCAAGCCGCCGCAGCCGCCGTTCCTGGTCATGGAGCTGATCGAGGGGCCCTCGCTGGCGCAGGTGCTGGCCGACGGGCCGCTGCCGCCCGCCCAGGTGATGGACATCCTGGCCGGGGCCGCGGCCGGACTGCAGGCCGCCCACGACGCCGGCCTGGTGCACCGCGACATCAAGCCCGCCAACCTGATGCTGGCCAAGGACGGCACGGTCAAGGTCACCGACTTCGGGATCAGCTACGCGGCCGGCTCGGCTCCCATGACCGCCTCCGGCATGCTGGTCGGCACGGCCGGCTACATGGCGCCCGAACGGCTCGGCGGCGGCCCGGTGACCGGTTCGGCCGACCTTTACGCGCTCGGCATCGTCGGTTACGAGGCGCTGGCCGGGCACCCGCCGTTCACCGGCAGCCCGCTGGAGATCGCGATCAAGCACCGCGACCAGCCGCTCCCGCCGCTGCCGCCGTCGGTCCCGCCCGGGGTCGCGGCCCTGATCGGGGCGTTGATCGCCAAGGACCCGGCCGACCGCCCGGCCAGCGCCGGCGAGGTCGCCCGGTGGGCCAGCCACGAGCACGACATGCTGGTCAGCCAGACCCGGACCGACCTCCCGGCCGGGGCCACCCCGCCCATCGGCCTGGCCGCGCCCGGGATGACCGGTCCCGGCCCGGGGACCGGTCGCCGCACTGCCCCGACGATGGCCGCCTACGGCCAGACCCCGCCCACCCAGCAGGCTTACGGGGCGGGCGCCTACGGGGCCGGCACCGGCGGCGGCTACCCGCCCCAGGGGACCGGCGGGGGTTACCCGCCGGAGCCCTACGCGCCGCCCGAGGAGCCTCCGCGCCGCAGCCGCAAGGGCCTGGTGATCGCCGCCTTGGCCGCGGTGGTGCTGATCGCCGCGGTCGCCATCGGTCTGGTGCTGTCGAACTCGGGTGGCACCGGCACCCCCAAGACGGTCCAGTCGACCACGACCCCGTCGGTGGCCAGCAGCACCCCCGCCAGTCCCACCACCCACGCCAGCACCGCGCCCACCACGGCCAACTCGGCTCCGGCGGGCGGCGGCGGGCATTCGGTCGCGCCGACCCACCGTCCGACCACCGCGCCCCCGACCACGACCCCGCCGACCACCACCGCCCCGACCACGACCGCCCCCACCCCGACCACCTCGGCCGCCGCGACCACGGCGCCCACCGCCGCCAGCACCGTCGGCGCGGGCGGGGCCGGGGGCGGCGGCAACGGCAACGGCACCAGCCAGGGCGGCGGCACCGGCGGCCAGAACGGCGGCTAACGGCCCGGCAGCCCGGCCGACGCCGTGTCCAGCCCGGCCGACGCCGATCCAGCCCGGCAAGCGCCGTTTACCCTCGTCGTCCCGCGCCCGCGCCGCACCCCCGCCACCGGACACCGGACACCCCCGGACATTCGGGCTTCACGCCAATGTCTCACGCAATTACACTGGAGACACTTGCGTCCGGACAGCGCAGCCCACGATACTGAGAACCGTTCGCGTTCTTCTGGCTGGATTTGCTCCAGACTCCGAATTTGGCTGCCTGGAACGGCTTTTACGGGTGGTTCCGGGCATAAGTGACAGGACCGGCAAATCCCTTTCGCAAGTGCACCGATTTATGCAAGTGCGTCAGAAGCACTTGCAGCACTCCGTATACGAATCCATACTGGGGATGGCAATGACGACGGATCGCCTGGTGGAGCGGTTACTACGTGCGGCCATGGCCTACGCCGGCCGTAAGGGGTGACAGATGGTTCACGCGCACCGTCCTGCACTGGACAGCATCGACCGGCTCAGTATTGGCCGGATCAGCGCTGACCGGGACAGGACTGACTGGTCCAGTTCTGACCGGACCGTGACCTGGTCCCCGGTCGGCTGGCGGATCCCGCGCCACGAGCCGCGTCATGAGCACTGGATGCGGCTGTTCCGCGGCCAGGAGTCCGAGCTGCGGCAGCTCCGCGACTGGCTCACCGGGTTGCTGCCGGACAGTTCTGCCCGCGATGACCTGATTTCGGTCGCGGTCGAGCTGGGCACCAACGCGGTCCAGCACACCGCCAGCGGCGACGGCGGCTGGTTCACGGTCGAGGTGGCCAGCCTGGGCCCGGTGCTCCGGGTGGCCGTCACCGACGAGGGCGCCACCGGCGCCCCGCCGCTGGCCGACGACCCGTTCACCGACGCTGTCACCGCCGGGCCGCCCGGCCATCCGGCCGACGACCTCGACGGCTACTGCGACGACGACAGTGACTGCGGCCGCGGGCTGATCATCGTCCGGGCGCTGTCGGTCGCCTCCGGGGTGTGCGGCAACGGCAGCGGCCGCACCGTCTGGGCCGAGGTCGCCGCCACCCCGCCCGCCAGCACCCTCTACGCGAGCCCGTGCCCCGGCGCTCAGGGCCGCAGCAGCAACCCGGCTTCGTCGTCGGCGATGGCCAGCTCCCGCACCTTGTAGTGCATTTTCTTGCCGGTCGCGGTGACCGGCAGGTCGGTCACGAACCGGTAGGCCCGGGGCCGCTTGAACCCCGCCAGCATCGGGTGGGCCTGGCAGTGCTTGTCGCAGTCCGCGGCGGTCAAAGACTCGTCCGCGCGCACCACGTAGGCCACCACCAGCTCGCCCCAGCGCGGGTCGGGCAGCCCGACCACGGCCGAGTCGCGGATGCCGGGGTGCTCGTTCAGCACCTCCTCGACCTGGGCCGGGTGCACGTTCTCGCCGCCGGAGATGATCATGTCGTCCTTGCGGCCGACGATCGTCACGTACTCATCGCTGTCCCAGGTGGCCAGGTCGCCGGTATAGAGCCAGCCGTCGCGGAACCGCTGGGCCTGTTCGGCCGGGTTGTTGACGTAGGCGTAGCCGGACTTGACCGACCGCACGATGACCTCACCGATCGCGGTCCCGTCCTTCGCCACCAGCTCGTCCGGATCAGCCGGCCCGTCCTCGCGGGCCGCCACCACCGCCACGTCATCGTCGGTACAGGCCCGCCCGGCCGACCCCGCGTGCGCGGGCAGGTCAGCCGGCCGCAGGAACGTGTTCCAGAACGCCTCGGTGGTTCCGTAGCCGTTGAAGATGCGCGGCGTCAGCACCTGCTGGAACCGCAGACAGGCCTGCCGCTCCAGCGGCGCCCCCATCGTCACGATCCCCCGCAGCGACGACAGGTCACGGGCCCGCGCCTCCTGGGCGCCGGCCAGCATGACCAGGTTGGTCGGCGCCCCGATGAGGAACGTCAGCCCGTAGTCGGCCACGTAGTCCAGCACCAGGCCGGGCTCGAACCGGCGCAGCGCGACCGCCTCGGCCCCCACGTAGAACGTCGGGCAGGGACCGCCGGACGACACCCCGCCGCGGTGGAACCACGGCGTCATGTTCAGCGTCTTGTCCTCCGGCGAGAGCGGGAAGTGCATGATCACGTCGTGCGCGGTCAGCACCTCGACCAGGCTGCTGAGCGCGACCCCCTTGGGCATCCCGGTCGTGCCCGAGGTGTACAGCCGGGTGGTCTCGTCGTAGGTACTGCCGTCCGAAGGCGCCGGAACCGCCGGGTGCCCCCCGCTCAGCAGCTCCCCGAACGCAAGCACGCCGTCAACCGCGTCCCCGTCGGCCACGAACACCGCCCCCGGCCGATGCGAAGCCAGCTCCAGCGCGTGGGCGGCCACGCCGGTCAGCGAACCGTCGTACACGTAGACCACCGGCCGGGAGTCGTCCAGCACGTAGGCGGTCTCGCCGGCCGAGAACCGGAAGTTGATCGGCGACCCGATCGCCCCCAGGTGCTGGGCGGCCAGGTACAGCAGCGCCCACTCAGGGCTGTTGAACAGCTGGAACACCACCACGTCGCCGCGCCCGACCCCGTGCGCGGCCAGCCCGGCCGCGACTCGCTCGACGTCCCGGCCGAGCTCGGCGTAGGTCCACCGGCGGCCGGTCAGCGGGTCGTGCAGCGCGGGCCGGCTGGCGTAGCGGTGCACGTTGCGCCAGAAGCCCGCCAGGTAGGTGAAGTGGTGCTCGAAGACGTCGCGGAACTCCGCCGGATCGTAAACGGCCACAGTCATTCTCCTCGGGTGAACACGGCCACGACGTTCTGGCCGCCGAACCCGAACGCGTTGACCATGGCGACGTCGATCGCCATCGGCCGGGCCACGTTGGGCACGTAGTCCAGGTCGCACTCCGGGTCCGGAGTGTCCAGGTTGATCGTCGGCGGGGCCACGCTGTCCCGCATGGCCAGCATGCTGACCATGGCCGACAGCGAGCCGGCGGCCCCGATCAGGTGGCCGACCATCGACTTGGGCGAGCTGACCGCGACCGCGGCCGCGGCCGGCCCGAACGCCTCCTTGATCGCCGCCGTCTCGGTCCGGTCGTTGGCCCGGGTCGACGTCCCGTGCGCGCAGATGTAGTCGACGTCGCCGGGCCCGTGGCCGGACCGCCGCAGGGCCTGCCCGATCGCTTCGGCCGCGTACCGGCCCGACGGCTCCGGCGCGCTGACGTGGAACGCGTCCGACGTCAGCGCGCCCCCGGCCACGGTCGCGTAGCTCCGGGCCCCGCGCGCCCGGGCGTGGGTGGCCGACTCCAGCACCGCCAGCACCGCGCCCTCGCCGTAGACGAACCCGTCCCGGTTCGCGTCGAACGGCCGGCTGGCCCGGGCCGGGTCGTCGTTGCGCTTGGACAGCGCGCCCATCGACGACAGCCCGGCGAACATGACCGGGGTGATCGAGGCGTCGGTGCCGCCGCAGATCACCACGTCGGCCTCGCCCGCCAGGATCAGCCGCCGCCCCTCCAGGAACGCGTAGATGCCGCTGGCGCAGGCCAGCGCGCTGGCGGTGACCGGCCCGTGCACGCCGAGGTCGATGGCCACCTCGCAGGCCGCCATGTTGGGGATGACCGAGGACACGTAGTAGGGGCTCAGCCGGGCCGGGTCCGGCCGGGTGATCTGCCGGGTGGCCGCCTCGACCTCACCCATCCCGGCCACCGCCAGGTTCACCACCACGCCGGTGCGGTCCCTGGCCGCCTCGTCCAGCACCAGCCCGGCGTCGGCGACCGCCTCCCGGCCGGCCGCGATGGCCAGCTGGCTGAACCGGGCCGACCGGCGCAGCCGCTTGGTGTCCAGCAGCGCGGCCGGATCGAAGCCCTTGACCTCGCCGGCGATCCGGGTCGGCAGCCCGGACGGATCGAACGCGGTGATCGTGTCCACCCCGGACACGCCCTTGACCAACCCCTGCCAGGTCGATTCCCGGTCGTTCCCGACCGGGGTGATGGCCCCCAGGCCGGTCACCACCACTTGCCCGCCTACGCTGTCCGTCCTGACCTCCTGAGCTGGGGATCTCAGCGTCTTCTCAGGAAACTTTAGCCCTACCGCTGCCCTGCTCTCGCGAGATATTTTACATTTGCGAACTAAACGCCGAAGCGAGGAGCTGATGTGCCGCTCAGCGGTTGGTGCCGGTGGTGATGTGCTCGAACAGCCCCGGCTGGATGCGGGTGCGCACCCCCTCGGCCCACGGCTCGTCCAGCTGACCGGCGTCGAGGGCGGCCATGGTGTTGAGCAGCATGCCGAAGGCCAGAAACGACTTGACCGTCACCGGGTCGAGGCCGGTGCGGCCGGCCACCGTGTCCCACATCCGGGCGACCCGGGCCCGCACCGCCACCCGGACCTCCTCGTCCCCGCAGGCGGCGAAGCCCTGCAGCTGCAGCAGCAGCGTGGTCCGGTCGGCCAGCGACTCGTGGTAGCGGGCGCCCATCCGGGCCAGCGCGCCGAGCCCGCGCTCGCCGCCGGCCGCCTGCGCCATGCCGTCGGTGAAGCGGTCGAAGGCGGCCTCCACCAGCTCCAGGAACAGCGCCTTCTTGGTGCCGAACATCCGGAACACGTACGCCTGGGTGATGCCCGCCTGGTGCGCGATCGCGTCGATCGACGCCCCGTGCAGCCCCTGGCCGGCGAACTCGGCGGCCGCGATCCCCAGCACCTGGACACGCCGTTCCGGTCCGCTCATCCGCGTCGTCATGTCATCCAGGTTACTAGTTACTAACTGCTAACTTATAGGATGAGCGAGTGAGCAACGACAGCTGGGACAGCCTCAGTCTGGCCGGGCGGTTCGCCGACGACGCCTACGCCTCGGTCAAGGGCTACGTGCGCACCTACGTCCTGCACCAGCACCTGCTGGAGCACCTGCCGCCCGCCCCCGCGCCGGTGCTGGACGTCGGCGGCGGGGCCGGTCACCAGTCGTTCCCGCTGGCCGAGGCCGGCTACGACGTGACCGTGCTCGACCCGTCGGCCGCCATGCTGGATAAAGCGCGGCAGCGCCTCGAGCGGCTACCGGCGCCGGCCCGGCGACGGGTCCGGCTGATCGAGGCCGACGGCGAGCAGGCCGACCAGGCGGTGGACGGTCAGCGGTTCGCGGCCGTGCTCTGCCACGGCGTGCTCGGCTACCTGGACCAGCCGGCGCCGCTGGTCGCCCAGCTCTGCCGGTGCGCGGCGCCGGGCGGGCTGGTCTCGATCATGACCGGCAACGCCCACGCCAGCGCGGTCCGCCCGGCCCTGGAACGGCGCTGGGATGACGCCCTGGCCGCGTTCGACTCCCGGACCGAGATCGGGGTGCTGGGGGTGCCGGGCCGGGCCGACACCGTCGAGGAGCTCAGCGAGCTGATCCGCGGCCACGGCGTGCCGCCGGCGGCTTGGTACGGGGTCTGGCTGTTCGTCGACTGGCTCGAGTTCGGCGGGGCCGAGCTTGACCCCGGCGACACCGACCAGGTGCGGGCGACGGCCGCGGTCGAGCTCGAAGCCAGCCGCCGCGACCCCTACCGCCAGCTCAGCCGGGTCTTCCATCTGGTCGGGCGCAAGGCTGCTGACCAGGGCGCGGGCTGATTGCGGGCGGCCTCAGCTCATTGTGCGTAATACTTTTGCCGGACCGTTGACTGCCATTTCAGGAAAACATCGTTCAGCCCGTTGTCATTGGTGTGCTCGGGTATCGGATGGACGAATACGTCGGTGACGCCCGCGTCGAATACTCCGCCGGTGACGCAGTCTTCCTTGAAGATCAGCAGCGGAAGTCCCAAGCCAAAGAGAATGCCGGCTTCCAGGTCATTCCACGGGGTGGGAAAAGACACCGGTGCCCGGGTGTGCTGCTCGTTTTTGGTGCCGGGTTTCGACACTCCGCTCAGGCTCCGGAACTGTTCGAATCCCAAAATGATTCCGCCCGCGCAGTGTCTGGCGATGACGAGGACCTCGCGGAGCGGGAACTCCGTCGGATAATCCGAGCGGCCGAGCGCGCGTGGCTCCAATTTGTACCGCTTCAGATGCGTCAGTACCACTTTGCGCGCAGCTTCCTGTTTCGCGCTCAGGCTGGTCGGGCACGAGACAAAGACCGGTATATCCATCTGAAACACCTCTGCGCCGGTGTGGCGAATAAAGCGCGGTACCAAGTTAAAGGATATAGGCGGCGGTCTCGGTAATTTCCCGGTCAGGACCCGCGGCCCGATTGTTACCAAGTTCTTACGATGGCCCGCTCCGGCCAGCCGCGGCGGCGGGCCCTTCGTAGATGTAGGCGATGGAGGGGAGAGGCCTACTCATCGGAGGAAGCACCGTGACGCAGCGAAACCAGCCGGCTACGGACCCTTCGCGGCGGCGGGCTCTGGCCGGATTTGGCCTGGCCGGTCTGGCCGCGACGCTGACCGCCTGCGGGGGGAGCAGTGGCTCGCCCGCCGCGGGCAGCTCGCAGGACTCCTCCGGTGGCGGGGGTGCCGGCCGTGGGGCGGGCCACGCGCTCGGCCCCGCCAGCGACGTCCCGGTCGGCGGGGGCAAGGTGTTCGCGGCCGCCCAGGTCGTCGTGACCCAGCCCGCCGCCGGTCAGTACGAGGGGTTCACCGCGGTCTGCACCCACGCGCAGTGCATCCTCGACCAGGTCGCCGACGGCACCATCGACTGCCCCTGCCACGGCAGCAAGTTCAGCGCCAAGGACGGCAGCGTGGTCGCCGGGCCCGCGACCAATCCGCTGCCCCGCATCAAGATCTCGGTCAGCTCCGGCCAGATCTCACTGGGCTGACCAGCCGGTCGCGCACGGGCGCCTGCGCGGCTCCACGGCCTCGCGGCCCGGCGGCCACAGACACAGGTGGCCTGGCGCCGGACACAGCTGACCTGCGGGTGCCGCCGTAATAGGCCCAAACTGACCTCAATCGGTTTAATACCCGGCCATCCTGCGTCATAATGCATTGTGCATCCGCACATGCGCGTGACTCGGGAGGAGCGAGGATGGACATCGGCGTCCTGGTGACGATCCGGTCGCTCCTGCCCAACCTGGCCCCGGTCGAGCGCCGGGTGGCGCAGGCGGTGCTCGACGACCCGGGCGGCGCCGCCCGGCAGTCGATCTCCGAGCTGTCCCGGTCCTGCGGCACCTCGGCCACCACCGTGGTGCGGTTCTGCCGGGCGATCGGGCTGAGCGGCTATCCCGAGCTCCGGCTGGCGCTGGCGGCCGCCGTCGCCACCGACGACGCCGGGTCGCTGGCGGTCGTCGCCCAGGACATCAGCCCCGGCGACGACGCCGCCCTGATCGCCAAGAAGATCGCTTACGCGGACGCCGCCGCGGTCACCGATACCGCCAACCACCTGGACCCGGCCGTAGTTGTCAACGTTGTCAACGCCTTGGCGGACGCCGCCCGGATCGACATCTACGGGGTCGGCGCCAGCGGCTACGTCGGCCAGGACCTGCAGCAGAAGCTGCAGCGGATCGGGCGGCCGGCGTTCGCCTGGCCGGACCCGCACCTGGCCATCACCTCGGCCGCGCTGCGGACCGAGGGCGACGTGGCGGTCGGCCTGTCGCACACCGGCACCACCGTGGACACGATCGACGCGCTGAAGGAGGCCCGGCGCGGCGGCGCGGTCACGGTCGCGGTCACCAACTTCCCCTGGTCGCCGATCACCGAGGCGGCCGACCACGTGCTGCTGACCGCCGCCCGCGAGACCGCGTTCCGGTCCGGCGCCATGACCAGCCGGATCGCCCAGCTGACGGTGATCGACTGCGTGTTCGTGGTGCTGGCCCAGCGCGATCTGCCCGCCACCCGGGCCGCGCTGGAGCGGACCTACACCGCCGCTCAGGCCAAGCGGACCCGCCGCGGCCGCCGCCCGTCGCCCGAAACCTAGGCCGCGGCCGGCCGCACCGGACCGTAATGTGACCTGCGCCGCGCTCACGGCCAAGGTCCCACGGTGCGCGCACCGTGTCCGGTAACGTCCATCTGCGTGACCAGTGCCCCCGAGCGATTGGCCACGGAGCCGACGCCTTCCCCCCAGCACACCCCTTCCCCCGAGCAGACCGTGCCCGCCGCGCCGAAAGGCCGCCGGCTGGCGTGGCTCGACGCGATGCGCGGGTTCGCCGCGCTGTGCGTGGTCTTCGACCACATGGGCGACATCGTGCTGCAGCGGGTGCACGCCGGCGTCTACACCGTGATCGACACCGGCCAGTACGGCGTCTTCGTGTTCTTTCTGGTCAGCGGCTACATCATTCCGGCCTCGCTCGAGCGCAAGGGCAGCGTCCGCGGCTTCTGGGTGAGCCGGGTGTTCCGGCTGTACCCGCTCTACATCCTGGCTCTGGCGCTGTCGATCCTGGCCTACAAGACCGGCTTCGGCGCCATCCACGGGGCCCAGAACTCGCCCAAGAACTGGGCCTACGCGCTCCCGTTCATGATGTCGAACCTGCTCAACGGGGCCAACGTCCCCAACGTGATCTGGACGCTGTCGTTCGAGATGGTGTTCTACCTGCTGCTGACCGCGCTGTTCACGTTCCGGGTGCACCGCTACAGCGGCGGTTACGCGCTGGCCGCGGTGATCGGCGCGCTCGCGCTGGGCGGCATCCTGCCGATCTCCGGGCTGAACAGCCTGCACCTGCTCGGCCACTGGACCAGCGAGCGCCGGATCGCGATCCTGGCCGACTTCGGCATCTTCATCGGCCTGGCGCTGGCCGTCACCGGCCGGACGCGGCTGCGCGCGATCGGCGTGCTCATCGCCGCCGCTACCGGTATGACCCTGCTGCTGTTCAACACCAGCTACCCGTCGCCCGGCACCGGCCTGGTCATCCTCGCCCTGATGTTCACCGGCACCCTGCTCTACCGGGCCGAGCAGGGTCAGCTGCCCTGGAAGAAGGCGCTCGCGGTCGCGGGCACGGTGCTGGTGCTGGCGATCGCGGCGGGCCTGTGGCACGGGCCCGGCTGGATCCCGCGCGACTACACCCAGTGGCGGATCGAGTGGGTCTCCAGCCTGGTGCTGGCGGGCGCGACGTTCGCGATCGGCATGGCCCTGCGGCACAAGCGGGTGCCGGGCTGGCTGGCCTGGCTGGGCCTGGTCAGCTACTCGGTCTACCTGCTGCACCCGATCGTGCTGAACGCCTACTACTCGGTCGACGCGTTCGCGCAGCCGCACCCGTTCCCGATCCAGGTGCTGCTGGCGGCCGGCATCCTGGCCATGGTGCTGGGCCTGTCCGCCCTCAGCTACTACTTCATCGAGTCGCCGATGCAGAAGTACGGGCACCGGCTGGCCCGGGTCCTGCAGGCCCGGTTCGGCCCCGACACGATCCCGCCCACGCTGAACACGGCGCCTGACGCCGCGCCCACCGCGGCCGCGGCAGAGACCGCATCCAGCCACTAATGTGAGCTTTTGTGGCAGCAATGACGGGGCCGACCTCCCTCTACCGGAAAGTCGCCGACGATCTGCGCGCCTCGATCGTGGCCGGCGAGTATCCGGCCGGGACCCGGCTGCCGTCCGAGAGCGACCTGGCCGAGCGGTACTCGGTGTCCCGGGGAACGATCCGCCAGGCGTTCGCGGCGCTGCGCGCGGACGGGGTGATCGCCTCCCGCCGTGGTGCCCGCCGCATCGTGCTGGGCGGCCCCCAGCTGCAGAGCTTCGGTGAGCTGGCCAGCTTCTCGCGCTGGGCGCACGCGGTCGGGGAGGTGCCCTCGGGCCGGGTGGTCGCGCTCGCCCGCCGCGAGGCCAAGCCGTCCGAGGCCGACCAGCTCGGGCTGGCCCTGGGCACGGCCGTCTACCACCTGATCCGGGTCCGGCTGCTGTCCGGCCGCCCGGTGATGATCGAGCGCACCACGTTCCCGGACCGGGTCGGGGCCATGGTGGCCGGGATCGACCTCGACCACGAGTCGATCTACGAACGGCTCGGCCAGCTCGGCGTGATCTTCGCCGACGCCGAGCACATCATCGACTCGGTCGC
>Ga0213875_10002166_pt1 | contig 11985 bp, 11 predicted proteins | sample BarmaccomBMRX_R8_FD_160105 | JGI IMG/M metagenome (GOLD analysis project Ga0213875, IMG submission 160105) | Root-associated microbial communities from Barbacenia macrantha in rupestrian grasslands, the National Park of Serra do Cipo, Brazil - RX_R8 | ecosystem: Host-associated > Plants > Roots... | reverse complement strand
GCATTACGCTCGTGCCGTGCACGAGGGCCTGGCTGACCGGGGTGGCGGACTCGCCACCTGGCCGGGTTCCGAGGAAGACGCGGTAGCCGCTGACCGTGGTCGCGGGCGCGGTCCACGACAGGAGCACCTGACCCGGGCCGGCCGTGACCGCGACCGAGGTGGGCGGCCCGGCCGTCACCGGGTCCGGGGCGATTAGGACCGAGACCGCGATGGAGGCTGGACCCACGCCGCGGGCGTTGACCGCCGCCAGCTTGAAGTACCACCTGTTCCCCGCGATCCGGCCGCTGAGCACGTAGCTCGTGCCGCTCACCTTGGCGACCGGGAGGCCGCCGCGGAAGTCCGGGCTGGTGGCGGCGTAGACGTCGTAGCCGGTGACAGACGAGCCGCCGTCGGAAGCGGGCGCGACCCAGGTCACCGTGATCCGGCCGTCCCGGCTGGCTACGTGCACACCGGTGGGCGCACCAGGCACGGTGACTGAAGCCACTGGCGTGGCATGCACCGCGCCGGATGCGCTGCTCTCCCCGGCGCCGCCGACCGCGGTCACCCAGAAGGAATAGGCGGTGCCGTTGGTCAGCTTGGTCACCACGCCGGCTGGGTCGCTGACGGTGAGCACTCGAAAGCTGGCGTCGAAGCCGCCGCTGGTCCCGGTGTAGATGCTGTAGGAGGCCGCACCGGGGACCGCGGTCCAGGACAGTGACACCCGCCTGTCGCCCGCGGTGGCGGTGACCCCGGTGGGCGCCGGCGGTGTGCTGCCGGTGGCCGTGTCCTGGGTCTGCTGGGTTTGCTGGACGACCTGCTGGGCTTGCTGTGCCGGGCCAGGCCGGCCAGGTGTGGCGTCGTTCACGAACGCCGTCCGGGCCGCTATGGGCCCGCTGATCAGCACGACCAGCAACCCGGCGACGGTAGCGACCAAGTCGGTCCGGGCGGCGGCTCTCCCCCAGCGCCGCCCCTGCGCATCCTCAGCGTGCCTCACCCAAGACTCCCGCCCTCGCGGACGTCCTCATGTGAACGTCTCTGTAGTGGTACAGAGACGGGACGGGCGCCGCTGATACGCACCACTCGCTCAGCTTGAGGTCGCGCGGAACGAGTGAAACCAGCGACGCTGGTTTCACTCGTTCCGCGGGGTCAGGCCTTCTGCTGCATGCTGGTGCGGGCGGGGTTGCCCTGGTCGGCGGCCTTGGGGTCCTTCTCGTTCTGCTTGGCGTGGACGCCCTGCTCGATCTTGTCGCCCAGGTTCTTGTCCACGTTGTGCCAGTACTCGAAGGCACGGATCAGGACGGGATCGCTCACGCCGTTGAGCAGGTGACCGACGACGTTGTCGACTAGGCGCTCCCGGGCCGCGTCGTCGAGCACCTCGCGGACCATGGTGCCGGCCTGACCCCAGTCGTCGTCCTCTGGGCGCAGCGTGTACGCCGAGCGCACCAGGTCACCGTCGGTGTGCCAGCTGGCCGTCGGGTTGTGCTCGGTGTCGGCCTTCGGGCCGCCATAGGAGTTCGGTGCGTATACCGGGTCGGATACGTTCCTGACCCGCATCGCGCCATCCTTGCTGTAGGCGTGCGTCTCCACGACCGGCGAATTGACCGGGATCTGCTTGTAGTTCACGCCCATCCGGGACCGGTGCGCGTCGGCGTAGGCGAACCCGCGGGCCAGCAGCATCTTGTCCGGCGACAGCGCAATCCCGGGCACCAGGTTGTTCGGCTCGAAGGCGGCCTGCTCCATCTCGGTGTGGTAGTCCGTGACGTTGCGGTCCAGGGTCAGCCGCCCCACCTCTGTCAGCGGGTAGTCGCTGTGCGGCCAGACCTTGGTCAGGTCGAACGGGTTGAACCGGTAGGTCTTGGCATCCTCGAACGGCATGATCTGCATCTTCAGCGTCCAGCTCGGGAAGTCCCCGGCCGCGATGTGGTCGTACAGGTCACGCTGGTGGTAGTCGGTGTCGGCGGAGGCCATCTGGTCGCCCTCGTCCTGGGTGAAGAACTCGACGCCCTGGTCGGTCTTGAAGTGGTACTTGACCCAGAACCGCTCGCCTGCCGCGTTGATCCACAGATAGGTGTGCGAGCTGTACCCGTTCATGTGCCGCCAGGTGCGCGGGATACCGCGGTCACCCATCAGCCAGGTCACCTGGTGCGCCGACTCGGGCGAGAGCGTCCAGAAGTCCCACTGCATGTCGTGGTCGCGCAGGTTGTTGTCCGCGCGCCGCTTCTGTGACCGGATGAAGTGCTGGAACTTCATCGGGTCGCGGACGAAGAAGACCGGGGTGTTGTTCCCGACCATGTCGTAGTTGCCCTCGGTCGTGTAGAACTTCAGGGCGAAGCCACGCGGGTCGCGCCAGGTGTCCGGGCTCCCCCGCTCGCCGGCCACGGTGGAGAACCTGATCAGCGTGTCGGTGCGCGTCCCGGGCTGGAACACCGCCGCCTTGGTGTAGGCGCTGACGTCGTTGGTCACCTCGAAGTGGCCGAAGGCCCCGCCGCCCTTGGCGTGCGGCTGGCGCTCTGGGATCCGCTCCCGGTTGAAGTTCGCCATCTGCTCGATCAGGTAGTGATCGTGCAGCAGGATCGGGCCGTCGGGGCCGACGGTCAGCGAGTGCTCATCGCTCTCGACCGGAGTGCCGGAATCATCCGTCGTCGGCCTAACCTGAAGTTCTGTCACTGCCATTCCTCCTGTTGGTTGTGCGTCCCGGCCGTGGCCCTGCCCGCCCGCTGACAGGCCGGGCACCGGCCCCAGAAGACGACTTCCGCCTTGTCGATCGCGAAGCCGTGCTCGCCGGCCGGTTCCAGGCATGGGCCCCGCCCGACCGCGCAGTCCACGTCCTCGGTGCGCCCGCAGATCCGGCACACCACGTGGTGGTGGTTGTCGCCCACCCGCCGCTCGAACCGCGCGGGATGCCCCGCGGGCTGGATGCGCCGCAGCAGCCCGGCTTCCGTGCAGGCCGTCAGCACGCCGTAGATGGCCTGCAGCGACAGCGCGCCGTACCCCGCACGGACCCCGGTCGCGATGGCTTCCGCGGTGCTGTGCGGGTGCGTGACCAGCCAGCTCAGCACGGCCTGGCGCGCCAGCGTTACACGCAGGCCCGCCGCGCGCAGTTCCGGCGCGACGGCCTCGCTAGTACTGACGGGCCCATGGATCATGTAGGGCTTATTCTTCCCGCGTTATCTGGAATTAATCAAGACTATGAATAAGTAAATTAGTCTCCGGTCGATTCACCAGACCGGCACATTAAGACCGAGGCACAAGACCGATGCGCTGGCTGAAGCTGAAGCTTGGCCCGACTGCCCCGCCGAGCTGCCGGTAAACCGCGATGTCTCTAGGATCGGGATCAACATCGGCTCGGTGAAGGGTTGGCCAGATGCCCCCGGTGCAGGCGAACGGGATCGAGATCTACTACGAGGTCCAAGGTGAGGGCGAGCCGCTGGTGCCGCTTCCCTACCTGGCCGAGTTCGTGCAGCGGCACCGGGCCGGAGCCTGACGATGGAGCCGACCACGCATGACGACCGCAGCAAGCTGGCCCGCACCGAGGCGTCGGCCGCCGTCACCGAGCTGGGCTGGCGGTTCGTGCTCGGTGAGTTCCGCGCGTTCGTGCTCACCGGCTCGCTCCCGCTGGCCGCCGACGTGGCCGGGCGGGCGGCGGCCGTACCCGGGGCGCAAGGCCACCTGCGGATGGACATCCGGGAAGACCGGGTCGTGCTGGCCGTGCAGACCGCGGCGGTGAGCTGGGTGACCCCGCACGACGCGGAGCTGGCCCGGCGCATCTCGGCCGTGGTCGAGGAGTTCCGCCTCAGCACCCAGCCTGGCCCGGACGCGGCGGCCGCGCGATCGGTCCAGGTGATCGAGATCGCCATCGACGCCGTGGACATCACCAGCATCCGGCCGTTCTGGAAGGCGGTGCTCGGCTACGCCAACGAGCCCGGGCACCCCGGGCCCGAGGATCCGCTGGTGGACCCGCTCGGCGAGAGCCCCGCCATCTGGTTCCAGCAGATGGACGAGCCCCGGCCCCAGCGCAACCGGATCCACTTCGACATCTCGGTCCCGCACGACCAGGCCCACGAGCGGATCGAGGCCACGATCGCCGCGGGCGGGAAGCTCGTCTACGACACCGAGGCACCCGCGTTCTGGGTGCTGGCCGACCCCGAGGGCAACGAGGCCTGCATCACCACCTGGCAGGGCCGGGGCAACTGAGCCTCGGCTGCCGGGCCCGGGCCGCCGGCTCAGGCCGTCTCCGGGGACCCACCGAACTCGCCCAAGTCGTCGTCTGCGGTCTCGGGATCGGGGGCGGGGTGCGCGCCCAGGTGCCGGACGGCGGGGGTACCAGGATGGAAATCGGTCACCATGCGGACCCGCTGGCCGGTGACCTCGGCAATGACTCCGAAGTCGCGGTCGTCGCTCAGGACGGTGAGGCTGGCTTGCTCGGCTGTGGCCGCGATGAGCAGATCGACCGGACCCGCGGATCGGTGCTTCCCGGTCTCGGTCAGCAGTTGCTGGACCGCTTCGGCGCGCTCGAAGGCTCGCTCGGCCATCGGCTGCCACCCGAACACGGTACGCAGCAGCCGCTGCTTCTCCAGCCGGTCAGCCAGCGAGCGCGCGGAGAACAGGAACTCGATTTCGACAACTGGACAGAGGGCGATCACCCCGGCTGCCATCTCGTCCTGCCAGGCCTCGCGCAGCGGGTTCTGCAGGATGCGGAACAGGCCCGAGGTATCAATGAGATAGATCGCCGGACTCATCGGATTTACCGGCGGTAGGCCGCCTTGTTGCCGGTGAACTCGTCAAAGTCACCACGGTCGGCCATCTCACCGAGCCGGGCCAGCGCACGCAGGCGCTCGATCCGCGCACCAATTTCCCGCAGCGCGGCATTGACCGTGTCCTTCTTGGTCTTGGTGCCGAGTACCTCGGCAGCGGTAGCCAGGGCCTCTTCGTCGATTTCGATGGGCGTTTTCGCCATAGCCATGACCTCCACCTCCAGCCATCAGGATATCACGGATATCTAAGACCGGTATCCTGGATATCTCCGACCATAGATCCTGGTAGGCGCGGGCGGCCACGCTGCGGGGCGCGAACGCGGTGACCGGGGCACGCTCGGTGGACATGCGCTCGATCAGCGACAGTGAGGGGATGGCCGAGGCGATCAGCCCAGCTCGTTCGGCCCTGAGATCCTGGGTGATCTGAACGTGCAGCTTCTTGCGCCGGTCGACCATGGAGAAGAAGGCGCGCACGTCGGGCCGGCGGCCGTCGAACCCGCCGACGAACTCGGTCAGCTGGTCCAGCGTGCGCACGGACAGCGTGGTCGGGATCAGCGGCACCAGCAGCACGTCGGCCGCGTGTATGACGTTTTCCGAGACCAGCGAGATGCTCGGCGGGCAGTCCAGGAAGACGTGATCGTAGTCGGCGCCGAGCGGCTCGAGCAGCTGGGCCAGCTGGCGGACGGCCTTCTTCTCCGCCCCGCCCAGCAGCAGGTCCATGTTGCGGTAGGTGAAGTCGGCCGGGACCAGGTCGAGGTCGTCGAAGTCGGTGCCCTTGATCGCGTCGTCCAGGGTCCTGGTGCCGCGGATCAGGGCCTTGCCGCCGCCCTTGACGCGCGGCTTGATCCGGAAGATGAAGCTGGCCGCGCCCTGCGGGTCCAGGTCCCACAGCAGCGTCCGGCGGCCGGCGGCGGCGGAGAGGTAGGCGAGGTTGACGGCCGCGGTCGTCTTGCCCACGCCGCCCTTGATGTTGTAGGTGGCGTAGATCTTCACTCTGCCGTCTTTTCCTGGGCCGCCTTGTCCTGGCCCGGACCGGCCAGCAGGACTGCGACCCGTTGCTGGCCCGCCGGGCCGGCGAACCGGGCGAACCGGCGGGCGAAGTCGTCACGGGCCGCGGCCTGGCTGTCTATCAGATTTGCGGCGATTTCTCCCATGGCCAGCAGCGTAGCGGCGGGAGCGGCCCCGGCGGCGAGCATCTGCGCGGCCAGCGCCTGCAGCTCCTCGCGCTGGACCTGGCTGTCCTGGAAGTCGCCCAGGCAATCCTGCAGGCTCTTGAGGTCGCCGACCACCTTGCGATAGGCATGCGGGTCGTGCAGCGGCGCGAAGAATTCGAGCAGGTAGCGCAGTTCTTTGGCGCGCTTGCGCAGGTTGTGCAGGGACTCCGGCGCCGACTCGGCGGTGATGGCCCGGCCCTGGGACACGATACGGCGGAACGCCTTGCCGGTGGTGGCGGTCGCCAGCGCGGCGGCGGCCAGCGGCCGGCGGCGCCGGCGCCCGGCACCGGGGCGGGCGCTGGCGTCGCGAAGCTCGAGCAGCACCTTGCGCCAGTCCTGCGCCAGGGCCCGGAAGCGCGGCCCGCGCAGGGCAGCGGCCAGCCGCCGGAACTCACGGGCCCGGCGGTGGTGCAGGAAGAGCCGGAACGGCTCCAGGTCGGCGGGCGCGGCCGCCCGCAGCTGCCCGGCCGTGGCGTCGAACCCGAGCAGGTGCACGTCCAGGTCCCGGGTCGGCGTGGTCAGGTCACCGAGCCACTTGAATTCGGCGCCGTAGTGCGCGGCCACATCCTCCGGCAGCACCTCGGCGAGCAGCTTGATGGCCGAACGGGTGCGCCGGACCGCCACCCGCAGGTCGTGCAGGAACTCGGTGTCGATGTCGCGGAGCACGCCATCTACGTTCTGCTCCAGGGTGTCGAGCTGGCGCAGCAGCAGCCGGGCTACCGCGGTCGCGGCGGGCATGTCCGCGGTGAGCTCCGCGTCCGGGCCCGAGATGTGCTCGGCCGGATGGCGGCCGAGCGCGGCCAGCCCCGCGGCGAACACGCCCTGGCTGGCGTGCGTCACGCCGGGCAGCGCGGCCAGCAGGCCGACCACCTTGCGGGCCGGGCCGGGATACCCGCGGACACCGGCGACGGACAGCCGGAACGGCAGCACCGCGGTCGTGGTGCCGCCGGCGGACGGGGCGGGCGAGGTGACGGAGAGGTTCTCGGCATACAGCCGCGCCACGGTCTTGCCGTCGGTGTTGACCAGCCGGGTGACGCCGACCGTGCCGGCCGCCTTGACCACGGGCAGCAGCGCCCGCGGGCCGGCCAGCACCACGACCCGGTCCCGGACCGGGCCGGCCGGCATGTCCCAGGCCAGGCCGGGACGCCGCGGCGGCCATCCGGTCACGGCCTGGTCGGCCTGAGGGGTGCCATCGGCCTTGCTCAGCAGCAGGCGGCTGCCGCCGCGGGCCTGCTCAAGCTCCAGCACCAGCCCGGCCCGGTACAGCCGCCAGTCGAAGGTGTCCAGGAACAGGCACCGCCGGGTCCGCGCCGCGCCGCGGTCGGGCACGGACGTGAAGGCTTGCGACAGGGCGGTGAGCACCGCGGGCGGGACATCCTGAGCTGGGTCCACGCCATCCTCGACGGATGCATCCAGGACAAAACCGCGCAGGGCAGGCGTGATCAACGGAACCTCTCCTTTGGGCAATGCTACCGCCCGTCCCCCGAATTTCTGTATACGTTCCCGGCCCCCCGGCCGGTTATCAGGTTACGGGCCAGCGAACACCGGTTGACACGCGGATGTCTTCTGAGCGTGGCATCCCCGCTTGAGCGCCAGGCCGGGTAGCCGCGGTGGCGCCCGCGGCGCTCGCCGCCCGCACCGCCTCGGCGGCGGGGACGCCCGCGGCCAGGGCGACGGACAGGGCGCCGACGAAGGCGTCGCCGGCGCCCACCGAGTCGACCGCGTCGACCCGGAACGGCTCGACGGTGCTGGGCTCGACGGTGCTGGGCTCGCCGTCGCCGGCGTAGGCGGTACCGCGGGCGCCGGCGGTGACCACGGCGTACCGGGCGCCGGCGGTGACCAGCTCGGCGGCGGCCCGGGCCGCGGCGGCCAGACCGTCGACCGGATGCCCCAGGACCGCGGCGGCCTCGGTCTCGTTGACCACCAGCCAGTCCACGCCGCCGGTGACGATGGCGGCGGCCTCGTCCGGGGCGGGAGCGAGGTTGAGCACGCAGCGTGGGCGGCCCCCGGCGGCCTGCGCGGCTATCGCGGCTATCGCGGCTCGGATGGCGGGCACCGGGATCTCGGCGCTGATGACCAGCACGTCGGCCGCTCTGGCGGTCGCGCCGGCCACGTCCTGGTCACCGACCTCGTGGTTGGCGCCCGGCGAGACCGTGATGGTGTTCTCCCCCGCCTGGTCGACCGAGATCATGGCCAGCCCGGTCGGCACGTCCGCCGCGACCCGGACGCCGTCCGCGCCGATCCCCTCGGCGCGCAGGTTGCCCAGCAGCTGGCGGCCGAAGTCGTCGTCCCCGACACACCCCGCCATCAGCACCTGGCCCCCGAGCCGGGCCGCCGCCACCGCCTGGTTGGCGCCCTTGCCGCCCGGGGTGAAGACCGCGGCCGAGCCGAGCACGGTCGCGCCCGGGGCCGGCAGCCGGGGCACGGTGACGGAGATGTCCATGTTCAGGCTGCCGAGCACGGTGACGCGGGGTGGGTTTGCCATGCCCGCAACCTAGCGCGCCGCCGCGCCGAGGGGCTGTACCGGCCGGGGCCGGTACCGGCCAAGGGCGCGCCGATTGGCCCTGCTGCCGCGGGACCGGAATGCCTAGGGTGGGGCTCATGAGCTCACGCCAGTTCCGTCAGGTCGATGTGTTCACCGATACGCCGTACCGCGGCAATCCGCTCGCGGTCGTGCTCGGGTCCGGTGGCGCCGGCTTCGATGAGATTAGTGACGAGCAGATGCGGCAGTTCGCGAACTGGACCAACCTGTCCGAGACCACGTTCGTGCTGCCGCCGCGCGCCGCCGGCGCCGACTACTGGGTCCGGATCTTCACGCCGACCAGTGAGCTGCCGTTCGCCGGGCATCCCACGCTCGGCACCTGCCACGCCTGGCTGGAGGCCGGCGGGCGCCCGGTCCGGGCCGGGCAGGTGGTACAGGAGTGCGGGGCTGGCCTGATCACCATCCGCCAGGACGACGCGGGACTGGCCTTCGCCGCGCCGCCGCTGGTCCGGGAGGGGCCGGTCGCCGCCGAGGTGGCCGAGCAGGTCGCCGGGATGCTGAACATCAGCCGCGCCGACATCGTGGACATCGCCTGGGCCGACAACGGCCCGGGCTGGGTCGCGGTCCTGCTGGCGGACGCGGACGCGGTCCTGGCGGTCCGGCCGGGGACGGTGAGCATGGACATCGGGGTGGCTGGCCTGTATCCGGCGGAGGCGCCGGAGGCGCTCGAAGTAAGGGCGTTCAGCGGGCAGGTCAGCACGGTGGAGGACCCGGTCACGGGCAGCCTGAACGCCTCGGTGGCCCAGTGGCTCATCGGCACTGGCCGGCTCAAGGCGCCCTATGTGGCCAGCCAGGGCACGGTCATGGGACGCCGCGGCCGGGTGCGCATCACCCAGGACGACGACGGCCAGGTCTGGGTCGGCGGCAGCGTCGTCACCTGCATCAGCGGCACCGTGGAGATCTGACTGCGGAGATCTGAGCGGGAGGCTTGATCGCAGCCCGTTCGGCCGCATTTTTACTGGCGGCGGGGGCGGCGGCGCGGTGGCGTGCTCGTGGTCGGGATGGTCGGGGTCAGCGGCAGCCGCGAGGGCGGCTTGACCTCCTCCAGCCGCAGGTAGGTGACCAGGCGCTGGCCGCCGCGGGTGGCCAGCCCGGCCAGCACGCTCTGGAGCTCGGCGACGTCGCGGGCCACCACGCTGAGCAGGTAGTCCATCTCCCCGGCCACGTTGTCCGCCGAGATGATCTGCGGCGTGGCCCGGATGTGGTCATCGAACACACGGCTCGAGCGCGGGTCGTGCCGGGCCAGGGTGGCGGTGATGTAAACCCGGAGCGGGAAGCCGGCCGCGGCCGGGTCAACCTGGGCGCTGACGATCCGGATCACGCCGGTCTCCTTGAGGCGGCGCACCCGGTGCAGCGTCGCCGCAGGTGACAGGCCTGTTAGCCGGGCCAGCTCGACGTTGGTGCGGTCCGCGTCCTCCTGCAGCGCGGTTAGCAGCATTACGTCAACTTCATCAAGTTCAGCGGCCACATAGCTAAACTTAATTGAGATAAGACGCTTAAGCGACGAATTTTCTGATCCTACCGGCGAGTATGGATGCATGAACAACCGTCGTTACGCCGTTGCAGCCCTGATCGCGGCCGGGCTGCTGTGGGGCACCACCGTGCCGCTGTCCAAGCTCGCCCTGGCCTGGCTGTCGCCGGGCTGGCTGGCCGCCGTCAGGTTCGGCCTGGCCGCGGCGGTCCTGCTGGCCGTGGCCAGCCGGCGCGGGAGCTTGCGCGCAGCGTTCACCCCCAAGGTGCTGCTCGCTGGGGCGCTGGGCTACGGGGGTTCGGTCATCGTGCAGAACGCGGGTATCTCGCGGACCAGCGTCACCCACGCCGCACTGCTCATCGGGGCTGTGCCGGTGATGGTCGCGGTCATCGCCGCGGCCTGGCAGCGGGCCGTGGCCCCGCCGGTGGCGTGGGCTGGGTTCCTGGTCTCGCTGGCCGGTGTCGGCCTGGTCACCGCCGGCAGCGGGGGCGGCGGCGCCACCATGACCGGCGACGGCCTGGTGCTGATCTCGCTGTTCCTGTCGGCCGCGGTCACCGTGGCCCAGGGCCGGCTGCTGGCCGGTCGCGACCCGGTGGCCGTCACCGCCGTGCAGTTCTTCGGCGCGACGGTGGCCGCGCTGGCCGTGGCCGGGGCTGCCGAGGGTGTGCCGGCCATGCCGGCCGCCGCTGGGCACGGCGGCACGGCAGCGGTGCTGGCCGTGGTGGCACTGGCCGCCGCCGGGACGCTGCTGCCGTTCACCCTGTTCGCGTTTGGGCAGAGCCGGGTGTCGGCCGAGGTGGCCGGGGCGTTCCTCAACCTCGAGCCGCTGGTCGGCGCCGTCGCGGGTGCGGTGGCGTTCGGCGACCCGGTCGGCCCGGGTCAGCTCGCCGGGGGCGCGGCCATCGTGGCCGGCATCGGGCTGAGCAGCCTGCCGCTCGTCACCGGCCGCCGCGCTCGAGCGGATGCCGCGGCGCCGGCGCTGGTGGATGCGGAGGCATCTGCGGTGGAGTCTGTGCCTGCGGTGGGGACGGCTGGCGGGGGGCGGGCGCTGGCTGCGGTTCCGGCTGGTGTGGCGATGGCGCCGGCTGGTGTGACGGTTGAGGCCGCTGGTGCGGAGGAACTGTGCGCCGCGGGCTCGGGTGTGGTGAGGTCCGTGGGCGCGGCGGGGCGGCGGTCACGGCCTCCTCAACAGCCCCATCAGTACCGCATCGGATTCTATGGGTGTGGCACCGTGACTTATAGATCCGTTACAGTGCCATACCCATCGAATAGACGAGCCCCTGCCGGGGCGGGGGCGGGCGGCTGGGCAGCGGGCGACTGGGCAGCGGGCGACTGGGCAGCGGGCGACTGGGCAGCGGGCGGCTGGGCGGCCGCCCGCGCGGCGTGACGAGCTTGCGGCGCTGATGCCGCGGGACGGCGTCAGGGCAGGTGCGGGGCGAGCAGGGTCAGATCGGCGGCGCCCAGCCGGTCGGTCGCCGTCCTGACCTGGTGCCAGTAGGGGTACAGCAGGGGCATGGCGCTGGCCTTGTCGAGCTCGGCCCGCTCGTCGTCGCTGAGCGTGAGGTCGGCGGCGGCCAGGTTGTCGGCCAGCTGCTCGGAGGTGCGCGCGCCGATCACCAGCGAGGTGATGCCGGGCCGCCCCAGGACCCAGGCCAGCGCCACCTGGGCGGCGGAGACGCTGTGGTCGCCGGCTATCCGGATCAGCACCTCGACGGTGTCGTACAGCTTGTCCTGATCGTAGACGGGTGGCTCGTTCCAGTCGGTCAGCTGCCGGGAGCCGCCGGAGGGCTTGGAGTCCCGGCGGTACTTGCCGGACAGCAGGCCGCCGGCCAGCGGGCTCCAGACCAGCACGCCCAGGCCCTGGTCGATGGTCAGCGGGATGAGCTCGTACTCGGCGTCGCGGGCCTGAAGGGAGTAGTAGATCTGCTGGCTGACGAACCGGGGCAGGCCCAGCCGCTCGGCCGTGCCCAGGGCCTTCATCAGCTGCCAGGCCGCATAGTTGGAGACGCCGACGTAGCGGACCTT
>Ga0213875_10002165_pt1 | contig 11992 bp, 9 predicted proteins | sample BarmaccomBMRX_R8_FD_160105 | JGI IMG/M metagenome (GOLD analysis project Ga0213875, IMG submission 160105) | Root-associated microbial communities from Barbacenia macrantha in rupestrian grasslands, the National Park of Serra do Cipo, Brazil - RX_R8 | ecosystem: Host-associated > Plants > Roots... | reverse complement strand
CCTCCGCTCAGGTCTTCACAGCGTATCCCGAAATCACCATGCTGGACAACCGGACATTTCACTTGCTATTTAAACCGGACATCTTGACGTGCTACGAACATGGCGAAGTTCATGCGTTCCTCGCCACGCCCTGCCATCACCACGAAGGCCGCGAATGCTGCGAGAACCACGACCGGTAATCCAATTCCCAAATCATCCGGGCCGGAACGCTAGTAACTTCCCGCCCTTTGATGCGACGCGGACAGATGTTCACTATGCGGGGTGCGATGCAACTCTTTCGGCAGTTCTGTGGCTTCTTGTGCCTTAAGTCGGCTTGTATCCTGCGATCTCTTTTTGAGGTCACCTTGACGTATAACGCGCATCTCGCGGAATTCACGACACGACAGCGGCATGAGTTTCGGTCTGCTCACAGCCGATTGTTGCCATGCCCCTGGAACGGCCGTCACATCTTTGGAATCAGGACTGTCTGCACCGGACGATTCAGATCGACTACGCCGACCACAAAGACGCGCAACGCAGTCATGAAGACTCTCGCAACAGGCGTATTCGGCACAGCCCGGTGTTCTACAGAGTGCTTCAGCCTAAGCCGGCGGCGGCCGCAGTAATGGCGTTCCACAGAGGCGCTGGATAGACTCCCAAGACGAAAAGCGCGGCCGTGAGCAGACCCAGAACCAAACCGCTCGTGATGCCAAGCCGCCTCGGTATGTTTTCCGTTCCGGGTTCCTCCGGAATACTGAACATCGCGACAATGATCCGCAAGTAGTACACCAGGCCGATGGTGCTGCTGATAATGAGCACGATGACCAACGTCCAAGCCGTAGCGGATGCGCCCGCCGTCAGCACGTAGAACTTCCCGAGGAAACCACCAGTCAGCGGTATTCCGGCCAGCGAGAGTATCATCGCCGTGAACACCGAAGCCAAAGCAGGTTGGCGCCAGAATAGTCCGCGAATGTCTTCAAAGGTCTCCATCTCGCGCCCACCGCTGCTGAGCGCCACCAGCGATCCGAAAGCCCCCAGGATCGTCACGATGTAAGCGATCAAATAATAGGTGGCAGCCGCGCTTCCCATGCTCCCGCCGGCCACAACAGCCACCAGAAAGTAGCCCATGTGCGCGATGGACGAATACGCGAGAAGCCGTTTGACATTGGTCTGGCGCAGTGCCAGGAGATTTCCCGCCAGCATGGAAGCAATGGCAATGATAGTGAGGCTCACCAGAAGCGCCCCGTTACTGCCACTTCCGGCATGCAGCCAGCGCAATAGAAACGCGAACACGCCGCCTTTCGATACCGTCGCGACGAACGCCGTCACCGGCAGTGGCGCGCCTTGGTAAACGTCAGGCGTCCAGAGATGGAACGGCACCACGGCAAGCTTGAAACCAATCCCTGTGATCACGAGCATGGTTCCCGCCAGATAACTAACACTCATTGCGCCGCTCGTAGAGGGCGAAGCCGCCCCCGTAAGATCCATACTTCCGTTCGCTACATAAATGAGAGCGAGCCCGAACAGCAAAAAAGCGGACGATGACGCCGCCAAAACCAGGTACTTGATTCCCGCCTCGAGCGGAAGAGCCTCTATACGCGGATACGAAATGAGCGCGTAAAGGGAAATACCCAACAACTCCAAGCCGAGAAAGAACGACACCATGTGGCTGCTCGCCGCGAGAACCACGGAACCCAAGGCCGCCAGAAGCAATAACAGATAGAACTCTTCTTTGTGCTCGGAGCGATTTTCGAGATAGGGATAAGCGAGCAGAATGACCGCAGCGGTCGCGGCAAGCAGCAGCCCCACATACACCAATGCGTAACGATCTATCGTCAGGAGCGAGCTGACCTGGATTGGCGCGACAGCGGATGCAGGCCACAGGCGGATAAATGACACCGCAACTCCTGCAAACGCAATGGCCGCCGTTGCTGCGTGATTTCGTTTGATTGCGATCGCGATCATGACCACGACAGAGGTCGCTGCCAGCGCTAGCAAAGGCAAAGAGGCATTCAGCGCAGCGCTGGTCATCTGGTCGTCCCTTCAATGAGCGTAATATTCAGGACCGGACGCGAAGATATGCTTTCGAACATGCGAATAAAGGACTGGGGATACAAACCGAGCCACAACAGACCCGCCATCATGGATCCGGCAATGATCCATTCACGAGGAACCAGGTCAGGCAGGCGCCAGTTGTGCAAGTTCGGTCCCTGGAAAACCTGCGCGGTTACTCTCAACCCGTAAAGCGTTGCGGCGATGATGCCCAAAGTTGCTACGGCTGTAAGACCCGCGTTGGCCTGGTACGCGCCTAGTAGCACGAGAAATTCGCCCACAAAATCACCAAGGCCGGGTAGCCCTAATGAAGCCATTACAAAGAACAGCCCCGCGCCGCTCAAGCGAGGAATCGTTTGCCATAGGCCACCCATGCGCGCGATTTCGCGAGTATGCATCCGGTGCTGCAGCGCACCGGCAAGAATAAACAGAGCGCCTGTGCTGATGCCGTGACTGATCATCTGTATAAACGCGCCGGTCAAGGCCGTCCGGTTTCCGGAAAAAATTCCGATGAGCACAAATCCCATGTGGCTCACGCTCGTGTATGCGACGAGTCGCTTGAGATCACGCTGGGCCACTGCCATAAATGCGCCATAGAGCACTCCGATCACGCCAAGCGTCATCATGGCTGGACCGAACTCGTGCGCCGGACCCGGAAAAAGCACAAGAATGAATCGAATCATTCCATATGCTCCGGTTTTCAGCAGCAGACCGGCCAAAACCACGCTCCCTGCGGTAGGAGCTTCGGTATGGGCGTCAGGCAGCCAGGTGTGAACGGGAACCGCTGGGAGTTTCACCGCGAAAGCTGCAAAAAAGCCGAGCATCAACAATCGGGCCGCGCCGGTCGAAAGCGGGGTTGCCGCAAGGGCTTGATAGTCGAAACTATAAGCGCCCGCACTCCGGGCATGCAGAATGGCCAACGTAATAATCGCCGCCAGCATTAAAAGACCGCTTAGCTGCGTAAACAAAAAAAACTTGATCGCCGCGTAGATTTTTCGGCCGTGTCCCCAAATGCCAATCAGGAAATACATGGGAACCAGCATCAGCTCCCAAAACAGGTAAAACAGGAACAGATCCACGGCGAGGAACACGCCGGTGATGCCCGCCAACACCCACAGCAAATTGAAATGGAAGAAGCCGACGCGCTCCTCGATTTCGCTCCATGACGCGAGAATCGACATCAGTCCGAGAAAGAACGTAAGCAACAGCAACGCCAGGCTGAAACCATCGAGCGCCAGATGGAATCGGATCCCGAACTGCGGAATCCAGTCTTGATCGAATTCGTAGAGCCATCGCGATGGCGAGTTGCTGGTCCACAGCGTCGCGGCCAGAATGAGGTCGAGCGCAATCGCGACGATGGAAATCCAGCGTGAAAGCTGGGCGCGTTTGGCGGGAACTAGCAGAGAGAAAATCCCGCCGATTAACGGAATGAGAATAAGCCATAGCAGGATCATGCCAGTCTCTCGCCATCAACGAACAAGAAGTACGACCGCGAACAGCACAATGAACCCTGCCGCAACGCCCGTCGCGTACCAACGAATGCGGCCGTTCTGTGTGACACGGAGCATGCTGGAACCCAAATCCGCGAGATTCGCCACGCCGTTGTAAACCGAGTCCACCACATCCGATGTGCTTCTACTCACTAGAAATTGAAAAGGCGCGACGAAAAGCTTGTCGTATAACCAATCGACACCCCAGCCCGAATACCAGAGCCGCAGCAGCGGATCTTCGCGCGCGACTACGGCGCCTCGCCAGGGTGCAAACAGCGCGATCGCGAAACCCAGCCCAATGAGGAAAGAAGCGCTGGCGCACAATGCAGTGACTAATTCGCTGATAGGTCCAAAATGAACCGCATTGAGCGGCGGTAGAACACTATTCAGAAAGTTTGAAAGCGCAGGAACGCCTCCGAAATCCGGCGGCGTATCCACATACCCACCGATGATCGACAGCACGCATAATGTCATCAGCGGAATGGCTACGACCAGCCCTGGCTTATAAGAAACCTCGAGCTTCTGCGGCCCATAAAAAACCAGCAGGATCAGCCTGTACGTATAAAACGATGTCAGCATCGCGCCCAGCATGCCTGCCATCCAAAACCAACCCGTACCGTTTGGCCCCGCCCAGGCTTGATAAAGAATCAGATCTTTGCTGAAAAAACCAGCCGTGATGAGCGGCAGACCCGCGAGCGCGGAGCCGCCAATCACAAATGACCAGAATGCAAGCGGAAGTTTGGATCGCAAGCCGCCCATTTTGAACATGTCCTGCTCATGATGCATCGCCTGAATCACTACGCCAGCAGCTAGGAACAGCAGCGCTTTGAAGAAAGCGTGCGTCATGAAATGAAAAATCGCAGCCGACCACGCGCCCAAGCCCAGCGCCAGGAACATGTATCCGATCTGGCTCATCGTCGAGTACGCCAGCACGCGTTTGATATCGCGTTGCGCAATTGCGCTAAATGCCGAAAGCAACATGGTGCCCGCCCCAATGAGCGCGACGATGAACTGCACGGGAGGCGCGAGCACGAACAACGCATTCGTGCGCGCAATCAGATACACACCCGCCGTCACCATGGTCGCTGCGTGGATCAGCGCACTGGTCGGCGTAGGCCCCGCCATCGCATCCGGCAGCCAGGTCTGCAAGGGCAACTGGGCTGATTTGCCGACTGCCCCGCCGAGCAGCAGCGCAGCCGCCGCGATCGCGATCCCGCTGCCCACCGGCCACTGCGTTGTGGCGCGCCGCATCATTTCCTGGATATCGAGCGTCCGCAATTGAGTCGCAATTAGAAATAATCCAATCGCGAACGCAGTATCTCCAATGCGCGTCACGAGGAATGCCTTGTTGGCCGCGCGCACATTCACCGGGTCCCTGTACCAGAACCCAATCAGCAGAAAACTGCACAACCCAACTCCCTCCCACCCGAGATATAGAAGCAGGAGATTATTCGCAAGAACCAGCGTCAGCATCGCGGCGACGAAAAGATTCATGTACGCAAAGAACCTCGAGAATCCTTCGTCATCGCGCATGTACTCGACCGAGTACAGATGAATCAGAAAGCCGACAAACGTGACTACGAGCGTCATGATGAGCGCCACTGGATCGAAATAAAACGCGATTTCCGGCCGGAAATCACCGACATTCATCCACGTCCATAGATGGTCGACCCAGGCGTTCCCCGGAGGTGAGGAGCGGAGGAAGTCCGCGGCGCTAAAAATCGCGACCAATGCCGAAAGACCAATCGACCCACAGCCCAGCCACGCTGCGATGCGGCGCGGGAATCGCGACCCGAACAACGCAAGAATGGCCGCGCTGGCAAACGGAAAAGTGGGAATCAACCAAAGCAGTGACTGCATGGCTATCCTTTCATTCCGCTTGCCGTGTCCGAATCGAGAGTAGGATCTCGCCGATGGAATTGCAGGAACAGCGCGAGACCCACCGAAGCCTCAGCCGCAGCCATAGCCAGAATGAACAGAAACATGATCTGCCCGTCCGCCGCGCCCCACTTGTAACTTCCGGCCACAAACGCGAGACCGCTCGCGTTCAACATGATCTCGACCGACAGCAAAGTAAAGATCAGATTACGCCGCGTGAGAAGTCCGATCAGACCCAGTGCGAACAACGTCACTGCCAAAAACAGTACGTCTTCCATAGGTACTGGCATCGTTCCGTTCCTCCTCCTCTTTCGAAGTGCGCCTTCCCAAGTGATATGCGCCAACCAGGCCGGCCATCAAAAGCAAAGATGCGAGCTCCACTCCAATCGCGTAAGGCCCAAAAAGCGAGATGCCGATTTCTTTCGGTGTCACGGCATGCATGGGCCCGGTGGGAGGCGCTGCATGCGCGGCCACATAAAACAGCTCGAGCAGCAGAAGCGTCGCCAACCCGGATGGCCAGGCCCAAACGCCCGGCTTAAGCCACGCGGTTTCCACATCCGTAGCATGTTCGCCGATATTGAGCATCATCACGACAAACAAAAAGAGCACCATGATTGCGCCGGCGTAAATAATGAGCTCGAGCGCGGCTATAAACGGTGCTCCGATCACATAGAAAATAACCGCGACAGCCAGCAGAGAGACGATCATATAAAGCAGCGCATGAACGGCATTGTTGCGCGTGATGGCAACCGTCGTCGCCAGCACGGCCACGGCAGCGGCGATGTAGAAGACAATCAGCATAGATCCCTCTCAAGGCAACAAGCTGTGAAGGTCCACGGGCTTGTCTTCGTTTTCAGACTGTCCCTTGTCTTTACCGCCAATTGCCACCCCGGCGACGCGCCAGAAGTTGTAATCGGGATACTTCCCAGGTCCGTTCACCATCAGATGCTCCTTCTCGTATACGAGATTTTGCCGGTTGTACTCGCCCATCTCGAAATCCGGCGTGAGTTGAATGGCATACGTCGGACAAGCCTCCTCGCAGTAGCCGCAGAAGATACAGCGTGAAAAATTAATTCGAAAAAACTCCGGGTACCGGCGGCCATTCTCATCCTCGGTAGCCTGCAGCGAAATGCAATCCACTGGACAAGCCACGGCGCAAAGATTGCACGCCACGCAGCGCTCTCCTCCATCGGGATCGCGCGTGAGGACAATTCGCCCGCGATAACGCGGCGCCAGATACGGCCTTTCTTCCGGATACTGCACGGTAATGCGCTTATGAAAACCGTGCCGAAAAACCTCCCACAAGCTACGTAATAAGCTGAGCATCTAATTTTCTCCGCATCACGATAAAGCCAACACCACAGCGCCGGTCGCCAGTAAATTCACCAATGCCAACGGCAGCATGAATTTCCAACCCCACAGCATCAACTGATCGAACCTCGGTCTCGGCATTGCGGCGCGCAACAAAATAAAAAAGCAAATAAAAGCCATCGTCTTAATGGCGAACCACACCGGTCCAGGCAAAAACGGCCCCAACCAGCCACCGAAATACAAAAGAGAAATAGCCGTGGAAATGAGCGTCACCCCGATATATTCACCCACAAAAAACATCCCGAACTTCATGCTCGAATACTCCGAGTGGAAGCCGGCGATGAGCTCGCTTTCGGCTTCCGCTAGATCGAACGGCAGCCTGCGCGCCTCCGCGACACCCGCAATCAAGAAAAGCACAAATCCCGGAAATTGCGGAATAACGAACCACAGTTTCCGCTGCGCTTCCACTATGTCCGTCAACCGGAACGATCCCGCGATAATCACCACGCCCAGCATCGAAAGCCCCATGAAAACTTCGTAGCTGAGCATCTGCGCGGAAGCTCGAATGCCGCCCAACAGCGAATATTTGTTGTTAGATGCCCACCCCGCGAGCACCACGCTGTACACCCCGAGCGAAGACATCGCCAGCAGGAACAGCAGCCCAATGTTGAGATCGGCCACCACGAAGCCCGGCGCAAAAGGAATAACCGCGAACGAGAGCAGCGCGGTGACAACAATGATTGCGGGCGCCAGAACAAAAACTGGTTTATCCGCAAACGGTGGGATCCAATCCTCTTTCAGAAACAGTTTTATGGAATCGGCAAGCGGTTGTAACAGGCCGAATGGCCCGACGCGGTTCGGCCCGTAGCGGTCCTGCCAGACGGCGAGCAACCGTCGTTCTACCCAAACCAGCACCGCGGCCAGGTTCAAAATGACGCCCAGAACCACCGCAATGATCACCAGCGGGTACAAATTCTTGAGCGTTTGACTCACTGGATGACCGCTCCCACCGGTTCGAGTTTGCCTCGCGCGGGCAGCGAACATCCGTTCAGCGGTGGTATGCCAACCGGCAGCAACGCCACCCCGTGCGGAATCTCAGATCGCAGCGACACCGGAAGCTCATACACCGAATCTCCAACCGTCACCTTGATCAACTCCCCCGACCCGGTGCCGAGCCGAGCAGCGTCCATTGTGTTCAGCGCGATATAGGGGCGCGGCGCAAGCTCAGAAATTGCCGGCGCCTGCCGGCTCAGTTCCTCCGATCCGAAAATATGAAAACACGGCAGCAGCAGACACGACTCGGCATCGGCTTCGAAAGCCCGTGGCACGGCCGAAAAATTCCATCCGTCGCGCTCTTCAGGTTCAATCAACCGCACTCCCGGATCGCCTCCCCGCAAATGCCCGCCGATCTCTTTTTGAAATTTGTTGACCGATTGAATCGAATTCCACCCCGGCGACCAGAAGAACGGAAGGAGCGCCGGAGGTGGCGGCTGTGGCCCCGCTTCCATCGAAAACGCCAAAGCCGAATCCGGATCGTCGGGCGGCTTGGGCTCATGGACAGAAATGTTGGCCAGCATCGACGTGCGCCCGCTGTACCGTCCAGGTTCGCGCGCCACTTTCCCGAATTCCCGGCGCGAAGGAGCGACCAGCCCAATATCCGCGAGTTCCGGAATCTCGAGCGCAATCTCACTCACGATTTCGTCCAGCGTCCGCCAGCCGCGTTTCTCCGCATGAACTTCCGGAATAAAATCGGCGTCCAGCCATCTCCAACTGGCCCGTATCTCACCCTCGGGAACAAATGCCTGAAAGAACCGCTGCGCCCGTCCCTCATAATTCACGAGCGTGCCGTCGGCCTCCGCAAAACTTCCAGCGGGCAATACGATCTCTGCCCGTCCCGTCGTCCGATTCTCCAAATGATCGACCGCAATCACGTGCCGCGCGCCCTCAAAAAATGCGTCCACGCCTTCCTCGGGAGCGCGTTCATATAGATCGTTTTCAACCACGACGATCGTTGCGGCTTCCCCGTCTTTCACGGCCTGGAATGCTTCGGATAACGGACGCGGGTTCATCAGCGCGAGCCCAACCGTATTGCACTCTGGAAAACAATAAGCCAGTTTCGCCGCTTTGCCGGCCGCGCAGAGCGCCCGCGCAATTTGAGCCGCCGCTTCGACCACGGCCAAGCTACGGCAACTCGTTCCCGCGACAATCAGCGGTGAAGTTGCAGAACGCAGCGCATCGCCGATTTGATTCGCAAGCTCTGTTGTTTCACTCGAAAGATCCGCGAGTGCAGCTTCGCCGGCAATTGCCCGCGCCACCGCGAAGCCGAGCCGAGCCAAATCGTCCGGCGCAGCACGCAAGACCTCGGTGGCAATATCATCCAGTCTTGTCGGATAAGGCGCCGCTATGAACAACGGCCCTTTCTCGTATTGCACGAGTTCCCGAACCGCGTGATCGAGCCACAACGGAATCTTCAGATCCTTAGCCTTCTGGATCGGCTGTTGCCGCACAGATTGGCGCAAGCGCAGCGCCATCACCGGCAGCACATTTGTGACATCCTCGCCTAACACGAGCACCGCATCCGAATGTTCGACTTCATCGAGCGACGGCGACTTCGCAGGGCTTCTCCTCAAAGCCTCGAGCGCCGCCACAGCCACAGACCACTCCTCATCTGCTACGCCCGCGTAAAAGTTTTCCGCGCCCACAAGCTGCCGAAGAGCAAAATTGCTCTCGAGCGATGCTCTCGGTGAGCCGATGCCGATGCACCGATCCCCCTCGACCGCCGTCCTCACGCGAAGTATCGCCTCGTCCGTTTCAACCGGCTTCCCCTCGACAAGACACTCCCGGATTCGTTGTTCGCTATTCACGAACTCATACCCGAACCGCCCCCGGTCGCAAAGAAAATAGCCATTCACTTCGTGGTTATACCGGTTGATGACTCTGCGCAAAGACCCATACCGCTCGCCGATACTGGTATTGCAACCCGCGGCGCAGTGCACGCAAATCGAAGGCGCCATCTGCAGATCCCACTTCCGCGTATAGTGGCGCTTTAGAGTCGCGTCGGTAAACACGCCCGTCGGACAGATCTCAACCAGATTCCCGCTGAACTCGTTTTCGAGCACGCCATCTTCGAACCTGCCGAAGTACACCACGTCCCGGAGCCGAAACGCATTCAAATCGTGGCCCCCGGCGTAATCGCGGTAATAACGCACGCACCGCTGGCACTGGATGCACCGGTTCATCTCGTGATTGATCAGCGGACCCAGATACTGGTTCCGAAACGTGCGTTTGCCGAAACTGTAGTGCCGCGAGCAGTGCCCGGTCATCACGGTCATATCCTGCAAATGGCACTCTCCGCCTTCATCGCAGACCGGACAATCGTGCGGATGGTTCTGCATCAACCCCTGAATCACTGCCGCGCGAAATTCCGCCGCTTCGGGATCTTTGATCGAAAGCCGCGTGCCCTCGGTAACCGGGGTCATGCACGCCATAATGATTTTCCCGGCCGTATCCTGCTCGTTGCGAAACTGCTTCACCGCGCATTGACGGCACGCGCCCACCGAGCCTAGCGCCGGATGCCAGCAAAAATAGGGCAGATCATAACCAAGCGACAACAGCACATGCAACAAATTCTGAGCGTTGTCGGCTTGCCGCGCCTCGTTCTCTACGTAGATGGTCGCCACGCTCATCTCCAGGGACACCGCTTCTCTTCGATATGCCGCTGAAAATCGCCCGCGAAGTATTTCAGCGCGCTTTGCAACGGCTCAACCGCTCCCGGAGCAAAAGCGCAAAATGTATTTCCGGGCGCAAGAAATTTGGTCTGAAAACGCAAAGTATCGAGATCTTTTTCGTTAGCCTTCCCCTGTTCCATCGAGAGCAAAATTTTTTCGGTCCAGGCCAGCCCGCTCCAACACGGTGTGCACCACCCGCAAGATTCCTGCGCGAAGAAATGCTCCAGGTTCCAGACCATGCCCACCGGACAGGTCCGATCGTCGAGCACTACCATCGTGCCCGTACCCAGCCGGCTCCCCGCTTTCTGCACTTGCGTGTAGTCCATCGCGATGTCCAAATGTTCTTCGACCAGAAAGTCCGTCGAGGCGCCCCCGGGAAGAATGCCGCGAAATTGAAGTCCGTCACGCATCCCACCCGCGTGTTCTTCGAGAATCTCTCGCATACACGTGCCCAGCGGCAGCTCCCACATTCCGGGCCGCTTCACTTTTCCGCTGACGCCATAGAGCTTCGTGCCGCCATCTTCCGTGCGGCTCAATCCGCGAAACCACTCCGCGCCGTTATTCACGATATGTTGCACGTTGCACAACGTCTCCACGTTTTGCACAATGGTAGGCTTCCCAAACAGCCCCGAAACCTGCGGAAACGGCGGCTTCGTCCGAGGATGCGCGCGCTTGCCCTCCAACGCATTCAACAGAGCCGTTTCTTCGCCGCAAATATAACGGCCCGCGCTCACGTGAATATACAGCTCAAAGCTGTAGCCCGATCCCAAAATGTTGCGTCCAAGATAGCCGCGTTCCCGCGCCTCCACCAACGCCCGTGAAAGCCGATCCGCCGACGTCCGATACTCGCCGCGCAAAAAAATATAGCCGATGTCCGCCTGAATCGCATAAGCGCTCACCGCCATTCCTTCGACAAGCTGATGCGGATCGCCTTCCATCAGAATGCGGTCTTTAAAAGTGCCCGGCTCCATCTCATCCGCATTCGCGACCAGATACTTCGGCCGTGGCACATCCGCGCCCATCGGGACGAAGCTCCACTTCATCCCGGTCGGAAAACCCGCTCCGCCACGGCCGCGCAGATTCGACCGCTTTACCAGTTCCGTGACATCCTGCGGCTGCAGTTGAAGCGCCTTGCGCAAGCCCTGATATCCGCCCGCTTGCTCATACGCAGCAATATCCACTGCGGCGCCATCCGGACGAAGATTATTAGTGAGCGGCCGTTCCGTCATCGCGATTATTGATAACCCTCCAGAATCGCGTCAATCCGCTCGTCGTCTACGTCCGTGTGTAGATCTCCATCGATCATCACTACGGGTGCGTGATCGCAGGCTCCCAGGCAAACAATGGGCAACAGGGTAAACCGCCCGTCGGCCGTGGATCCGCCGAGCGTCGTGCCCAACCTGGCGCACAACTGATCACGCACCCGTTCGCAACCCATGATCCAGCAGCTAACGCTGTCGCAGATCAGGGCCACATGCCGCGCAACTGGCTTTCGCCGAATCAGATTGTAGAAGCTCGCTACCCCATCCAAATCGGCCGTCGACATCCCGAGCA
>Ga0213875_10002164_pt1 | contig 11992 bp, 11 predicted proteins | sample BarmaccomBMRX_R8_FD_160105 | JGI IMG/M metagenome (GOLD analysis project Ga0213875, IMG submission 160105) | Root-associated microbial communities from Barbacenia macrantha in rupestrian grasslands, the National Park of Serra do Cipo, Brazil - RX_R8 | ecosystem: Host-associated > Plants > Roots... | reverse complement strand
GCAGATCTCCAGCTGGAAGGCCTACGCCCCGGCGTTCGCGGGCAAGACCGCCATCGAGGCCGTCGACCGCGCCATGCGCGGGCAACGCTCCCCCAGCCCGATCTATGAGGGTGAAGACGGCGTGATCGCCTGGCTGCTGAGTGGATCCGAGGCGGTCTACACGGTGCCGTTGCCCGGGCCGGGCGAACCCAAGCAGGCCATCTTGGAGACCTACACCAAGGAGTACTCGGCCGAGTATCAGGCTCAGGCCCTGATCGACCTGGCCCGGCGGCTCGGGCCCCGGATCGGCGACACCGAAAAGGTGGAGAGGATCGTCATCTTCACCAGCCACCACACCCACTACGTGATCGGCTCCGGATCGGGCGACCCGCAGAAGTACGACCCGCGCGCCAGCCGGGAGACGCTGGACCACTCGCTGCCCTACATCTTCGCGGTGGCGCTGCAGGACGGCGGCTGGCACCACGTGCGGTCCTATGAGCCCAGCCGGGCGGCCCGGCCGGACACCGTCGAGCTGTGGCAGAAGATCAGCACGGCCGAAGACCCGCAGTGGACCCGCCGCTACCACGACCCGGACCCGGCCCAGCGGTCGTTCGGCGGCCGGGTGGAGATCACGCTGGCCGACGGGACCGTGATCAGCGACGAGATCGCGGTGGCCGACGCCCACCCGGCCGGTGCGCACCCGTTCACCCGCGAGCAGTACGTCGCCAAGTTCCGGACCCTGGCCGACGGCGTGATCGCCGCTGACGTGCAGGACCAGTTCCTGCAAGCGGTGACCGGCCTGCCCGACCTGGACGCCGATCACCTGGCCGCCCTTTCTCTTCCGGGCATTGAGCAGAGCGGCGAGCAGCCCGACACCTGGGGGATCTTCTTATGCTGCACGACATCACTTCGGCCGCGGCCAAGCGCGCGGCGTTCCGGGCCGGGCTCAACTCGGGGCGGTTGCTGCGATTCCCCGGCGCCTTCAACCCACTGTCGGCCAGGCTGATCGAACGGCACGGATTCGAGGGCGTCTACATCTCCGGCGCCGTCATCGCCGCCGACCTGGGCCTGCCTGACATCGGGCTCACCACGCTGACCGAGGTGGCCGGACGGTCCCAGCAGATCGCCCGGGTCACCGCGCTGCCCGCCCTGGCCGACGCGGACACCGGCTTCGGCGAGCCGATGAACGTCGCCCGCACCGTCCAGATTATGGAAGACGCCGGCGTGGCCGGGATCCACATCGAGGATCAGGTCAACCCCAAACGCTGCGGCCACATGGACGGCAAGGCCGTGGTCGGCCGCGACGCGGCGGTCCAGCGCATCAAGGCCGCGGTCGCCGCTCGCCGCGATCCAGGGTTTGTGATCGCGGCCCGCACTGACGCGGCGGCGGTGGCCGGGATCGGGGTGGCCGTCGACCGGGCCAAAGCCTTCGCCGACGCCGGAGCCGACCTGATCTTCCCCGAGGCGATGGCCGGCGAGGCTGACTTTCAGCGGTTCCGCGCCGCCATCGACGTGCCGATCCTGGCCAACATGACCGAGTTCGGCAAGAGCAAGCTGCTGGACGTCACCACCCTGCAAAACCTCGGCGTCAACGTCGTCATATATCCCGTCACTCTGCTGCGGCTGGCGATGCACGCCGCCGAGACCGGGCTGACCACGATCGCCGCCGCGGGCAGCCAGGAAGAGCTGCTGGACCGCATGCAGCACCGCCGCGACCTGTACGACCTGCTCGATTACGAGAGCTACAACACCTTCGACACCGGCATCTACAACTTCCGCGTCTGAGGCCGCCGGCTCCGGCCGGCGCCGCGAGAGGGGATCACTATGCCCGAAACCGATCCAGAGATCCGCAAGGGACTGGCCGGGGTCTACGCCGACACCACCGCCATCTCCATGGTCAACCCGGCCTCCAACTCCCTGACCTACCGCGGCTACCCCGTCCAGGAACTCACCCGCACCTGCAGTTTCGAAGCGGTGGCCTACCTGCTGTGGCACGGCGAACTACCCACCCCGGACCAGCTCGCGGCCCAGAACCAGGCCGAACGCGCCCAGCGGGCCCTCGACCCGATCGTCGCCGCCACGCTCAAGGGGCTGCCGGCCACCGCCCACCCGATGGACGCGCTGCGCACCGCGGTCAGCCTGCTCGGCGCCACCGACCCCGCCGAAGACGACAACTCCCCGGCGGCCAACCAGGCCAAGGCGCTGCGCCTGTTCGCGATCATGCCCGCCGTCGTCGCCCTGGACCAGCGCCAGCGCCACGGGCTGGAGGCGGTACCGCCCCGCGATGACCTCGGGTTTGCCGCCAACTTCCTCTACATGACCTTCGGCGAGGTCCCCGAACCCGAGATTGTGAAAGCGTTCGAGACCTCGCTGATCCTGTACGCCGAGCACAGCTTCAACGCCTCAACGTTCACCGCCCGGGTCGTGACCTCCACCCTGTCCGACATCTACAGCGCGGTCACCGCCGCCATCGGCGCGCTCAAGGGCCCGCTCCACGGTGGCGCCAACGAGGCCGTGATGGACATGATGACCGAGATCGCCATCCCCGACAACGCCGAGACCTGGCTCAAAGACGCCCTGGCCAGCAAGAAGAAGATCATGGGCTTCGGTCACCGCGTCTACAAGAACGGCGACTCCCGCGTACCCACCATGCGCGCCGCCCTCGGCGACATCGCCGCCGTGCGGAACGGCCAGAACCTGATCGGCATCTACGAAACCCTGGCCAAAGCCATGTACGACGCCAAAGGCCTCCACCCCAACCTGGACTACCCGGCCGGGCCCGCCTACCACCTCATCGGATTCGACACCCCCACCTTCACCCCGATCTTCGTCGCCGCCCGGCTGCCCGGCTGGACCGCGCACACCACCGAGCAGCTAGCCGGCAACAGCCTCATCCGCCCCCTGGCCGCCTACGACGGCACCGCCGAACGCCACGTCGCCGCCTGAGCGGCCGAGGAGATCGATAGACATTCAATCTATTAATTAGAACTAATGTCTATTAAGATGGCATCAGGCTTCAGAAGTTTGAGAGGCGGGTGCCATAACGGTGACTACGGAACCCCCGGCCCGTTACTGTCCAGCATGCGGTGGCCAGACCGAAGCCCAGATCATCGAAGGGGTCGCCCGGCCCGTATGCGGTACCTGCGGGCAGGTCCACTACCCGGGCGCCAAGGTCGCGGTGGCCGCGCTGATCACCCAGGGAACCGGCCGCCACGAACGGGTGCTGCTGGTCCAGCGCCGGGTGCCGCCGTTCCAGGGCTTGTGGTCGCTGCCGGCCGGGTTCCTCGAGCCAGGGGAAGATCCGGCCGCCGCCGCGGCCCGGGAAGCCCATGAGGAAACCGGGCTGCTGTGTCGGCCGACCCGGCTGCTGGAGGCGCTGCCGGGCGAAGGGCTGGTCGACCTGATGCTCGTCTACGCGGCCGACGCTCCCGACGACCAGCCCACCGCGGCCGACGACGCGCTGGACGCCGGGTGGTTCAGCATCCAGCACCTGCCGCCGCTGGCGTTCCCGGAGACCGTGATCGTCCTGGCGGCCCGGCTGGGGCGTCCACGGCCCGACGAAGGGATCCTGGCCTCCGGCTGCGGGGGGCCGGGCGAGTGGCTGTAGCGGCCGTCCCTGCTAGTCGGCGGTCAGGGCGGGCATCCGCTGCGCGACCCAGCCCGGCCCGGTGAACGGCGTCACCAGCGCGTAGGTGAATCCGACCCGCTGGAAACGCCAGCCGGACTCGGTCCGCACCAGCGTGTCGTCGTACCGGCCTGCCACCCAGGCCGCGGTCTGGCCCGGCAATGTGGCCATGATCATTCCGGCGAACGACGCGGTGGCGTCGTCGCCGCTGACCGTGATGGCAGGGTTGGCGGCGTAGTGCACCGAGAGTCCTGCTTCTGGCGCAGAGGGCGCCTGTTCATCGGTCCCGGGCGGCGAGGCCCAGCTCTTGGCCATCTCTACGATCTCCGCTTGGCCGCTGGCCAGCCCGAACGCCCCGAAGTCGATGACGCCGTCGGGCACGAAGAGCTGAGCCAGCTGTTCGGCGCGGTCGTGCGGCTGCCCCCAGCCGAAGTTCCACAGCTCGGCGTAGCTGGTTTTCAGGGCGACGATGTGCCAGTAGTCCTCGAGCGTGCGAAGTCGTTCGGTCACGGCGTCCATGTGGGGTGCTCCTCGGTGGGTAGGGCCGGTTGCAGGAAGTGCCGGGCGATGTCGGTGGTGAAGGCGGTCATCGCCTCGATCAGGTCTTGGGGGGTACGCCAGGCAAACCACACGGTCATCCAGTCCACCCCGGCGTCGGCGTAGGCGCCGATCTCATCGACAACCTGAGCTGCGGTGCGCTCCGAGCCGACGGTCGCTCCCGATTCGGCCCGGATCAGTTGCGACGCGGGGTCGAGGCCGACCGCGTAGTTGGAGAAGCCCAGCGCGATCTCGCCGGGATCGCGGCCGATTCCGGCCGCCAACTCCTTGACCGTGGCGAAGCCACGGGCGAGCTCGTCCGGGGTGCCGGTCATCGGGTACCAGCAGTCGCCGTAGCGGGCGGCCCGGGCCAGGGCCCGAGGTCCGCTGCCGCCGATGAACAGCGGCACTCCGGCGGGGCGGACCGGCTTCGGCTCGAACGAGACGTCGGAGAAGCTGATGCGGGAGCCGCTGAAGCTGGGCTCGGCTGACGTCCACAGCTCACGGATGACCGCCAGGTGTTCGTCGGCGTCGTCGAAGCGCCGCGTGAACGTGCGCCCGAGCCGGTCGAACTCGTCCTGGTACCAGCCGGACCCGACACCGCACAGGACGCGGCCGCCCGACAGCACGTCCAGCGTCGTCACCTGCTTGGCCAGCCGGATCGGGTCATAGAGCGGGAGCAGCAGGATGGACAAGGCGACCTTCAGCCGGGTGGTGCGCGAGGCGATCCACGAAGCAGCCATCAGCGGATCCCACCACGACTCGCCACCGAGCACGGCGGCGGCGCCGCGCGGCGGCAGCAGGTGATCGGAGAACCCCACCGCCTCGAAATTGAGCCGTTCGGCGGCCGCCGCGATATCGCCGAGGCTTTCGGCATCGAGTCGGTCGTAGGGATAAGGCACGACTATGAATCGCACGGGTTACCTCCTTGCACCCAGGCTCTCAATCAGCCGCCAGCAGCCATTCGGCCAGCAGCGCGCGTAGCGCCACCACCAGCAGGAGTGGTTCGGAGAGCATCACGTGATGGCCAGCCAGCGGCAGCGCGATGACCGGGGCGGGGCGTCCGAGGATCGCCTGGAGCTTGCGGCCGCTTTCGGCGTCGACCATGCCTCGCTCCGCGCGGATCATGGCCACACGGCAGCGCACCGAGCTGATCATCTCGATGGCAGGCTGATGACGAGCGAACACTGTGGGGTCGAAGCGCCAGGTCCAGCCCTGGTCGTCGTGGGCGATCGACGCCCGGGCCACGTAGTTCGCGACGTATGGCTTGATCCAGGGATCGTCCGGCACCACCCGGAACCGCGACATCGCCGCCTCGGCCGACGGGTAGTGGCGCCGGGGGCCGAACGCGCGGCCGGTTTCGGCCGCGAACTGCTCGGGGCTCGGAACTTGCAGCGGCGAGTCGATCGCGATCACGCCGGCGACCTCATCAGGATGGCGGGCCCCGGCCGCATAGGCGGTCCAGCCTCCCATGCTGTGGCCGATGATGATCGGGTCGCCGGTAATGCCACCGGCGGCCGCTACCGCGACGGCCTCGTCGCCCCACTCCTCCAGGCTGTAGGAGGCCCGCCGGTCACTGTCGCCGTGCCCGCTGAGATCGAGCGCCACCACCCGGCGATCGGCGGCCAGCAGCGGGCCGATGTGGTCCCACCAGCGTGCGTGCGCACCACCGCCGTGTACCAGTACCGCTCCGGGACCGGCCGGACCCCAGCAGCGGGCCCGGACGGTAGCTCCGGTTACCGTGACCGCGGCGGGCTCGGGCCGCTGGGCCACGGAGTCGCGGAACCAGTCCGGCTGGGTCACGCTTTTCCCGCCGTTCGGGCGGGGGCGAGGCGGCGCAGTTCTGGTGCAACTTCGGCGATGAAACGCTGCCGGGTCTCGGCCGACGGGAACTCCGGCATCTGGGGATGAAACTCGCGCACACCGGCGGCCACGAATGGGGCCAGCTTCTCCGCGACCTGCTCGGGGGTGCCCCACAGCCACGACCGGTACGGCGGCAGGCCCCGGGACTCACGCAGCGCCGCCACGTCGGCCTTGGCTTCCGCCTCGGTGGCCCGGACCACCACGCCGGTGTCGAACCACGTCAGCCTGATCGATTCCAGGTCGCGGCCCAAGTCCGAGCAGTGCTGTTTCAGCTGCGCCAAGGCCGGCCCGAAGTCCTCGTAGGCGCCGTAGAAGTTCCACTTGTCGGCCAGCTCGGCGACCACCCGGAGCGTCGACTTCCCGCTGCCGCCGATGACCACGGGGGGTAGGGTCTGGATCGGCTTGGGGTCACACTGAGCGCGGACCACCGTGTAGTGGTCGCCGGTGTAGGAAACCTCGGGCTCGGTCCACATCCGGCGGACGATCTCGACCGCCTCCCGCAGCATCCCGATGCGGTCCCGGGCGGCGGGGAACGGAAAGGCGTAGGCGCGGTGCTCGGCTTCGAACCAGGCCGCCCCGATGCCCAGCTCGAGCCGGCCTCCGCTCATCACGTCGACCATCGCCGCCTGCTTGGCCAGCAGGGCCGGGCTGCGGAAGGTCACCGCCGTTGTCAACTGGCCCAGCCGCAGCCGGCTGGTGCGCTGGCTGATCGCGGCCAGGGTGGTCCACAGCTCGAAGATCGGGGTCACATAACGAGGAGTGCCCGGCGCGCGGGTGTGATTCCGCCACGGCGCCGGATGGAGGTGGTCGCCCAGCCAGACAGACTCATAGCCGAGTTGCTCGATCTGCTCAGCACCGGCCACGATCGCCGACCATTGCCCAGCGGGCGGGACGTCGTCGAGTTCGTAGATGAACCCCTGCGGCAGCCAAGCCCCGAACTCCAACGTCACAAAGACAGAAGATCAGTACACTAGACATGTTGTCAAGCAAAAATACAACATGACCACATAAGGAGGGTACGGGCAGCCGAGATCGAGCGTATGGTCCGGGCGGACGGCCCCACCATCTGCATGACCTGGGGTCGTCTATGCACCGTCCAGGTGGATGACCGACCTTATTCCGTCGCCGTTCTGCAGCCGCCTCAACGCTTCGGGCACATCATCGAGGCCGAGCTCGGCGGTCACCAACTCCCGCAACGGCAACCGGCCAGCGGCGAACAGCCGCGCGTACCGGGGAATGTCGACCTCGGGCACGATCGATCCGCCGACGTTGCCGACCACCCGGCGTGACGGCTTGAACAGCCGGGACTCCAGCTCGTAGGTCGTACCAGCCGGAGCGGCCCCGACGATCAGCGCGGTACCCGACGGCCCGCAGACCGACAGCGCCTGCCGGACGACCGCAGAATGGCCAACCGAATCGATGGCGAGGTCAACCCCGCCGGGGACGGCGGCCAGCACCCGCTCGGCCACATCTCCGCCTGCTTCGATGATCTGAGTCGCTCCCACCTTGGCCGCGGCGGCCAGGCGACTGGCGCGCAGGTCGATGGCCACGACGTCATTGGCGCCCAACAGAGCCGCACCCATGATGGCGGCGAGACCGACACCGCCGCAGCCAAAGACCGCGACCGAACCTCCGGGCGCGACCGCACCAGTGTTGAGAACGGCGCCAATCCCGGTGCTGGCACCACAACCGAGCAGGCAAGCGATCCCGAGATCGATGTCATCGTCGATCTTGATCGCGGTTGCCTCGTGCACGACCACCCGCTGGGCGAACGACGATTGACCGAAGAAGTGATTCACGAGGGCGCCGTCGCGTGACAACGCCCTCCGTCCGGTAACCAGTTGCCCGGCAAAGGTGGCGCCCAAGCCAACGGCGCAATCGTACGGACGTCCGGCCAGGCAGTGGGCGCACTGGCGGCAGTGGGCCAGCACGGTGAGCACAACGTGGTCGCCCGGAACCAGGCCGCTGACCCCGGGGCCGACTTCCTCAATCACGCCCGCCCCCTCGTGACCGAGCACGGCCGGCATGGGCATGGGCAGGCCGCCGGTCACGAGGGCAAGGTCGGTATGGCAGACTCCGGCGGCGACGACCCGGACAGTAACCTCCCCTTCACCCGGCCCGTCCAGCTCCACATCGGTGACGACGACGTCTCCACCGGGCCGGCTGATCAGTGCAGCGCGTACCACCAAATCTGCGTCACGCCAGGCGGACTGGCACGAGGCCACGTCAGCGCTGGCCAACGCCGGTGGCGGTGAAGGCGAAGAAGCGCTCGGCGTTGCCCCGAAGTACCCGGTATTTCTGCTCGTCATTGAGGTGCTGCAACTGGCTCAGCAATGACTTGTGGCTGTTCGGCCAAGCCGAGTCAGCGTGCGGATAGTCGGTTTCGGACATGACGTTCCCGACCCCAATGGTCTCGATGTTGCGGGCACCGAACTCGTCCTCGATGAAACAGCCGAAGACATGGTCCCTTATATAGCTCGAAGGCAGGTCGGGACTGGCCTTGCGGGTCCACTCCGGGTACTTGACCCACATGTCATCCAGATGCTGCAGGATGTGCGGCATCCAGCCGATGCCGCCTTCGGACAGGCAAATCCGGAGATTCGGGAAGCGCGCGAAGTGATCGCTCGTCATCCAGTCGACGAAGGCAAAGGTCGAGTTCAGCACAGCCAGCGAATGGGTGGCGAACCAAGGCCGGTCGGGCCGGGCGCCGATCATGAACGAAGACGAGCCCATGTGCATGCACAGCGGAATATCAGCCTCGGACACCGCGGCGAAAACCGGATCCCAGAACCGGTCCGGGTCGTGAATCGACGGGAAGCCCTCCGGGACCGGGTCCTCGGTGAAGGCGATGGCCCGGGCACCTTTCGCCGCCGTTCGCTCGACCTCCCGGGCCGCCAGCTGGGCGTCCCAAAGTGGCAGAATGACGGCCGGGATGTACCGGCCGGGCGCAGTGGCGCACCACTCGTCAAGGATGTAGTTGTTATACGCCTCGATGCAGGCGAGCCCCAGGTCCTTGTCCTTGGCGGCCGAGAATTTATTGCCGCCAAAACCAGGCATCAGCGGGAAGCACAACGAAGCGGCGATCCCATCTGAATCCATGTCGGCGATGCGAGCCTCCGGGTCGTAGCAACCCGGGCGCATCTCGTCATAGGTGACGTCATGGGCCTGCACGGTGTGGTCGTGGCGGAAGACCGCCGTGCCGTACACCTTGTCCAGCCGGTCCTCGAACTGCCAGCCGTCGGCGGTCGGGCTCATGCGGACCACCCGGGGGGCCCGGTCGGCGAACTTGGATGGCAACCACCGCTGCCATAGGTCAGGCACCTCAACCAGATGATCATCGACTGAGATGTGCTGCGACAGGTCGAATTGGGTCACTACGAACGCTCCTCACCTTTGTGGCCACGCCCCTGCAGGTCACCGGCCCGAGGTCGGCAGCCGATGGCATGACAGCCTGACCACGAATCCCCGCATCCGCTTACTAGACAGTGTGCCTTTTGTCACTTCATACTGTCCAGGTTCCCGGTTCAATTTCCCGTGGCAGGTGAACCATGCAGAGCAGCGCGGTAACCAACGTCCGACTGAATGACCAGAGCTTCTGGGCCGCGGGCGACGCCGTGCGCCGAGAGGGCTTCGCGGCCTTGCGCGAGCACGACCCGGTGCACTGGGTTAAGGACGGGCACAATCCGGCTGAAAGTTTCTGGGCGGTGACCTCCTACAACGACGTCCGGCGGGTCAGCCGGGGCCCGGAGGTGTTTGTCTCGGGGCAGGGAATTCACCTGCATGACATGCCGAACGAGCTGGCCGAGTACATGGGCGGGATGATCGTCATGGACGGCCAGCGACACGCCCGGTTGCGGCGGATCGTCAACCGGGCGTTCACGCCGCGCGCGGTCGCGCGGCTGGTATCTGACATTCGGGCCGCCGCTCACGACATCGTCGACGAAGCGGTCCTCACGCACGGCAGCGCAGAGTTCGACTTCGTCGAGCACATCGCCGCCAAGCTGCCGATCCGTGTGATCTGTACCCTTCTGGGCGTACCAGCGTCCGATCACGCCCGGATGATCGAGCTCAGCGACGTACTGATCACCGTCGGCGATCCGGAGACCCACGCGGGCGGCGCCCAAGCCATGCTGAGCGCAGCTCGTGAATTGCACGATTACGCCGAGGCTCTCGCCACCGAGCGTATTGCCGATGACCGCGATGACCTGACCACGGTGCTTCTGCGGGCTGAGGTCAACGGCGACCGTCTGACCATTGCTGAGTTTGGCAACTTTTTCCAGCTCCTGGTCGCAGCCGGCAATGAGACGACGCGCAATGCACTGAGCCACGGTGTGGTCGCACTCACGGCTCACCCGGAACAGCGGGTCGCCTGGCTGGCCGACATTCCCGGCGTCGCCTCCACCGCTGCCGAGGAAATCGTCCGCTACTCCTCACCGGTGATCAGCTTCCGGCGCACCGCGGTCGCCGACACCACGCTGGGTGGGCAAGCCATCGCCGCTGGCGAGAAGGTCGTGGTGTTCTACAACTCGGCGAACCGCGATTCGGCCCAGTTCAACGACCCGGACGAGTTCCGGGTCAGACGCACCCCCAACGACCATGTCGGCTACGGCGGCGGAGGCCCGCACTTTTGCCTGGGGGCGCATTTGGCCCGCGTTGAGATCGAGGCCATGTTCACCGCTCTGCTGACCACCGCACCGGGCCTGGCCGCGAGCGGGGCTCCCGACGTCGCTCCCTCGTCGTTCGTCCACAGTGTCAGGCGTCTGCCTTGCCACTTGTGAACGCCGATCTCACATTGTCGATCTTGACGATTGACGCAGTAAATAATTACCCTGATTAATCAGATGACAGTTTGTCTTGTCAAGGGTCTGGGCGGTCTGGCACCGCGGTCCAATCCGGCTGAGTCCCTCCGACAGAGAAGGGGTTGGCATAGCCTTTCCCGCCCGCGCGGCACCCTCAGCGGCTCGGCGGACTACAGCTGACGCCCGAAGGAGAAAAATGCCCAGCGGCGAAAAGATCCTTTTCACCGGCCCGACGGGAAGAATCGGATTGCCGACCGTCAAGGCCCTGGCCCGCGAGAACGAGGTCTGGGCGGTCGCGCGTTTCCGGGAGTCCGGGTCCCGCGAGGACCTGACCCGAGGCGGTGTACGGTGCGTGGCGGTGGACCTGGCGGCCGGTGATTTTTCGGCGCTGCCTAACGATTTCACCAACGTCATCAACATGGCGACGGTCCGGACCGACGATTTCGACTGGGACTTCCGGGTCAATTGCGAAGCCACCGGGCTGCTGATGCAGCACTGCCGGAAAGCCAAAGCGTTTCTGCACGTCTCGTCGATCGCGGTATACCAGCCGAACGGCCACGTGCCGCTGAAGGAAACCGACCCACTGGGCGACAGCCACCGCGTCTTCACCCGGATGCCCACCTACAGCATCGCCAAGATCGGCTCGGAGATCGCCGCCCGGACAGCTGCCCGCATGCTCGGGTTGCCGACCACGATCGCCCGGCTGGCGGTGCCGTTCGGCGTGAACGGCGGCTGGCTGACCGAGCACTTCGAACTGATGCTGCGGGGCAAGCGGATCAAGGTCCACACCGACGCGCCCAGCACCTACAACCCCATCTATCAGGACGACATCGTCGCCATGATCCCCGGGCTGCTGGACGTGGCCAACGTGCCCGCGACGATCGTCAACTGGGGAGGGTCCGAGCAGGCGAGCATTCAGGAGTGGTGCGCCCACCTCGCCGAGCTGACTGGCGTCACGCCGACGCTGGTGCCGTCCGACCAGATGCTGCCGCCGATGCCGACCGACCCGACGCGGATGAACGAGCTGATCGGGCCGACCACGGTGACGTGGCGGGAGGGCCTGTACCGCATGCTCAGCGAACGTTTTCCCGAGCACCTGCGAGCCACGGCCCGGCCGGCCAGTTGAGTACCAGGCAGGAAACCGAGGTAGCCGAAGATGACCGACACTCAGCCACTCGATGAGCTGGAC
>Ga0213875_10002163_pt1 | contig 11993 bp, 13 predicted proteins | sample BarmaccomBMRX_R8_FD_160105 | JGI IMG/M metagenome (GOLD analysis project Ga0213875, IMG submission 160105) | Root-associated microbial communities from Barbacenia macrantha in rupestrian grasslands, the National Park of Serra do Cipo, Brazil - RX_R8 | ecosystem: Host-associated > Plants > Roots... | reverse complement strand
GTCGGGGGAAATGACGAGCGGCTCATGTCCGGCGTCGCGCAAGCCCGCGCAGATTGCCGACAGCGTTCGCACGACACCGTTGATCTGCGGCCGCCAAGCATCGGTGACGATGACAATCTTCACCGCGGGGCGGAGACGAACTCCGGTTCCGCCGGCTCCGGCCGCTCGTCATCAAACTCGGGCTCGACGCTCACGCTACCATTCGGCGCCATCGGGTCGACTAGACGCTGCGTGGCCCAGCGGATGATTTCCAACCGGCCGTCGTCATGTTCCACCAAAGCAGTGCAGCTTTCGACCCAATCACCGTCATTGCAGTACAGGAGACCACCGACCATCCGAATCTCCGCATGATGGATGTGACCGCACACGACGCCGTCCAGGCCGCGCCGGACTGCTTCGGCGGTCAGCGCCTCCGCGAAGGACCCCATATATTGCACTGCGTTTTTGACGCGCAGCTTGAGGTAGGCGGACAGCGACCAGTAATCATAGCCGAAAGCGCGGCGCGCCTTGTTCAGATGGTGATTGACCCAGAGACCGAAGGTGTAGGCGCCGTCGCCAAGCAGCGCCAGCCAGCGCGCATGCTTGACGATCGTGTCATAGCGATCACCGTGCAGAACCAGAAGCCGCTTGCCGTCCGCAGTCAGGTGAACGGCGTCATCGACAACCTCCACGCCGCCGAAACGGAGCTCCGTGTAATCGCGCATCCATTCGTCATGATTGCCGGGGATGTAGACGACCCGGCCGCCTTTGCGCACCTTGCGCAGCAGCTTTTGCACGACGTCGTTGTGGGTTTGCGGCCAGTACCAGGATTTGCGCAGCCGCCAGCCATCGACGATGTCGCCGACCAGGTAGATCGTGTCCGCATCGTTCCAGCGCAGGAAGTCGAGCAGGTACTCGGCCTTGCAGCCACGCGTGCCGAGATGGATGTCCGAAATCCAGATTGCGCGGTAGCGCGTCTCGCGCGGGGCTCCGATCATGCAGCCTCCGCAGAAATGTCGGTCTGAGCGGAATATGCCCAAATCTGCGCCGGCGGCAGGTTCCACCACACCCTGGCGACCGGTCGCCCGAACACCCCGATTCGAGCGGCGGCAATCGGTGACGAAAATGCGTTCGTCAGCTGTAAAAATCTGCCGCCGGGCGCAAGGCGGCGCAGGCAGGGTTCGAGAACGGCGCGCTGATCCTCGATGGAAAACCACTTGATCGGTATGCCGGAAATCACGCCGCACAGCAGCGTGATTTCGAGCCGCGCTAGGTGACTCTCGATGTCCCTAGCGTCCGCCGCGATCGTCCGGACGCCTGGAAAATCCCGGCGCAGCACCGCGGCGAGGCGAGGCTCGCGTTCCAGAGCGACAACCCGCTCGGGTGGGCACCCCGCGCGCAGCAGACCGCGTGTCAACCCACCAGTGCCGGCGCCAAGTTCAAGCACCGCTCCCGGCCGGTGCAATCCCACCTGCCGGGCCATCATATCCGCCAGCGGCAGTCCGCTCGGATACACGGCGCCGATCTGAAGTGGCTTTTGCAGCCATAGCGAGAAAAACAGACTGGCGTCGCTCACGGCTCCGACCCGCTGCTGGGACGAGTGCGCCGACACTAGCGCAGGTATGTGACAGTTTTCCGAGCGGCAGATGTTGTGGCGGCGTGTTAGTTCGTCGCGAAATCGTCACGCAACCTTGGTACGTGTCGCGATACGTCGGAACGAGGGGGAACCAATGCCGGAAAAGCAAGATACTTCGGACGCGATGCGCCGGCGGGCGTTCCAGACGGCGCTGGCTCCGCTGATCGCCGCGGGACGAGGCCGCAAACGGCGGCGGGAACCCCGCAGCAAGCGGCGGTTTACGCTGCGACGGCTGTTGGGGCGCCCAGCAGAGAGTTCGAGCACGACTCCGGATCCGGTCCGGATCGCGATTATCGCCATCAACACCGTGGGTCGTGCCTCGGTGCGCGCCGGGTGGACTGGAAAGACGGTCGAGGTCGCGGCTGCGGATGAGCAAACGGCCGAAATTTTACGCGCCGCCCTCGCGGAGACGGCCAAGTCGCGTCCGACCGATCGCCTGATCCAGGTTCACGCTCTCTAAAGTTGCGCACTGACGGGATGCCATATAATTGCAATAAACCCGGCATAGAAAAGCGCATCGGGGCCGTTTACGGCCCCTCTAAAGACGCATTACCCCGGTGCAGGATGTATTTTGTCGCGCTGGCGACCGATTACGACGGGACTTTGGCGGAGGACGGCGTTGTCGCGCCGGCGACATTGAGTGCGCTGGATCATCTCAGGGAATCCGGCCGCAAGCTGATTCTCGTCACCGGCCGCGAGCTGCCCGACCTGAAAACGCTGTTCTCCGAACTCGGCCGCTTCGATCTCGTTGTCGCCGAAAACGGAGCGTTGCTCTATGACCCGGCGAGCGGGACCGAAACCCCGCTGGGTCCCGAGCCGCCGGCCGCTTTCGTCGCGCGGCTGCGCGAGCGCAACGTCACGCCGCTGTCGGTCGGCCGCCGCATCGTCGCGACCTTCGAGCCCAACGAAAAAATCGTCCTCGATGCGATTCGAGACCTCGGGCTCGAACTGCAGATCATTTTCAACAAGGGCGCCGTCATGGTGCTCCCGCCTGGCATAAACAAAGCAACCGGATTGGCTGCCGCCTTGGCCGATTTGAAACTTTCGCCGTTGAACGTGGTGGGCATTGGCGATGCAGAAAACGATCACGCCTTTTTGCAGGCGTGCGGCTGCGCCGTTGCGGTCGCCAATGCACTGCCAATGGTCAAGCAGGACGCCGAACTGGTAACGAACGGCGCACGCGGCGCGGGCGTCGTCGAATTGATTGAGAAGCTGGTCGTCAGCGATCTCCTCGAGATCGGCGCCGACACCGAGCGCCAGAATGTGGTACTGGCGCGCGATCCCGGCGGCGAACCGATCGAACTGCACGCACAGGCGGGCGGGCTGCTGATCGCCGGCTCCTCCGGCGGGGGCAAGTCAACCGTCGCGACGGGATTGCTGGAGCGCGTCGCAGAGCGCGGCTTTCAGTTCTGCGTCATCGATCCTGAGGGCGATTACGCCGGGCTCGACGGCACGGTCACGATCGGCGATCCGAAGACGCCGCCGCGGCTTGCTGCGGCAATCGAGCTACTGGAGCAGCCCGATTGCAACCTCGTCATTGATCTGACCGGCATCGATCTCGCCGACCGGCCACGCTTTTTTGCCGCGCTGCTCCCGAGGTTATGCGAATTGCGAGTCCGCACCGCTCGCCCGCAATGGCTCCTAATCGACGAAGCGCATCACATGCTCCCACCGGCGCTTGGGTCCGCCTCGGTCACCTTGCCGCTCGAATTCCGCGGCAGCATCCTGATCACGGTGCGGCCGGAGCATGTGGCACCCCCGGTGCTGAAGAGCGTGACCCGGACGATGACGCTCGGCAGCGAAGCCGGCGCCGCGATGCGCTCGTTTTTCGAGCGCGCGGGCCGGCAGTCGCCACCGTTCGACGACTCAGCCGTCGGACGCGGCGAGGCACTGCTATGGGAGGCGCACCGGGATTCGGTGCGGCGCGTCTGCACGGTCAGGCCGACATCGGAGCGGTTGCGGCACAGCCGCAAATACGCGCAAGGCGAACTCGGCGAGGACAAGAGCTTCTATTTCCGGGGCCCCGAGAACGCCCTAAATCTACGCGCACAAAACCTTAGCGTTTTCCTGCAGATCTCCGAGGGCGTCGACGACCGCACGTGGGTGCATCACCTCAGGGCCGGGGATTATTCGCGCTGGCTCGGCGAGACGATCAATGACGGCGACCTCGCGGCCGAGGTTGCCGGCATTGAAACCAACGAGGCGCTCGACGCCGCTACCAGCCGTATCCGTGTCAAGGAGGCCATCGATCGCCGCTATACGGGGCCGGCGTGAACCGCCCCGGTTCGTACACCACCGAAGAGCGGCAACGCTGGCTCACTACGCTCGCCAGGGCGCCGCTCGGCGAACTCGAAGCGGCGTGGAAGACCGTTCCTGACAAGCCGGCTTACCGCGCGCTGCGGGCCAGCGAAACCGGCCTCGTCATGGTGCGAGGCCGGATCGGCGGGGACGGCGCGCCCTTTAACTTTGGCGAGATAACCGTCACTCGGGCCGCGGTTCAGCTGATTGGCTCCGGTGATGAAGTCGGACAGGTAGGTTTCGGTCATGTGGCCGGGCGCTCGGTACGACATGCCGAACTCGTCGCGCTGTTCGACGCATTGCTGCAGGACGAAGCGCGCCGACAAACGGTGATCGGTGCCGTTCTGAGCCCGCTCGCCGCGCAGCAGCAGGCGGCTGAAGCCGCGCAGAGTGCGAAGGTGATGGCGACCAAGGTCGATTTCTTCACGATGGTGCGCGGCGAATGAACGGGAGCACCGAGATGCGGTGGCCGGACGTCCTCGGCGTCGGCCGCATCGGCCCGGCTTTCACCGACCCGGTGCATGATGCGCAGGCATGCTTCCGGTCGCTCCTCGACGCGATGGCGCATCCCGGACGAATCGTGGCGATGGCGGCAGCCCCGGTTGAAACGCCGCCGCTGCTCGGGCCTGCGGCGGCGGCGGTAGCCCTGACCTTGTGCGACAATGACACGCCGGTCTGGCTGAGCGCGGGCCTGGACCCGGTACGGGGATATCTGACCTTGCATTGCGCGGCGACTTTCGCGTCCCACCCCGCCGAGGCGCGATTTGCGTTTGTTGCCGATCCCGGCGAACTACCCGACCTCGATCGGTTTGCACTCGGGACGGACGAATACCCGGACCGATCAGCCACGCTGGTCATTCAAGTCCCCGGCCTGATCGCGGGATCGGGCCGGCTGCTGCGTGGCCCCGGCATCCGCGGCGACGCGCGGCTCGATGTGCGCGGGCTGCCGGACCAGTTTTGGGTCGAACGGGCCGCCCTGGCCGAATTGTTCCCGTGCGGGCTCGACATGGTGTTCACGGCGGGCCGCGAACTCGCAGCTCTGCCTCGCTCGATTACCGTCATAGGATAGAACGGCCGATGTATGTCGCGGTGAAGGGCGGCGAAACGGCGATCGAAGCGGCGCACGAACTGCTCGCCGAGGCGCGGCGCGGGGATCCCGGCATCGCCGAGATCGGCGTGGCGCAGATTGACGGGCAGCTCGCGCTCGCGGTCGACCGGGTCATGACCGAAGGGTCGCTTTACGACCGCGAGCTGGCCGCCTTGGCGATCAAGCAGGCGCGTGGCGACCTGGTCGAAGCCGTGTTTCTGCTGCGCGCCTATCGCACCACCCTTCCCCGCCTGACCGCCAGCCTGCCGATCGACACTGGCCGAGGCCGAATCAAACGGCGCATCTCCGCGGTCTTCAAGGACGTGCCCGGCGGTCAGGTGCTCGGGCCGACCTTTGATTATTCGCACCGGTTGCTCGATTTCGCGCTGGCCGAGACGGGAGCGGCCGCTGTCGAAACCGGAACGCCTGGTGCCGAACCGCTTGCGCCGCGGGAGACCGGGCCGATGCCGCGCGTCAGTTCCCTGCTCGGCGAGGAAGGCCTGCTCGAGCCGAATGTCGCCACCGCCGCCGAACCGGAAGATTTGACCCGCGAGCCGTTGTCTTTCCCGGCGGCCCGCGCGCTGCGCCTGCAGAACCTTGCCCGGGCGGATGAGGGGTTCCTGCTGTCGCTCGCCTATTCGACCCAGCGCGGCTATGGCCGCAACCACCCGTTCGCGGGCGAGATCCGCATTGCCGAAATCGATATCGAGATCGTGCCGCCCGAATTCGGCTTTCCGGTCGTGATCGGCTCGATCACCGTCACCGAGTGCGAGATGGTGAACCAGTTCAAGGGCTCGGAGAGCGCGCCGCCTCAGTTCACGCGCGGTTACGGGCTCGCATTCGGCGAAAGCGAGCGCAAGGCGATGGCGATGGCGCTGGTCGACCGCGCGCTGCGCGCCGAGGAGCTCGGCGAAGCGGTGACGGCGCCGGCCCAGGACCAGGAATTCGTGCTGTACCACTCCGACAATGTCGAGGCCTCGGGCTTCACACAGCACCTGAAACTGCCGCATTACGTCGATTTTCAGGCAGAGCTGAACCTGGTCCGCCGCCTCCGGGGCGAATGGGTTCAGCCGGAAGCGAAAGCCGCGGAATGACCGGGGCCGAATCCGCGACTGCCGGACCCGCGACCGGCGGCTACAATTTCGCCTATCTCGACGAGCACACGAAACGGATGATCCGCCGAGCCATGCTGAAGGCGGTGGCAATTCCCGGCTATCAGGTACCATTCGCCAGTCGCGAAATGCCCCTCCCCTACGGTTGGGGCACTGGCGGCATCCAGGTCACCGCCAGCCTGATCGGAAAAGGCGATGTCCTGAAGGTGATCGACCAGGGCGCGGACGACACGACCAACGCCGTGTCAATTCGCAAATTCTTCCGCCGTACAACCGGAGTGGCGGTCACAGAGCGTACCGCGGAAGCGACGATCGTGCAGACCCGCCACCGCATTCCCGAAACGCCGCTTCGGGAAAACCAGATCATCGTCTACCAGGTCCCGATCCCCGAGCCGCTGCGCTGGATCGAGCCGCGGGAGACCGAGACCCGGAAGATGCATGCGTTGTCGGAATACGGCGGGATTTATGTCCGGCTGTATGAAGACATCGCAAAATTCGGCCGCGTCACGACGTCGTACGATTATCCGGTTCTGGTCAACGGCCGTTACCTGATGCGGCCGTCGCCGGTCCCGAAATTCGACAATCCGAAAATGGACATGAACCCGGCATTGCAGCTGTTCGGCGCCGGCCGGGAAAAGCGCATTTATGCCGTCCCGCCATACACGCCGGTCAAGAGCCTCGATTTCACCGATCACCCGTTTACGGTCGAGCGCTGGGACCGACCCTGCGCCATCTGCGGGGCGGCCGATTCGTTCCTCGACGAGATCGTCATCGACGACCGCGGCGGGCGCATGTTCGTCTGCTCCGACACCGACTACTGTCGCAGCAACCGCGCCGCGAAGGCGGCCGAATGAGCGTGCGGACGCCCAATGACATATCGGACTGGCCGGACGAAGAGCCGCTGCTGCGGGTCAGCGGCCTCGGCAAGAGGTTCGGAACGCGGGCGGCGTGCCGCGGCATCTCCTTCTGCCTGTGGCCGGGGGAGCTGCTCGGCGTCGTCGGCGAGTCCGGCTCCGGCAAAACGACGCTGTTGAACTGCGTGTCGGCCCGTCTCCCGGCCGATCAGGGAAGCATCGAATACCGCCAGCGTGACGGCCGGAGGGTCGAACTGTCGCAGTTGTCGGAGGCGACGCGGCGGCGGTTGGCCCGAACCGAATGGGGCTTCGTGCATCAGAACCCGCGCGACGGGCTGCGTCTGGACCTGTCGGCCGGCGCCAATATCGGCGAGCGATTGATGGCAGTTGGCGCCCGCCACTACGGCGAGATCCGGGGTCAAGCCGCGGAGTGGCTCAGCAAGGTCGAGATCGAGGCCGGGCGGCTCGACGACGTGCCGCGGACTTTCTCGGGCGGCATGCAGCAGCGGCTGCAGATCGCGCGCAACCTCGTGTCGCGCCCGCGGCTGATCTTTATGGACGAGCCAACCGGGAGCCTGGACGTCTCGGTTCAGGCCCGGCTGCTCGATCTTCTTCGAGGCCTGTGCGACGAACTCGGGCTCGCTGCGATCGTCGTCACGCATGATCTTGGGGTCGCGCGGCTGCTGGCGCATCGGCTGCTCGTGCTGCGCGGCGGCGTGGCCGTCGAGAGCGGGCTGACCGACCAGGTGCTCGATGATCCGCAGCATCCGTACACCCAGCTGCTCGTCTCCTCGATGCTGCAATGAGCGAGGCTGCCGCTGCCGCCGACCAGCTTCGCGCGGTCGGCCTCCACAAGAGCTTCACCTTGCACAACCAGGGCGGGCGGATACTGCCGGTCCTCGAAGGGGTTGGGCTGACCGTCGCTGCCGGCGAATGCGTCGTGCTCGACGGCCCGTCAGGGATCGGGAAATCGACATTGCTGCGCGCGCTCTACGGCAATTACCTGGTGCAGCAGGGACAGATTCTGGTCCGGCATCGGGAGCAGGTTGTCGACATCGCGCGAGCGCCGCCACGGGTCGTGCTCGATGTGCGTTGCCGGACCTTGGGTTTCGTCAGCCAGTTCCTGCGCGTGATCCCGCGGCTGCCGACGCTCGACCTTGTTGCGGAGCCGCTGCGGCGGCTCGGGGTCGAATGCGACGCGGCGCGGCAGCGAGCGGAGCAGCTGCTTGAGCGGCTGGCGATCCCGCGGCGCCTATGGGACCTGCCGCCCGCCACCTTTTCCGGCGGCGAGCAGCAGCGGGTTAATATCGCTCGCGCTCTCGCGGCCGGATACCCGATCCTGCTGCTCGACGAGCCGACGGCCGCTCTCGATCCGGAAAACCGCACGCGGGTGCTCGCACTAATCGAGGAAGAGCGCCGGCGCGGCGCGGCGATCATCGCCGTCTTTCACGACCCGGAGGTGCGCGAGACGGCGGCGACGCGCTGCGTGCGGCTCGCACCGACCGAGGCGACTCGCGCACCGCGCCGGGGCTCGGCTCAGCAACCGGCCGGCGAACTCGTATTGACGAATGCCCGAATCGTCGGCGCGGACAGTGTCGTCGATGGAACCGCGGTGGTCCAGGACCATCGCATCTCCGCGGTCGAAGCCGGGCAAACGGGAATTGCCGGCGCGATCGATTTCGGCGGCGATTATCTGTTGCCGGGCCTCATCGAGCTGCACACCGACAACCTCGAAAAGCACGTCGCGCCGCGGCCGGGGGTACGATGGCCGATGTCCCCGGCCGTGCTGGCGCATGATGCCCAGATTGCGGCGGCCGGCATCACCACCGTGCTCGACGCGCTGACGGTCGGGGAAGTGCGGCAGGACGGCGTTCGTGCCGAAATGCTGCACGCGGCCGTTGCGGCGATATCGAGCAATGCCGGTGCCGGCATGCTGCGGGTCGAGCATTTTCTTCACCTGCGGTGCGAGGTGGCGCACGAAACCGTAGCGCAGGCGATCGAGGAGCTGATCGACCACCCCCGAGTCAAGCTTCTGTCACTGATGGATCACACGCCAGGACAGCGCCAGTTCGCCAGCATGGACAAGTACTATCAGTATTATCAGGGAAAGTTCGGCTACACCGACGCCGAGATGGCCGCCTATGTCGCCGAGAAGATCGAGGCGAACCGCCGCTTCGCCGATGACAACCGGCGCACGCTGGCGGCGCTTGGAAGGTCGCGGGGTCTGCCGCAAGCCAGCCATGACGACGCCACCCCGGCGCATGTCGCGGAGGCGGTGTCGCTGGGCGTGACGATCGCCGAATTTCCGACGACGGCCGAAGCGGCGGAGGCGGCGCATCGAAGCGGGCTCGCAATCGTCATGGGCGCGCCGAACCTGGTCCGCGGCGGCTCGCATTCCGGCAACATTTCGGCGCGGGACATGGCGGCCGACGGACGGCTCGACATCCTGTCGTCGGATTACGCCCCGGTGAGCCTGCTGCACGCCGCCTTTCTGCTGCATTTCGAGCTCGGGATGGCGTTGCCGCCGGCGATCGCCACGGTGTCGCTGAACCCGGCCCGGGCGCTCGGGCTCGCCGACCGCGGCTGCATCGCGCGGGACGCGCGAGCGGATCTGATCCGCGTCCGGGTCGTCGACGGGCTGCCGGTGGTCCGACAAGTATGGCGGGCCGGCGAACGCGTGGTTTAGGTAATCGAATTGCTTCCAGGAACACCGGGAATGAGCCCCATCGACGAGATCTTCGCGCGCTTCGAGCGGCACGGCGGCAGCGATTACGGCGACGAAAAGGTGCGTCAGCTCGAACATGCGCTGCAATGCGCCGCGCTCGCCGAGGCCGAGGGCGCCGATCCGACGCTGATCACCGCCGCGCTGCTGCACGATATCGGACATCTTCTGCATGACCTCGGTGACCGTCCCGCGGCCCGCGGCGTCGACGATCGACACGAGCAGCTCGGCTGGAAATGGCTGGCGCGCTGGTTCGACGCAGCGGTGACCGAGCCGGTGCGGCTGCATGTCAGTGCCAAGCGCTACCTGACCGCGACCGATCCCGGGTATCTCGCGACACTCTCGCCGGGTTCGCTGCGCAGCCTCGAATTGCAGGGCGGCCCGTTCTCGCCGGCGCTCGCGGCGGGTTTCATCGGACTGCCCTTCGCGCCGGAAGCGGTCCGGCTGCGCCGCTGGGACGAGGCGGCCAAGGTGCCGGGCAAAGCCACTCCCGACCTCGCCCATTTCGCTCCCGACATCCAGGCCAGCCTCCCGGCGTGAGCGCCGGCGGGCGGTACGCGGTTTATTTTGCGCCGGCACCCGGTTCGCCCTTGGCACGGTTCGGCGCCGAGTGGCTCGGTTACGACGCCGATACCGGGGAAGCAGTGGCCCGCGAGCGCCAGCGTGCGGCGACTGCGGACCCCGCGCGATACGGGTTCCATGCGACGTTGAAAGCGCCTTTTGCGCTCGCCGAGAACTGCAGGGCCGATGCGTTGGACGAGGCCGTGGCACGGCTCGCCGGATGCTTCCCGGCCTTCTCGGCGCCGCCGCTCCGGCTTGCGCGTGTCGACCGGTTCTGGGCGCTGGTCCCGTCGCTGCCCTGCCCGATGCTGGACCGGGTGGCGACCGCCTGCGTCAGCGAACTCGACCGGTTCCGGGCTCCGCTGTCATCGCCCGATCTTCACAGGCGGCGCAGCGCTGGGCTGTCGGCCGTGCAGGACGCGCTGCTCCTTCGCTGGGGCTACCCCTATGTGATGCAGGAATTCCGCTTTCACATGACGCTGACCGGCCCTCTCGGCTTCGATCAGAGCGAGGCGATCGGGCGTGACCTGGCGACGCGGGTCGCGCCGTTCTGCGAAACCGAGCTGGCGATCGACGCGTTGAGCGTGTTTCACCAGCCTGAGACCGACGCCGCGTTTCGGCGCCTGCGCCGCCACCCCCTCTCGGTTCAGTAAACGCGAGACCAGGCGAAATCTGGAATACCTGAATGCCGAGCGCGGCCCGATCACAGCATTCGGGCGCGGATCACGGCGGAGAGCCTTTCGGCACCGACGACGAGCAGGAAGGTGAGGATCAGCAGGGTCGCGACCGTGCGATACTGGAACAGGTTCATCGCCGTCAGCATCTGAAAACCGAGTCCGCCGGCGCCGACGAAGCCGAGCACAAGGGACGAGCGCAGGTTCTCGTCGAAGCGATAAAGGGCGATCCCGAGCAGCGACGGCAGGACGGTCGGCACGGTGGCGTGGCTGAATACGGCCATGCGTCCTGCGCCGGTCAGAGTCAGGGCCTCGATCGGGCCCATGTCCATGTGCTCGATGACCTCGGCGAACAGTCGGCCCAACATGCCGACCGAATGCACCGAGATGGCCAATGCGCCGGGAAACGGGCCGAGCCCGACGGCGGTCACGAACAACAGCGCCCAGACGAGATCCGGGACGGCACGGGTCAGCGCGATCGCGCTGCGCGCCACCGCATAAAGCGACGGCGACGGCGTGATGTTGCGGGCCGCCAGAACAGCCAGAGGCACCGCCATGACAACGCCCATCACGGTGCCGAACAGCGCGATGTCGACGGTCTCGAGCACCGGCCAGGCCATATCCGGCAGCGATGACAAATCCGGCGGCGAGGCGCGGCGAAGCAGATCGAGCATGCCGCGAAAACCGGTGACCAGTTCGGCGGGCCGCGCCTGCACCACCCAAAGCGCCTGTGCGAACAGCAGGCCGGCCACCGCCGCGCCGATCCCGATCCGCCACGAGCGCGCCGGCATCGGAGCCGGCGTTTGCGTCACGATAAAAATGCGGTCGGTCATCAACGGAGCGATGGGGGGCAAGCGGTCATGCCGCCATGTACAGGGCGGTGACGCGTTTAGCCGGCACGCTCTCGGCCGGCAGGTCGAACAGGACCCGGCCGTCCTTCAGCCCAATGACACGGTGTCCATAAGCGAGCGCCAGTTCCGGCTGATGCAGAACGCAAAGGACCCCGAGCCCATCCTCGCAGGCCAGCCGACGAAGGAGCGCCATGATTTCGCGGGCGGCCTCCGGATCGA
>Ga0213875_10002162_pt1 | contig 11996 bp, 13 predicted proteins | sample BarmaccomBMRX_R8_FD_160105 | JGI IMG/M metagenome (GOLD analysis project Ga0213875, IMG submission 160105) | Root-associated microbial communities from Barbacenia macrantha in rupestrian grasslands, the National Park of Serra do Cipo, Brazil - RX_R8 | ecosystem: Host-associated > Plants > Roots... | reverse complement strand
AACCGCGCAGGTCCGTGATCTCCTCCGGGGTGGTCGCCCGCCGGCACAGGTTCATCGTAAACATGCGCCGCCGGTTGCTGCCGCCGAAGGCGGCGTGGTGCAGGTTGTGGTTGAAGGCAACCACGTCTCCCGGACGGGACTCCAGCGCGACCGCCGGGATGTCACGCCCGGCGACGCCGAAGTTCTCCTCCGGGCGGGCCACCTTCCGGACGTCGTGGACCCAGGGGCTATCCAAGCGATGGCTGCCGGGGATGACGCGCAGGCAGCCCGTATCGCGCATCACCGGGTCCAAATAAAAGGCGATCTTGACGTACAGGCCCACGTCGTGCCAGCCGTCGGAGTGCCAGCCGGTGTCCCCGACGTAGTAGTTGGCATCCCCCGCCAGGCAGTTGAAGTCCTCCCCCAGCAGCGAAGAGGCGATGCCGACGATCTTCGGGTGGTCCAGGAGCGTACAGAGCCGCTCGCTGTGGTCCATGAGGGCCAGGGTGCGCCGTGTGCCATCGTGCGGGTCCGTCCTTCCCTGAAAAAGTTCCTCGAAGCCCTCCGTGATCCAGCCGATCTCCTCGGCCATCAGGCCGGGGAGGACCAGAAAGCCGAACGTCTCAAAGAAGGCGATCTGCTGTGGTGTCAACATCGTCAATTCTCCCACTCATAATCCCGCAGACGGCGCGCCGCCAGGCCGACCGGGACTAGGCCGGTCACGAGCGACAGCAGCGCGAAGGCGCTGACGGCCAGCGTCAGGACTCCTCGCGCTGGCAGGCCGCCGCGCGTGATCTCCAGATAGGCGAGCGCCGCGATCAGCCCGGTGACGATCAGGTAGCCCGTGCCGAACACGAACCCCAGAATCAGCGCCCACACGCTCGCCCGGTGCGCCGGGTTCTCGTAGACGAAGCGCGGGAACAGTCCGGCCAGCCCGACTCCGATCCCGGACAAGGCGAAGCAGGCGCAGACATAGACGGCGAGCGCGCCCAGCGCGACCCGGGCGTCCAGACGGAAGATCACCCACGCCATCAGCGTCAGCAGCGTGACGAGGACCCAGGACAGGCCGAACGAGAGCAGCCACTTGGCCCGCAGAAACGTCCCGCGCGAGGCCGGCGCGGCGAAGACCATCCAGCCGCCGCGCCCCTCCAGGCCGACCGACGTGAGCGAGATGATGCTGGTCGCCATGTAGACGATCACCAGCAGCATCACCAGCGCAGCGTCGCCGTAGATGTCATTATCCACGCCGCTGGCCGTTCCCTGCGCGGTTTTCAGCAGGAACGGCACCAGAAACAGAATCAGGGCCGTCCCGATCTGGCCCAGCAGAACCAGGTCGCGCCCGATGTACTTCAGATCTTTCCAGGCCAGCCCGGAGACGGCCGGGGAGAGGCCGGGCAGCGGGGGCCGCTCGCCGTGCCCGCGCCGGGCCGCCGGGCCGGCCTCCGGCTCCAGAAAGGCCTCTGAGGCAAAGACGGACGGGCCGGTGGCGAGGCAGCCGCCGACCAGAAGCGCCGTCAGGCCGGCGAGCGCGATCAGGCCCCGCCACCCCGCGTGACCCAGGCCGCGTCCGCCCGCGCCGTCTTCCAGCATCGCGGACGCCCAGGCGGAGGGCAGCCATGCCGGGGCGGGGTCTTCGGGGGCCAGGGCCAGAGTGCTCGACGGCGTGACCTCGCCCCGCGCGGCGGCCTGAAGGCGCGCCGGGTCCAGCAGGCCGGCGCGGGCGGCATGGCCGGCCCCGACGACCGCGAGCAGAGTGATCCCCAGGCCCAGGGCGACGCTGACGGCGGTGACGATGGCGCGCACCCGGCGCATCCCCACCCCGCGCGCCATCAGGAGCAGCAACAGGGCGGTCGCGGCGGGGGTCAGAATCAGCAGGAGCAGGGTCGCCACGGCCAGTCCGAGCCAGACCATTGGGGCTGGGTGCAGCGCCGCGCCGACGCCGACCACCGCCGGGACACCCAGCGCGGCGGAGGGGCCGGCATTGGCGAGGGCCGCGTCGAGCAGCTTCGCCGCGACCAGGGCGCGCGGCGGGATGGGGGCGGCAAGCAGCAGGGGCAGGTCGCCCGTCTGAAACAGCGTCGCGGCGACAAAGGGGACGGAACCGGCCAGCAGGAGGAGGAAAACGTACTCGAAGATGTGCCCCACCAGCGAGTGCGTCGCGGGCGTCAGAGGGGCGCGCGTCCCGCCCTGAGTCAGCAGCACCAGCGCGGCGCAGGCGGCGGCGATTGCGGTGAACAGGGCCAGCGTAAAGAGGCTCAGGACCGCCAGGATCGCCTTGTGCCAGAGGGGAGCGGCACGGGCAGCGTGGACGGCCATCCGCAGGCGGACGCGCACGAGGATGCCGAACATCGAGGCGGCGTGCATCACGCGGGCACGTCCGTGACGACCAGGCCTTGGCCGCGCAGCCAGTCCAGGGCCGTCTCCACGCGCTCTGAGGGGCCGGTCAGCTCGACGATCATCCAGCCCCCGCTGCGCGCGTCCACGTCGGCGCGCAGCAGGTTGGGTTCGAGGTCGTAGTCCGTGACCAGGCGCGTGACGACCGGCTCGCCGATGCGCTCCAGCGGGAAATGCAGTTGGACTTGGTGTTTTTCTTGCATGGCAGGGCGTGTTTCGCCTCCGGGATATGAGAATCCTGCCCGATGCGGCAAGTTCCCAGGGTCATTCCGTTCTCTGTTGGCGTGTCCAAGCCCGCCGCCTCAGGGGCCGGGCCTTCTCCGATCTACTGTTCCTGCTCAGTGATCTTGTCCATTTACTGCTCAGTGATTCTGTCCAGGCGCTGCCTCACGCCCCCGGCCCGTACAGCCAGGCCCGCCGCCGCGCCGCGGCCGCCGGGTCGGGTGCTCTCGCGGCGGGGGCCGGCGGCGGGGCGGGCTTGGGCGGGCGGGCCTCCACGAAGCGGAACGCCAGGCGCTCCTTACCGTCGTAGACGTACAGCTCGCCCTCGGGCACCTGATGCACACAGACCCGCTTGCCCCGGTGGTTCTTGGGCCCCTCGATCAGCAACGTCCGCCCGCCGAAGCAGAGCGTCTGGTCGGTGCGCACCGTGCGCGCCTCCCGCGCCGCGAAGTAGTAGGCCGTGTCCAGCGACGGGTCCACCGCCACCCAGGCCGGCTGCGGGTCGGCCGGCTCCTGGGCGAAGCGGGCGTTGAAGCGCGCCAGGAAGCCCGGCAGGAAGGCGTTGGCTGCCTCCAGCGTGGACACGCCCGCCAGGCGCACACGCCCGCCAGGCGCAGCTCCGCGACCGGACGGCCCTGGAGTGTGCCCCAGAGCCGCTCCACCCGCCCCTTGGCCTGCGGGGTGCGCGCCGCGATGCTCTGGACGCCCAGCTCGTGCAGGACGCGCTGCACCTGGCTCATCGGCTCCCGCCCCGCCAGCTGCTCGTCCAGCGTCGCCTCCTTGGGCGAGCGCAGGAGGGTGTGCCGGTCGTGGTAGAGGGCCGCCGGCAGCCCGTGCTCCAGGGTGAGCGCGCGCAGCAGGAGCAGGTAGCCGGCCTGGTCCTCGGCCGGGTGGAAGCGCAGGTAGAGCACCGCGCCGGTGGCGTCATCCACCGACCCTAGCAGCGTCAGGCGCGGCCCGCGCCCCTCCAGCCAGTCGTGGGGGCTGGCGTCCATCTGAACGAGCATCCCGGCGGCCGCCATGCGCTCGCGGCGGCGGAAGGTGCGCCTCCGGCGGCCCCGGCGGGGCTGACGCAGCCCCCGCTCTTTGAGCAGCCGGTCCAGCGTGGAGCGGCCGATCTGCACCCCCTCGCGCTCGGCCGGCAGCTCGTGCAGGTGGCAGGCGTTGAGGCCGTGGTAGGCCCCGCCCTCCCCGGCCAGGGCCGCCACCCGCCGGGCGGTCTGCCCCGAGGTCTTGTGGGCGGGGGCGCGGCCCCGGTTGCCGTGGGCAAGGCCGGCCACGCCCCGCTCTTGCAGTCGCTGCTGTAGGCGCCGGACGGTCCGGTCACTACAGCCGAGCAGGTGTGCCGCCTGCGCCCGGTCCAGGGCCCCGGCGGCCAGGCGCGTCAGCACGTCGATCTGTCGCTGTTCTTTGGCGCTCAAGGTGATCGCTCCGGTGATGTTCTCCATGGCGAACGTATTCGCCGTTGGTGGACAGATTCACTGAGCAATTAACCTGGACAGATTCACTGAGCAATAACACCGTCACTTGTGCGGGGAAACGCCGGCTGTTCCGACACCTCCGGGGCCGCTCGGTCAGTGGTGGCCGGCGGCCGGATCTGGACTTTCAAGCGTTCGCCCCATTCCGTCGGGATGGTCTGAAGGTGCAGGGTGTAGATGCGGTCATCCACGCGGTAGTGCAGGGGCATCGTGCCCCGCTGCGGCCTGTCTCGCACCGCCATGTCCAGGCAGGCACCGGACTTAAAGCGATCCACCAATGCAGTCTGAAGCGATGCCGGCAAGTCCAAGAGGCGGCCGTACTGTTGGCTCTCCAGGGCGACCCCTGCATTCCCAGGGATCAGATCGAATTCATCGGCGCCGGTACGCAGGGACCAGGTGAGAATCTTGATCCACACCTCTGAAACGGGATGGCCGCCGGGATAGGGGTTGTGGGCGGGTCCGGGTGGATGGACGGCGTCGCCCGCCACGAGGACGGCGACGGCGGGGGCGATGGCATCCTGAATCTGCGCGAGGAAAGCGTCATCGCGCGAGGGACGCGCCGCATGAAGTTCGGCCTCGGACATGGCGAGCAAGTCTCCTTTCAGGTGGGCGCGGGCGGAATGGAGTCGGCTCTTCACGGTACTCAGGGGGATACCGGCGAACTCGGCGACTTCGGAATAGCTCTGCCGCCCCATGTACCGCAGCAGGGTCACTGCCCGCTCGTGTTCCGGCAGACGGTCGATGGCCTGCCGGACTTGGGCTGTCAGTTCATGGCTCTCCGCGGCCTGCGCCGGGCCAGGCTGGGGGCTTGTCCGGTCGCTCAGGAGGTCCCAGGAAACGGTGTCCAGCCGCTTGCGGCGTGTGATCCGGTCGCAGTGCTTCTGAACGATCCGGCGGAGCCAGGCGGGGAAGGCAGCGGGCGCGCGAAGGCTGGCGAGATCCCGGAAGGCTTCGAGGAATGCCTCTTGAGCCGCATCTTCGGCCAGGTGATGATCGCCCAGGGTGGCCACCGCCAGGGCAACGGCCCGGTCCTGAAAGGCCCGCACCAGGTCGTCAAAGGCGTTCCGATCCCCCTGAGCTGCCCGTGTGACCAGCCGAACCATCTGTTCCTGTTTCAGCCGCATCCCCATTCCTCCATGATAACAGTCCCACGTTTCCGGCAAAAAGTTGTCGCCATTGCCATCGGACGGCATTGAAGGCGGAAAACGTCGGAGGGAGCAACACGGCCAAACCGCGATTAACGGGAGCGCTCACCCAAAAGCGACAGGACCGTGTCGATCTCGTCGGGGCGCGGCTCCACGAACAGCCAGTCCCAGGCCAGGGTCAGGCCGCCCAGGGAGCGGAGCGTGAGCGGCTGGCCGGACAGCGTCTCTTCCTGGTAGCCCGTGTCCGTCCGGCGCAGGACCCGCACCCGCAGGCGCGGCAGGTCGATGTAGACGATCTCGTCCACACCCAACGTCCGGTAATCCGCCTCGGTGGCGTTGATGTCGGCCCGGCGGTCGTTCGAGGAGATGATCTCGATCACCAGGTCCGGCGCCCCTCGGGTCGCCTTCGACGTAATCAGATGTTCCCGCTCCCGGCGCACGAAGAACAGGTCGGGCACCTGGCCCTGGTATTGGCTGATCTGCACCGAAGAGCGCGTGCCCAACACAGTGCCAAGCCCAGCCCGCCGCACATACAGTGCCAGGACATGCAGAAGCCATAGGTTAAGTTTCTCGTGTTCCAGTTGAACCATGGGCTGCTCCACGGGCGTACCGTTGATAAGGTGCGTCAGTGACTCGCGGTCTCCCGTCTCCAGCCATTCGTCAAAGGTGATCGGTCGCGGATAGACATACTGCGCCACCGTCTCCTCCACGCGCTCACGGGTCAGTGTCAGTGCCATCGCGGGACTCCTTACGGCGCTGGACGCCGCAGGTCATTGTAGCACGCACCGATGAGCGAGCGCAAGGCGTCGGCTTGTTTGGGACTTTCGGCCTATGCACGGCCGCCAAAAAGGGCGTATAATGGGCGTATCATGCAGGTGCATCGCTTTGCGGCCGGCAAGGCTGGGACGCATGCAATAAACGCCAGCGGGCGCCCGTTACGCAAGATCGTTCGGTTCCTCCGCGCGATGTTGCTGCTCTACGTCCTGTTGGTCGGGCTGGCGATGCTGTTGGAGAAGCAGTTCATTTACCACCCGGTCACGGGCGGGCAGGCGGCGTCTGAGATGGAGGACTGCCGGCTGAGGGCGGCGGACGGGACCACGCTGGACGGCTGGTACTGCCGCGCGCCTCGCCCGCCTCAGACGGTGGTGCTGTTCCTGCACGGCAACGGCGGCAACATCACGGATCGTCGCCGTTTGATTGAGAAACTGTCGTTGGCCCCGGCAGATGTGTTCGCCCTGGACTACCGGGGCTACGGCCGGAGCGCGGGCGCGCCGTCGGAGCAGGGCCTTTACGAAGATGCGGACGCCGCCTGGCGCTACCTCACCAGGGTGCGCGGCATCCCGGCCCGCCGCATCGTCGTGTTCGGCGAGTCGCTTGGCGGGGCCATCGCCATTGACCTGGCGCGGCGCGTCCGCCCGGCGGGACTGATCGTGCAGTCGGGCTTCACCTCCCTGCCGGACATGGCGGGCGTGACCCTGCCGTTCGTGCCCCGGTTCTGCGTCCGCACGCAGATGCGCTCGATTGACAAGATCGGCCAGGTCCATTGTCCCAAGCTCTTCATCCACAGCCGCGACGACGACGTGGTTCCCTACGTGATGGGCGAACGATTGTACCAAGCCGCGCCGGGGCCGAAGCAACTCTTGACGCTGCGCGGCGCGACCCACAACGACACCGAGGCCGTCGGCGGCCACGCCTACTACGCCGCCCTGCGCCGCTTCGTCATTGACTGCGCCCCGCCGGAGAAGCGCCCGTGAACGCCCTTCTTTCGCCCCTCTGCTACGCGCTCGGCTACCTGATGGGTCTCGCGGCGTTTTACGCGATGGCGCGGCGGCGCGGGATCGCCACGCCGGGCGTCATGGCGCTGATGGGCGCGGGGCTGATCGGCGGGCTGGCCGGCGCGAACCTGAGCCAGTGGGTCTTCGGCGGCACGGCGGGCAAGACGGTGTTGGGCGCAGTCGCGTTCGGCTACCTGTCCGTGTTTCTGTACAAGCGCCACCTCGGCATCACGCGGCCTACCGGGGACCTGTTCGCCGTCGCCCTCTGCGCGGGCGAGGCGGTGGGGCGCTTCGGCTGCTATTTCGGCGGCTGCTGCTACGGCGTCCCCGTCAGCCGGGCCATCGTGCCCTGGGCCATTTGGCAGCACGGCGCATGGCGTCACCCGACCCAGATTTATCTTTCCCTCGCCGCCCTGCTCATCCTGGGCGCGCTGCTGGTCTACGAGCGCCGTGGCCCTCGCGAGAACGCCCTGTTTTACCTGCAAGGCCTGCTCTACTGCCTCGCCCGCTTCGTCATCGAATTCTACCGAGAGCACCCGACGCCGCCTGTGGACGGCCTGACCGTCGCCCAGTGGGCCTGCCTCGGGGGTTGTGTGTTCTTCGCCGCGCAGTTGACCCGCCTGCTGCGCCTGCCTTCACCGAAGGAGGCTGCCTCCCATGCGCCCGTGTCTCCACTGCGGCCAGCCGGTCGCGCCTGAGAAAACCGTTTGCCCCCACTGCGGCACGGCCATGCCGACCGTCTGGCCCCCGCCACCGGACGCCGCGCCGCCGTCTGTGCCGCCCGTGCGTCTCCTGACCGGCCGCCGGGGCGGGGACATCGCACTGGGCATCGTCGTCGGAGTGCTTTCGCCCGTCGTCTGGCAGTTCGTGTCTCTGCTGTTCCCTGTACACGGCGATCTTCTGGTGCTCTACGGACTATTCTTTTTTGTCGCACTTGGCGGGTATCTGTGGGCGCGCCCGCGCTATCCGGTCTTCGCCCGCAGCCTCGGCTGGATATATATGACAGGGGTTGCTCTGGTGCTCGGCGCGGTCGCCCTGTGCTTCGTCGCCCTGAGTACCATGTACCAGCACCACTGACCTACCATGAAAACCTGCCCTCACTGTGGCCGTCAGGTGGCCGATGATGCGCGGCTGTGCCCGAACTGTGGAACGGAGATGCCTGCCGTCTGGCCCCCGCCGCCGGAAGGTACGCCGCCTCCGCCCGCACCGCCCGCCGGCAAGCTCATCACCCGCAGCCAGACCGGCGACTTCGCGCTGGGTCCGGTTCTTTCCGTCGCCTCCTTTTTCGTCATGTGCCTCGGCTTCCTTGTGACGCCAATTCTGTACCTGGCCGTCTACCGGACGTATCCCGCCTTTGCGCGCGGCCTGGGCTGGGGCTGGGTGCTCACCGTGCTGGGGGCTACCGCCGTCTGCTTCGGCCCGACTCTGTTCCACCAACAATGGTGAGGGTGAGGGAGACGAGGACGTGAGGCATTGCCCGAACTGTCGGCAGCCCGTAGAAGACGCGGCGCACCTCTGTCAGAACTGCGGCACGGACATTTCCGCCGTGTGGCCCCCGCCGCCGTCCGTGCCACAGCCGCAAGTTGATGCGCCGCCCGAACAAGAAGACGCCAGGCTACGGGGCCTGCTGCAAGTCGCGGCCGGCGGCCTCGCGGGGATGGCCGTCGCCAACGCTTTGGCCTCCGGGATGGGGATTGCTCTCCTCGCCTTCGGTGTGCCGATGGTCAACGGCAGGGCGCTGCCGTTCGTGCGCGGCATGGGGTATATGTTCCTGCTCGCGTTATTTTCATTAACGGTCTCATTCCTGTGGAATAGGTGGTTCTGATGATGACAGCAACTTGGTCGGAGGAGACGCGGGGGTTGTGCCCGACGTGCTTAAGGGACGTGCCGGGGCGGCTGTTTGAGGAAAACGGACAGGTCTGGATCGCGCAGCGGTGTGGGCGGCACGGGGAGAGCCGCGCGCTGGTGGCCTCGGACGCCGGGGAGTATCTGCGCCTGCGGCAGTACGTCCCGGACCGAACCAGCGGTGGCGGGTGCTGCTGCGGGCCGGGGGAGGCGGGCGGGCCGCCAACCTGCGTGCTGTTGCTGGAGATCACCCGGGCCTGCAACCTGCGCTGCCCGACGTGCTACGCTGACGCCCAGGGCCATGACTTCCTGACGTCCGAGGAAGCCCGCCGCCGATTGGACGCCTTCTTTCGCACCCAGCCCCGCCTGGACGTGCTGATGCTCTCCGGCGGCGAGCCGACCATCCATCCGCAGTTCGCCCAGATATTGGAACTCGCGCTGTCCTACCCCATCGGGCGCGTCCTGGTCAACACCAACGGCCTGCGCCTGGGCCGGAGCGAGGCGCTGGCGCGGACGCTGGCGGGGCATCGGGAGCGCATCGAGCTATACTTCTCGTTCTCATCGTTCCGCCCGGAGGGGCACGCACACTTCTACGGGCGCGACCTACGGCGCGAGAAGGCGGCGGCGCTGGACGCGGCGCGGCAGGCGGGCCTGTTCGTCAACCTCGTCGCCACCGTCGAGCGCGGCGTCAACGACGGCGAGATCGGCGACCTGTACCGCTTCGCCCTGTCCCATGAGGCCGTTGCTGGCCTCGTCTTCCAGCCGGTCATGGACACGGGCCGCTACCAGCATGACTACCGCCCGGAGGACCGCATGACCCTGACGGGGGTGCTGGGGAAATTGGAGCGGCAGACCGGGGGCGGGCTGCGCTCGGCGGACTTCGTCGGCCTGCCCTGCTCTCACCCGGACTGCTGCGCCCTCACCTACGGTTTCCTGGACGAAGGGCGGACAACTCTCACGCCCCTGCCCCGGCATCTGGATGTCGCCCGCTATCTGGAACTCTTCGCCGACCGCATCTCCTTCGCGGGCCTAGTCGGCAGCGCCCTGCGCCGCGTCTGGTCTGACCTCGCCCACCTGCGCGCCCGCCGGACTCTGCGTGACCTCGCCACGCTGTTCGCCCGCGCCGGCCTGCGCGACGCCCTGCCGCTGATCGGCAAGCCGGAGCAGTTCGGGCGGCGCGTCTTCCGGGTCGTCGTCAAGCCCTTCATGGACGCGCATACCTACGACCAGAAGCGCATCCAGGAGTGCTGCACCAAGATATTGACTGAGCGCGGCGAGGCCGTCTCCTTCTGCGAGTACAATGTCTTCCATCGTGGCCGCGAACGCCGGGGGGCGGTGATTCCTCTGACGATGGCGAAAATGTAGGGGCGACCCGTCGGGTCGCCCTGACATAATCAGCAAGGTCACTGACCATGAACTCCTACCAACGACAAAAACAGGGCCAGCAGTTTGCAGGCTGGGCCTTCACCTTCTGCAAGGCCGCGTTCCTGGTCCTAATCTTCGGGCGGTACGCGCTGCTCGCCCTCTCCGGCCTGGCGACACTCTTCTACCTGCTCGCCGCCGCGCGGGGCGTGCGCGAGTGGCGCTCTTCTGGGGCGTGGTTTTCCTGTGGCAAGCATGGACGATCTTCCTGAAGCGCCCGCTCTAGGGGCCTGGTGTCAAGTGAACCTCGTCTCCCACGCGCAAAATTTCTCCGGCCTCGGCGGCGGGGATGCGGGTGTTGACCGCGAGGCGGTAGAAGTGGTTGAAGCGAGAGCGCGTCGCCCAGGCGGGCAGCGTCTCCTCGCGCCTGGCCCGGAAGATCGGGGAGAAGTCCGGAATCGCCTCGCCCGTCTGCGGGTCGCGGGGTGGGACGACGCAGCGCTGGCAGGGGTTGACGCCGTGCAATGTCACATCGCCGATCTGGAACGGGACCACGCCGTCCGCCTCGCCGAACAATTGATCCTCCCAAAATGGCGGCACGCCGCCGATCTCTAAATTGGCCCGGAAGCGGACTCGCGCACTCTCGACACTCAGGCCGGGGAACCAGGAGGCGACCTCCTCCAGCGTCGCCGTGCTGATGACGGTCGGGCCGGGGGCGTTCAAGTCATCGGGGAAGCCGCCCTCGGTATTCCGGCGCAGGGTGATGGGCTTGCCGAAGTAGTCGCCGAGCCAGGCGTTGAGTACGGATTGGTCGTCAGGCAGGTAAAAATGACAAGCACGGCCCGTCGCCCGGATCTCCAGGCACAATGCCCCGATCGCCGGATCAAAGGCCGCGCACAGCCCGTGGACCAGCGGCGAGCGCTTGCCGTTCACGAACTTTCCCTCCTCGTCAAAGAGGGCCAATTCGCGGTCGTGCCGCAGGCCGCCGGAGGCGAGTACGGTCGCCTCCGTTGCGGCCATGGGGTCCAGCGACTTGATTGGGTACAGGGAAATCCCTGTGAGGTAGGGCATGGAAGCACGACCTTTGGTCGGTGAGGATGAGAACCCCCCCCGGCTCACTGAGGTTCGTCCCCAGCAGTTACTGTTCCCCTCCTGCTTCGGGAGGGGTGGACCGGCTTGCCGGGCCGGGGTGGGTTCCCGGATTCCTACGTCGCCAGCGCCTCCTCGGAGGACACGCCGAACCGTCCGTGCGTCTCCTCGATGTCCCGCTCGATCTCCTGGACCGTCTCCGGCGAGCGCATCCGCAGGGTCAGGAACCAGGCCACCCCGACCAGTAAGTAGGCCAGGAAGATGTACGGGAAGTGGTTCACCGGCGGGTCCGGCACCGGGTAGACGCTGCCGACCGCCGGCACCAGCAGCAGCACGCATGTCACCGCCGACAGGGCGATGTTCCCCGCCGTCAGCGTCCCTTCCTTCTTCAAGTAGAACGGCGCGGCGACCGTGATGAAGAAATAGCCGAACAGGAACCCGAACGCGCCGAACGTCCCGGCCCAGTTGAACACGTCCAGCACCGCCCCATGCGCCCCGTAGATGGCCGTGACGATCACGAACATCAGTAGGGCCATGATGGTGACGGCGACGTGCGGTGTCTCGTGGACCCCATGCGACCTGCCCACGGCAGCGTGGAAGACGCCGTGCCGGCCCATTGGGTAGAGGATACGCGCGCCCGCGTTCATACAGGACAGCGCCAGCGAGAAGAAGCTGATCATCGCGCCGATGGAGATCGGGACTTTCAG
>Ga0213875_10002161_pt1 | contig 11999 bp, 11 predicted proteins | sample BarmaccomBMRX_R8_FD_160105 | JGI IMG/M metagenome (GOLD analysis project Ga0213875, IMG submission 160105) | Root-associated microbial communities from Barbacenia macrantha in rupestrian grasslands, the National Park of Serra do Cipo, Brazil - RX_R8 | ecosystem: Host-associated > Plants > Roots... | reverse complement strand
GAGCAACTCCGCGGCCGAGCCGCACCCGGTCAGGTCGAGCCCGGTCAGCATCAAGCCAGCAGACGTGGCGTGCACATGGGCATCCACGAAAGCCGGCGCAACAAAGGCACCATCAAGACGGACCACCTCAGCGGACCCGCCATAGCGGGCGACACCATCGGCATCCGTTCCCACCCACGCCACCCGTGCGTCGACCACCGCGAGCGCGGTCGCGTCAGGACGAGCCGGGGAATACACCCGGCCACCGACCAACAGGGTCGCGGAGGAAGCACTCGCGCTCACGGCTCGCCAGTGCGCCTTTCCCGCTGGGCGAAAATGGCCCGCACCCCCGGCGTCTCGCGAAGCAGCCGCAACGCGAACTCCGCATGCCCTGGCACGTAGCCGTTGCCGATGATCAGCTCCACATCGGCCGCTAGCCCCTCGGCACCAAGCGCGGCGGCCGCGAACGACGTCGCCATCGAGAAGAACACGACCGTACCGCCTGCGGCGGTGGCCAGCACAGCACCGTGCTCACAGCCACCCACATCGACGCACACCACCGTCACCTCGACCGGATCACCGACCGCGGCGGCCACCGCCACCGGATCGCGGGCGTCGGCAACGACCACCTCGTCAGCCAACCCCGCCGACGCCACGACCGCGGCCTCGGCCTCAGTAGGCACCAGCGCCACCAGCCGCGCCGCGCCGGCTGCCCTCGCCGCCGCAAGGGCCAACGAACCCGACTTCCCGCCACCGCCAAGCACGCACACCGACTTCGCCCGCCTGGCACGCACGATCCGATCGGTCAGCGCCGGCGCCCCGCACACGTCCAGCACCGACAACGCCAGCCCATCGGCTATGTCCCCCGGCAACACCGCGGCGATCGACCGGCCGAACAGCACCGCTGTCCCCTCGCACGGCACCTGCTCACCAAGACCGTCCCAACGGCGCAGCCCGTCGGTGATCCGCAACGGGGTCAGCGTCAGCGACACCAGCGTGGCCACCCGGTCACCAACGGAGAGACCGAGCGGGGACTCCGGCCCGACCGCACGCACAGTGCCCAGCAGCATTCCCCCCGAACCGGTCACCGGATTCTGCATCTTCCCGCGCCACGCCACGATGTCCAGGACGGCCGCACGCACCGCCGCGCCGTCGCCGTACTGCTCCCGCAGCTGCCGATACGACGCGGCGTCGAGGTTGAGCCGCTCAACGTCGATCACGACCTCGTCGGGCCATGGATCCGGAGTGGCGTCCAGCCGCAGCGCCTGCTGCGGCAGCACTCCCACCGGCTCCACCACCCGGTGCAGCCCGATCGGCGAGCTTCCCGACGAACAACGGTTCGTGCCGTCTCCGTCACGCGCCACTACCAGACTCCTTCACGTCCGGACACGGCCAAGCCGGAAGATTTACGTCCGACTGCGACTCTGGCAGCATATCTTTACGTGACCCGGATGGCGACAAGTGGAGGTGGAGTAGGGATGACCGCGCTGTTCCCGACCGACATCAGCCCAACCACCCTCTCCGCGGCCGTCGAACACTTCCCACGGCAGCCCTACGAGTACTGCCGGCGGGAGCTGGTCGAGCCCGACTGGCGTCGCTTCCCCGGCTGGCGGGAGGTCACCGACGCCCAGTGGCGCGACGCCCAGTGGCAACGCGCACACTGCGTGAAGAACACCAAACAGCTGCGCGCGGTCCTCGGCGACCTGCTCACGGAGGACTTTCACCAGGACCTGCTCGCCGACCAGCGTGACCTCGCCACCATGTCCATGCTGCTGCCGCCGCAGATGCTCAACACCATGGCCGTTGCCGCGCCCACCACGCCCCAGGCCTTCACCGCCGCCTTCTACGCCGACCCGGTGCGGCGATACATGCTTCCCGTGGCCAGCGACCGTGAACCGACCTGGCCGAGTCATCCCCACTCCGCCCGCGACTCACTGCATGAAGCCGAGATGTGGGTGGTGGAGGGCCTCACCCACCGGTATCCCACCAAGGTGCTCGCCGAGATGGTGCCCACCTGCCCCCAGTACTGCGGGCACTGCACCCGGATGGACCTCGTCGGCAACTCCACGCCCCAGATAGCCAAACACAAGCTCACGCTCAAACCGGTCGACCGGCAAGATGCCATGATCGACTATCTCAAGCGCACTCCCGGTGTACGCGACGTCGTCGTCTCCGGGGGCGACGTGGCCAACATGCCCTGGCCGCAACTGGAATCGTTCCTGATGCGACTGCTGGACATCGACACCGTCCGCGACATCCGGCTCGCCACCAAAGCACTCGCCGGCATGCCCCAGCACTGGCTGCAGCCCAAGGTCGTCGAAGGCCTCGAACGGGTCGCCCGCACCGCCCACCGCCGCGGCGTGAACCTCGCCATCCACACCCACGTCAACCACGCGCAGTCGGTCACCCCGCTGGTCGCCGAAGCCGCCCGCACCGCCCTCGAGATCGGCGTTCGCGACGTCCGCAACCAGGGCGTGCTCATGCGGGGCGTCAACGCGACCGCGAACGACCTGCTCGACCTGTGCTTCGCGCTGCAGGGCGAGGCCAACATCGTGCCCTACTACTTCTACATGTGCGACATGATCCCCAACGCCGAACACTGGCGGCTGGCGGTGTGGGAGGCGCAGGAGCTGCAGCACGCGATCATGGGCTATCTGCCCGGTTACGCAACCCCGCGTCTGGTGTGCGACGTGCCCTACGTCGGCAAGCGCTGGGTCCACCAGCTCTGCGACTACGACCGGGAACGCGGAATCTCCTACTGGACCAAGAACTACCGAACCGGGATCGAGCTGGACGACCCCGAAGCCCTGATCCGCCGGTACCCGTTTTACGACCCGATCCACACCCTGCCCGACGCCGGAAGGGCCTGGTGGTCACGGCAGACCGGATAGCCCCGGTCCGGTAGACTCGACCCCTGATGCGGGACATCCCTCGGCGGTTGGTGTTCGCCTGTGCACTGCCGGCGGTCGCCCTGGTGGCGCTGGCCGGCGACCATCCATTTCCGACACTCGCCGGTCCTCCCGCCGACGCACCCCGGGCGATCGTCGCGCTCGGCGACAGCACCGCCTCCGGCGAGGGCGCCGGCTCCTACCTGCCGGGCACCGACGGCGAGCACGACGACTGGTGTCACCGGTCCCCCAACGCCATGATCGACCACGTATCCGTCCCGGGCGTCACCAAGATCATCAATCTCGCCTGCTCCGGCGCCGGAGCCGACCGCCTCACACTGGACGGAACCGCCCACTCGGCCGAACCCTCTCAGGCAAGCCAGCTCGCCGCCCTCGCGGACAAATATCGTGTCGTCGCCGTCACCGTCGCCGTTGGCGCCAACGACGACCCGCAGTTCAGCGGGCTCATCGTCCGGTGTGTCCAAGCCGCATTCGACACCAGCCAGCCCGGCTGCGGACGCCAGGTCGACGGCCAGTGGCCGGCCAAGATCGCCGCCATGGTCCCCAAGGTCGTCCAGGCACTGCGAGACATTCGCACGGTCATGAGCGACCACGGCTACTCCGACAGCGCATACACACTCGTGCTGCAGTCCTATGCGGCACCGGTCGGACCCGACACCATCCTGAGTCTGCGTAACCTCAACGGCTGCCCATTCCGCATCGACGACCTGCGCTGGGTCCAGGACAAGGGCGTGTCAGCGTTGAGCGCCGGCCTTCGGTTGGCCGCGCGGATGGCTGGGGTCCGCTTCCTCGACCTGTCCCAAGCCGGCATCGGGCACGAGGCGTGCTCCGGCAACGTCGAATGGTTCACCCGCCTCACCCTTGACCTCGCGGACTTCGAGAACAACACCCGCTACCAGCACGCGCTGCAGGAGTCCTTCCATCCCAACGCGAAGGGCTACACCGCGTTCGGTGGCTGCATGAGCCGTTTCCTCGCCAGCACCGATCTCAGTGCCGCCTGCGTACCCAACGGCAACGACGGTCTTCGGCTCAACCGCACAGACGACTGAGACCACAGCTCGATTCTCGCTGACACAGATCGGCCCAGGCCTGTGGCCGTTTTGTGTCTCTTCGCGTGGCTTGAGTCAGTCTTGGTTATTCTGTATCAGTTCTCACTGAAGTAATAGTGATGCATACCTGCATGGTCCAGACAGGCCGCCGAGCTGGCGTCAGTCATGTGCGCCGTGGCCACATCCCGTCCCTCGAGCTGACGGAACCGCCACAATTACCAGGTCAGGAGCTTGGCAAGCCATATCCACTCACAATTTCTCGGATACCGCGGCGGCCCGGCGCTGGTGAAAAAGCGCCAGGGGCCAGCTTTAGAAGTCCTTTAGGATTGCAAGGGCACCTCTCTAGCGGCATACCTGATACTCGGGCGCGGCTCAACAGGGCCTTGTCGAACGGGAGCGCGATGATTATCAGCCTCAACAGGATAACGGTGACCGGCTGCCCGCCCGAGGAGTACGAACGAGTTTACCAGCGGGCCAGTGACCTGATGGCAACCCAGCCCGGCCACGTCAGTCAGCTGTTCGTCCGATCCGAGACGTCACCTAAGGTGTATTTCGCTGTCGCGGAATGGGAAAGTCTCGAGCATTACGCGGCCCTCGCGGATGTCAAGGAACTGGTGGACGTCTTCGCGTCGGTTATCTCGCTGTCCGATGCGCCGTCTCCGGAGGATGACAAGATCGAAGTCGAGCACCATAAGGCCGATGTCGTCTACGAGGGAGTGTCCGAACCCGTTCCAGTCTCCTCACCGGAACCCAGGATGGTCTGCCTGAACAAGATCACCCTTGTGGACTGCGAGGATCGGGAGTACGAGGAGGTCTACCGCAAGGGCAGCGACTACATGGCGGCACAGCCTGGGCACATTCGCCACAAACTAGTCCGCTCCCAGCTGGACCCCACTGTCTACTTCAGCGTTGCCGAGTGGCAGAACATCGACTTCTACCGACGCCTCGACGAACTCGACGAACTCACCGAAATCTTCAGCCGGGTGAACAGCAAGATAGACATCGAAAACCACGAGTGCGTCGTGGCCTACGAGCACGGATAGGAATACGGACTTCAGATCGGCACCAGCCAGTGGACTAGTGGCTGGTGCCGACGACTGACGTTGCCTGCCTACCGAATGTGTAAGGAGTCGTCGAGATGCGGAAACTGTTCGTGCTGACAACAGTCCTCGCGCAAATCACGATATGGGGGACCACAGCGGCGAGTGCCCAGGCACACCCCTCGCCTCGCCAGCACCAGGTGGCGGAGGGATCATTCATCGTCACTCATTGGACCAGCGAGCCCTACCAGACTACACCGGACGGCGCCACGCTGAGCCGGTTCAGCTGCACGGACACCATCCAGGGAGACGTACGCGGCGACGGTTCGGCCGAAGCCCAGATGTTCAATCGACTCGACGGCGGGACCAGCTATGCCGGAATGATTCTGATCACCGGTCAGCTCGCCGGCCGTTCGGGCAGCTTCATCGTGCAGACCGTGGGAACGTCCGTCGGCACCGCATCGAGCAGCACGTGGACCGTGGTACCCGGGTCCGGCACCGGCGAGCTGCGGGATCTACGCGGAGACGGAGTGGAGATCGGCAGCGAGACCGAGGGCTGGCGTGCCCACTATCGGCTCGACTACTACTTCCAGTAAGACGTCTGCTCGGTTCGGGCGTGGCCCCCGTGCCACGCCCGAACCGAGCAGGTCAGGAGACCTTGCTGGGTGTCAGCCGGTCGCGACGGCCTCGACCGCCAGTTCTCCCGCCGTCCCGGTCCTCCCGAGGCGAAGCAGCACCATGATGGCAGCGATGACGAGCACGACCGCACCCGTCATCCACCCCAACACGATGTGCAGGCCAGCCGTGTAGCCGGGTCCCGCCAGCTGCCCGTTCGTCGTAGTAGCGAGCACCGCGCCCACCACCGCGAGAACAATGGTTTCGATGGCAAGCCGGAAGGTGTTGAGCATTCCGGCCGCCGTACCGGCTCGGGACGGGCTGACACTGCTGATCGCCACTCCGTCGACCGTCCCGGTCGCCAACCCCAGGCCGCACCCCATCGTCAACAGCGGTCCGAGCAGACCGCCCACACCGATCCCCGGAGCGATCACGATCAGCCAGGCCGCGCCCGCACCGATCAGAGCGACCGCGAACACGACAACGGCCATCGGCGACACCCACTTGCTGATCATGCTGCCCAGCAGCGGGAGCACCAGAGTGGGACCGGTGAGCAGCACCAAGGTGAGTCCGGCCACCTCGGAACCCAACCCCAGAACGCCGGTGAAGTAGGACGGCAGGTAGATCACCAAGGGGATGGGCACCGAGAGAATCGTGGCGGCGGCCAGAAGGATCGCGATGAAGCGCAAGTTGGTCAACAGTCGCAGGTCGAACATCGGTTGCGCCTGTCGTTGCTCGACACCGAAGAACGCCGCCAACAGAATGATCGAACCAAGGAACGCGCCGAGCACCGCTGGGGCGGACCAACCCCACGACGGTCCCTGAACAAGCCCGAAAATCAGCAGAAGCAGCGCTCCGGTGAACGAGGCGGTGCCAGGCCAGTCCACCCGCCGCGACCCAGGCACGAGGGACTCCGGCAACAGCGGCACGAGGCTCAGCGCACCGAGCCCCGCCAGTGCGGGCACCCCAAACACCGCACGCCAACCGAAGGCGTGCATCAGCAGCCCGGCGACGGTGGGCCCCAGCGCGAGCCCGACCCCCAGAGCGGTACCGAACAGTCCGAAGGCCCGAACCCGGGCCCGGCCCTCGAAGCTGGAAGCCAGCAGCGCAGCCGCGCTGCTGGATGCCGCCGCCCCGCCAACGCCGGCGATCACTCGAACGACGTCGAGCAGGACAACGTTCCAGGCGAGCGCGCTGAGCACCCCGCCGACAGCGAAGACGGCGACACCGGCCGCGAATATCTTGCGCCTGCCCACCATGTCCGCCAGTGAGCCGGAGGCAAGCATGAAACTGGCGAAGGTCGCGAGGTAGCCGTTCACCACCCACTGCACGGACGCAAGGGACCCATGGAGCTCACTGGTGATGACCGGCAGCGCCACCGAGGCGCCCGTCAACGTGATCGGCAGCGACAAGCTCGACAGCACAACGGCGACTAGGGTGATCGTCGGTTTCGTACGCACGGCTCCCTCTCGGTGGATGACGGCGGCGCCGCTTTCGCCGCCGTCACTACAGCTTGCACGCTCTACATAACCTGAGGTCAAGAGGCGGCGGCGATCTCCTCCCGATCCGGTGCGACCTGCCGCCGGGACTTGCCGAGCAGCACGCGGACGACTACCGCCGCGACCGCGCAGATGCCCGCAACGGACCACAAGGTGATCCGCCACGCCGCGGTGAACTGCTCGGCGAGGAAATCCCTGTTGGGACCGGCAAGATCGCCGGCAGTGACCCGGTTGGCGAGTTCACCGGTGCCCACTCGCGCTTGGACCAGGGCGGTCAGCACAGCACCGAACACCGCGATGACCAGCGCCTCACCGCCGTTGCGGAGCGTGTTGAGAAAGCCCGCCGCCATACCGACCCGATCCGGCTCGACCTGGTTCATCGCCTGGGCGTCGGTGATACCGAACGAGATTCCCATACCGACGCCGATGACCACCAACGGTCCGAGCAGCTCCTCGATCCCCATACCGGGGTGCAGAACCGTAAGCCACGCGTTGCCGGCGGCGACCATCAGCAACGACAACGTCATCAGGCCACGGGCCGAAACGCCTCGATTCACCAGCGCACCACCGAGCATCGGCACCAGCAGCATCGGCACGGTCAGCATCAGCATGGTGAGCCCGGCGGACTCGGCCGACGCCCTGTTCGCGCCCTGAAAGTAGATCGGTAGATACACCAGGATCCCGATGAAGCCCACCGACGTGGACACGGTGCCGAGGCACCAGCCCATGAACCTCGCGTTGCGGACAAGGGACAGCTCCAGCACGGGGTGCGCCGTCCGATTCTCCCTGAACACGAACACCACGATCAGGAGCAGACCGGCGACGAGACCGATGGCGCCACCCCACTCGCCCTGCGGACTCTGGATGAAGCCGAACATCACCAGGCCGAGGCCGGCGACGAAGGTCACCACTCCGGGCCAGTCGACACGGGGACGGTCAGCCGACCGCGACTCCGCGACGAAGATGGCACCCAGCATGATCATCACACCAACCACAGCGAAAGTCAGGAAGCTGGCCCGCCAGCCGAGCCCGGTGACCAGCCAACCAGCGAGGAACGGACCCACCACGACGCCCGCACCGCCCGTCGTGCCCATCGCGGCGAACGCGCGGGTGCGACCGGCGCCCCCGAACGTCGCCGCCAGGATCGCACCACCGCTGGCCATCACGCCGCCCGCGCCGATACCCGCGACCGCGCGCGCAGCGTCGAGCAGCCAGATGTGCTCCGCCACCGCGCACACCAGCGCCCCGCCGGCGAACAGCGTCGTGGTGATGACGAACATCCGGCGACGGCCGATCAGGTCCGACAGCGAGCCGCACACCAAGGTGAAAGCGGACAGCGCCAGGTTGTACGCGGCCACCACCCACTGTAGTGCCGCACCGGACGCATGGAGATCAGCGCCGATCCGGGGAAGCGCCACTCCCGTTCCAGCGATCGACATCGCGACAGCGAAAACACCCAGCAACACCACTGCCAGCGTCACCGCTGAACTCGTCAACCGACCTCTGTCCGCGAACATGTCGTTCACCGGTTCGCCTTTCGAAGAAGCATGGCAAATGGCTCCGCAACCCGCGCAGGGACTGTCCGTTCGCCTGGTAACACAGTGATGACCGGCTCCGGTCACCGGAGCGAAGCGGTGGTCAAGTTTCTCCGCCTCCCGCTCCGGCCGTCAAGTAGATCACTGTCGCCAGCCGGCCCAGAACCGGCTCCGTGGAGACTCGATTTGTTCACGAGACCGACGATATAAACTGACAGGGAGCCGAATCCGCCTTTTCCAGCTGACCGTGGTGAAAAGGAATTACTGTATTCAGAACATGATCGGCAGCAGGGCGGCGGCACCACGACTGAGATCGCCACCGCGCGGGTCTCCGTCAGTGGGGTGACCGGCACCCTCATCCACGTTCGTCCAGCCAGGCGGCCCAGCGGTCCAGCGCCTGCTGCGGATCGTGGCGTCCGACACCGACCCGGAACCGGTCCTTGGGCATCGGAGCCAGCTCCGACCGAAAGATGCTGGCCGGCAGCAGCAGCACACCCTTCTGCTCGACGAGTTCCGCGCACATGGCTCGACTCCGTCTGCACCGAGGTAGCGGGGGTAGCAGACACAGCCACCCTGCGGTGGCTCCCATTCGAACAGGTGGGGGAACTGGGCGAAGAAGGCATCGAAGAGCGGGACGTTCTCGGCGATGATTCGCCGGTTCCGTTCCAGGATCCGCGCACGGGCCCGCAATGCTATCAGGGCGAGTATCTCACTCGGCCCCGAGTTGCAGATCGAGGTGTAGTGCTTGGCGTGCTCCAGTCGGCTCAGGACGACCCGGTCCCGGCAGGCGATCCACCCGATCCTCAGGCCCGGCAGGCCGTAGGCCTTCGACATCACGTTCAACGACAGCGCCGTCGCGGACAGGTCGGCGGCCTGCGGCAGCGACCGCCGGGGCGCCCGCTCGACACCGCGGAAGACCTCGTCGCTGAACAGTCGGACACCGCGGTTCTCACAGAGCTCGACAAGCCCGCGCCAGGTGCCCTCGTCAGGAACGACACCGGTGGGGTTGTTGGGAAAGTTGACCGACACCACTCGTGTGGTGGGACGCAGAGCCTTCTCGACGGCCTCCACGTCAAGCGCCCACCCGTCCTCCGCCCGCAGTGGGACGCCGGTGACCTCGCCGATGGACATCGGAACGGTCTCGGCCGCCTGGTAGTTCGGTGCCACGACAACCGCATGGTCCCCGGAGTCCAGCAGCACCTGCATCGCCAGGTAGATCGCTTCGTCGGCGCCGGCGAAACACAGCACGTCCTCGGCGGCCACGCGGTCGTAGGTGTCGGCGATCGCCTCCCGCAGCGCGGGCAGACCGTACGTCTCGGTGTAGCCGAGATCCAGCGACTCCCATCGCCTCCGACTGTCGTCGTCGGCCATGTCCAGCAAACTCGCCAACGGCAGAGTCTGCAGATCCGAGGCGGTCAGGTTGTACTGGGCGACGAACTCCCAGCGGGAGAAGTACTTCTCCAACCGGAAGTCAGGAAGCGTCGGCATGGGAGGCCGGCTCCTTCCGCACCTCGGTGAGGAGCTGGTAGATCGTGGACCTACCGACCCGCATCGCCCGTGCCACGGTGGGCACCGAGTGCCGCTGGCTGAAGACACCAGCCTTGCCCAATCGGGCAAGCAGGGCGAGCCGGTCCTGTCTGGTCAGTCGCTCGACCCGAACACCGCGGTCCCGGGTGTAGCCGCCGACGATGTCGTTGACCGTCTCGGTCCAGTCCCTTCGAACAACGCCCGCGGCTGGTTCTCCACCGGTGCCGCGAACGTGGACAGCACCCGCGCGGCGTCGTCGAACACCGTGCGGTCCATGTTGATGCACAGCACGACCTCCGCCCGGCCCCGGTCGTCGCGCAGGACGGCGCTGACGCTGGACAGCCGGCGTCCGTCGGCCAACGACTTCAGGTAGGGCCCGTACACGTCGGTGCCGGCCGGGCGCAGCCCGTCGGGCTCGCCGAGCAGCGAACGGTCTCCCACGACGCGTCCGGACACGGCGTTCCAGATGGCCAGAACCCGATCGTTCTCGGGGTCGTGGAGGACCACCTCGGCATGGGGTGACAGCAGACGGGCCACGGCTTCGCACGCGGGCGCCCACTGGCTCACTGAAGAACGGTCCACCATGGTGTGGACGCTACATCCAGCACGGACACGATGCCCATACCGCGGACCGCCGCGCCGGCTGGGCTTGACCTTCAGGCCCGAATTTTGACCTTCCCCCTGGGACAGGGCGCAGTGTGGGGTGGCCCTGTGTCCCGGCGACACGACAGAATCCGATCTGCATCGGCGAGAGGCACGCGTCGGCGATCGCTACCTGCTGTGCACCGACGGACTCCACGGAGTCCTCCCGGAGGGCCGCCTGCACCACGCCCTCGAGGCCACCTCGAACCCGCAGGACACAGTGGACCTCCTCTGCTCCCTCGTCCACGATGTGGGGGCGCCGGACAACGTGGCTTGTCTTGTCACCGATGTGCTGACCCCGTCCTAACCGCGCGTCCGCCGACGCCCTCGTGTCGGCCACGGCCGACATGAGGGCGTCCTACCCTGGACCCGTGCAGACGATGTCGTTGGCCCAGGTCGCGGCCGTCCTCGCCGACCCGACTCGGGCGGCCATGTGCCTCGCGCTCATGGATGGAAGGGCGTGGACGGTCGGCGAACTGGGGCACGCCGTCGGGGTCGCGCCGTCGTCGGCCAGCGAGCAGGTCGCCAGGCTCACGGCGGCAGGCTTCGTGGACAGTGTCCGCCAGGGACGACACCGCTATGTCCGAATCACCGACAGCAGGGTGGCCGAGCTGATCGAGCGCCTGTCCGATCACGAGGCGCCGCCTCGGCCGACGGGGCTGCGGTCCTCGCTGCGCGCGCGGCGGCTCGCCTTCGCAAGAACCTGTTACGACCACCTGGCCGGCAGGCTCGGGGTGACCATCCGGCAACGCATGCTCGCCACCGGCCTGCTGGACACGAGCAACGGTCTGGCGCTCACCGCCACCGGGCACCAGGTGCTGACCGGGCTGCGGGTGGCCATTCCCGAGGGTGGACGCCGGCCGCTGCTGAGGGAGTGCCTGGACTGGACCGAGCGCCGCGAGCACCTGGCTGGCGCCCTACCCGCCGCCCTGTTCGCCCACGCTGTGGGAAACGGCTGGCTGAGACGCGGTGCCGACCGGAGCGTCCACCTCCTGCCCGCGGGCCATTCGCCTTTTGCCGCTCTGGGTGTTTGCTTGGCCGATCTTGGTCTGTAACCGCTAGCTGTTGCGGGTCAGGACGTTCGCGACGGGGCACGGCCATGGGGTGAGTCATGCTGAGAAGCTTCTGATGCTGGTCTCGCGAGAGGCTTCGGCAGTCCTCTCGGATCACTATTTGGGCTGACTGGTGCTGACAGGCGTGCCGT
>Ga0213875_10002160_pt1 | contig 12004 bp, 15 predicted proteins | sample BarmaccomBMRX_R8_FD_160105 | JGI IMG/M metagenome (GOLD analysis project Ga0213875, IMG submission 160105) | Root-associated microbial communities from Barbacenia macrantha in rupestrian grasslands, the National Park of Serra do Cipo, Brazil - RX_R8 | ecosystem: Host-associated > Plants > Roots... | reverse complement strand
TGGAGCAAGAACAACAGCATTCAGCCCGCGCGAGAGTTCCGGCCAGTCCGGGAGAATGCTGATGAAGTCGTAGATGTCCTTCTTCTTAAGGATGTGCCGGTAGCCCTTGCCGGGCCGCTTGCGGTCAATGATGGGCATGACTTGGGGCGAGTCGTAGTAGTTGGGGCTGACCTCCCAGTTGTTCTTCTTCTGCACCTTGCCGCCGGTGACTTCCGGGGCGGACTTACGATGACCTGTTCTCATGACGGTTTTCCTGCCGCGTGGGCGGCGGGGGCCAGACTCCTTCTTCGGGGGCGCCGCTGGGCGTCGGGGGCGACTCCCGTTCCAGTGGCCGATTCGCGGCGCGGAGCAGGACCGATCCGGCGATGCAGAGCGCGCCGCCGGCCAGCCACAGCGCCACCATCAGACGCCAGGGCTGCTGCGCCTGGGGGAGATGCCGCGACCCGGAGGCAACATGGAGGGCCGCCGCGTAAGTGCCCACCGAGCAGGCGAACAGGAAGAACGCCCATCCTTCCCGACTCCAAACATCATGGCGCAGTTGATGGATGCTGAGGCAAAGGCCGACGATGCCGACCGCCGCCAGGGCCACCACAGTGAGGTCTGAGTCCACGGGGATTTCCTCCCAATACCGTTCCGGCAGCCACTGCTGACCTCATTGTACCCGCAGGGCGAGGCAGGCGAGGGCGGTCAGCTCTCCCACCATGCCGAGGGCATGAGCGAGGGGGAGGGAGAGGCCGCCGAGGCGGCGATTGACCGCGGCGGCGGCGGGGCCGACGACGAGGCCGACGGCAAGCATGATAAGCAGGCCGCGCGTGGGGAGGACGGCGGCGCTGGCGATGACGAGGACGGTGGCGATGAGGAATTCGTTGGGGCCAGCGTCGGCGAGGCCATGATTGGCTTCGGGGTCGCCGCTGGAGGCGGAGGCAAGGGGGTAGGCGGCGAGGGTGAAGGCGCTGGCCCAGCGGCCCAGCGCGCCCGCGAGGATGAGGCCGCCCCAGGCGAGCGCAGGAGGCAGCGCCCCGAGGAAGGCGAGCTGCAAGGCGATGAACACGGCCAGGGCGACCATCCCGGCCGTGCCGCGCCGGGGATCGCGCATGACGGCGAAGGCGCGGGAGCGGTCGCCGCCCGCGCCGTGGGCCGCCAGGCCGTCGGCGGCGCGGGCGAGGCCGCCGAGGGGCCGCCCGGCCGTGAGGGCCGCGCCAGCGGCGAGGACGAGGGCGGCATGGACCAGAGGCTCCCCCGGCCAGAGGCGGGCGGCGAGGTTCCAGACGCAGGCCGCCAGCAGGCCGAGCAACGCGCCGACCAGCGGCAGGAGGGCGACGGCGCGGCGGGCCTCGACGCGCGTCGGCGGGTCCAGCGTCGGCGGCGGCAGGCCGGAGAGGAGGCGAGCGGCGAAGGCGAAGGCGTTTCCCATGCCGTTATGTTACCAGACGTGGCCTCCTATGGCACGAACACCGTCAGGGCCTTCGGGACGACCTCCATGGTCAGGGGCGTCAGGCCGGTGATGTCGCCGTCGAGCTGGGCCTGGACGGGCGGGTCGGACATGATCTCGATGCGGCGGGCGCGGTAGTAGCGGACGCGGGGGTCGCGCAGGTGGCGGCGGGCGAGTACGGCGAGCACCTGAGTGACAAAGCCGACCTTGTCGGTCGGGGCGCGCTCGAACACGCAGATGTCCAGCCAGCCGTCGTCGGGCGCGGCGAAGGGGGCGGGCCTGATCTGCCGAAAGGCGTAGGAGGAGACGTTGGCGACCAGGACCAGAAAGGCGTCGGCGCTGATCGTCTGGCCGTCCAGGGTGAGATGGAAGCGTGTGCTGCGGTACCGGGCGAGCGCGCCGAGGGTGGCGAAGGCGTAGGCGGCGGGGCCGATCAGTTCCTTGACGGGCAGGGCGACCTCGCGGACCACGGCGGCGTCGAAGCCGAAGCCGGCCACCAGGGAAAAGTATTGGCCGCCGGCGCGCCCCAGGTCGAGCACCCGGGTGCGGCCCCGCTCGAACACGGCGGCCTGGGCGGCCATGTCGCCGCGCGGGACGCCCAGTTCGCGGGCGAGGACGTTGCGCGTGCCCAGGGGGATGAGACCGACGGGAAGGACGTGCCGGCCCCCCCCGCCCCCAATCCGGGGGGAGCCGGAAGAAGGGGGCAGCACGCCATTGAGGACCTCGTTGAGCGTGCCGTCGCCGCCGGCGACCAGGACGGCGTCGAAGAGGCCGGGGCACTCCGCGGCGCGGCGGGCGGCGGCCTCGGCGTCTCCCCGGCCCTGAGTCACGACCACCTCGCGCAGGAAGGGGCTGAAGGCAAGTCGTGCGGCTTCGAGCGCCTCGGCGGGCCGCCCCTGTCCGGCCGCCGGATTGAAGATCAGGAGGGCGTTCATGGTCGCCCCGATTGTAGCACACGGGAAACTGTTTGACAAGCAGATCGCCCTCAGACGGTGCGCCGTTTTTTGTCGTCCGGGGACATAATAGAGACGTGCATGTTCCTCAGACAATGACAGCGACGCCGGCGTGGGTCGCGGCGCAGGACCCAGCCCGGTGGCTGACTGCGCGGGAGCGGGCGCGGTGTGACGCGGCCCCTTCGGCCCGGCGGCAGGCGGAGCGGCGGGCGGGCCGGCTGGCGGTCAAGCGGCTGCTCCTGGACGCGTTCGGGGTGGCGCCCCTGGCCTACGAGGTCGGCACGGACGGCCTCGCCCCGCTTCTGTGCGGCTGGCCGGAGGTCACGGCCATCAGCATCTCGCTATCTCACAGCGCGGGGCTGGGGGCTGCGTCGTGGGCCGACGCGGGGGAGTCGGTGGGGGTGGACGCGCAGCACATCCGTCCCGCCCATCCGGGACTGGCGGCGCGGGCACTGACGGCACGGGAGCGGGAACAGGCGGGGCGGCTGCCGTCCGACGCAGGCACGCTGCTCCTGTGGGCGCTCAAGGAGGCGGCGATCAAGGCGCGGCGGCGGGCATGGGGGCGGGCGCTGCGGGAGGTCGTGGTGACGCTGGACGCGCCGGGGGAGGAGGCGGGCACGGCCTGGATCGAGGTCGCGGGGGAGGCGGAGATGCGGGCGTGGTACGGGCGGCAGGGCGACTGGTGGGTGGCGCGGGCGGTGGCATCTCACCGGCATGGATTTTAGGCGGCGGGTGGCGCGTCCCGCCGCCAGAGCATGGCGACTCCGATCAGAATAAGAGCGAGGCCGAACAGGGCCAACAGGGTGTCGTCGTTCGGGAAGTAGACGTGCGCCGCCATCGCACCGAACAGGCTGCCGAAGACGCCGCCGACGGAGAGCCAGACGGTCGCCTGCGGCTCCAGGTCCCCGCGCCGGGCGTAGATCAGCATGCCGGGCAGGGCGGCCAGCAGCAGGACGATCAGGGCCGTCCCCTGGGCCAGATGCGGCGGCAGGCGGAGCAGGTCAACCTCGGCGGGGACGAGCAGGACGCCGCCCAGCTCGACCACGCGGCTGACCAGGCCGACCAGCAGGGCAGTCCCCAGGGCCGCCGGCCAGAGGCTGGCGTCCGGGAGCGGCGTCAGCCACGGACGTCCGTGCAGCACGCCCCGCCCCTGGGCGGCCAGGGCGAGGCCCAGGGCGAGGACCAGGACGACCCAGAGCAGGTGCAGGCGGGCCAGGCCGGGCGCGCGGGCGACCAGCCGCGCCCCCCACCCCGCGCCGATGATCTGGCCGAGCGTCAGCAGCAGGGCGAGGCGGCCCCGGACGTGGCCGTGCTGGGCGTAGGCGAGCAGGCCGGCGAGGGCGGCGAAGGCGGTGACGGCCAGGGCGGTCGCGCCGGCGCGGGCGGGGCGCAGGCCGAGCAGCCAGCGGATTCCGGGGACGAGGACGACGCTGCTGCCGATGGCCGTCAGGCCGGTGAGTACGCCCGTGGGCAGGCCGAAGAGGAACAGGAACAGGCTTTTGAGGTAAGAGAGATTGGGACGCGCCATGGCCGGAATTATACCTGAGAGATCGCCCGCCGGCCCCCAATTCCAGGCGAGCAGGACAAAATCCCATGCCGATTTGCCGAGTCGTCTCAATTCCGGGGCCGGTGGCGTATGAGGAGGCGCTGGCGCGTCAGTACGCTCTGGTGCATCAGCGGCAGGCGGGCGAGGCGGCGGACACGCTGCTGCTGCTGGAGCACCCTCCCACGATCACGCTGGGGCGCAGAACGCACCGGGCGGACCTGCTGACGCCGCCGGAGCGACTGCGCGAGCAGGGCATCGCCGTCGTGGAGGCGGACCGGGGGGGCGAGATCACGTACCATGCGCCGGGGCAGTTGGTCGGCTACCCCATCCTGGACCTGCGCTCGCACGGGCAGGACCTGCACCGCTACCTGCGCGACCTGGAGGAGACGCTGATCCGGGCGCTGGCCGGGTTCGGGATTGCCGCCGGGCGCGTGGAGGGCCTGACGGGGGTGTGGGTCGGGGAGGACAAGATCGCGGCGGTGGGAATCAAGGTGTCGCGCTGGGTGTCCATGCACGGCTTCGCGCTGAACATCGCCCTGGACCTGACGCCGATGCGGCGGGACATCGTGCCGTGCGGGATTCGGGGCCGGGGCGTCACCTCGCTGCGGGAGCTGCGGCCGGAGCGGGCGTGGACGCGGGCCGAGGCGGAGGCGGCGACCGTGGCGGCCTTCGCGGACGTGTTTGGGGTGACTCCGATCCGGGAACAGGAGGGTATACTGTCGCCATGAAGGTGCGGGTGACGATGGAGATCGCCGGGCGTCAGGTGAACGAGACGGTGACGGGCAAGGACGCGGACGACGTTCTGACACAGGCCAAGGCGCGGGTCGCGGCGGAGCTGGGCTGGAAGGGGATGTTTCTGCGCGCGATGCCGACGGTGACGTTCGCGCAGGAGGCCGTCCGCCGCTACAACAAGGCGTATGACACGCACTACGACCTGCCCCACAGCGCCGACGAGTTCCTGAAGCTGGGGCAGGACCTGGGGTACTTCACCCTTCTCCCGGAGTAACCAGAGTATGCTGGAGCACATGGCACGCCACTGGTGGACGCTGGCGCTGCGCGGGGCGCTGGCGGTCTTGTTCGCGCTGATCGCGTTCGCCCATCCCTTCGGCGCGGCGTTCGCGCTGGTGACGCTGTTCGGCGCGTTCGTCCTCGCGGACGGCGTCTTCGCGCTCATCGCGGCGGCGCGGCTCTCGCACCAGGACGAGCGGTGGCTGCCGCTGATAGTCGAGGGCGTCGTCGGCGTGCTGTTCGGAATCATCACCTTCGCCAGTCCGGCGGCGGTGGCGGCGGCTCTCGTTTTTGTGGCGGCGGCGTGGGCGATCCTGACGGGCATCCTGGAGGTTGCCGCCGCCGTGCGCCTGCGCCGCGTCATCGCGGGCGAGTTCTGGCTCATCCTGGTGGGGGCGCTGTCCATCGTGTTCGGGGTGGCGCTGCTGGCGGATCCGCTGGGGGCGGTGGCGGCGCTGACATACATCCTCGGCGCATACGCCCTGCTGTTCGGCATCCTGCTGATCGCGCTGTCGCTGCGGCTGCGCCGGCTGACGGGAGTATGAAGGTCATCATGGTCAACTACGACGAGCTGCCGCTGTTCCCGCTTCATGTCGTGCTATACCCGGAGATGCCGCTGCCGCTGCACATCTTCGAGCCGCGCTACCGGGAAATGGTACACCGGTGCAGGGCAGCGAACTCACCGTTCGGGGTGATTCTGATCCGAGAGGACGAGGCCGCCGTACCCCATTCCGTGGGTACGGCGGCGCGCATCACGCACCATGAGGCGCTGCCGGACGGTCGAATGAACATCATCGTCACGGGAGAGACGCGCTTCCGGGTGCTGGAGGTGCAGCGCCACCGGCCGTACCTGACGGCGCGTGTCGAGCCAGTCTCGGAGGAGGACACCGATCCGGCGCGGCTGGCGCCGCCGTTCAAGACGGTGAGCGGAATGTTCCGGGACTATCTTCGGTCGGTGTCCGCGCTGGCCGGGCGGCCCCTCAGCGCGCTGCAACTGCCGCAGGACCCGGAGTTTCTGTCTTACGCCATCGCCATGTTCCTGCAAATTCCGCTCAGCGAGAAGCAGCGGCTGCTGGAGATGACGGCGACGGAGGCGCGGCTGCGGCGGGAGATCGAGCTGCTGGGGCACGAGATCGAGGCGCAGGAGACGCTGCAGAAGGCGGTCCGCACCCAAGGCCGCTGCATCATCACGCCGGTGGACACCGAGGCGCTGGGCAAGCTGGCCTCGCGCAACTGACCCCCACCCCCCCCCTCATTCCTCCTCGTTCGGAAACAGCCGGTCCAGGGCGGCGGCGACGCCGTCCTCATCGGCGGGCGGCGCGATCATGTCCGCGACGGCCTTGAGCGAGTCGCGCCCGCTGCCCATGGCGACGCCAATGCCGGCCCATTGCAGCATCGAGGCGTCGTTGTAGGAGTCGCCGAGGGCGACGCACTGCGACTGCGGTACGCCCAGCGCGGCGGCGATGCGGGCGAGGGCGACGCCCTTGGAGACCCCGGCGTCCATGAATTCCAGATACTCGTCCTCGGTCTTGGTGATGTAGAGCGAGTCGCCGAACTGCGCCTGAAAGCGGGCCATCAGCGCGTCCGTCACCTCATTGGTGTCAATCAGGAGCAATTTGGTGGGCCGGCGACCGTCGAAGCGGGTCAGGTCGTGGACGACGTGGGGGACGGTGCCGGTGCGCTGCTGGTACAGGCGCGCCCAGTGGGTCGCCTCGCGGACGTAGAGCTTGTCGTCCAGGTAATAATTGAGGTGGCGGTCGTGCGCCGCGCAGAAGCGGACGATGGTCTGCGCGGCGTCGGCGGGGAGGGGCTGGTGCGCGATGTCCACGCCGCCCAGGGTGCGGACGAGTGCGCCGTTGTAGGAGATGATCGGCGTCGCATCCGGGACGCGCAGTTCGGCCGCGAAGGCGGCGACGGTCTCGTGCTGCCGCCCGGAGGCAAGCACGACCGTAACATCCTGGGCGAGCAGGCGCGCGATGGCGGCGGCATTGCCGGGGCTGACACGGTGCGTGTGGCTGTGGAGCAGGGTCCCATCCAGATCAATGGCGGCGAGTTGATAGTGTGACACGGGGTTTGTTATACCCCAATCAGGAGGGACACAACATTGAGAACGGGCGACCCGGCGGGTCGCCCCTACGCCGCCGGTTTGTGAACTTTGAGGTCGCGCAGGCCGCCGGGGCGGAAGACGACGACCAGGACGGTACACAGCGAGATCAGGGCGCAGATCAGCATGGTGGTCGGTGCGCCGATGTACTTGGCGAGCCAGCCGGCGAACAGCGAGCCGAAGGGCATGGTGCCGATGAACATCAGCGTGTAGATGCTCATCACCCGCCCGCGCAGTTGATCGGGCACGGTGAGCTGCATCAGGGTGTTGCTGTTGGCGAAGCAGAGCACGAAGCCGTAGGACACGATGATCATCATCGCGTAGGCCAGCCAGAGGCTGCGGGCCAGGGCGAAGACGATGAGAAAGACCGTCGAGAGCAGCGAGCCGGCGATCAGCATGTTGCGCTGGCGGCGGGCGCTACTGAGCAGGGCGACCGTCAGCGCGCCGCCGAGCGCCCCCACGCCGCGCACCGTTTCCATGAAGCCGAACGCCTTCACCTGCAAGGCGTCGGAGGCGTTCGGCAGCAGCGTGAAGCGCACGAACACGGGAATCAGCACGTTGAACGAGAAGGCGAACGTGCCGAACGAGCCGACGAGAATGACCAGGTTGCGGACGGTGTGGTTCGTCCTGACGTAGCGGAAGCCCTCGACCATGTTGCTCCAGACGCCGCGCAGGGAGTTGGGCTTGTGCGGCGAGGAGGCGGGCATCTCGGCCACGGCCCGGACCGGGTCGTGGCGGATCATCAGCAGGCCGGCGATGACGGCCAGGGACAGCACGGCATTGCCGAGGAACGCCGCGCCGATGCCGACGTGGGCGGCGAGGAGCAGTCCGGCGACGGCGGGGCCGAGGGCGCGGGCGGCGTTGAAGATGCTGGAATTGAGCGCGATGGCGCTCGGCAGGTCCTCCTTGCCCACCAATTCAGCGATGAACGACTGGCGGGTGGGCATGTCGAAGGAGGCGGCGCAGCCCGACAGCGCGGCGAAGAACAGGACGTGCCAGATCTCCACGACGCCGAACACGGAGAGCAGGCCCAGGCCAAGCGCCGTGAGGATCAGCGTGCCCTGGGTAATGAGCAGCAGCTTGCGCTTGTCCACCCGGTCGGCGACGACGCCGGCGATCAGCGTGAACAGGAAGATCGGCGCGCCGCCCGCGAAGTTGACCCAGCCGGAATAATAGTTGGCGGCGGCCTCCACCGCCTTGCCCGGATGCTGCGCGGCAACGACCGGGACTCCCGCGTGGCTGTGGAGCAGGGCATGAGCGACGGGGTCCACGAGCAGCACGATCAGCCAGCCCTGCGCCAGATTCTGCGCCCAGGTGCCGATCAGCGAGATGAGCTGTCCGATCCAGAAGACACGGAAGTTGCGGTGCCGCAGGGCGCGGAACGCGCCGCCTTGCCGTCGGTGGGCGTGTGTCTGCGGCACGGCCTGTTCGGGCCGTGCGCTGAGGGTCTGTTCGGTCGAGGTCGGGGCGGCTTCACCGGCGCTTGGGGGCATCACGTTTTTCCTAGCGATCTCTGTCTGTTCAATGGTTTGTATCCCGGATGCGGAGAGTCAAAACGGGCCGAGGGGAAGTTCCCAATCGGGCGTCACCCCGGCGGCAGAAATCCCCGCGACACGGCGTCTTCGATCAGCCCTCCGGCGAAGCGCCACAGCTCCTCCGAGCCGTCGGCGATGTGCGCGTTGCGGGCCCGCACCTGGCGGCTCGTGATGCCGTTCTCCCGCCAGCTCCGGCCCTGCGTGTGGTAGTTGTGCAGCAGGGGCATCAGCCGGTCCAGCGCGGCGGCGAAGCGCGCTTCGGGCGTCACGCGCGCCTCGAACTCGTCCCACAGGCCGCGCATGTCCCGTTCCTGATCGGGCGGCAAGAGGCCGAAAATGCGGTCCGCCGCTCGCTGTTCCCGCTCCTCCTTGTCCAACGCGCCGACCTCATCGTAGCAGTAGGTGTCGTCGGCGTCAATCTCCACGATGTCATGCACGAGCAGCATCTGGAGCACGCGCAGCGCGTCCACGGGGACGTTGGCGTGCTCGGCCAGCACCATCGCCATTAAGGCCAGGTGCCAGCTGTGCTCCGCGGAGTTCTCGCGGCGCGTCCCGTCGGCCAGATAGGAGCGCCGCAGCACGCCCTTCAGCCGGTCAATCTCCAGAATGAAGGCGATCTGCCGCGTCAGCCGTTCGGTCGGGGCGTCTGTCGTCATGGCGTTTCCTTTCCGTGCGGGGCGGGTATGACAAGACCAACATACCCCTTTGAGGAGTGAAGCGATGAACGTTTCTGCCAAATCTCCTGTGCTCCCGCTGCTCGGCGCACTGATGCTGGCGGTGGCCCTCCCGCTACAGGCCGCGCCGACGGCGCAGTCCCCCGTCCCGGCGCAGGAGGCGATCTCCAGTCTGATCTCCGCCCCGTCCAGTCCTCTGCCGCCCGGCACGAAATTGCGCTCGGTCACCATCAGCGACGGGCTGGCGACCGTGGACTTCTCCCGCGCGCTGAAAGACAACTTCCGCGGCGGCGACACCCAGGAGGCGCAGACCGTCAACGCCATCCTGCGGACGCTCGGCCAGTTCCCGACCGTCAGCAAGGTGCAGATCCTGGTGGAGGGACAGCGGGTCGATTCGCTCGGCGGCCTGATCGTGATCTCCGACCCGCTGCCGGTGGTCCGCCCGAGCGCGGAGCAGTCCTCGCGCTACCTGCACCGCCGCACCCACGCTCAGTCCAACAAGGCGCAGCGGTAGCCATCGGCCCGCAGGCCGTCCAGAATGCGCGGCAGCGCGGCGGCTGTCGCCGCATTGCATGGGCCATCGTGCAGCAAGATGATTGCGCCGGGGCGCGCGGCCTGCAGGACCGCCCGCGTGATGGTGTCCGCGTCGTCCGACCGGTAGTCACGCGCATTGACGAGCCACGCGACCATCCGGCAGCCAGCGCGGCGGGCGACGAAGGGCAGCGCGAGCGTCTTGAAGCCGTGGGGCGGACGCATCCAGATCAGGTCCGCCGCCTCGGGACAGGCCCCCCGGACGGCGGCCCGCGTCCGGGTGATCTCCTCCCCCACCCGCCCCCACGACAGCAACACAAACGGCTCGTGGCCGAAGCCGTGAATGCCGATGTCGTGTCCCGCCGTGACGATGCGGCGCAGCAGGTCCGGGTGGCGCTCCACGACCTCGCCCAGTACGAAAAAGGTCGCGCGCACCCTGGCGCGCGCCAGGGCATCCAGAATGGCGGGCGTGGTCTCGGGCGAAGGCCCGTCGTCAAAGGTCAGGGCGACCGCCCTCGCGCGCCCCGGCAGCCGGGCCAGGATCGGCAGCCCCCACGTCCATGGCGCGACAAAGACGAACACGAAGTAGAGGCACAGCGTCGGCGTGAAGAACAGGCCGAGGGCGCACGGGCCGGTCAGCGGCCACCGGAGCGCCCCATGGAGCAGCCCCGCCAGCAGGGACGCCTGAATGGTGCGAACGAGAACGATCCGGTGGACCGGGCTGGCAAGGGGCGTCATCGCTCGACGATCCGCGCCTTCGTGGCCGATGCGGCGAGCCGCGAGGACAGCGGACGGGGCCGGAAGTATTCCGCCATGCCTGTCCCCGTTTCCATCTGGCCGTCCACCGTCGCCTGCACCCGGCAGAGGGTGCGGATGTAGAACGGGGCGCTGTCCAGACGCCGTCCCAGGTCGAACGAGGCAACCAGGCCCTCGCTCTGGACATCGAGGCGCGCCGCGTACAGAGTCCCGAACGCATTCAGCCGGTGGCGGCACAGCCCCAGACGTGCCTGCGGATCATGGCGCACCAGCCGCCCGCCGTCAAAGAGTAGCAGGTGGCTGACGGGCCGACGGCTGTTCACATGGTAGACGATCAGCGCGCGGTCATGCCCAATCGCGGCGCGCGCCCAGTACCAGTCGCGGATGTCGGCGGAGAAGGGCAGCGCGCCCCAATTATGGTCGTGATAGCCGCGCCCGGAGAACGCGAGGGTCTCCGCGCCGCGATTGTGCGCCTCGCGCAAGGTGATCCGGCCGGCCACCCGGCAGACGGGCACGGCGGGCAGCCAGAAGTGATTCCCCCCCGCCCCCATTTCCGGGGGAGCCGGGGGTAGGGGCGCAGCATGCTGCGCCCCTACTCCCCCAACATGGGGGATCGGGGGGCAAAACGTTAGCTCGGCGGCAACCTCGCGGCGATTGGCATTTTCATCAGACAGACTGAGGCGGTACGCTCCCCGGTCGCAGGACAGACTGTTCGGGCCGAAGCGGAGCGACGCGGGGCGGACCTCGTCGGCGCAGACCAGGGCGCGCGGAAATCGGGTGAAGTGGTAGGCGTGGAGCCGTCCGTGCCGGTACAGGGCGAAGAACAGGGCGTTGTGTTCGAAGGGGTCGGCGGCCTCGCCCCGAGCGGCATAATGATAGTACGGCGAGAACGGGTTGCCGAGGAACCAGATGCAGGTCAGCGCCCACGCGCAGTCATCGGCGACGGCGTCGAAATACCACCACTCATAGGCCCCCGGCGTCCGGCGCAGCCAGCCACCGTGCGCCGCGTCCTGCACCGGGTCCAGCACTACCTGCATCTTGCGAATGGTTCCTCATTTCCGCGCGGCCAGCGTCGTCCCCTTGTCTATCAAAGGCCCATTCTGCTGATCTTTGTAAACCCAGGTTCCCGGCGTGATGTATTCATACAGGTAGGTCGTGGTCCATTCCTGCATGAACGAGAGAGGCGCGCGGGCCGCCTGCACCTTCGTCGGGAACGGATCGGAGTATGTCTGGGTGTGCGTCACGATGATGCTGGCCGTGAAGGGCACATCCGGGCGTCCAGTCTTGTAGAGGGCGCCATGGGCGCCGAGGGCCCGGGTCGGGCCGTAGCGGACCCAGATGCCGCCCAAATCCATCACCTCGCCCGGCGACAGCAGGCTGCGATCCCGGCTGATCTGGGGGCTGGCGACAATGGACAGCTCCTGTTCCAGATCGGCCCGGCTTGGCAGGATAGGTGAGGCGGCGG
>Ga0213875_10002159_pt1 | contig 12006 bp, 9 predicted proteins | sample BarmaccomBMRX_R8_FD_160105 | JGI IMG/M metagenome (GOLD analysis project Ga0213875, IMG submission 160105) | Root-associated microbial communities from Barbacenia macrantha in rupestrian grasslands, the National Park of Serra do Cipo, Brazil - RX_R8 | ecosystem: Host-associated > Plants > Roots... | reverse complement strand
GAGATCCTCGCCGAGATCCGGCTCAAGACGGCGCGAGGCGCGCGCGAGATCACGCTCGTGGGGCAGACCGTGAACGCGTACAAGGAGCCCGCGACCGGCGCCGACTTCGCCGACCTGGTCCAGGAGGTCTGCGGTATCGCGAGCGTCGAGCGCGTCGCGTTCATCAGCTCGCACCCGAAGGATCTCACCGCGAAGCTCGCGCGCGTCGTCGCGACGCTGCCGAAGATGAACCCGCGCTTCCACCTCGCGCTGCAGTCGGGCTCGAACGCGATGCTGCGGCGCATGAACCGCAAGTACACGATCGAGCAGTTCCTCGGTCGCATCGCGGAGTTCAAGACGTTCAATCCCGAGTGGGCGATCACGACCGATCTGCTCGTCGGGTTCCCGGGTGAGTCCGAGGCGGACTTCCAGGCGACCGTCGACGTCTGCGCGACCGGCGTCTTCGCGAACGCGTACATGTTCGTGTACTCGCCGCGCCGCGGAACGCCCGCCGCGGTGTGGCACGCGGCGAACGCGGTGCCGCCCGACCTCGCGCAGGACCGCTTCCGGCGGCTCGTCGCCGTGCAGGATGCGGAAGTCGAACGATACCACGCGCGCAAGGTCGGCAGCGTCGTGCGCGCGCTCGTGCACGGCGTCTCGCGCAAAGACCGCACGAAGCTCAGCGCAAAGACGATCGACAACGTCACGGTGAACTTTCCGATGGTGGAGACCGAGCCGGACCTCGCGCGTCCGTGGGCGGACGTGCGCGTCGAGTCGTCATCGGTGTGGGGCGTGCGCGGCACGTGCATCGCGCGCGCGCGTACCTTCGACGGCGCGGGCGAGCCGGTCGACGCGCCCGTCATCGATCTGCTCGCGGTCTGACCTTCCGGCAACGCCCGCGCCGCCGCCCGCTCGCGGGGCGGCCGAGCGTGTTTGGCGCGCCGCTCCGCGTGGCAGAATGTCTGCGGAGAAATCCAATGAGCTAGACAGAGAGGGCCTCGGCCGCAGCGTGCGACGGGGCCCTCAGTGTTTAGGGCGTGCGCGTCGACAGCACCGCGCCGCGCCAGCGCACCGTCGTGCCGATGAAGCCGCCGAGCCAGACGCCGACGCCCAGCGCGTCGCGCAGCGGGATCAGCCAGGCCGGCAGCGGCGGTCCGCCGACCCGGCGCACCGCGGCGTGCAGCGCGAGACGTGCAAGGGTCGCGGCTGCCAGCACCACGCTGCCGATGCGCCGGTCGCGCGCGAGGCACAAGGCCGCAACCGCGAGCGGCACCGGGAAGCCGATCGCGACGCCCGCGTACGATGCCGGCCGGAGCGAGCGGATCGTTCGCGCCCACCGCAGCTCGTGCCGCAGCAAGCCGCCCACGGTCGCGTCGTGGACGCCGGCGCTCACCACGTAGTCCGCGAGCGCGACGCGACGCCCCGAAGCCGCGACGAGATAGCCGAGCGCGTGATCGTCGGCGAGGTGACGGCCGAGCACGTCGACGCCGCCGATCGCATCGAATACGTCGCGCCGAACCGCCATCGTGCCGCCGAAGCAGTACGTCATCGGCTCGACGATGCGCGCGACCAGCACCGACGGTAGGAACTGCTCGCTGATCCAGAGCGCGCCGAGGGCCGGCGCGATGCCGGGCGCCCGCGGCTCGCCGCGGTAGACGCACGTGACCGCGCCGACGGCGGGATCCGCGAATGCCGCCGCCACGGCGCGCAGATAGTCCGGCGTCACGCGCATGTCGCTGTCGGCGATCACGAGGATCTCGCCGCTCGCGAACGGGAGCATCGGCGCGAGCGTCGACATCTTCGGGTTGCGGTGGCGCGGCACGCCGTCGCCGGCGACGACGCGAACCCGCTCGCCGCCGGCGCTCGCGACGGCGTGCAGCGTGCCGGCGGCCGGATCGTTGGGATCGAGGGTGCCGAGAACCACGTCGAACGCGGGATAGTCCTGGGCGCAGAACGACGCGAGGTCGCCGGCGAGTCCGGGCTCGACGCCGCGCACGGGCTTGAGCACGGTGGTCGACGGCAATCGCGCATCCTCCGCTGCGGACACGCCGTGTGACGCTGCGCGCGTGCGCTCGCGCTGCGCGTCGACGCGCCGCGCGAACGCGAGTACGCGCGTCACCGCGAAGATCGTGTAGCCGAACGAAGCGATCGCCGCGCCGAGCGCGAGCGCCGACGCGACGCCGCGCGCGTCAGCGCGCATCGGCGACGTCGCGAAAGGGGATGCGCTCGACGCCGCCGGCGCGCACCGCGTCCGCCACGCGCGGGCTCGTCAGCGCGGCGAGCTCGTCCTCCAGACGATACGACGCGAGGTCGCGCGCGATCTCCGGCCAGCGTCCGGTCGCGGCGTGAAAGTACATCTCCGTCGTTCCCTCGGGGAGCTCGCGCACGTAGCCGAGCACGCGCTCCTCCGTCATGCGGCCCGTATCGTTGAAGCCGAAGACGTGGTCGTTGTGCGCGACGCCGCTCGCTCGCATCCGCGCCTTCATCGCGCGCATGAACGGCGAGAGCAGCGCCGCGTTCGCGAGGCGCGCGCGGTACCGTTCGCGCGTCGCGCGCCATGACGGCGCGAACGGCTCGTCCGGGATGCGCATCGGCGGTCGTCCGTAGTCACGGGCGACGTCGAGCACGATGCCGAGCACCGTCGGGTGCAAGTGATAGTGACACTGCGCGTTGACGTGGTCGAACGGAAGCCCCGTCGCTGCGAACGCCGCGAACTGCGCGCGGATCTCCGCGTCGAGCTGTCGGCGCGCGCGGCGGCTGAAGAAATACCGGACGCCGGCGCGCGCAAGTTGCGACGAGAAGAGACCGTCGGGTCCGACGAGATCCGGGATGCGTTCCGGCGGCAGCAGCGGACGGCCCGCGACGACGACGACGTGCAGGCCGACGCCGAGCGACGGGTTCGCCTTCGCGCGCGCGACGGCGTCCGCGGCGGCGGGCTCGGCGACCATGAGGCTCGCCGCGGTGACGATGCCGTCGCGATGTCCGCGTTCGATCGCTTCGTTCACCGGCAAGGACAGTCCGAAGTCGTCGACCGTGACGATCAGGCGGCGCACCGCGCGCCCTTCGACACGATCTCTGCACACTCTGTCCACAGGGAGCGTGGTCCGAGCCTCGGGAATCGGCGTCGGATGCGGTCACGGCTCGGATGACGACGACCACGACGACGTGGTCGCCGATGCTCGAGCAATACTTCGGGATGAAGCACCGTTATCCCGAGGCCATCTTGCTGTCGCGTGTCGGCGACTTCTACGAAGCGTACGGCGACGACGCGGAGACGGTCGCGCGCGCGCTGTCGATCGCGCTCACCTCCAAGGAAGCCGGCGGCGGGCGCCGCGTCGCGATGGCGGGCGTGCCGCATCACGCGCTCGACGGGTACCTCGCGAAGCTCGTCGCGCAGCGCCGCGTCGTCGCGCTGGCCGAACAGCTCGAGGCGCCGGTGCCGAACAAGCTCGTGCGCCGCGACGTCGTGCGCGTGGTCACGCCGGGCACGCTGCTCGAGGAGCACATCCTCGAACGCTCCGCGCACAACTACCTCGCCGCCGTGACCGTGATGGAAGACATCGTCGCCGTCGTGCACGCCGACGTCTCCACCGGGCACGTCGCCGCGACGGCGTTCGACGGCGACACCTCGCTCGACGACGCGCTCGCGGAGATCGCGCGCATCGACCCGGCCGAGCTCGTCGCCGACGTGCCCGCCGACGTGCGCGAGACGCTCGAGTCGTCGCTCGACCCCGAGCGCACGCGCATCACGGCGCCCGTGCTGGCGCTCGTCGGCGAGCGCTCGCGCGATTCGGTCGACGGCTTCTCGCTCGACGCGTCGCTCGCCATGCACCGCGCGCTCGACGCGCTCGGCGCGTTCGTGCGCCGTGCGTCGGTGCAGACGAGCGACGGGCCCTCCTTGCGCGAGGCGCGCTTCTACCGCCAGGCGACGTTCCTCGCGCTCGACCCGAACACGCGGAAGCACCTCGAGCTCACGAAGGCGCTCGGCGCTAACGCGCGCGCGACGCTGCTCGCGACGATCGACCGCACGCGCACGGCCATGGGATCGCGCCTGCTCGGTCGGTGGATCCTCGCCCCGCTCGTCGACGCGGCTGCGATCGGCGGGCGCGCCGACTGCGTCGAAGCGCTCGTTCGCGACGCATCGCGGCGCCTCGCGCTGCAGGACGTGCTGCACGGCTGCTTCGATCTCGAGCGGATCGCGCAGAAGGTGCGCTTCCGCCGCGCGCTGCCGCGCGATCTCGCCTCGCTGCGGCGCACGGTCGCGCTGCTCGATCCCATCGGCGACGCGCTTCGTGACGATGCGCTTCCCGCGGGGATGCGCTCGATCGCCGAGCGCGTCGGCGAGTTCGACGCACTGCGTGCGGACCTCGAGCACACGCTGGTCGACGAGCCGCCCGCGACGCTCGGCGACGGCGGCGTGATCCGCCCGGAGGCCTCCGCCGACCTGGCCGAATGCGTCGCGCTGCGCGGCGACGCACGCACCCGCATCGCGGCGCTCGAAGAGCGCGAGCGCGAGCGAACCGGCATCAAGCCGCTGCGCGTGAAATACGCCTCGGCGTTCGGTTACGCGATCGAGATCCCGAAGGCGCACGCATCCGCCGTCCCCGCCGACTACACGCGCAAGCAGACCCTCGCGAACGGCGAACGCTATGTCACGCCGGAGCTGCGCGAGCTCGACGCGGCGATCGCCTCGGCGGAGTCGCGCCAGCAACGGCTCGAGCAGGTGCTCTACGAGAACCTCGTCGAGCGGATCGCGTCGCGCGTCGACGAGCTGCTCGTCACCGCCGACGCGCTCGCCGAGCTCGACGCGTACTGTTCGCTCGCGCACGTCGCCGGCGAGCGCGGGTACGTGCGGCCGGCGTTCGTCGACGAGAGCGTCGTCGAGTTCGTCGACGGGCGCCATCCCGTCATGGAGGCGCTGCTCGGCGCCGCGTTCGTGCCCAACGATCTGCACGCCGGCGTCGACCGCGCGCGCTTCATCCTGCTCACCGGCCCGAACATGGGCGGCAAGTCGACGTATCTCCGGCAGACCGCGCTGCTCGTCGTGCTCGCGCAGATCGGTTCGTTCGTGCCCGCGCGCTCCGCGCGTCTCGGCGTGGTCGACCGCATCTTCACGCGCATCGGCGCGGGCGACGATCTCGCGTCGGGCCAGTCGACGTTCTACATCGAGATGGCGGAGGCGGCGAACATCTTGCGCCGCGCGACCGGCCGCAGCGTGCTGCTGATCGACGAGATCGGACGCGGCACCGGCACCGTCGACGGCCTGGCGATCGCGCAGGCGATCTGCGAATACCTGCTCGAACGCGAGACGCGCGCGCCGCTCGTGCTGTTCGCGACGCATTTCCACGAGCTCGTCGATCTGGCCGAGCGGTGGCCGCTCGTCGCGAACTTCCATATCACCGCCGTCGAGAGCACGAAGGGCGGCGCGCCCGTGTTCTCGCACCGCGTGCTGCCCGGCTCGTCGTCGCGCTCGTTCGGCATCGAGGTCGCGCGCATGGCCGGGCTGCCGCCCGCCGTCGTCGCCCGCGCGCGCGAGGTTGCCGCGGCGCTCGAAGGGCGGCCGACCGTGGAAACGACTGCCCCGCTGAAAGGTAAGCTCGCGAAACCGGCCGTCATCGAGCAGCCGTTTCTCTTCGAGTTGCATTAAAACGCCGCGCGGTGTGACAAACGTCGCGTCTCCGCGGGTGCCGCCCGGGGTACGACGGGGTGATGGATCACCGCTTCTGGATGACCGGGACCGAGATGGACGCGATCCGCGCGATCGTGTGGATGCTGATCGCCATCCTCATCGGCTTGGTCGCGCACCGCGTGTTGTGCTGGTCGGTCGCACGCTGGGCCGCGCGGACGGGCAACCCGGTCGCGGCAGCCGTGGTGCGGCGCACGCGCCGTCCGGCGGCGTACATTCTGCCGTTGTTGGCGATGCTCGCCGTGCTGCCGAACATCGTCCTGCCGGAAGCGTGGACGCGTCCCGCGCTGCACGCCGTCGGGCTGCTGATCATCGCAGCGCTGGCATGGTCGGCGATCGCGATGATCCGGCTGTGGGGCGACCTCGTCGTCGCGCGGCATCGGATCGACGTCGAGGACAATCTGCTCGCGCGTCAGTTGGGCACGCGCGTCGACATCCTCAGCCGCGTCGCGGTGACGACGGCGATCATCGTCGCGGTCGGCATGATGCTGATGACGTTTCCGGAGATTCGCGCGATCGGCACGACGCTGCTCGCGTCGGCCGGCGTCGCCGGCATCGTCGCGGGCCTCGCGGCACGCCCGCTGTTCGAGAATCTCGTCGCCGGGATCCAGCTCGCCCTCACGCAGCCGATGCGCATCGACGACGTCGTCGTCGTCGAGAAGCAGTTCGGGCGCATCGAGGAGATCCACTCGACGTACGTCGTCGTCCGGCTCTGGGACCTGCGGCGGCTGGTCGTGCCGCTGTCGTACTTCATCAACACGCCGTTCGAGAACTGGACGCGCCGCACGGCGAACCTCATCGGCGAGATCTACTTCTTCGCGGACTACACGGTCGACGTCGAGGCGCTGCGAGCCGAGTTGCCGCGCATCCTCGAGCGCACGACGCTGTGGGACCGGCAGGTGCAGACGGTGCAAGTCACCGACGCGACGGAGAAGACCGTGCAGATTCGCGCGCTCGTGAGCGCGCGAGGGTCGGCGGAGCTCTTCGACCTGCGGTGCTTCGTGCGGGAGCAGCTGATCGCGTTTCTGCGGGAGCACCAGCCCGACGCGTTGCCGCTCGAACGCACGTGGCAGCGCGACGCCACCCCGCGCGCGACCGCGCCCGCGCAGAACGGCGCGGTCCGCTCGCAGTCCGTGTAGCTGCGCGATCGCGGCACCGGAGGCGCGAACCCGTCCGTTGAACCCCGCGCGTGTGATCCGGCTCCTCGATCCCGAGACGATCGGTCAGATCGCGGCCGGCGAGGTGATCGAGCGGCCGGTGTCGGTCGTGAAAGAGCTCGTCGAGAACGCGCTCGACGCGGGCGCGACGCGGATTGCGGTGCGTGTGCGCGGCGGCGGGCTGAAGGAGATCGAGGTCGCGGACGACGGCGGCGGCATTCCGCCGTCGGAGTTGCACCTCGCCGTGAAGCGGCATGCGACGTCGAAACTCGCCGAGGCGGGCGACCTCACGCGCGTCGGAACGCTCGGCTTCCGCGGTGAAGGGCTCGCGTCGATCGCCGCGGTCGCGCAGGTCACCATCGTCTCGCGCACGGCCTATGCGGAGGTCGCGACGGCGATCGACGCGCACGGCGAGGCGGTCGGCGCGCCGCGGCCGCTGGCGGGACCACTCGGGACGCGCGTCGTCGTTCGCGATCTGTTCGGGAACGTGCCGGTTCGCCGCGAGTACCTGCGGTCGCCGGCCGCGGAGTTCTCGCGCATCGCATCGTGGCTCGCAACGCTCGCGCTCGCGTACCCGAAGGTCGCGTTCGCGCTCGAGCACGACGGCCGCTCGATCTTCGCGTTCCCCGCCGGCGACGATCTCGCGCCGCGGTTGCGCCACGTCTTCGGCGCATCGTCGGGCGCGATGCTGGGCGTGCACTCGTCGGAGCGCCACGCGACCGTGCGCGGCTGGGTGAGCTCTCCGGGGGACGACCGCCCCGACCGCCGCAGCCAGATCCTGTTCGTCAACGGCCGGCTGCTGCGCAGCACGCTGGTCAGCGGCGCATGGCTCGCGGCGTACCGCACGTTCGCGATGGTCGGCCGCTATCCGTACGGCGTGTTGCACCTCGCGCTTCCGCCCGACGAAGTCGACTCGAACGTGCACCCCACGAAGAGCGACGTGCGGTTGCGCTACGGCGACCGCGTCGTCGTCGCCGTGAAGGACGCGATCGCCGGCGCGCTCCGCCGCGGCGCCGTCGAACGCCTGGAACGGTCGATCTCGTTCGCGCCGCCGGCGCGAGAAGCCATCGGTTCCGCGTCGCCCGAGTGGGCGGACGTGCTGGTGCCCGAACGCGAGCCCGCGGAGGTCGCACCCGGAGTGACGCTGCGCGTGCTCGCGCAGATCGATCGCACCTTCATCCTCGCCACGGACGGAGACGCGGTCGTGCTGATCGATCAGCACGCGGCGCACGAGCGCATCGTCTTCGAGCAGATCGTCGCGAACGCGCGCGCGCACGTCGCGGCCGAACCGCTCCTCGTCCCGCACGCCTTCGAGGTGCGGCCGGAAGAAGCGGAGCGGCTGGAAGCGACGCGCACCGCGCTCGAAGCCGGCGGGCTGCACGTGGAGCGCTTCGGCGAGAACGCCTACCGGATCACCGCGACGCCCGCGCGCCTGGTCCACGCCGGCAAGACGCGCGCGTTCGACGTCGCGGATTTCGTGGAGTGCCTTTCGGACGACGTCCGCGGGCTCGACGCGGAACAGCGCGTGTGGGCTTCGCTGGCGTGCCATTCCGTCGTGCGCGCCGGCGAGCGCCTCGAGTATCCGGAGATGACGGCGCTCGTCGAGCGCCTGCAGCGCTGCGAGAACCCGATGCACTGCCCGCACGGCCGGCCGACGATCGTCCGGCTCGAGAGCGAGCGCATCGCGCGTCTGTTCAAACGGATGTGACGCCGGGCGTTCTGATCCTCACCGGTCCGACCGCGTCGGGCAAGAGTGCGCTCGCGCTTGACCTGGCCGAACGGTTCGACGCCGAGATCGTGGGCGCCGACTCGCGGCAGATCTATCGCGGCATGCCGATCGGCACGGCGGCGCCGTCGCCGATCGAGCTCGCGCGCGTCCGGCACCATCTCGTCGGCGTTCTCGACCCGCTCGAGCGCTATTCGGCGGCGCGCTTCGTCGCCGACGCGCTCGCAGCGATCGACGACATCCACGCGCGCGGGCGGCACGCAATCGTCGCCGGCGGCACCGGGTTCTACGTGCGCGCGCTCGCGGGCGACGTCGCGCTGTCGCCCGCGTACGACCCCGCGCTGCGCGAACGCATCGCGCGCGAAGCGCGGACGCACCCGCCGGATGTGCTCGCCGGTTGGCTCGGCGCCCTCGCGCCGGCGCGCGCGAGCGCGATCGCGCCGAACGATCCGTACCGCGTCGCGCGCGCACTCGAGATCGCGCTCGCGGAGCGCGCGGGCGGGCGCGCGCGCGACGCCGAGGGCGCGCCGACGCTGCGCACGCGGGGCATCGCCTACCGCAAGATCGCGCTCGAGGTGCCGCGCGAAGAGCTTGCACGCCGCGTGGAGCGCCGCGTCGACGCGATGCTCGCGGCCGGTTTCGTCGACGAAGCGGAGCGCATCGGAGCGGCCGTGGTGGCGGCGGACGCCGTCGGGTACCGCGAAGCGCTCGCATACCTTGCCGGGTTCTCGACGCGCGCCGAGCTTCGCGCACACCTGATCCGCAACACGATGCGCTACGCGAAGCGGCAGGCGACGTGGTTCCGGACGGAACCCGGCCTCGTGCGCATCGACGCCGCGGATGCTGCGGATGCGCGGACGCGCGCGGCCGCCGAGGCGGGAGCGCTTCCCGGTTGGGCCTAAGGCTGTCGGATGCCCGGTCCCACGAGCGCGACGCGGCCGCCCGCGCTGCAAGACGCGTACCTCGCCGAGGTGAAGCGGCAAGCGGTTCCCGTGACGATCTACCTCGTCAACGGCTTCCAGCTGCGCGGCGTGGTGAAGGGCTTCGACTCGTTCACGATCGTGCTTGAATACGAAAAGCGCGCGCACCTGATCTATAAGCATGCCGTGTCGACGATCTCACCCAACGGTCCGGTCACCGCTCCGCTCGTCCCCGATGCGGACGAGGGCGGCGCGCCGTGACCGCCGGCGTCCCCGTCGTCAAGACGAGCGGGACGGGCAATACGTTCGTGCTCGTCGACGAGCGCATCGCGCCCCTCGACGATCCGGTCGCGTTCGCCCGCCGGATCTGCGATCCGTCGCGCGGGCTCGGCGCGGACGGCGTGCTGTTGATCGAGCCCTCCGACCGTTTCGACGCGCGGATGCGCATCGTGAACGCCGACGGCACTGAAGCCGAGATGTGCGGCAACGGCATGCGTTGCGTCGCGCGTTACCTCGACGAGCACGACGGCCGTGCGAGCGCCACCGTTGAGACGCTCGCCGGACCGATCGGAACGATGATTCTGTCGCGCGCGCCGTACCGCGTCGCCGTCGAGATGGGCGAGCCGCGGATCGGTGCGCCGCACCTGATCGACGGCGCTCGCGCGGTGCCCGTCGATCTCGGCAACCCGCACGTGGTGGTCCGCGTCGACGACGTCGCGGCCGTCCGCATCGACGTCGAGGGACCGCGCATCGAGCGCGACCCGCGGTATCCGCACGGCACGAACGTGCACTTCGTCGCGCGCGACGGCGATGCGTGGCGCGTTCGGCACTGGGAACGCGGCGCCGGCGCGACGCTGGCGTGCGGCACGGGCGCCGTCGCCGTCGCCGCGGTGCTGATCGCGGAAGGCGACGCGGTCTCGCCCGTGACGCTCCGCGTGCCCGGCGGCGTACTGGAAGTGCGCTGGACGCCGGGCGCGCGCCCGACGCTGGTCGGCGACGCCGTGATGGAGTTCGAGCGCATCGTCGCATGACCGGTCTCGCCTACACGGACACGCGAGGCCGAATCTATTTCGACGAGACGCGCGTTCCGCTCGCGGACGGCGGCGTCGAACGGCCCCCGCGCGCCGAAGAGCTGATCCCTGCGCCTCCCGGCACCGTGACCGCGATGCTGCCCGGGCGCATGCCGCTGCTGGCCGGCGGCGTCGTGGCGCGGCGGACGGCGCTGTCCGCGCTCTTGCCCGCCGGATATACGCGCTTGTTGCTGCCCGCGTACCGCAGCCGTCCGGACGCCCCCGCGCTGCCGCTGTTCGGCTACACGTTCGCGTGCGTGGTCGACGACGCGCTGCACGTCGCTGCCATGCGAACCGACGAGAGCGAGGACTGGACGCCGCGGTACTTCGCCGAGGGCGAGCTCGATGCGCGCGTGCGCGAACGTCAGGCGCTCGATCCGCGCAACCGCACGCTCGCGCAGCTCGGCGTGTGCGCGCGCGACTACGGGTGCTTCACGGCGCAGAACGTGTTCCTCGAGCGCGGCGAAGCGGCGCTGCCGGTTTCGCCGCGCTGCAACGCGGCGTGCGTCGGCTGCATCTCCGAGCTGGCGGCGGACGCCGGCCTGCCGTCGCCGCAGACGCGCGTCGCCTTCGAACCGGACGCGGACGACGTCGCGCGTATCGCGATCCGCCACTTGGAACGCGTGCCGGACGGCATCGTGTCGTTCGGACAAGGCTGCGAGGGCGAGCCGCTGCTTCGGGTGACGACGATCGAGCGCGTCATCGAGCGCATCCGCGCGGCGCGTCCGAACGGCACGATCAACCTGAACACGAACGGCTCGCTGCCGAAGAGCCTGGAACGTCTGATCGACGCGGGACTTCAAGCCGTACGGATCAGCCTGAACTCGTTCCGGCACCAGGTGTACGCCGCGTACTACCGGCCCACGGGATACGATCTCGACGACGTGCTCGCATCGATCGCGATCGCATCGGCTCGCGGGCTGCGCGTCTCGCTGAACTACCTCACGCATCCGGGCGTCACGGACGAGCGCGTCGAGGTCGAGGCGCTGGAACGCTTCCTCGGCGCGCACCGCGTGACGATGGTGCAGACGCGCACGCTGAACATCGACCCCGAACGGTATTTCGCGCAGGTGGGGCGACCCGCGGATCCCGTCGGGATGCGCGACGCGCTCGCCCGCATCGCGCGTCTCGGCGTCGCGCTCGGAAACTTCACGCACACGCATTAGCCGTGCGTGACGGCGTCGCCGCCGAACGCGACGTCGTGGCCGTGCGTCGTGACGTCGACGCCGGCGCCCGTGCCGCGCAGCGTGGTCGAGACCGTCGCCGAGCCGTTCACCGCGTTCACCGTCACGGCGCCGTCTTTCGCGATGTCGACGCGCTCGCCGCCGGACAGCGTGGCCGACTCGCCCTTCCCGAGCACGAGCGCGCGCCCGTCGCTGAAGATGCGGTACGAGCCGTCGCGATTTACGGTCACGTCGTCCTGTCCGAAGTTCGCGTGGACGGACGCGCTTTGGTTCGACGTACGCCG